>Ga0207657_10005957_pt1 | contig 12684 bp, 14 predicted proteins | sample KBSC33metaG_FD_184316 | JGI IMG/M metagenome (GOLD analysis project Ga0207657, IMG submission 184316) | Corn rhizosphere microbial communities from Kellogg Biological Station, Michigan, USA - KBS C3-3 metaG (SPAdes) (version 2) | ecosystem: Host-associated > Plants > Roots > Rhizosphere > Soil ...
GCCGGTGCCGGAGTTCATGCGCGCCAAAGCCGGCGATCCACCGCCGCCCGAGCCGCCGCCCGATGTCGGACAACTGGTCCGCAAGAATCTGGATTCGGTGTTCGTCGCCAATTCATACCCGCGCCAGGTGCGGGTCTCGCCGCCGCGCCACGAACTCGAGGGATCGGGCTGGACGGCGTGCGTCAGGGCCGAGCTGACGTCTGCGATGGGCAAACCGCTGGGCGCCCAAACCTATCGCGTCACGATCAGCGGTGGCGTGATCGTCGACCGGCGACGCGTCGAGGCCGACGATACCTGCGCCGCCGAGACCTACGCGCCGGTTTAGGACTCGGGTTGGGAATTAGTTCGCGTGAACGACCAGATTTTCCTCGGTGAAAAACTGGAGCGCCCCGTACCCTTCGATGTCGACGGCATAGCGAAAATTGCCGTCCGCGGTTGAGAACACCGCAATGACGGTGCCGCCTTCATGGTCGTCGGCTGCTTTGTCGACCCGGTCGCCGATTGCAAACTTCGACATTGAAAACCCTTCTGGAATTGTCGACGCGAGTATCCCCACAAAATGATTAACGCTTCTTAAGCATATGCCGCATGAGATCAGGCATCCCTGGCGGCCAATTCGCACAGCGGGGGGCAACACGGGCTCCCGCGGGGGAACCCGCGGTGATTAGCGGGGATAAGGGTCGCGGCACCCTCCCGCACCCTTCAGTTTCCAGCTCCGGCGCCCATGATCGGCGGCATTATAAAGGCCGTCACCTCTGGAGGTCCGACATGCCCGTTCGCCCCCATGATTTGGCAGCCCGGGTGTCCGGCGCGCAGCAGCCTGAGATATTCAAGCTGCCCATCGACGCCGCGCGTCGCAAAGCCCGCGAAATCATCGATCAGGCTCCGCAGGGAAATTACACGCCCGTCGTCGAGAACTGGCGACAGCTTTCCAACGGCCAGATCGAGTTCACGATGCGGCACCTGCCGACCACGGACTGAGCACCTCAAGGAAAGACCGGCGTGGCGCAGCAAGCGAGCAGGATGGGCATCGCTAGCGCTGTAATTAGACGCCACCCGGCGCGACATAGCAGTACACATAATCCGCCCGGCTCAGGAAAATGATGCCGTGGCCTGTGGGGTTGCTCTGGTCGTATTTCAGCTTGTGGTTCGGAACGACAATCCTTGTCCCGATATCGATATGCTTGCGGCGCAGTGGCTCATCGGGTCTGGGGTCGGTAATGATGGCGACGTATTTGTCGCCATCGACTTCGAACGAATCCGCCCAGTAAGCGTCAGCTTCGCCGCAGCATGAAGCGGCGGGATTGTCGGGCTGCATCAGTGCCTGATACCATTCGCGTACTTCCGGATTTACTAATTCCCATTGCCCGAGGTCGCGGGCATTCGCGACGCTCATCAAGCAACCCAACGCTGCACCGAGGACGAGGCGTTTCATTGCCGCACTCCCAAGTTTTTCCAGTCGGATTACTCAAAGCAATGTTCGTGCCGCGAATCAACGCGGTGTGATAGACTGTACCGGAAAAGGTATCTGACTGCGGATTGCGGCTTAAGTCCAATGTCCGAGTTTCAGCGCGATGGCCATGGCGGCCTCGCGAAGCTCATCGGCGAGCGATCGGTCCTCGATCGCTCGCGCGAGCACCATGCCGCCGACGCATAGCGAGGTGAGTGCAAGGGCGCGTTGCCTTGCCTGCTGTGCCGACGGCATCATGCCATGCTCGAAAATTTCGATCATCATTCTGAGCGCTGATTCCTGCGCCTCCCTGACCGATTGGTCGCTTCGGGAGAGATCATTGGACAGGCCGATCAGGGGACAATCGGTTTCGGTCTCTTCGAAGTGTTGGCGGGAAAGATATTCGCGCACGATCTGGGCCGCGCGACCCGGCGCCTTATCAATGGCGTCGGCGCCTTTCCGCTTCTCATTGACAAAGCTGCTTATCGCCTCCGCATAGAGCTCGCTCTTGCTTTGAAAATAGCTGTAGAAGCCGCCTCGCGTCAGCCCCGCGCCGGCCATGATGTCATCGATCGAGACGGCTGTGAAACCGTGGCGATTGAACAGCTGGGCTGCGCTCTGGATGATTCGTTGCCTGACCTGTTCGCGTTGACGAGGCGGATTGGCCATCCTCATCCTCGTGCTGGTGCTGAATTGTCACTGGCCAAAATATGTTCCGGAACATGCCGCCGTATGTTCTTGATCATAATTTCCCCAAATCGTTTCTGTTGGCGCGGGTGTGCGGGTGTCAGGGACCTGCCGGAATCCGGTGCAATTTCGTTGAGGACGCCTCAGCAGGGTGATCATTCCGCAATCACGAAAATGTGCTTGGGACCCCATCCGGTAGGCGCCGCAAGGCAACGAATGGGCAGCAGTCCCCCGCGCCGCCCAACGGTCGGGCGAGTTAAGGGAGGGTTCGGTGCTGGGTATCGTGGGGCTGAGGCGTGCTGGCGGTGAATTGCCGGATTCATTGATGCCGCGATGGTATCATTCGCCAACCGTGACCCGTGTGGCACTGGGCGTCGGGATTTTGGCGACCCTCTTCATTCAGTCGGAGACCGCGCTGGCGCAATGCGCCACCACCGGGACAAATCCGGTCACCCTGACCTGCGCCGCGAACACAACAACGACGCAGACATCCAACACTGTAAGCCCGAATCCTGCGACCAGCGACCAGACCCAGGATCTCAATGCCAGCATTATCGGGCAGGTCAATACCGGTGTGACCGTCAACGGATTCGGCCTCAATATTGTCACGACGCTTCCGGGTTCGACGGTGTCGATGACCAACAATGGCACGATCTCGACCGCCCAGGGCGCGGGCAATCGCGCGCTGCAGATAGCGCCGGGAGCGGCCGGCAATTTCGGAACTTTCAGCTATTCCGGCACGGGCAATCTCACCAACACGGGGGGTGGCGATGCCCTGAGCATCAGTAATTCCGGGACCGGCAATATCAGTATCAACATCAGCGGCACCTCCACGGTGAGTGCGTTGAATTCGGGAAACGGTATCGCGACGGGAGCCGTCACGGGGACAGTCGATGTAACCGTGCAATCGGGCGGCACCGTGCAGGGCGGTAACGCCGTCACCTTCGGCGGAACGACCACCGCCAATACATTGAACAACTTCGGAACGGTGCAAGGAATTGGTTCGCTTTCGTCCGGAGTCAGCGCCGGGACCGCGACGATCAACAATTCCGGAATGATTACCGGGCTAAGTAGCGGAGCATTCGGAGACAATCTCACGATAACCAACAATACCGGCGGCACCGTCCAGGCAACGGACGTGGGCGGCGTGGCCGTGCATGCTCAAGGGGCCGTCGGATTTGCAAACATCACCAACAACGCCGGGGCCACCATCAGCGCGACCAACACCAATGGAATCGCGATCGCGACCACGACTGCCATCATCAATAATTCCGGGACAATTTCGGGAGCGCTTGACGGCGTCAATACGCAGAATACGACCGTGCTGACAAATTCCGGCACGATTACGGGCACCACTCGCTCGGGCGTCCGGGTCGGCAGTAACGCAACCATCGATAATAGCGGGACCATCACCGGCTTGACCGGGATCGTGTTCAGGGATGCCGGCGCCGGTTTCGGTGCGCCGACCGGCGGAAGTGTGTTCAATTCAGGCACGATCGTAGGGACTTTGGGCACTGCGATCAACTTCGCGTTCACGCCGGGCGCGGGCCCGTTCACGCTCACCATCGCACCGACCAGCATCATCAGCGGCACTGTGCTCGGTACCGGAGCCGATACCTTTCAGCTCGGCAGCACGGGTACCGGCACGTTCAATGTGAGCAATATTGGAGCGGCCCAGCAATATCGCGGCTTCACGACCTTCAACAAGATCGGAACCTCCACATGGACCCTGACCGGGGCGGGCGCGCAGAACTGGACCATCAGCCAGGGCACGCTCATCGGCGACACCAATAGCCTGGCAGGAACGGCGATCACGAACAACGCCGCACTGGTATTCAATCAAAACTTCGACGGCGTGCAATCGGGAGTCATCAGCGGATCCGGCACGTTGACCAAGAATGGTACCGGAGCCGTGATATTAGCGGGCGATAACCTCTATTCTGGCGGCACGACCATCGCTGCGGGCGCCTTGCAGCTGGGCAACGGCGGCACCACGGGATCGATCCTGGGCGATGTGCTCGATAACGGCGTCTTCGCGATCAACCACTCCAACGCCTTTACGTTTGGCGGTGCGATTTCCGGCACCGGCGCGTTCCAGCAGATCGGCGCCGGCACCACGACCTTCACCGCCGACAACACCTATGGCGGTGGAACTACCATCAGCGCCGGCACGCTACAGCTGGGCAATGGCGGCACCACCGGATCGATCCTCGGCGGCGTGCTCGATAACAGCGTTTTCGCGATCAACCACTCCAACGCCTTTACGTTTGGCGGTGTGATCTCCGGCACCGGCGCGTTCCAGCAGAACGGCACTGGCACCACCGATCTCACCGCCATCAATAGCTTCACCGGCGCGACGACGGTGAATGGCGGAGCGTTGCAGGTGGACGGCTCGATTGCATCGTCCAGTCTGACCACGGTTAATACCGGCGCCACGCTGACCGGCGTCGGCACGGTCGGCAATACCCTGATTGCCAATGGCGGAACATTCATGCCCGGCAGCGGCACGCCCGGCTCGTCGATGACGGTGGCAGGCAATCTCGCGTTCCAATCGGGGGCGGCCTATCTGGTGCAGCTCAATCCCGCTACCGCATCGCTCGCCAACGTCACCGGAACCGCTACGCTGGGCGGCGCCACCGTGAACGCGATCTATGCCAATGGCAGCTATGTCGCGAAGACCTACACCATCCTGACCGCCACAGGTGGCGTCAACGGCACCTTCGGTTCGCTGGTCAACACCAACCTGCCGGCGAACTTCGGCACCAGCCTGAGCTATGACGCCAACGATGCCTTTCTTAATCTGACGCTGAGCTTCCTCCCGCCGCCGAACAGCGGCCTCAATCAAAACCAGCAGAATGTCGCCAATGCGATCGTTGGCTTCTTTAACGCCAACGGCAGCATTCCCCTGGCGTTCGGCGGGCTGACGCCGGCGGGCCTCACGCAGGCTTCCGGCGAAGTCGCGACCGGATCGCAGCAGACCACCTTCGATGCGATGACCCTGTTCATGGGGCTGCTCACCGATCCATTCATCGCAGGACGCGGCGATCCGGTGACGTCATCGACCGGCGCGCCACAGTTCGCCGAGGAGAATGATGGCGCCAGCGCTTACGCCGCGAAGGACAAGCCGCGTTCCGGCGCGGAGCGCGACGCCCATGCGGCGATCTACCGCAAGGCGCTGCCGCCGACGGTCGATGCGTTCGCGCAGCGCTGGAGCGTATGGGCGGCGGGTTATGGCGGCTCGCAGACCACCGACGGCAATGCGGCGCTGGGATCGAACACCGTGACCAGCCGCATCGCAGGCGGCGTGGTCGGCGCCGATTATCGCTTCTCGCCGTTTACGATTGCTGGCTTTGCGCTGGCAGGCGGCGGCACCAATTTCTCGATCGCGAATGGATTGGGAAGTGGCCGCTCCGACCTGTTCCAGGCCGGCGCGTTCGTGCGCCATTCCGTCGGACCGGCCTATCTCTCCGCGGCACTGGCCTATGGCTGGCAGGACATCACGACCGATCGCACCGTCACCATCGCCGGTGTCGACCGGCTGCACGCGCAATTCAACGCCAATGCATTCTCAGGACGTGTCGAAGGCGGTTATCGTTATGTCACACCCTGGATGGGCGTCACGCCTTATGCCGCCGCACAGTTCACGACCTTCGACCTGCCGGCCTATGCCGAGCAAGTCCTGTCGGGTGCCAACACCTTTGCGCTCGGTAATGCGGCAAAGGATGTCACCGCGTCACGCAGCGAGTTGGGCATCCGCACCGACAAATCCTGGGCGATGCAGGATTCGATCTTCACCCTGCGCGGCCGCTTTGCCTGGGCGCATGATTTCAACACCGACCGCAACATTGCCGCGACCTTCCAGACGCTGCCGGGCGCATCTTTCGTCGTCAATGGTGCGGCGCAGGCGCACGATGCTGCGCTGACGACCGCTTCAGCCGAAATGAAATGGCTGAACGGCTTCTCGCTCGCCGCGACCTTCGAGGGCGAATTCTCCAACGTCACCCGAAGCTACGCCGGCAAGGGCGTCGTTCGCTACAGTTGGTAACCGCGCGATTTGCATAGCGAGCCGGGATGTTGGTTCACCTCTCCCCATCGAAGTCGGATATATCCGACTTCGACAGATTAGGCGCGGGCACCATCGGTCGGTTCTGACAGAATCACTTCAACGGCGAGTGAGGGGCGGGCAGCATGATGGTTGAGTGCATCTCGTCGAGCAGCAGCGGGCCCTTTCCAAGAAATTCCTGCCAGGCCGGATCCTTAAGGGCGTTTGCACGCGCCTCAGTGCGTGCGTTCAGGCTGGGATACGCCCAGATGTGGCAGACTTCGTTCGGCTGACCTGCCTCGGTCTGCCACAGGCCGACGATCTTGGAATATTTCTCACGGGCCGGAAGCACGGCGGTGAACGCTTCGAGCCATTGCCTGACTGCGCCGCCGGGCTTCGCGCGATAATTGCGGAACTCGTAGATGTTGCCCGTCGTTTCAGGGGCAGCAGGCGCCCTCACGGCGTTGAGCAGGCGGATGTCCTGACGCATCATCAGGGGACGGATCAGCGGCAGGTACTCGCTGCTCCAGCGCGGGTTCCTGGCGAGCTCACCGCGCAATTTTGTGCGCTCGTCGAAATCGCTGTAGCTCCACAGATGCATGACCTGATTGAGGGGGCCGATCTCGCTCGACCAGTAGCCCTCAAGCTTGCCGTAGTCATTCTTGCGGATGTCGCGCGATACGGTGCTCGCCGCCTTGATCATGTCGCCGAGGGTGCCGGGCTTCACGGTGTAGGTCCTCAACTCATAGATCATGACGTTTCCCCAATTTTTTCGCTGTTTTACAGGTGGCGTGGCGTTCCGCAGATGCTGTGCCGCGCGAATGGGTGCGCTGCTGATCCGGGCTCCGCGTGGGTCCCTGCTCTGCGGTGCACCGCTGAAGAAGCGCTGCGCCGCGTCCGGGACACGTGACTTTAGGTAGCTGAGAGACATCCCTCAATCGCTTCGCGAAGATTCTGCATCAGCTCTTCCATGCTGCCGCCTTGTGTAACACAACCGGGAATGGCCGGGACTTCGATCCAGAACCCACCTTCTTCCGCCTCATGCACCACTATATCGAGCATCATCCTGATCTCCGAGCAACACAGTAGTGCTTGGCCTTTCCTACTCCGCTGCCTGCGCATTCACCTCCGCCGACACCTGGCGGATGGCGCGGGCAAGTTGTTCGGCGGGCTGCGCCCCGGACACGGCATATTTCTGCGCAAAGACAAAAGTCGGCACGCCGGAGATGCCCTTGTCGGAGGCGTCCTTGGCCTGCGCCGAGATCAGATCGACGTCCTCGTCGGTCGCTAGACGCCGGCGCACGTCGTCGGCGTCGAGCCCGCACTCGGCGGCCGCCTGCACCAGCACATTGATGTCGGTGAGATCGCCGCCGTCCCTGAAATACAATTCCATCAGCCGCTGCTTCATGTCCGCGGATTTTCCTTGTGCATCCGCCCAGTGAATCAGCCGATGGCAGTCCGTGGTGTTGGGCTGGCGCTTGACCAACTCGGGCCGGTAGGTGAGGCCCTCTTCGTTGGCGGCGGCAACGACGCGTCCGGCGATGCCCTTGTAGGCTTCGACCGAGCCGAATTTCGCGGTGAGATATTCGTCGCGGCTGATGCCCTCGCGCGGCACCCAGGAATTGAGGAAGAACGGCCGCCAGCGGATCTCGACCGGCACATCCGGTGCCAGCGCCAGCGCGTTCTCGATCCGGCGCTTGCCGATGTAGCACCACGGGCACACCACGTCGGAGACGATGTCGATCTGAAGCGGTTTTGGGGTGTTCACGGCGGCCTCCTCGCTTGCGGAAGCCCAGAGATAAGCGGCAATTCGAGCCCGAGCAAGGGAGCTATTTCAGATTAGCCGCCATGCTGCGCATCCGCTCGGCGGTCAGATCGTCGGCGGGAAAGAAGGTCTCCAGCGCCAGCTCCGACAGCGTGATATCGACCGGCGTGCCGAAAATCATCGTGGTGGAAATAAAACTCAGCACGTCGCCATGGAGCCGCATCTTGAAGGGTATCGCGACGTTGTCGGCCGGCAGCGGCGCCGACCGCGCCGGCATCGGATAGGCCTTCAGCTCCTGATAGAGTTTTATCAACTCGGGATCAGCGGTGGCCTCGCACTGGCGGTGCAGCCGCTCCAAGAGATGGCTCGACCATTCGGCAAGGTTGACGGTGCGCGGCGCCAGCGCCTCGGGGTGAAAGGCGAGCCGCAGGATGTTGAAGGGCTGGCCGAGCAGTCGCGCCGGAATGCCCTCCAGGAGCGGCATCACCATGCGGTTGGCCGAGACCAGATTCCAGTGCCGATCGTAGGCGAGTGCCGGACTGGGCTCATGCGCCCGCAGCACGAGGTCGATCGCAGCCCGCGCCGACTTCAGCGCGGGATCGTCCAGCGAGCGCTGCGGAAACGCCGGCGCAAACCCCGCCGCCACCAGCAGCACGTTGCGCTCGCGCAACGGCACCTCCAGCCGCTCCGCCAGCTTCAGCACCATGTCGCGCGAGGGCGCCGCGCGCCCGGTTTCCACGAAGCTCAGGTGACGCGCGGAAATCTCGGCATCGCCGGCGAGATCGAGCTGGCTGAGATGGCGGCGCTGCCGCCATTCGCGCAGGTGATCGCCGATATGGATGGGCTTGATACGGTCGACTCGCGCCGTGGCAGAGGGTGCGTTCATGGTGGGAAACCTACCATGCGAATTTCACGCGTTCCATTACCTCCGACGTAATCGAATTGGCTATCCAGCCGGGTCATCTTCGGGATCACAGGAGATGACCCATGAGCACGCCTTCCCGATCCAGCACCTCGTCACCCGCCGCCATGATCCCGTGGATGCTCAATCTGGCAACCCGGATGCTGGCGCGTTTGCTCAACATGCCGGAGCCGCTGGTGCACAACACCGGCGTCTTCGTGATCGCGCATGTGCAGTCGGTCGAAAATAGCGTCGGCAAGACGCTTTGCCCGATCCGCCTGCTGCGTCAGCTCCGGAGCTGGCTGCGCCAGCCAGCGCGCTAACCCCTCATCGTCTACTCAACCCCAGAAGGAGAACTGCCATGATCAATCCATCCGTGTTTCTTCGCCGCGCCATCCTGGCTGACGCCGTCTTCAGCGGCGTCAGTGCCGTGCTGCTCACCTTTGGCGCCGGCGCGCTCGCACCCTGGCTCAACCTGCCCGAAGCGCTGCTGCGCGAGACCGGGCTGTTCCTGATCGCCTACGCCGCACTGGTCGGTTGGCTCGGCACCCGGCAATCCATGCCGAAAGCGCTGGTCGCAATCGTGATCGCGGGCAACGCGGCGTGGACGCTTGCCAGCATCGCGCTGTTGTTCTCTGGGGCAGTCACGCCGAACCTGCTCGGCGAAGCCTTTGTCGCGGCCCAGGCCATTGTTGTCGGCGCCCTCGCCGAGCTGCAATATATCGGGTTGCGCAGAAGCGGCGGCGCGCTGGCGGCCTGAGCAAATAAGCGTTGAGATCGTCATTGCGAGCGAAGCGAAGCAATCCTTAGCGGCATATAATGGCTTCCGGATTGCTTCGTCGCTTTGCTTCTCGCAATGACGAGAACCCAGGAGGTGCCGCGTGACGTCAGTGCAAGTGAGCGGCACCGAAGGTTACGCCGAGGAGGCCGAAGAGCTTTTCAAGCTCTATGAAAGCATCCCGGCCGCCGACGCGCATCGGGCAGCGCTGCATTTGATCCCGACGGCTCCCGGCAGCATTCTCGACATCGGGTCCGGCACCGGGCGCGATGCGGCGTGGTTTGCAGCAATGGGCCATCGCGTTGTCGCCGTCGAGCCGACCGGCGCGATGCGGCTACCGGCGATGGCGCTGCATCCATCGCCGTTGATCGAATGGCTCGACGACAGCCTGCCGGATCTGGCCTTGCTGCGCGCGCGCGACGAGAGATTCGACGTCGTCTTGCTCAGCGCCGTCTGGATGCATCTCGATGCGCAGCAGCGACGGCAGGCCATGCCAAACCTCGCCGCTCTGGTGCGCGCGGGCGGCGTCATGATCATGAAGGTCCGGCATGGCCCGCTCCCAGCGGGACGGCGCATGTTCGAGGTCTTGCCTGAGGAGACAATCGAACTCGCGCGGACGCAAGGCTTGCATCCGGTTCTGAATGTTCGCACGGAATCCAGTCAGGAAGCCAATCGCCGAGCGGGCGTCACCTGGACAAACCTGGCATTCGTGAAGGGGAAGCAATCCCCGTAGGCCGAAACGCAGCAAGCTTCTCGTCATCGCAATGGCGATTTGCGGAGCCGCGAGGCTAGGCCGAAGCACTGACCCCCCGGCGTGGCTTGCCCTTAAGCCGGGCGAAAATTCCGGATTTCGCCGATATCATCTTGCTCGCGGCGGATTTTCCGCCGTGCCCGTTCAGGTGCTTGCCGTTCAGCTTGACGCCATTCGACTTGCCGTTGAGCTTGCCGTTCAGCTTGTGTTTCAGCTTCTGCTCTCGTTTTTCATCGGCCTTTGCCTGCTTTTCGGCTTTCTTCAAGGCCTTCTTCTCGGCTCTCGCTTGCAGGCGCAGTTTTTCGGCCCTCGCCTCGGCGCGCTTCTTCTTGCGCTTCTTTTCGCAAGCGTCGCATTTGCAGCCGATCGGCTTCAGGTAGGCCTTGAAATAATCGGTACCGTAATCGTAGTTGATCTCCTCGCCAGGTGAGATGTTCTTGATGGCGCGAATCACGACCTTGCGCTTGCGCGGTTTGACATCGGATTCCGCGTTCGGCTTGCAGGCGTGATTGATATAACGGGCGATATTCTCGCGAACCGAACCGTCGATGGTCCAGCGGCCACTGAGCTCGAACAGGTATTTGTTCTCGATGGCGTCGTCCTTCTTCTTTCTGGAATCCAGCAGCGGACCAAAATAGCGGACGATTTTGGCGCCCTTCTTGATCGGTTTGGTGGCGAAGAGGCCAAGCCCGGTGCGGGAACGGCCAACGCGGTAGGGTTTGTTCGACGAAATGGCAGGCATGATTGGTGAGAACTAACACGCTAGTGAGACAGGGGGTGTCGCGAAGCCGCTGTTCTAGGACGATTCCGGACCAATGTCAGGTGTTTCGCGCAATCGCCCTGAACCTTCCCCCAGGTTGCGTCGTCCGAATCCGATAACGGTCCCCCCCTTCGCAAACGGTCAACGCATCCCCGGCGCAAGAGTTGCATCGACTAGGCCCCCGGCGGCCGGACGACGGTCGACTTGAGCATGGCGTCCAGCAAGGTTTCGGCGTCGGTGCCTTTCGGCAGCCGGCGAAGAATGTCGGTCAGACGGCCATCGAGCAGCAGCATGGTGAAGCCGTGGACCAAGGACCAGGCGCGGGCGATGGCGGCGGCCTGTTCGAGCGACAGCGCCTGTTCGTGAATTTGCTCGTGGCGGCTGGCGCCGATGGCGCCGGCCAATCCCGCGAACGAAGCACTGGCGGCCTCATGCAGCGACGGCCGGGTCATATCGAGGCGCTCGGTGCGGAACATCAGCCCGTACATGCCGGGATGGGCCTGCGCATAGGCGACATAGGCTTTGGCCCGCGCCATCGCCTTCTCCATAGGTGAGGTGCCCGCGGCACCGGCGGCCGCCATCGCCGCATTGAATTGCCGGAACCCGATCGCGGCGAGTTCGCTGACAAGGCCGGTGAGGTCGCGGAAATGATGGGTCGGCGCGGCATGCGACACGCCGGCATCGCGCGCCACCGCGCGCAGCGTCAGCCCCGAAAGCCCATCGCGTTCAAGCACCCGCTCGGCCGCCTCGAGCAGGGCGTCGCGCAACGCGCCGTGATGGTACGGAGTATCTTCGCTCGCGCCGGCGGTCCGGGGTGCGCTTCGTTGCAACCCTTTCCGCGCCGGGGCGACGCGCTTCGTGCCACGCGGGGCGCGGGCACGGACGGTATTGGGTTTTCTTGCCATTTTTGCCTTATAGACCGCAATTTTGACACTGTAAAGATTTCGCTTGACGGTCGGAACGGAGCTGTATATCCATATCTTTACGATGTAAAGATAATCGAGGGAGCGCGCGATGCAGCAGGATCTGGCGACGCAGACGGCCCGGACCAATCTGGCGCCGATTCCGATGGAATGCGACGCACCGCATCTCAAGGTCGTCGGCGAATTGCCGCACGAGCTCAACGGCACGCTCTATCGCAATGGCCCCAATCCGCAGTTCGAGGCACCTGGTGCGCACTGGTTCGTCGGCGACGGCATGCTGCACGCCTTCCATCTCGAGAACGGCCGCGCCAGTTACCGCAACCGCTGGGTCCGCACCCCAAAATGGCAGGCCGAACATGACGCCGGCCGCGCGCTGTTCGGCGGCTTCGGCGGTCGAAAATTGCGGGATGCTCCCCCGACTTCCTGCACCGATACCGGGGTGGCCAACACCAGCATCATCTTTCATGCCGGACGCCTGCTGGCGCTCGAGGAAGGCCATCTGCCGACCGAGATCGAGCCCGGCACGCTGAACCGGCGCGGCTACTGCGACTATGATGGCGGCATCACTGGTCCCTTCACCGCGCATCCCAAGATCGACCCCGTCACCGGCGAGATGGTCTTCTTCGG
>Ga0207657_10005959_pt1 | contig 12682 bp, 12 predicted proteins | sample KBSC33metaG_FD_184316 | JGI IMG/M metagenome (GOLD analysis project Ga0207657, IMG submission 184316) | Corn rhizosphere microbial communities from Kellogg Biological Station, Michigan, USA - KBS C3-3 metaG (SPAdes) (version 2) | ecosystem: Host-associated > Plants > Roots > Rhizosphere > Soil ...
CAGCGCCGCCACGACGGCGGCGCAACTCCAGAAAGCCGTCTTCATGCGGGGCGTAGGCGCTTCCTCCACATCAAGAGCGGCAAGCCGTACAGCAGGATCAGCCAGTAGGGGCTGAACGCCGGGACCGCGAAGCCCGCCCACTTCTGCTCGCCGCCCCAATCCGCCAAGGTGCCGAGGCCATTTGCCAGTGTCCCCGCACTGCGCATCAGCAGCACACCACCATCGTGCCAAGCGAAGCTGGTCGCCCAAGCGAGCATCGCTAATACGATAACCGGTGCGAGCAGAACCGTGGCAACCAAGTTGAGGGCGAGCCCGATCACGGGCACATAGCCGAACTCGAGAGCCAGGATTGGTGCACTGGCAAGGGTGGCGATGAGCGCTGTCTCGGCGCTGCCCCTGATGGTTCCTGCGAAGGTCAGCTCATTGGTTCGACGGCTGAAGAGGACCAGGGCCGCAACCACGATGATCGTCAGATGAAATCCTGGGTGGTAAAGCGACTCCGGTCGCCACAGGAGGACGGCGATGGAGCCCAGGGCAAGGGCAGAGAGCGCATCGGCTTCGCGGCGAAACAGGTACGCCGCGGAGCCTGTGATCGCCATGATCACCGCCCGAATCACTGCGGCATGCAAGCCGACCGCGCAGGCGTAGAGCACAAGGACGACGGCCGCCAGGGCTAACGCCACGGCGCGAGGGATCGGAAGCGTCCCGAGGATTGCCAGCAGGATGCCCGCTAGCACAAGAACATGCAGGCCGGAGGCGGCAACGAGGTGCATGGTCCCCGTGTCGCGCAGCGCCTCATAGCGTTCATTGTCGATCAATCCCGTAGCCCCGAACGCCATGCCGCCGATCATCGAGGCATCGGAGGGTGTCAGGCTCTTGTCGGCCAGCCGCAAGAGGCTGGCTCGCCAGCTTGCCCCGACTTGGTACGGCCATGGACCGCGAGAGACCAACGAGTACTGTGACGGCTCTAAGCGGATGCGGCCGAGAATTCGATCCACCTTCGCCCGAGCATCCATGGCCTCCGTCGGGGGCTCGGCTAGATCCTCGACATGCAGCGTGTCGCCCATCCGGACATCCGCAGATCCGGTGAAGAAGGCGAAGAGCCGTACGCTGTGGATTTCCAGAAGCGTGCTTTTCCCGTCCTTCTGCTCCATGGGGAGGTCCAGCACGTGAGCTTCGCCACGGATAAACAGGGGAGATATCAGCGTCTGCCCCGGCTGTGGCGGTGCCAAGAGCAGCCCGACAAAGGCCGCGATGGAAAGGCTGAGCTTGAGCCCTCCCGGCCGGACCACCCAAAGAAGCGCTGCCCAGAACAGAAGCAAGGGCAAGTGCTGAACCGCCGCGAGACCAATGGCGAACGCGAGGGCAGCGACCACTAAAGGCCGATGCTCAATCTCCTCCCGCATCGGGCCACTCCCGCAAACGGCGTTCAGCGATCTCGCGAATCGAGCCCTCCGGGGGATCCACGGGCGGGGGACCTTCTTGCACCTCCGCCTCTCTCGGGGGCAGTGGCCGGACTCCGAAGCGGACATCGGTGAAAACCGCCGCTCCAGTGGCCCGTTCCTGCAGCCGCTTGAGGATGGTCTCTTTCATCATCCGCAGTTCCTGAGCCCAGGCGCTGCCCTCGACCGCGACCCACACCGTCCCTCGATCGAAGCGCTCGGGATGCGATCTTTCCGCGAGCATCGGGCCAACGATCTCGGGCCACTCTTTCAGCACAACCCGCGCCCGAAGAATCTTGTTGAGTTCCTCGCGTCCGAGCGCCGCGCCAAGCATGTTGGCGACTTTCTTCACGGGCTGATTTCTCCGGCTCTCACCTGAAACACCTTTGCTCGATCCAGAATAGCAGGACCGGCCGCCGCTGCTTCAGTGCAGGTGAGCACAACCTGTCCCGCTCGCTCCAGCACCCAATGCACGAGCTGCTCGCGGCGGGTGGCATCGAGGTCCGAGAAGATGTCGTCGAGAAGCAGAATGGGCACCGCGCCGAGCTCCTGGCGAATGACCTCCATGGTGGCCATCTTCAGCGCGATCACCGCGGTGCGTTGTTGACCTTGTGAACCGAACAGGCGGGCATCCCGACCTCCGACCTCGACCGCTAACTCGTCCCTATGAGGGCCGATCGAAGTGGATCCGCGACCGACGTCCGAGCCTCGAGTGCGGGCCATAAGCTCGGCGGCACTCTCTGATGAGGCTGCCTCATCCCGCTGCTCATAAGAGGCCTTCAGGGTCTCGCCGTTCCCGACAAAGGCGTGAGCTTCGGCTAAGAAGGGTGCCAGGGTCGACAAGTAGCCGCGCCTCTGCTCTCGCAGCTCGTGTCCATGCTCCGCGAGCTGGGCTTCCCAGACCTCAAAGTCGGCGGGCGGACGCATGAACTCCCGCGAGTCTTTCAGCAAGGCGTTTCGCTGCTCTAAGGCTCGCTTGTAGAGGGTGAGATGTCGCAGGTACGACGGGTACAAGGCGGACAGCTCCAGGTCCAAGAACAGCCGGCGCTCGCTTGGCTCGCCTCGAACGATCTCCATGTCCAGAGTGCTGACGCACACGCTAGGCAGCCGGCCGATCAAGTCCGCTGCTCTCGGCAGCCCAAGACCATTCAGAAGGGCTCGCTTCCTCACGCCGGCTGCGAGCTCGATTGAGATCGTGGTCGAGCTCTCGAGCAAGCGACCTTCCACCTTGGCTCGAGTCGCTCCGGATCGCACCGCTTCGGCATCTCGCTGGCCGCGTAGCAAGCGCGTGGTCGAGAGCAGGTAGATCGCTTCCAGCAGATTCGTCTTCCCCTGGGCATTAGGACCCGCAACTAAATTGAAACCTGAACTAAGCTCTACAAAGCAGGCTCCATAGTTCCGATACTCAGTCAGAGCAAGCGCTTGAAGCCCGAAGGTGGCTACCACGTTTCCCCCGGCTTGTTTTAAATTGCTAGGGGTAATCATGCAAGCCTGTATCTGTTATTAACGGAAACGTTTCTGGGGAAAACTCTCAAACGTACAAGTTTTAACCTAGCAATAAGACGCGTCTCTAAGTACGCGACCGTTAAAACCTTAACAGATCGCTTTGTGGAAAACCGTGTGGACAAGTGGGTATCGGCAAGTCTGTGCCGTGGCACTTGTCCCCGCCCCGCGTATTCGACGGATCTTTCCACCGCGCTTCCACAGGTCTCACAACATGCCATGTTCACGTCCGTACTTCATGACGGCGGCTTCCGCCAGATAGATCGGGTGGACGTTCGGCGCTGACGGAATTCCACGTTTGGCGGCGATAGGGAAGAACACCTCTTGGATGAGCTTCTCCTGAACGACAGAATGCAGCTCGGGAAAGCGGTCGCAGAACTTACGGAGGGCGGCATATTCCTCGGCCGTCATGCCGCGAAGATCTCCGACGCGGTTCTCAAGCGGGTGAAAGCCCGCGACGTGCGGTGCGGGCGCGAAATAGGGCGTCGGTCTTCTCTCGTGTACCACGACGGTCCCGCAGACCAAATCTCCAAGCCTCTGACTTCGCGAGGTTGTAAAGATCGCGAGCAGTCCGACGAAGTAGGTGCCTGGCAGAACGTCTGCAGGTCTCAGGAGATTGCGGCCCAGTGCCGCCGCGTAGGTGACCGCGGTGCCGTCGATCATCCGGACTCGTAGACCTAGAGCAGCCTTGCCGATTGTTCTCCCGTTCCAGAAAGACTCTTGCAAGATGAAGTAGAGGAAAGGGACCATGCTCGTGGCGAGCAGAAGGATGATCTGGAATGCGGCTGGACCGAGGATCGGGGCTGTGAGGCCCGCGAGGAAGAAGGTCCCGATCTCGAGTGCGATCAGGACGAGCAGGTCTAGCACGTGCGCGATTGCGCGGGAGCCCACGCCGGCCAGCCGGTAGGTGAGAATCGTCTTCTCCGGACTCAGCACCGGCAAGTCGTGGTCCACGGGCAAATAGTAGCTTAGATTCGCGGTTGCCGTACGCTTTCGGGTGCTACTGTAGAGCGATGGTTCCGACTCGCCGCTTTTGGGCGCTGGTCGCGTTGGGCATGCCGATCGCTGCGCTTGCGGCTTCGGCGGGTAGCGGCTATTTGGCCATCGTGTACAACTTGGCGCTCTTGGTGATTGCCTATATCACTGGCCGCCTTGCTCCGAACCCGAACGATCTGAAGGTACAGCGCAAGATGGATCCGGTGCTTTCGGTGCGGGCGAGCAACAAGGTTGAGCTAATCCTTGAGAACGAAGGTGTGGAGACGCTCGTGGGCCGGATTCGCGACGAAGTCCCGCCAGGATTCTCGACGACCCCGCGAGAGTGGCCGCTGCGCATCGAGCCGGGAGATGTGAAGGAATTCGTTTACAGCGTCACTCCCTTTGAGCGGGGAAGCGATTTCTTCCGCGGGACCTACTTGCGGCTGCAATGCCCGCTCGGATTGGTGGAGCGGGATGTAAAGCTCACGACCGAGCAGCCGGTGCGGGTTTATCCCAACGTGCTCGCGCTGCGTGAGTTCGACCTCTTGAAGCAGAAGGGTCGGCTTCGAGAAATGGGAATCCGCCGGTCTCGGATGCGAGGACTCGGAACTGAGTTCGAGTCGCTCCGCGACTACAGCCAGGGAGACGACTACCGGAAGATCGACTGGAAGGCAACGGCGCGTCGAAACAAGATTGTCGTCCGACAGTTCGAGCAGGAGCGCAACCAGAGCATCATTTTGGTGATCGACACGGGCCGGCACATGCTGTCCGAGGTGCAAGGCGTGCGGAAGCTGGACCACGTGCTCGATGCGGTGCTGATGCTGACCCATGCGGCAAACGTCGCGGGGGATCAGGTCGGGCTGCTGGTGTTTTCGGACACGGTGCGCCGTTATATTCCGCCGCGCAAAGGGCGCACTCAAGTGGGGCAGATCATCGAGGCGCTGCACGACCAGGTGGCGGAGCCGCTGGAGAGCGATGCGAAAGGGGCGTTTGCCTACCTCGGCTCGCGATGGAAACGCCGGTCGCTTGTGGTTGCGTTTACGGATCTGGAAGACAAGGGCCGAGCCCAGGAACTGATGGCGTCTCTTGGGCCGCTTACGAAGCGCCACTTGGTTCTTCTCGCGCGCGTGGACGATGCTCGTCTGCAGGAGGCGCTCACCTCACGGATTGTGGATGAGCGGGCGCTGTATGGGCGAGCGGCGGCGGTGATGCTGTCAAGCGACCGCAAGGAAGCTGAGTCGGTGCTCACAGCCGGTGGAATTCACCACTTGGAAGCTGAGCCGCAGGACCTTGCCGCGGCTTTGGTGTCCTTCTACTTCAGCGTAAAAGAGCGGTCGCTTCTGTAGGATTCACCATGACGTGGTGAATTTTACGCGCGTTGCAGTAAGATCATATCGTGCTGAATCGCGCTATGACGCTCGCCGTGGAAGACGCTCTTTCGGATACGCCGGTGACGATCATCGTGGGGCCTCGGCAGTCGGGCAAGTCGACGATTGCCAAGCAGTTCGTCACCCGTGAGCGTCCGTACTTGACGCTCGACGATCCGGATGCGCTGATGCTGGCGAAGGAGAATCCCAAGGATTTTCTGGCAACCTATGGCACTCCGCTCGTGATCGACGAAGTCCAACGGGCACCCGAGTTGTTCCTTCCGCTGAAGCTCCAAATCGACAAGGACCGGGTCCCGGGCAGTTACCTGCTGACAGGGTCGGCAAACGTGCTGACTCTGCCGAAGGTCGGAGATTCGCTGGCGGGTCGAATGGAGGTCATCGACCTTCTGCCCCTCACCCAAACGGAGCTGGACGGAGGCGATGCGAACTTCGTCGATCGCCTGTTCGAGACGTCGCCAAATCTGCGCTGGCGTTGGGACGAATCGGGGAATCTCTTTGAGCGCATCGGGCGGGGCGGCTTTCCGGAACATGCGTTACGAGCTCCGGGCAAACGGCGGAGCCAGTGGTGCGAGTCCTACATCCGGACGCTCCTCGAGCGAGATGTGAGAGATCTCTCTCAGATCGAGGGCTTGGTGCAGTTGCCTCGGCTTCTATCCTTGCTTGCTCTTCGGAACGGAAGCGCGTTGAACGTGTCCAGCCTCTCTCGCGACACGGGCATTGCGCCAACCACTTTGACCCGGTATCTCGACTTGCTGAAAGCCCTCTTTCTGCTGCAGAGCGTGCCGCCTTGGACAGTTGAAGCCGGCGCGCGGCTCCTGAAAGCACCGAAGCTTTATCTCATCGACTCGGCGCTGGCGTGCCATCTGGCGCGGGTCGAGGCTACAACCTTGAGGGAGAACGCGCTCCTGTTGAGGCCAATGCTGGAGGGATTCATCGCCAATGAGCTTCAGCGGCTCATGACCCAAAGTCAATCCAGCCCCTGGCTAATGCACCTGCGCACCGTTCGCCAGAAGGAGGTCGACTTCGTGCTGGAGGGGCGGGATCAGCGGGTCGTCGGCATCGAGGTGTCCACTTCGCGAGTGCCGAATACGGCAGAGGCAGAGGGGCTCAGCTACCTCGCCGATCTCTGCGGCGAGCGCTTCCACTGTGGGGTCGTCCTTTACGAGGGCACCGAATGCTTTCCCCTCGGCCGCAAGCTCTGGGCTCTGCCCTATGCGGCCCTCTGGGATGCGGAGCGCATGATCTGAGAGGATTACCAACCTTCGAGGCACCCGCAACGTCCTAGCGATATGCGTGGAATGAAGTGGCTGCTTGTCGTGGTTGGGCTGCTTGTGGTAGTAGTTGGGGTCAAGGCCTTCCTCACCATGCGTGGACCCTCGGACGACGTGCTGGTGAAGCAGGCCCTCGACGAGGCAATAAAGGCCAGCAAAGAAGGTCGTCCGGGCGGGGTGATGGACTATCTGAGCGACAGCCTGACCATCAACGCCGAGTCGCCAACCCGGCGCAAGATCGCCGACTTCATCAAGCAGTCGCATCCGGAGATTCAGGTCCAAAATTCTGAGCCGGTGATTCGGGAATCAGAGGGCACGGCTCAGATCAATTCACCCGTGCATATTAAGCTCACGATGCCGCTGGGTGGCTCCACGGTCGAGCGGACGATCCCCAATGTCACGCTTCGCTTTCAGCGGGAAGATGCGCGCGAATGGCTCATCATCCCGACCAGGCAGTGGCGGCTAAAGGAAGTCACAGTTCCGGCTGAGTCCGTGCCAGCCGACCTCATCAGCGGATTTGGCGGGGGCTTCTGAGGCCACAATGAGCACCATGAAGCGCATTTTTGGCTTTGTTCTTCTTGGATCGGTGCTGGTGGGGTGCTCACAGCCGACGGATACCGGCACAGGTTCTACGGGCGATGCAGCTGGCGCAAGCTCTACACCGGCGTCGCCGCCGACCGCTTCCCCGACCCCATCGACCTCGCCGCTAGTTAGCCCGTCGGTGAGTCCGTCAGCGGCGACAAAGTAAATGTTCCACGTGGAACATTAGGCAGTCCGGCTCTCCAGCAGCCTGGCCACATAACGGGCGAGGACGTCGACTTCCAGGTTGACGCGGTCTCCTGGATTGCGTTCTCCGAGGTTCGTCTCCCGGAGCGTGTGTGGGATGACCCACACGTCGAACTCCGTCCCTTCGGCGCCGTCGCGCGGTTGCACCGCCGTAAGCGAGATGCCGTCCAGGCAGACGGAGCCTTTGTCGATCACATACGTGCCGTATTCGCGGGGCACTCGGAACGTGAACACGGTCGAGTTGCCCTCGGGTGCGACGCCGATGACCTCGGCCGTCGCGTCCACATGTCCCTGGACAAAGTGGCCGCCGAAGCGTCCAATCGCCGCCATGGCGCGCTCTAGATTCACGCGGGAGCCAGGCTTCAGGGAGCCAAGCGAGGTGCGTTGGAGCGTTTCCGGGCTGAGGTCAAAGCGCAAGCCATTGTCGAACTCGGCTACTGTGAGGCAGACGCCGTTGACAGCAATGCTTTCTCCAAGCGCCAGCGGTTCTTCCGCAAACTCGGCGGGCTCCAATTGCAGAATGCCGCCGTTCAGCGATTGCACTCGGCCTAGCGCTTGAGTGATGCCGGTGAACATTAGGCTGTGCCTCGAAGGCCTAGCCGGTCGGCATCCGCCTTGAACGCCTCGAGCAGGTTGGAAATATGCTCGTCGAGGGGCAGGCCTATGGCCTCGCATCCGGAATAGACTTCCTCCCGGTGCACGCCCGCGGCGAAAGCTGGGGTCTTGAGCTTCTTGATAACGCTTTTGGGCTCGACTTCGAAGATGCTCTTGCTCGGGCGGACCCATGTGACCGCCACGATGAACCCGCAGAGCTCGTCGCAGGCGTAGAGGTACTTCGCCATCGGGGTCTCTCGGCTGATTCCAAGCGCGTCATTGTGAGATCCTATGGCGCGGATCAGCCCCGAATCCCAGCCTTGCTGCTCCAGCAGACCCATTCCCCAGCGTGGATGGTCATCCGGATGAGCTTCGTAATCGAAGTCGTGAAGCAGGCCGGCGACGCCCCACGCCTCTATGTCTTCGCCCAGCTTCTCGGCGTACCAGCGCATTGCCGTTTCAACAGTTCGGCAATGGCGCAGCAGGGACTCGGATTTAGTGTGCTCCTGCAGGAGAGCTTCGGCGGCGGCGCGGTCGTGCACTGCTCCATTTTGGCCTGTGTGGGGGTATCTTTCTGCCCTGATGCGCTTCGTGGCGGCTATGCTCGCACTCGCCGCTGCCGCCTTGGCAACCGCAGCCCCACTGCAGAATGAGCGCATTCTTCTGGTCCCGCTCGACAGCCGCCCTGCTGCCGGCCAGTTCGCCTACATGATTGGCCGCATGGCCTCGGTCGACGTCAAATTGCCGCCGTACACGCAACTCGGGCGCTTTACCCAGCCGGGTTCACCCGGTGCCATTCTGCAGTGGCTGGACAGCCAGGATTACCGGAATATCGATGCGGTGGTAGTGAGCACCGACATGATCGCCTACGGCGGACTGATCGCCTCACGGGTCGACGACACCACGCAGTCGCAGGCATTCCATCGCTTGGATGTGCTCGCGGAGATTCGGCGCAAACATCCTAGCGTTAAGTTCTATCTCTTCTCCGCAATCATGCGCTTGGCGCCGACGGCGACACGGGCCACTGCAGGCTGGCGTTTGAACCTGGCCAAGTTCGAGGAGATGCGCGACATGGCGACGCGCACCGGCAACAAAGAGGCTCAGAAGTCGGTTCAGGCGTTGCAGGCGAAAATCCCGCAGACAGAGATGACCCGCTATGAAGCGGCGCGGTCACGAAACTACGAAGTCATGCATCGGATGCTAACGATGGTGGCGGCGGGCAGCTTCGATTATCTGCTCTTCGGGCAAGACGACGCCAAGCCCTACGGGCCGCACGTGGGTGAGACGATTAATCTCAAGAACACGGTCAACAACTTAAACTTAAAAGAAAAAGTCGCCTTCGCTGAAGGAATCGATCAACAGGCGAACATTCTTCTGAGCCGGGCCTTGCTGGCGCGGAACAACTGGTCCCCCGCAATTCGAATCGTATGGAGCGATGAGCAGGGCAAAGACAAGGTCGCGCAGTACGAGACCAAGCCGCTCGAACAAAGCCTGGCGGGTCAGATCGCGACGAGCGGCGCCCATCTGGTCAGCGACCAGCTTGAGTACGACTACACCTTGTATGTGAACGTGCCGAATCGGCGTTCGGAAACGTTCAAGGATTTCCTACAAAGCTTAACTTCGGAAGTCGACCAGGGCTTTCCCGTTGGTGTGGCCGATGTCGATATCGGTAAAGATGGGACCGCTGATCCTGAACTTTTCGGTGCACTTTACGATCAGGGCAGAATGCCCAAGCTGCTTGCATACGCAGGCTGGAACACGGCCGGGAATACGCTTGGGACCTCTATTCCCGCCTGTAATGTGTATCTTCTAGCGCGAAGGCTGAACAAAAACCCTCTCCAGCGCGAAATCGCCCAACGCGAGTTTCTACTTCACCGATTTGTGAACGACTACGCCTACCATAAGTTCACCCGGCCCAAGGCATACGCGATGATCGACGCGAGCCCGAAGGCAAGTCGGGAGGAGACTTACGGAGAACCGTTCCAGCAGATCGACGATTTTGTGCGGAGCGATCTTGCTCAATACCTGCAGGAGTTTTGGGCGCAAGACTTCGAGGGTAAGAAGTTCTTCGCGGGCTCCAAGGAATATCAGCTGACCGAGCTCACCGACCAGCGGGTGTTCCTCCCCTGGCCCAGGGCCTACGAGGTTCGGCTGGAATTTCACATGAAGGCGCAGCCGGTTGCCTCTGCGGGCGGGTAACTACTCGAAAAGCGCGGGAGCGTCTTCCGATCGTTTCGGCGGCATCAAGCCTAGATGCAGATACGCCGAGTCGGTGACGCTGCGGCCGCGAGGGGTTCGCTGGATCAGTCCCTGCTGCAGGAGGTAGGGCTCGTAGACGTCCTCGATCGTGGTGGCGTCTTCTCCGGTTGTGGCGGCCAGCGTTTCCAGGCCCACCGGTCCTCCCCGATACTTCTCGATCATCACCTTCAGGATGCGGCGATCGATCATGTCAAGGCCCATGTCGTCGATCTCCAGAGCCTCGCAGGATTTGCGAACGATCTGTTCAGAGATAGAGGCAAGATCTTCTACTTGGGCGAAGTCGCGGACACGTCTTAAAAGACGATTAGCAATCCGCGGGGTGCCTCGGGAGCGGCGGGCGAGCTCTCCCACTCCATCCGGATCGATGGCGTAGCCCAAAATGCCCGCGGACCTTCGGATGATCTGCGCTAACGCTTCTGGAGTGTAGAACTGGAAGTGCGAAATGATGCCAAACCTATCGCGAAGCGGCCCGGTGAGCAACCCTTGGCGGGTGGTCGCACCCACAACGGTGAACCTGGGAAGGTCCAGTCGGATAGAGCGAGCGGCTGGTCCTTTGCCGATCATGATGTCGACCTTGCAATCCTCCATCGCCGGATAAAGGATCTCCTCGACCGGCCTACTGAGGCGGTGGATTTCGTCGACGAACAGCACCGCGTCGGGCTCCAGGTTGGTGAGCACCCCTACCAGATCGCCGGGGCGCTCGATCGCAGGACCTGAGGTCACGTGAATCGTGGCCCCCATTTCTTGCGCGATGATGTGCGCGAGGGTCGTCTTCCCTAGCCCTGGAGGGCCGTAGAGCAGCACGTGATCGAGGGGCTCGCTGCGTTGCTGCGCCGCTTTGAGGAAAACGCCGAGGTTGCCCTTCAGCTTGTCTTGCCCGATGAATTCCGCGAGGCGCCGCGGCCTCAGCGAATAGTCCGGTTCGTCTTCAGGGAGAGTGTTGGGGCTCAGCTCGTTCTCTCGGTTCATCGGTGCAGGCTCCTCAGCGCAAGCTTCAGCTGCTCCTCCACATTGTCCGCGCCTTCGCGAGCAGATTCGGCGGCTGTCTCCGCCTCGTTACGCCGGTATCCGAGCGCCAGGAGCGCGTCGACAAGCTCGTCTGCCTTGACAACGCGCGTCGGCTTCTGCGAGGCACCCACGACTCGTTGCTGGAACTGCTCCTCGGCCATCTTCTCCTTCAGCTCCAAGATGATTCGCTCGGCTAGACGGGCACCCACACCTGTCGCGCGGCTCAATACTCGAGCGTCCTGCGCCACGATCGCGGTCGCGACCGCGTCTTCCCCTACTTGGCCGATCAAGGCCAGAGCGATCCGCGGCCCGCAGCCTTTCACACTTAAGAGCAGATCGAAGAGCCTGCGCTGGAACGGAGCCGTGAACCCATAGAGCGAAACGCCGTCCTCACGAAAGATCTGCCGAGTCATCAAGTCGACAAGCTCGCCGATCGCGGGAAGCTGTAAGACGCTCAGCTCGGGCAGCGACACCTCATACCCAACGCCTCCGCAGTCCACGGTGGCCAGGCCGTTCTCGACGGAAAGAAGCTCGCCCCGCAGACGCCCAATCATGCGGGAAATGTTACCATTCGTCTACCGAAAACTTAGCAAAATTGAAATTCCGGAGACGCGAAGATCAGCTTGGCGACAGTAGTCGCCACTGCAGCCGCATTCTGCGGCGTCACGCTTCCGCCTGAAATCTTGTGCGCATTGGCGGTGATCCGGCTGAGCTTGGTCGCAGGGAGCGGTGCATCAAAGACGGAGACGAGCTTGTTTACGGCGACCTCCGGAGTGACAGCACCGCCGAAGAGTCCCGCCGCCGGATATCGGAGGCTGAACCTGCCTCCGGTGCCGAAGAGGATCTGACCCCATTCGATGCGTTCGACCATGGTGGCCGAGGTCACCCACGCCGGGCCGCCATCCCATCCAGACACATCGGGCGGGAAGAGCAGATCCATGCCCATGTCTTTCAGCTTGGTGCGGGTGACCTGCGCGGCAGGAACCCGCTTGGGCTGGCCTTCTACGGTGAGCTGTGCCGCGAGTTGTCGCGCGACCAATTGGCCGATTCCCAACTGCCGCATCGTAACCACAACGAAATCGACGGGGCATTTGTAAACGGCTCGCTCCGTCTTCTCCGAATGGAACTCGGGCGAGAGCATGATGCTCCGGAGGAGCAGTTTTATGTTCAGGTTTGACTTGTAGAACTTGTCCGCAAACCTGGTCACGAGTGCGTCGTCAGGCTCCGGATAGACGAACCATTCCCATATTTTCTTGGTGAGATACCAAGCTGTGCGCGGCTTCTCGCAAAGCATGTCGATGATGTCGTCGCCGTTGAACTCGCCTGTCTTGCCCAGAAACGTTTTGGTGCCGCTATCGTGAAGCAGGGGCCGAAAAGCGAATTCAGCCTGGCCACGACGGAGCCCCTGATTTTGGTTAGTTCGCAGGGGTCTGCCGCCTTGGCGTCCGATAGACCA
>Ga0207657_10005960_pt1 | contig 12681 bp, 10 predicted proteins | sample KBSC33metaG_FD_184316 | JGI IMG/M metagenome (GOLD analysis project Ga0207657, IMG submission 184316) | Corn rhizosphere microbial communities from Kellogg Biological Station, Michigan, USA - KBS C3-3 metaG (SPAdes) (version 2) | ecosystem: Host-associated > Plants > Roots > Rhizosphere > Soil ...
CTGCTGCAGCGGCTCGACGGGAATCCCCTGCGCTCGCGCCGAGTCGATCAGGGCGAGGATCGCCACCCGGCTCGGCGCATCGAGCCGGTTGCCGAGTCGAGGATCCTGTGCATGCGCCGGCGTGAACGCAGCGGCGGCAAGGATCAAGGCGGAGACTGCGCGAGCCGAGCGATTCATCTGGTGCTGTCCTCGACGACGAGCGCGCTGCTGGGCATGCCGAAGTCGTCGTCCGTGGCGCGCGGTGCGCTGGGATCGGCGACCCACTGCTTGCCGTTCACGAGGAAGGCGTAGCGGTGCACGCCGGCCGGCACGGGCGCGGTGACGCTCCACACACCTTCGTGGTTGGTGGCGATGAGGGCGCCGTCGTTCAGCCCCCAGTCATTGAAGTCGCCGACGACGGCGACGCTGTGCGCCTCGGGCGCGACGAGCACGAACTGCACCGGCTCCACGGGCACGCCGCCAATGTTGGCCGAGCCTTCCGGCCGGCTGCGCACGAGTCCGAGCGTGACGACGGCGACTACACAAGCCGCCAGAGCCGCCGCCCAGCCCGGCCGATGCGTGATCCGCGATGCGATCGCCACCCACCCGCGCGACCGTCGTTCGGCGTGCAGCCGACGGACCCGCACCATCACGCGCCGTTCGAATGAGTCGTCGAACCGGACGGGACGCTGCAGCTCCTGGACGATTGTCTCGAGGGTTGGACGCCCTCCACCCCACTCAGGCACTATGAACCTCCCGCAACAGGGTGCGCAGCCGATCGCAGGCGCGCATCACTCTCATCTTCAATGCCGAGACACCAACGCCGGTGATCTCCGACATCTCATCGTACCCCAGATCCTCGACGTACTTGAGCAGGAAGGCCTCTCGCTGGTCCGCGTTGAGCTCGCCAAGCGCCCGCTCGATCTCCTCCCGCCACATCGTCTGCTCGGCCGGATGCTCCTGCGACGCGCGCATCAGCGCCGCTTCGTCGTGGACAAACGTTCTTCCACGTCGCACACGGCGTGCCCCGCTCGTCCTGCACCGATTGACCAGGATGCGGAAGAGCCAGGCGCCGAACCGCTCGGGTTCCTCGCACCGTGCCAGCGACCGGTATGCGCGGGTGAAGGCATCCTGCAAGGCCTCCTCCGCGTCCTCCCGGTTGCCGAGCATGTGGACCGCGTAGCGTGCGTAGCGGTCCCGGTAGCGAGAGACGAGCGCACCGTACGCGTTCACCTCGCCATGCAGCACTCGCGTGACGAGTTCTGCGTCCGAGCTCTCCATACCGTCTGGACCTTGCATCAATTCACACCGTCACAGTGACAGGCGCACGCCCCTTTTTCCGCGTCGGCAGCGCGCGCCGATCCAGCGAAATTCGGGATTCCTACGGGAAATCTACAGCGGCTGCCCGTGAGCGGGATAGAAGCGCCCGTGTGAACGTGCCTGCTCCACCAGTACCCGCGCTGGGGTGAAACGTCCCGGGAAACGGATGTCCAACGCCTCCAGCTGCTCGACGATGGTGCCGACGCCGGTGCTGTCCACGTAGCGGAAGGGCCCGCCGCGAAATGGTGGGAAGCCGATGCCGAACACGGCGCCCACGTCGCCGTCGCGCGGTGACCGGAGCACCCCCTCCTCGAGGCAGTGCGCGGCCTCGTTCACCATCGCCAGCACGCAGCGCTGCTGGATCTCCGATGCCTCGATTTCGCGGCGCGCGGCGCCGTGCGGTATGAGCTCGTACACCGAATTGTCGACGTCGCCCTTCTCGCCGTTCACGTCGTACTTGTAGAAGCCGGACTTTCCCTTCCGCCCGGTGCGTCCCGATTCCACGACGCGCCGCAGCGACTCGGCTGGCGTCACCCGGGTGCCGAAGGCGTCGAACATCACCTGTCCCACCTTGCCGCCAACGTCGATACCCACTTCATCAATGAGAGTCATCGGGCCGACGGGGAATCCGAACTCCACCATCGCGCGATCGACGGCTTCGATGGAGGCGCCTTCGTCGAGGAGCTTGCCCGCTTCGTTCAGGTACACGGCGAGGGTGCGGGTGGTATAAAAGCCTGGCGAATCGTTGACGACGATCACCGTCTTGCCGAGTTGCTTTCCGAAAGCCACCGCGGTGACGACCGACTCCTTGTCGGTGGCCGGCGCGGCGATGACCTCGAGCAGCGGCATCTTGTGCACGGGCGAGAAGAAGTGCATCCCGAGCACGCGCTCGGGCCGCGTGGCCGCCTCGGCGATCCGCGAGATGGGGATCGTACTCGTGTTCGAGGCGTAGATCGCCTCGGGCGCGAGCAGCGGCTCGACCTCGCGCAGCACCCGCTGCTTGAGCGGGAGATCCTCGAACACCGCTTCGATCACCAGCGTCGCCTTCTGGAAGCCGGCATAATCGGTGGTGCCGCCGGCGAGGAGGAGCTGATCCACGTACTGCAGCTTCGTGATCTGCGCCTTCTTCAGTCGCTCCCTGAGCACGGCGCTCACGGCGGCAATTCCCTTCGCAACCCGCGCGGTGTCCGTGTCCTTGAGGCGCACCGGGGTGCCCTGCTGCACCGCGACCGACGCGATGCCCGCTCCCATGAAGCCGGCACCGAGCACGCCGAGCGTTTCGACTGGAAGCGGCTGGGGCGCCGGCTCGTCCACGCCCGGGTCCTTCTTCAGCGCCGTGGTGGCGAAGAAGAGAAAGATGAGCTGACGCGATTCCGGGGTCATTGCCATCTCGCCGAAGAGTCGCGCTTCCTCGCGGAAGCCCACTTCGCGTCCCTTCTCGTAGCCGGTGCGCACGGCGTCGAGCGCCGCGAGCGGCGCGGGATAGTGGCCGTGCGTCTTCTCCATCACTCCTTCGCGCGCCTTGCGAAAGACCATCGCACGTCCGAGGGGATTGTTCTCGAGGAGCGCGCCGGCGGCGCCGCGGTTCTTCGGCGTGCGACGCGCGCCAAGAGTCTTGTCGGCGAGCTTGCGCGCACGATCCACCGCGACCTCGAGCAGAATGGCGGGGTGCACTTTTTCATCCGCGAGGCCGGTCTGATACGCCCGGTGTGCGCGTACGTTGCGACCGGTGAGGATCATGTCGAGGGCCCGCTGCAGTCCGACGAGGCGCGGCAGTCGCTGCGTTCCACCCGCGCCGGGAATGATGCCGAGCTGCGTCTCGGGCAGGGCGAGGATGGTTTTCGGATGATCGGTGACGATGCGATAGCGGCAGGCGAGTGCGGTCTCCAGCCCGCCGCCGAGACACGCGCCGTGGATGGCGGCGACGACGGGGATCTTCATCGCCTCGAGGCGCGAGAGCAGCTCCTGGCCACTGCGACTCAGCGCCTCGGCCTCGCCGGCGGAGTTGAGGGCGAGGAACTCATCGATGTCGGCACCGGCCAGCCAGGTGTCGGGCTTTCCGCTGGCGAGAACGACGCCACGAATGGAGGAGTCGCCCTCGAGGAGACCGAACATCTCGGCGAACTCGGCGCGCAGGCCGGCGGTGACCTTGTTCACCGGCTCGCCGACGAGGTCGATCGTGACGACGGCGATCCCGTCCACGTGCTCGAGCTTCAGGGAGGACATCATGCTCGCTCGATGACCATGGCGTGGCCCATGCCTCCGGCCGCGCAGACGGTCATCAGGCCGAACTGGCCGCCGCGCCGCGCGAGCTCGTTGCAGAGCGTGGTGAGGATACGGCCTCCGGTGGCACCGAAGGGATGGCCGATGGCGATGGAGCCACCCATGACGTTGAGCCGTGAGCGGTCCACCTCGCCGACCGGCTCACTGAAGCCGGCGCGTTCAGCCCACGCGCGCGACTCGAAGCCGTGGAGATTGCACAGCACCTGTGCGGCGAATGCCTCGTGCATCTCGATCAGGTCCATGTCGCCGAGCGAGAGGCCGGCGCGCTGGAGCGCGACGGGTGCGGCGAGCACGGGACCCATGAGCAGCTGCTCGCCGGGATCGAGCGCAGAGTAGGCGTAGCTGCGAATGTAGGCGAGCGGCTGGTAACCGAGGGAGCGCGCGCGCTCCTCGCTCATGAGGAGCACGGCACTCGCGCCGTCGGTGAGCGGCGACGAGTTCCCCGCCGTGACCGTGCCGTACTTGCGATCGAACACCGGCTTGAGCGACTTGAGCTTCTCCATCGTGGAGTCGGCGCGGATGCCGTTGTCGCTCGTCATCGGGTCGAAGGCCGGCGGGACGTACACGGGAACGATCTCCGCCGTGAGGCGACCATCTTCGGTGCCGGCAGCGGCGAGCCGATGCGAGCGCAGCGCGAAATGATCCTGATCGGCGCGCGGGATGCCGTTGATCTTCGCCATCTTCTCCGCCGATTCGCCCATCGTCTCGCCGGTGGACGGTTCACTGATGGCGGGCGTGATGGGGACGAGGTCGCGCGGGCGTACGGCGGCCAGCGCCTTCACCCGCCCGCCGAATGACTTGGCGCGTGACGCGGCGACGAGCGCGTCGCTCATGCCGCGCGAATGCAGGATCGGAACGTTCGACAGCGACTCCGCACCACCGGCGATGATCACGTCGGCGTGGCCGAGCACGATCTGGTCGGCGCCGTCGGTAATGGCCTGGTTGGCCGATGCACAGGCGCGACCGACCGTGAATGCCTGCACGCCCTTGGGGAGCAGCGGCAGGAGCGAGACTTCGCGCGCGATGTTCGGCGCGATCACCGAGGGTACGACCGTGCCGTAGATGACGGCGTCCACCGACTTGCCGTCCACACCGCTGCGCTGAATCAGCTCGGCGACGACGCGCTTGCCGAGATCGATTGCCGAGAGCGACTTGAGCGTCGTGCCGGCGCGCGCGAAGGGCGTGCGCAGGCCGGCGACGATGGCAACGCGGCGGCCGAAGGTTCCGAGAGAGGACATGGCTGGAAGCTACGCGGGGATTAGCTTGTCGGGAGTGCCCGCGCCCCCTTCGCCACCCGTCGCCATCCGACGGGCCGCCCTCGACGCGCTCGCGCGCGAGCCCTTCGACGTGCTCGTCGTGGGGGGCGGCATCACGGGAGCGGGCGTCGCGCGTGACGCCGCCCTGCGCGGACTGCGTACGGCGCTGGTGGAAAAGGATGATTTCGCCAGCGGCACGTCGAGTCGGTCGTCGCGACTGGTGCATGGCGGCGTTCGCTATCTCGAGCACGGCGACCTCCGACTGGTGTTCGAGGCAAGTCACGAGCGCCGCCTGCTGCGCATGCTCGCGCCGCATCTCGTGCGTCCGCTCGCGTTCACCTGGCCGGTGTACGCCGGCGCGCGTATCGCGCGGTGGAAGCTGGCGGCGGGGCTCACGCTGTACGATGCGCTGGCCGCGTTCCGCAACGTGGCGCGGCACGAGCGGCTGAGCGCCGCCGGCGTGCTGCGACGCGAACCGAGGTTGCTGAGCGACGGGCTCCGCGGTGGCGCACGGTACTGGGACGCCCTCACCGATGACGCCCGGCTCACCCTGGCGACCGTTCGTTCGGCGATCGCCGCCGGCGCGACGGTGGTGAATCACGCACGAGTGACGCAACTCGTGCGTGAGGGAGATCGGGTGGCGGGCGCGCGCGTGCGCGACGAGCTCGATGGCGGCGATCTGCAGCTGCGCGCGCGAGCCGTGGTCAACGCCACGGGCCCGTGGAGCGACGATACGGAGCGACTCGCCGGTGCCACTGCAGCGTCAGCGGTGCACGGCAGCAAGGGCGTGCACATCCTGGTGCCACGCGAGCGGATCGGCAACGAGGCGGCGCTCACCCTGCTCACCCCGCACGATGGCCGCGTCTTCTTCGTGCTGCCGTCGGGCGACTTCGCCATCGTCGGCACGACGGACACCTTCGAGTCGGTGAGTCCGGACCAGGTTCGCGCTTCGGCGTCGGACGTGCAGTACCTGCTCGATGCGGCGAACCACTTCTTCCCATCCGCGCGGTTGACGCGCGAGGACATGATCACGGCGTGGGCGGGACTGCGACCGCTCGTGGCAAGCGACGCCCATGCCGATGACCCGGGTGCCGTCTCGCGCGAGCACGCCGTCACGGAGCGCGTGCCCGGTCTGGTGCGGATCACGGGGGGCAAGCTCACGACCTATCGCGTGATGGCGCGCGACACGGTGGACGCGGTGCAGCGCTCACTCGGAGGGCGCGTCACGAGAGCGCGCACAGCCGAGTCGCCGCTCGCAGGCGGTGGGCTGGCCGATCCACTCGAGGCGATCGGCGCCGCCACCGTGCTCACGCACGATGCCGCCGTGGCTTCGCGACTGGTGCATGCGCATGGCGATGAGTGGCGCGATGTCTGGGGGCTCACCGAGCGTGAACCGGAGCTGGCGGAGCGCATCGAGCCATCGCGGCCGTACCTCATGGCCGAGCTGCGCTGGGCGGTGGAGAACGAGCTGGCATTCACGCTGGCCGACCTGCTCGTGCGCCGAATCCCGATCGCGTTCGAGACACGCGATCATGGGCGAGCAGCGGCGCGGCGAGTCGCGCCGCTCATTGCCGCGTGTCTCGGATGGGATGCCGCCCGTGTCGGTGCCGAGATCGAACGCTTCGACGCCGAGGTCGAACGGCTGTTCGCGATCACCTGACCGTGTCATCCCGCAGCGCGCAGCGCTGTCGGGACCTGCTGCGTGGCGATCGTAGATGGCCACTCGGCGCAACGCGCTCGAACGACTGTACCGCTGGAACACGGACGAGACGCCGACTTCACGGACTGGCGCTGACTGCTCCGTACGCAGCGACAGCGCCATGACGGCGGTGGCTGCCTCACGCCACTACGAACGACAAGCAGGAATGCCTTGGAGGCGTGGAAGTGAGCCTCGGCACCGGTCCTCCGCGTCTCGTCCGCGTTCAGATAGTTCAGCCGTTCACGGACAAGCCCGAGCGATCACACCTCGTCCGGCTGGAGATCGTGAATCGTTCGCAGCTCGGTCACCTTCAGCTGGCGCGTCATCGTCGGCAGCTTGAGGAATGCCACTTCGCCCACCGCCTTGCCAAGGAGCGCGCGCCCGATCGGGGATGACATCGTGACGTGTCCCTCCTCGAACTCCACGGCGTCGCCGAAGACGAGGTGGTACGTCTCCTCGAGGCCGGACTTCTCGTCCTTCACCGTCACGACTGAGCCGAGCCCGACGCGCTCGCGCGGAATCTGGGTGACGTCGATGGATGACAGCTTGCTCAGCCGCTCGCGCAGCTGGCCGAGGCGCGCCTGGACGAACTGCTGGCGCTCGAGCGCGGCCTTGTATTCGCTGTTCTCACGAAGGTCGCCCATCTCGACCGCCTTCCGGATTTCGGCGGGGAGGGTGACGTTGAGCTCGTACTGGAGCTTCTCGACTTCTTCGCCGAGCTTCGACTTGAGCGCTTCGATCATGAGAGCACTGGACTACGGGGTACGAAAAAAAGGGAGCGCCCAGCCGAGAGCCGGGCGCCGCGTCCCTTCATTCTATCGCTGGCACGGCGTCGAAGCAATTCTCCGGGAGCCGGCGTGAGCCTGCGTGTGGAGACCGTGGAGCCGGACGTGCTGCGGCTGCACATGCACTCCTGGCAGGGGCGGCTGGCCGGTTACGACGTGAGCGCATACGTCGTGCGCGGCGTGCTGATCGACAGCGGGGCGCCCCGAACGCGCGAGGAGCTGCTCGCCGCCGTGCACCAGCTCGCACCGCGCGGCGCGATCATCACGCATTGCCACGAAGATCACGCCGGCAACGCAGCCGAGCTCGCCGCGAGCGGATTGCCGCTGCTGATGGACTCGTCGTGCGAGCTCGCGCTCCGTCACCCAGCGCCGATCGGCGCCTATCGCCGTCTGGTGTGGGGGTCAGCGAATGCGCTCACGGCCCCGCTGCGCACATTCGACCCGGCGCCGCTCGTCGTGCTTCCCTTCCCGGGTCACACCAAGGAACACCTCGTCGTGTGGGACGCCGAACGTCGCATCCTCGCCGGTGGTGACCTCTTCCTCGGCGTGAAGGTGCGCGTGGCGCATGACGGCGAATCACCGCGACTGCTCGTGGCGAGCCTTCGCGCCGCCGTCGCGCTGGAACCGCGGCTGCTGCTCGATGCCCATCGCGGCGCGGTGCACGACCCGGTGCCCCTGCTGCGGGCGAAGATCGCGTGGATGGAGGAGACGATCGGCGAGATCGAGACGCTCGGTGCACGGGGCCTCGACGATCGCGAGATCACCCGTCGCGTGCTGGGACGGGAAGAGCTCGTGGGCTGGATCAGTCGCGGCGAGTATTCGCGGCGCGCGTTCGTGCGCGCCGTGCTGCAGCGAGGCCACGAGCGGACCGCACACTGAGCGCCGGCGCGATCACGCGCACTCGGCGGAGAAGGGCAGCACGAGCGAAAAGGTGCTTCCGTGTCCAACCTCGCTCTGCACGTCGACGGTGCCGCGATGCGCGACGGCGATGCCCTTCACGATGGAGAGGCCGAGGCCGGTGCCGAGGTGCGCGGTGCGCCTGGCCTGCCAGAAGCGGGTGAAGACGTGCGGCAGCTCGTCGGGGGCGATGCCCGGCCCGGTGTCGGTCACGTCGAATCGTACGCCGCGATCGGGCGCCCCACGCACGGTGACAACCACGCGGCCACCGGCCGGCGTGAACTTGACCGAGTTGTTCAGGAAGTTGGACAGCGCCTGCAGGATGCGGTCGCGGTCCACGTAGACCTTTGGCAATCCGTCCGCCACTTCGTACCCGAGCACGAGCGACTTCTCCTGCGCGACGCCCTGGAAGGAATCGCACGCCTCGGCGGCGAGGGCGCCGGCGTCGTGACAGCGGCAATCGATCGTGAGACTGCCGCGCTCGATTCGCGCCACGTCCAGCAGATCACGGATGAGCCGGTTCATCCGCTCCGCCGAGCGGGCAATCACGTCGAGCTGGACGAGACGCTCCTCGTCGGAGAGGGTGAGCTCCGGATCGCGCAGGAGCGCGGCGCTCATCGCGACGGTGGAGACCGGGTTGCGCAGGTCATGCGACACGATGGACAGCACCTCGTCACGCGCGTGCCGCGCCTGTTCCGCCTCCTCACGCGCGCGACGTTCGGCCTCGAACAACCGCGTCCGTGCGAGTGCGCCAGCCATCCGATCGGCGACGATCTCCAGCAGGCGAATGTCCTCCGGGCCAAAGGCGCGCCGTTCGCGACTCGAGACGCGCAGTACCCCGACGACGCGGTTCTCGTTGCGCACCGGCACCACCGCCGTCGAGGACATCCGCGCCGCGAGGCGAGTGCCGACCACCTCGGTTCGGGAAAGATCCTCGATCACGACCGGCTCCCCGGTTGCCGCGACGCGTCCGGCGATGCCAGAACCAATCGGGATGCGCTTCGTCGGGTCGGCCAGCTCCGACGGACCGTGCGTGGCGCTCATGACCAGCGAGCGTGATGCGTCATCGACGAGGAGCACCGATGCCTCGTCCACCGAAAGCTCCTCGCTCAATCGGGCGAGCAGCTCATGCAGCATCTCATCGTAGGTGCTCCGTCCGATCGCGACGTCGGTGATGCGTCCGATGGCGCGCAGCTCGCGGAGCGCCGCTTCCGCCTGATGCCGCGCCGCGACCGCGGCGGCGCGCGCCGCCTCGAGATCGCGCTCATAGCGCACGCGCTCCGAGACGTCACGCACGAATCCGGAGAAGACGCGCCTCCCATTCGGCTCGATGAACTCGCCGAACGAGATTTCCACGGGAATCTCCGAGCCGTCCTTGCGAACGGCGGGCAGGAGCAGGCCGGTCCACGGGACGTTGCGCTTGCCGGTTGCGAGGTAGTGCTCCACGCCGGTGTCGTGCGAGTGGCGCATCCGCTCGGGGATCAGCACGTGCAGCGAGCGGCCGATCAGCTCTTCCGGCTCGTAGCCGAAGATGCGCTCGACGGCAGGATTGGCGGACAGCACGATGCTCTCCGCATCAATGGTGAGGATCGCGTCGGGCGCGCTGCGCGCGAGCGCCTCGAAGCGGCCATCGGGCCGGCCGTCTCCGGAAGTCATCGCCCGCGCCGACAGCTCACGGTTCACCGCTCACGGTTCACGGTTCACGGCACTCCGTCCTCACCGGTGCATCGGCAGCGTGACGTCGGTGTCGGACGGCTCGCTCGGCGCACCGCCTGCCTGCGCGAACTCGCGGCGCAGAACGGCCATGTTCTCCTGTCGCTTGTCGAGCAGCCGCTTGAGCTTGCGCGGCTTGTGCCGAGCGTGCGCGTACGCCGTGAGCAGCGGCAGCGCGACGGTGGAATCCAGGTAGCACACCACCGCGTCGGGCAGGCGATCGGGATCGATCTTCCCCCAGCTCACCGCTTCGGCGGGCGTAGCCCCGGAGAGGCCGCCCGTGTCGGGGCGCGCATCGGTGATCTGCAGGAAGAAGTCATGCCCCTTTTCGTCGATGCCGAGCACTTCCTGGATCTGCGGCTCCGTCTGCAGCGCGAAGTTCTTCGGGCTGCCGCCGCCGCAGATGAGCACCGCGCTCTTCCCGTTGTTGCGCTTGGCGCCGAGCACGATGGACGCCGTCTCGTTGACGTCGGCGTTGGGGTTGATCATGCATTTGTTCCCCTCGAGGGCGAGGGCGGCAATGTTCATCCCGATGGACGAGTCGCCGGGCGACGAGGTGTATACAGGCACGCCGCACTCGTAGGCGACGCCGAGCAGCGACTTGCTGCCGATGCCGAGCGCCTTCTCGCGCTCGCGGAGGTACTTGCCGCAGAGGGCGTGGAACTCCGCACTGCTCATCGAGCGCTGGAAGTCCGGGCCCTGGATGATCTTCCGGAAGAAGGCGTCCGTGCTGAGCAGGACGTCGTAGTCGAAGAAGATGTCGTAGATGCGAACGATGCCTTCCTCGCGCAGGACGGTGTCCGATTCCTGCGCGTTGCCGCGATGCATGGTGAGGCCGAGGCCGAAGTGCGCGTCGTGGTAGAGGTTGGCGCCGGTGGAGATGATCCAGTCCACGAATCCCGCCTCGATCAGCGGAATGAGCGCGGCCATGCCGAGTCCGGCCGGCGTGAGCGCGCCGGTGAGGGTGAGCCCGACGGTGACATCCGGCTCGAGCATCTTCTTCGTGAAGAGCTGGCAGGCTTCGCGCAGTCGCGCCGCGTTGTAGGCGAGGAAGGTGTTGTCGATCAGGTCGGCGGCCGACTCGCTGCCATCGATGCGGCGCGGCTCGATGCGACCGCCGCGAAGGAATCGCGACGTCTCGTGCGCGGTGTGCTGCTTGCCGGCGCGTTCACGCTCCTCGGCGGCGCGCTTCTGCTCGCTCTTGTTGCCCGCGGCCGATGACCGCTTTCCGCCCTTGGTCGTGGGCTTGTTCGTGGCCGTGCTTGCGCTCCTGCTCCTGCCCGTGCTCTTGCCGTCGCTCTTCCTGCTCGCCATGTCCGCTGTCGCCTGAGATGAGGTAAAGGCTACTTCACGCCGTTCGTGGCGTTGTAGGCCTCGATGATCGCGTGGGCCGCTTCGGCGGGATCGTCGGTGACCATGATGAGGTCCATGTCACCAGGGGAGATCTTCCGCTCGACGACGACGCGAGACTGGAGCCAGCGGATCAGGCCGGCCCAGTAGTGCCGGCCGAAGAGGATGACCGGGAACTGGTAGAGCTTTCCTGTCTGGATGAGCGTCAGCGCCTCGAAGGTCTCGTCGAGCGTGCCGAAGCCGCCGGGGAAGATGATGAAGGCGTTGGAGTACTTCACGAACATCGTCTTCCGGACGAAGAAGTACCGGAAGTTCACCAGCGTGTCGACGTACGGGTTGGCGCCCTGCTCGAAGGGCAGCTCGATGTTGCAGCCGACGGAAGCGCCGCCCCCTTCCTTGGCGCCCTTGTTGGCTGCTTCCATGATACCGGGTCCGGCGCCGGTGATGATGGTGAAGCCGGCATCGGCGAGGAGGCGCGACGTCTCCTGGGCGGCGAGGTACTGCGGATCATCAGGCGCCGTGCGCGCCGAGCCGAAGACGGCGACACCGCGCTCGATCCCGGAGAGATGGTCGAAGCCCTCGATGAACTCGCCCATGATGCGCATGACGCGCCAGGTGTCGGTGCGCGTGAAGTCGCGCGCACCGCGGCGGTCGGTACCGGGGAGCTGGAGGAACTTCTCGTCCTCCGTCACCGGCTGCACGAGATCGCGCAGGTCATCGTCGACCTTGCGGGCGGCACCGCTGGTGCGCGGCACGTTGCGCTCCGACGGCGGCACGCGGCCCGCGGCGCGATGACCTTCCTCGGTGCGCTCGCGGAGGAAATCCTGGGCCTCGGCCTGTGCGGCCGCGAGGCGCGCGGGATTGGCGCGCTTGCCGGTGGCGGTGCGCGGGGCGCGCGACTTGACCTTCTTCCGGTCGGCCGGATCGGCGACCTTGGCCTTGCTGCGCGCCGGAGTCTTCGAGCTCGAGCGTGCCAGGCTGCGTTTGCGAGTTGCCATGCGGAAGGGTAGTCGGGTTGAGCAGGGACGCGCCAGTGAGCGACGGCTCGGCTGTCGCAGGCATCGGTGTGGCGCGCAATGGTTCGATGACGGGCTGGCACGTGCTTGAACACGGATTTCACGGACAACACGGAATGACGCGGACCTCACCATGCCAGATCGCAGCTCCGGGCATCTCCGGCACTCCGACATTACCGGCGAAATCATTGGTGCGTTCTTTGAGGTGTACCACGACCTCAAGTACGGGCTTGGCGAAAGCTTGTATGCTGCGGCACTCGAGATCGCGCTGCAGGAGCGAGGGCTCGCAGCAGTTCGGGAGGCGGTGATCGACGTCGAATTCCACGGAAGGCGAATCGGGTGCTACCGCGCGGACTTCGTGGTCGAGCAGAAGGTGATTCTCG
>Ga0207657_10005962_pt1 | contig 12679 bp, 9 predicted proteins | sample KBSC33metaG_FD_184316 | JGI IMG/M metagenome (GOLD analysis project Ga0207657, IMG submission 184316) | Corn rhizosphere microbial communities from Kellogg Biological Station, Michigan, USA - KBS C3-3 metaG (SPAdes) (version 2) | ecosystem: Host-associated > Plants > Roots > Rhizosphere > Soil ...
CCGCCCACTTGGACGATCCCGATATTCGGCTGGTTGAGTCCAACGAGGATCCGCTCCTCTACGCGGCGGGCCACATCACTGGCGCCGTCGAGGTGGACTGGACCCGCGACCTGAACGACCCAATCCTTCGCGACTACCTTCAACGCGACGGGTTCGAGGCGCTCATGAGCCGCATCGGTGCCGGGCCGGATACGACCATCGTGCTCTACGGCGATAAAAACAACTGGTGGGCCTGCTACGCGCTTTGGGTGTTCCACCTCTTCGGCCACCGCAATTGCCGCATCATGGACGGCGGCCGGATCAAATGGCAGAAAGAGGGCCGCGACCTTTCTCGAGACGTGCCCTCTTACGCGCCCACACAGTACCGCGCACCAGAGCGGGACGACAGGAATATCCGCGCCTTCCGCGATCAGGTCCTCCAGCACGTCCATGCGCAGGGCAAGATGATCGACGTCCGCTCCCCCGAGGAATTCAGCGGCGAGCGCTTGCACATGGAGGCCTATCCGAACGAGGGCGCGCTCCGAGGCGGCCATATTCCCGGCGCCAAAAGCGTGCCCTGGGCCAAAGCCGTCAACCCGGAGGACGGGACCTTCAAACCTGCCGATGAACTCCGCGCCCTCTACGAAGAGCAAGCCGGCCTCAGCCCGCAAGACGACGTCATCGTCTACTGCCGAATTGGCGAGCGCTCCTCGCACACCTGGTTCGTGCTGCACTACCTCCTCGGCTACCCGGACGTCCGCAACTACGACGGCTCCTGGACCGAATGGGGCAACCTCGTCGGCGCACCCATCGAGCGGTAAAGAGAATTGCCCCTCCCGCTCGGGAGGGGGCAGGGGGAGGGCAAACCCGTTTGTAGCGCGAGGCGAACCATGCAGCCTAGCGGACCAATTCGGCGTCACCTACAATAGGAAAGACGCGACTCGTGATTGAAGATTCGCGACTCGGATCCTTCGGTTCCGAATAACGAATCTCGAAGCTCGAATCGCGAGTTTGTATGTCCGTCCCCACCACGCTCGGAAAATATCAGATCATCCGGGAGATCGCCCGCTCGAACGACATCGTCTACGAGGGCTACGATCCCCTGATGAACCGGCGTGTCGCCCTCAAGGAGCTCTCCGCCCCGAGAGGCGCAACCGGACCCCAGCTCGACGACCGCGTCAACCGCTTCAAGCGCGAAGCCCAGGCGGTGGGCACCCTCGCCCACCCCAACATCATGACCGTCTACGAGTACGGCCAGGAGGCCGACCGGCACTTCATGGCGATGGAGTACCTCGACGGCCACACGTTGAGAAACGAGATCGACACCAAAGGCTTTCTCCCGCCCGAGAACGCCGTCCACATCGCGCAAGAGATCCTCAAAGGCCTTGGGCACGCCCACAGCAAAGGCGTCATCCACCGCGACATCAAGCCCGACAATATCCAGCTCCTCAGCTCGGGCGAGATCAAAATCACCGACTTCGGCATCGCGCGCCTCACCTTCCAGCCGAACCTCACGATGGATGGCCAGGTCTTCGGCACGCCCAGCTACATGTCGCCCGAGCAGGTCGTCGGCAAGGAGCTCGACCAGCGCAGCGACCTCTGGTCGGTCGGCGTCCTCCTCTACGAGATGATCACCGGCCAGAAGCCCTTCGCCGGAGACAGCGTGGTCAGCATCACCTACGCGATCATGAACAGCCAACCGACCCCGCCCGCGCAGGCAACCCCCGCGCTCCGGCAGGTGATCATGAAGGCGCTCGACAAGACCCCCTCGATGCGGTTCGCGAACGCCGCCGAGATGCTCAAAGCCCTCGAGGACGCGATCAAGGAGCCCGATCCGCCCGCCCTCCAGCCCCAGCAGCCCTACAACCCATGGGCCGCGAGCGCGCCGGCGACCTACCAATATCCCGGCCAGCCGCAGGTCCACAATCCCTATGCCGCGCCGCCGGCCGCCCCACCCGCGCAGTACCCCTACAACCCCTACGCACAGCCCGGCCCCCTAGGCGCCCCTCACGTCCCCGGCGCCCTCCCGCCCGGCCTCCCCACCTGGTACCCGCCCCCGCCGCGCGCCCCGCTGATCAAGCCGGAGACCAAGCTCGCGATCACGCGCGCAATCCTCTACTTCCTCGTGATCGGCACCATCGTGGGCGGCATCCTCATCGCAATTTCGATGTTCGCGAACTCGGGCGATCAGATCGATCTATCAGGAGAACAGGCGAACCGAGCCGCCGCTCAGCCGGAGGCGATCTCACCGGACATGCCGTTCGACAGTACGCCGGCAATCACCGCCCGTCCTTCCCCAATCCCCACCCGCAATCGCGAGGGCGACTTCGTGGCAGTGCCTGTCGAATCCATCCGCGAAACCTTCCGCCGCCTCCAGCGCGACCACACCCCGCCCGACACGAGCGACATCGCCGAAGCGCAGAACCTCCTAACCCAGCTGGGCGGCCGCGACGAAGGCCTCAGGCAAGAGATTGAGGCTTATATAAACGGCACGACCGGTGTTTGAACGGCCAGGTAAGCCTCATACCCAAAGATTGAGTGCATTTCTATGTCCTACCACGACTGAAGATTTGGCCAAGGAATGCAGGCCCGAAGGGTCGAGGTGTTACAGCCCAGGCCGAAGGCCTGGGAAAGGGCGTCAATTGCGTGCGCCCTGAAAGGGTGCGATGATATGTTGTAGTCCTCGGAGACCTCCCGGCCAAACGGCCCCACGGGGTTAGCAGGCCGGAAGGGCCGAGGTGTTACAGCCGAGGCCGAAAGCCCGGGTAAGTCGACGATCCAAGTGCGCCCTGAAAGGGCGCGATAGAATCTTCGCAACGATGCCCCAATCCCTCTCGAACGTCCTGCTGCACCTCGTCTTCAGCACGAAGGGACGAACACCCTGGATCGACCCCGAAATCAGGGCCGAGCTTTACCCGTACATCGGTGCAACCCTGCGGGGCCACGACTGCCCGGTACTGCAGATTGGCGGAATTGAGGACCACGTGCATATCCTTGCAAGGCTCTCCAGGTCCATGACCATCGCGCAACTGGTCCAGAAAGCCAAGACAAGCTCGTCGAAGTGGATGAAGGCGAAGGTGCCCGGCTTCGCCTGGCAGGCAGGCTACGGCGCCTTCTCGGTATCCCCCAATGATGTTCAGGCGGTCGTCAAATACATCCAGGATCAGGAGCAGCACCACGCGAAGTTCTCGTTCCAAGATGAACTCAGAAGGCTCTTGCGGGAAGCAGGCATCGAACCGGACGAGCGGTATCTATGGGATTGAGCACCGCGCCCTTTCAGGGCTGAAATGGCGGTGACTCCACTCCCAGGCCGTTGGCCTGGGCTATAACATCTCGGCCCTTCGGGCCTTTCTTGGACCTCTAAGCCGATTAGAACCGGTCGGTGGCCACCGTCGTCGCCGTGCCGTCGGTCCCCTCGATCGGGCTGCCGTCGGCATTTGGAGCACCTTCGGCTAGGAACACCGCCTTATGCTCCTTATCGCTGTAGATCCAGGTGGGGCTGTCCACACTCTTCGTCTTCCAACCTCTGCTCTCGGGCAGTTCGGCCCTCGCATCGGCAAACACGTCCTTAAAAGGTCGGTCGATGCGCCAAAGCTTTAGCACGCGACCCTGGGACTTCTTGAGTGTTCCAACGTAAGTTGCCGGATACATGAAAAGCAGCGGCGATTCGACCGGACGGTGGCTAACCGGACCTGAGGCCTGGCAGCCAAAAGCCGCTAAAGCCACAACGCCAACGGCCACCCGGCTTCCCATACCTCGATTATCGGCTCGCCCTGAGAGGAGCCCTTACACCTTGTGAATCGCGTGCCCGGCGGCGTCGTGGTAAGCCTCCATCACCGCCTCCGACATCGTCGGGTGCGCATGGATCGTCTCCACGAGGTAGTCCAACGTCGCCTCCAGCTTCAGCGCGACAACCCCCTCGTGGATCATGTCGCCGACATGCGCCCCAATCATGTGCACGCCCAGCAGCTCGCCGTACTTCTTCTCGAAGACGACCTTCACGAAGCCGTCCTGCTCCATCGTCGCCATCGCCTTGCCGAGCGGCCGGAAGTTGAACTTCCCGACCTGCACGTCGTAGCCCTTCTCCTTCGCCTCAGCCTCCGTCAGACCCACAGAAGCGACTTCCGGAGACGTATAAGTCACGTTCGGAACCACCTTATAGTCGAACGGCAACGACTCCCCGCGGGCGATGTTCTGCACAACATGGATGCCCTCCGCCGAGGCCACGTGCGCTAGCTGAATTCGCCCCGTCACGTCCCCGATCGCCCAGATATTAGGCACGTGCGTCCGCAAAGAGTCGTCCACGACCTCGACGCCGCGCTTGTGCAGCTTGACCCCGAGCTTGTCCAACCCCATGCCTTCTGTGTTCGCCTTGCGCCCGACGCCGAGCAGGACGACGTCGACTTCCACAACCTCGACATCCGCGCCCTTCTTGATCGAAACCTTCCAAGTCTTGCCAGTGCGCTCGACCTTCTCAAGCGTCGCGCCCGTGCGCACCTTCACGCCCTGCCGCCCAAGCAGCTTCCCAAGCTCCACGCCTAGGTCGGCGTCCATCATCGGCACCAGCCGGTCCATCATCTCGACGAGAGTCACGTCCGAGCCGATCGCATTGAACACGTAGGAAAATTCGGACCCGACGGCGCCCCCGCCCAAAACAACCATCCGCTTGGGAATGAACGGCGCAGTGACGGCATCGTCGGAGGTCCAGACGCCTTCCTCCCGGCCGCCCTCCAGCCCAGGGATCGGCAGCTTGATGACCGACGAGCCCATCGCCAGAACAAAATTCTTCGCCCGGAGCCGCTCCTTCTGCCCATCCTTCTCGACCTCGATCGTGTTCGCGTCGATAAACCGCGCGAAGCCCTCCACGTGCCGGACCCCGTTCTTCTTGAACAGCATGCCGACGCCGCCGCGCTGGGTCTGGACGATCTTGTCCTTGCGCGCCATCATCTTCTCGAAATCGATCGTGACCTCGCCCTTGACGGAAACGCCAAACGGGTCCGCGTGCTGGACGTGCTGGAATCTCTCCGCCGCCGCGATCATCGCCTTCGAAGGGATGCAGCCCCAGTTCAGACAGGTTCCCCCGAGGTACTCCTTCTCGACGCAGATCGTCTTCAGCCCAAGCTGGGCCGCCCGGATCGCGGCCACATAGCCGCCGGGTCCCGCACCGATCACGATCACATCTGCATCGAAGCTGCCATCTGCCATTCTTTGTTCTTGTTCCTCGGGCATGAGCATGCCCTTAATGTCTTCTACGAGAGACTGAACGCCCATCGCGGAGGCCACTGCGGGACCGTTGTTGGGTCGGGCGGCAGTGGGCTTCGAGCGGGCCATTCGGGTGAATGCGCGGTTGTTGCGCGATGCCGATTTTACCTTTCGGCGTCTGCCATCCGAGGATTGTTGTCACGAAGTAGGCGTCCCGCGGCAATTACTAGTTAAATGCATTTGAGATTCGCAAATGCTCTCGGCCTTCTAACCATCTTCGCCTCCGCCAATGCGGTTCCCATTCGGCGCGACGACAAGGCCAACGACAACCAGTTCTTCCAGCTTCACGCCGACTGCGAAGGCGCGGCCCCAGGAGGCACCACGATCGTCGACATCGGCGCGAACTCCCGCCCCGCGTCCGACTTCCCCGACCTCATCCCCACCCTCAAGTGGCAATACAGCGGCGACACCATCCCCGGCACCAATCCCATCAGGGCCCGCCTGCCCGAGAAGCGCTGGACCTTCGTCAATGGCGGCGTCCTGCACGGCACTTTTGTGATCGAGCAGTACATTGCCGGCGATTCGGATGACGACAAGGGCAATTGCATCCATTCCGCCCACCTGTCGTGCCGATATCTTCCCGGAGAAGGCGATCCCGCTGGGCTTGACTTCATCCAGATGGTCAAATCGTCTCGGCCGCATGCGGGCTTGCCAGCGGGCACCCTGCACATCGATCCCTATCCCGACACCTCCGCCGACGACTCCCCGTTCTACTTCCTCCCCGGACAAAACCGGGACAAGTATCGGCAAGCGCCCCATGCAGACGGCATCCTGTTCGGCGACTCGCCCGGGGCCAGCTTCCCGGAGGCAACCGCCCACAGCATCACCGAAGACTTCTGGCTCGTCCTCAGCGCCCCAGATCCGGCGAATAGCCACAACATGAAGCTCTACGAAGGCTTCCAGTGGGGATTCACGGGAGGATGCAACCCCGTCCCGGAGCCGGGCACCTGTTCCCTCCTCGCCGGGCTCGCCCTCTATTCGACCCTGCGCCGGCGCAAACACCGGTGCAAGCCCTAAAAAAACGAGAGGCGAATAAGGTCAAGGTCACCCGGCCTTGGCCGTTCCGCGCCGCTGATGACCCGGGGCTTAGGATGCCTCGGGACACACCAGTCCCAAAGCCGTAATCATCCAAGCCAGTGTCCTGAGGCTTCACCTCAACCCCGACATCTAAACCTTCAGAACGCCGCCTGCCGGGAACGAGGTGGATGCGAATGTGCGGCCAGAGGCATTCAAAAGCTGTGCATAAGCAACCTCGCCTACCACTGGGATCTGCGCATTCCAACCCGATCTGACCTAAGACAAAGGCTCTCGTATAACCCGGGGTTTGAGCGGCTTACATGGATTGCCCGCGCAGACGGTCCACTCCGGCATATCTTTGGTCGCCACGGCGCGGGCACCGATGACTGCGCCGTCACCGATCGTGACGCCAGGGCCGACGAACGCCTCCGTGCAGACCCAGGCCTTCACGCCGACAGTGATCGGCAGCGCGTAAAGCGGGAATTCGGGATCTTCGTAGTCGTGCGTCCCGGCGCACAGATGCGCGCCCTGGCTGATAATGCAACGCTCCTTGAGGTGGATCGTGGCCATGGAATAGAGGTTCGTCTCGCTACCAACCCCGACGTAGTCCTCGATGACGAGATTCCAAGGAGCCCAAATTTTGACCTTGGGATAGACGTGGACATGCTTGCCGATCTTCGCTCCGAAGATCCGCAGAATGGCGCTTCGCCAAGCATGCATGGGGCGTGGTGTCGGTCGGAAAAGCAGAACATACACGATGTGCCACAGCACACGGCGAAGCCGATTTGCCGTTGTGAAAGAGGCCCGTACCGAATAATCCTTTCCAGGTTCGCGGCTCAACTCGGATTCGGACTGGGCTGACGAAGGCACACCCGAATAATTGTCGCCAACGCCTCCGTCGCCCTGGCCTGACGCGTAATTCTGCTGCTGGGCGACCAGGTGCTGTAAGTGCGACGGTTCCATTTTCGTGCCGAGCTAAGTATTCCTTAAGATATTGTGTCGTTTTCGCAACACTACAAGTTTAGTACGTTTGACAGCTTTTCCCATGCAGGAACTGCAGCAGCCCAGTAAATGAGCGAGCCGCTTCCGCAGCTGTCCTCGAAGGATATAAACCCAACAAGGCGGCTTATACCAAAACTCTTACAGTAAGAGGTCTGATCGAGAGCTTGCGCGAACATGCCCAGGTGAGCCTGATCGTTTCTGCGGCGCGCCCCCGGGCCAGGCCATTTACCATTAGAGTCGCTCTCCCCGCCGACGGTTCTCGCAAAGCTACTGCTTGCTGGCGATCGACCGAGCGGCAACAGGGCAAAAGAGCCGCGAGGCCATATTTGTCCATTTGCGCGCGATGTGGTTGACGAAATCGCTCCTCGTCTACATAAGAGTGGAGGCACAAACGTTGAGAGCTCTTGCAGATCCACCGGTTGCTCACATTCAGGTTTCACCATAACTGCCAAGACACTATATCAAGTCAGTCCATTTTCCCGAGATAACTCCGAGATTAAAGCGGGAATCAGCAGGAAACGGACGGGAAGACAGCACCATAACCCGGGAGCCCAGATTCGATGGGAGCCCAGATTGGCAACATCCGTGGTTACCGCGGGAAACCAGTTATATTTCGGGAATTTCCCCAACAGGAGCCCTGTTTCCATAGGGTTCTGTAAAGCGTCCCGCGCCATGGTGCCGCGTCAGGGGAAGGCAGGACTCTGGATTTCTTCCAAAGATGCCTACAATGGCAGCGAGGGCCAGCCGGCCTTCGGAGTGCAATGAAGCCCTTCAACCCCATCGAGGCCCTCGCCGCCCTTCGCCATGAGTTCGGTGAGCACGGCGGCGTCAACATGTCCGTCGAGGAAAGCACGACCTTCACGGTCCACGATTCCTCCACGATGCCGAAGATCTTCCATGGCGAGCTAAGCCCAGAGATCGGCGGGTGTTACTTGTACGGCCGCCACTTCAACCCCACCGTCTACGCGCTGGGACGCCAAATCGCCGCGATCGAAGGTGCCGAGGCGGGCTACTGCACGTCCAGCGGCATGGCCGCGATCTCCGCCACCCTGCTCCAGCTCTGCAACGCGGGCGACCACATCGTCGCCGAGCGCTCGGTGTATGGCGGCACCTTTGCCTTGCTTCACGAATACCTGCCCGCCAAAGCGGGCATCGAGACCACGTTCGTCGACGTCTTCGATCTCGCAAGCGTAGAAGCCGCCTTCCGGACAGGCACGAAGGTGCTTTACTGCGAGACCGTCTCGAACCCAACCCTGCGCATCGCCGACTTGCCGCGACTCGCAGACATTGCGCATCGGCACGCGGCCACCCTCGTCGTGGACAACACCTTCACGCCGCTGATCGCCGCGCCCCTGCTCCACGGCGCCGACGTCGTCGTCCACAGCGTCACCAAGTTCCTGAATGGCGCGAGCGACCACATCGCGGGGGCGATCTGCGGATCGCACGAGTTCATCGCCAGCCTCATGGACCTGCACACCGGTTCCCTGATGCTCCTGGGCCCCACCATGGATCCGCAGGTCGCTTTCGACGTCAGCCTCCGCCTCCCGCACCTCGGCATCCGCATGCGGGAGCACAGCGCCCGAGCCCAGGTCTTCTCCGAGCGGCTGCACGCATTGCGCCAGCCCATCGTGTATCCCGGCCTGCCCTGCCATCCCGACCACGAACTCGGCAGGCGCCTCTTTAATCCCGAGTTCGGATTCGGAGGGATCTTCACCCTCGACCTCGGCACCCCTGAGCGAGCCTTCGAGTTCATGGACCTGCTCCAGAACGAGCATCGGTTCGGCTACGTCGCGGTGAGCCTAGGCTTCAGCGACACCCTGATGTCCTGCTCCGCCGCCTCCACAAGCAGCGAGATGCCAATCGAGGAACTCGCCCGAGCCGGCATCCAGCCCGGCCTCGTACGCATGTCCATCGGCTACACGGGCTCCCTCGAGCAGCGTTGGGAGCAGCTCCATTCGATTCTTATCCGAATGAAGCTCTGCTCTGCTTAGCCTCCAACGATTCCGAGCGGCGGAGTGGTTTTCCACGCGCCCCGAGTGAAGTCCGGAATGTCCATCGTCCGCCCTCGATTCGCGACGGAGACTTCGCTCAATGGCGAGATCACCGACCAAGCCGCGCCATCGTAGACGCTCTGATCCAACGGCTCGCCATTGCGCAGGCAGTAGATGATCCGCCAGAGCATGACGAAGTCCATCCCGCCATGGCCGCCATTCTTCTTCGCCTCGACCTCGAGACGTTTCCACAGCGGGTGATCGAAGCGCTCATACAAGGGCTTTAAATCAGCATCCTGCGCCCACGATTCCGTCGACTTCGTAGCGAGCGATCCGCCGGGAGGAGCCTCGATCGTGCACCGATCCGGAAAGCCGCCCCAGACACCGCGCGTACCCTGAATCAAGTTCAGCCGCGAATAAGGACGAGGGAGCTGCTCGTCCCACTGCACCATGATCGTCTTGCCCAGCACCGTCTTCACGATCGTCGTGTTGATGTCTCCGCACACGAACTTGAGGTCGCGCCGAGCATGGCCCACCGGGAAGTGCTCTTGCGCGTACATCGCCCGAACGCGCGAAGGCGACGAGACCGAGCACAGGAAGTCCATCCGGTCGCCACGGTTGATGTTCATGTAGTGCGCCACAGGACCGAGACCGTGCGTCGGATACAGATTCCCGTTTCGACGCGTGTACTGCAGCGTTCGCCACGAACCCGTGCCGTGCTCGATCTCGTGCATCTGTCCGCGCAAATCGTGGATGTACGCCGCCTCTCCATGCAGCAGTTCACCGAAGACGCCCTGCCGGCACATGTTGAGGACCATCAGTTCCTCGCGGCCGTAGTTGACGTTCTCCATCATCATGCAGTGCCGCTGAGTCTCCTCAGCCGTGTCGACCAGCTCCCAGCAGCCGTCCACCGTCAGCGAGGCGGGGACCTCGATGAAGGCGTGCTTGCCACGGTGCATCGCGTCCACCGCCATCGGCGTGTGCCACTCCCAAGGAGTCGCAATGATGACGATATCGAGGTCGTTCCGGTCGAGCATGCGGCGGTAGTCGTGCTCGTCACTGCCGTACGCGGCCGGCGCGTGGCGCCCCGCCTTCACGCATTGAGCGACGGCTGCATCGAGGGAAGGTTTGCGCGTGTCGCAGATCGCGTTGATGTCAACTCCGTCGAGCGTGAGCATCGTCGCGACGTGCCCAGACCCTCGCGCCCCGACTCCGATGAACCCCGCGCGAACTCGGTCGAGCTTCGGCGAGACCAGTTCGGCCACGTTCTTCCCCTTTTGGACCGGAGGCCTGGCAATCGGCTCAGCAGCGGCGATGCTGCCGAGGGCGAGCGAAGCGCCTGCCGCGCCCGCGGCTTTCAGGAGGTCACGTCGATTGATGGAGTCGTCCATGGTTATGTCCATTCTGGTCCCAAAAGACCATCCGCGTGGCGGGCTCACGTTCGTTGTTGAGCCAACTGCGCCGTCGGATATTAGGCATAACTCCAGCAGATCGTGGAACTCTTAGGTGATTACCGGGTTTCATCTAACATCGGGCAATTGCCTCGACATAGGAAAAAGACATGAAAACCCTTAAAATCACTCTCGCGGCCCTGTCCGCATTCGTAATCGCCGGATCTGCCCTTGCTCAGGGGCACCCAGGTCACGCCATGCCGCAGCATCACATGCACGGCATGCATGGCATGGAGAAGAACGACGCCATGATGAAGATCTGCATGGCCGGCCTCTCCGACAGTGAGAAGAAGACGGCAATGGACATGGCCCACCGCATGACGCCGGCTCAGCTGGCCGTTATGCACAAGCGCATGAAGATGTGCATGGCCGACAAGCATCGCGGCATGGACATGAGCAAGATGGACGACAAGAAGGGCATGGCCCACGTGATGTCCGGCCTCTCCGCCGCCGAGCAGAAGACGCTGAAAGGCGTGTTCATGAGTGAGAGTCCCGCGGAGATGGCGGTCACCAAGAAGATGATGGAGAACTGCTGCATGTACGGCATGAAGCACGGCAAGTAAGCCGATCGAACTTCCAGCGGCTCTTCGCACTCCATGCGAAGGGCCGTTTTTCATTTTCTAACCTGGAAAGCTTGCTGGCAACGCCATGTACTGCTAAATTGAATTAGCGGTGAATTTTCTGCGCCGCTGTTTCCATAAAAGGCCATGTCGCTCCCATCCCCCAATCTCGACACCCGCAAGTTCCAGAGCATCGTCGACGATGTCAAGCGACAGATAGGCCTCCGCTGCCCCGAGTGGACCGACCATAACGTCTCCGACCCGGGCGTGACGCTGATCGAGCTGTTCGCTTCGATGACCGAAATGGCGCTCTACCGCCTCAACCAGGTCCCAGAGAAGAATTACATTAAGTTCCTCGAGATGCTTGGCATCTCGCTAGAGATGCCTGAGCCCGCCCGCACGGACCTCCGTTTCACCTTGTCCAAGGCTATCGATGACACCGACGCAGGCGAGGCCTTCGAGATGACGATCCCTGCTGGAGAGGTTGCTGGCACACTGCGCACGGAGAGCGAGGATGCGATCGAGTTCACGACCGAGTTGGACCTTCGCCTCCTGCGGCCCAAGATGGTCCAGCCTTTCGCCCTGGCCGCGAGCGACTCTGGGGACGAAGACGCAAAGAAGCCTCGCGCCTATTCTGAGAAGGACGATGCCTTCAAGCTCTTCTCCGAGCTGCCAGTATTTGGCGACGCCTTTTATCTCGGATTCGAGAACGACGTCTCCGGCAATCTCATAGAGGTCGCGGCGAACTGCGTTACCGCCGCAGCCGTCGGCCTGAACGAGGACTATCCAGCGCAGGTATGGGAAGTCTGGAACGGCACGTCAAATCACTGGGATCGCCTCGAAGTGGTGGAGGACACCACATTCGGCTTCAACCGGACTGGCGCCATTCGCCTTTCGATGCCATGGCATCTGCGAACACGAACCATGGCCGGGCAACCCGCGCACTGGGTGCGAGTGCGTTACACCACAGATGGCGCGGACTTGCCGCCACGTGGAGTGGAGCAGCAGGTTCCCGACCGATATGAGTCCTCGCCTGAGATCACGTCGATCGTAGCCCGGACGGTCGGTGGCACGGTGGCAGCTTCAAACGCGACGATCATCCGCTACGAAGTGCTGGGACAGAGCGATGGCACGCCAGGGCAGGTTTTCCAATTGGCCTACAAGCCGGTCTTGGACCTTCGTCCCGGAGAAGTGATGCTTATTGGCGCCCTCGGGCAAGGCTATGAAGAATGGACCGAGTGGAAGGTGGTCGGAGACTTCAGTGAGAGCGCACCCGACGACAAGCACTTCGTTCTGGACTCCCTCACTGGAGAAGTTCTTTTCGGGCCATCGATTCTGCAGCCGGAGGGCAATCGGCGTCAGTACGGCTCGATCCCGGAGAAGGGCCTAACCATCGTGTTCTCGAGCTACCGCGTTG
>Ga0207657_10005964_pt1 | contig 12677 bp, 17 predicted proteins | sample KBSC33metaG_FD_184316 | JGI IMG/M metagenome (GOLD analysis project Ga0207657, IMG submission 184316) | Corn rhizosphere microbial communities from Kellogg Biological Station, Michigan, USA - KBS C3-3 metaG (SPAdes) (version 2) | ecosystem: Host-associated > Plants > Roots > Rhizosphere > Soil ...
TCACCGTGCTGGGCCATGGGTCGGGCGGCGTCGGCGTCTATGACCTCGCGACGGCAGCGACCATGACCCTCACGGACAGCTCGTTCACGGGCGCCGACGTCAGCGTGTACGCCACCGCGCAGGCAACGATCGACGCTGCGCGCCTGAAGATCAGCGCCCCGGGTGGCTACGCCGTGTACGACCTCGCGGGGACCATCGACCTCAGCGACTCGCTCATCGATCTCGGGACGGGCCTCGGGGTCGTCGGCCTGATGGGCACGGACGGCAACGACACCGGCCACGGCTACTCCGTCGCCATCGACGCCAGCCGCGTCACCATCGCCGGGTCCGGCGGCAACGGGCAGTACGGCGCCGAGGTCACCCCCAACAGCACGGGCGACAACTTCACCATCGCCCTCCACGACAGCCTCGAATACCAGGTCTCGCTGCCCTTGGCCTGCAACCGTCCGTCCGGCCACGGCACCGGCTCGGTGACGGCCGACTACTCAAGTCTCGACGCGTCCGGCGACTACAACGGCACCTGCGGCTCGCCGTTCCTCATCACCCATCCGGTCACCAACACCGGCCTCCAGCTCGCCGATCCCGCGCACGGCGACTTCCGGCCGCTCTTCAACTCCCCGCTCGTCGACGCCGGCGACCCCGCGGCGCTGGCTGCCACGACCGACCTGGCCGGCGGGACGCGACCGGTCGACGGTGACGGCAACGGCAGCGCGGTGCGCGACGTCGGCGCCTACGAGTACCAGCGCGCCGCGCCGGCGATCTCGGCCGCCGGGGCGCAACCGACCAGCGCGAACACGGGCGACAGCATCACGTTCAGCGCGACCGCGAGCGACACCGACCCGGGCGAGACCGCCACGTTGTCCTGGGCGTTCGACGACGGCGCCGTCGCGAGCGGCTCGCCGGTCTCCCACGCGTTCACGACCGCGGGGAGCCACACGGCGACCGTCACGGCGACCGACTCGGCCGGTGTGACGAGCACCCAACAGGTGATGGTCACCGTGACGACGCCTGCTCCGGACCCCGGCACCTCGACGACGACCACTCCGTCGACGGACTCGCCGCCGCCAGCGGACACGACCACGACGTCGACGACGCCCGCGCCCGATACGACGACCACCATCACCCCCGGTCCGGCGACGGATGCCGCCCGGGCCCTCGTGCTCGGAGCCGTCCGCATCCGCGGGGCGATGGCGTTCTTCACCCTCTCTGCCGGCGCCACCGTGCATGTCCGCCTCGAGCGCCGCGTGGGCCGCCGCTGGCGGGCCGTCAGGCGATCGATCGCGCTGGCCGGACACAGCGGCGCCAACGCCGTGCGGATCCCCGCCCGGCTGCTCCGCGGCCTGCCGCCCGGGCGCTACCGGGCCACGTGCGTGGCGACCGACGCCGGCGGCCACACCTCCGCCGCGCGGCGGGTGACGTTCACCATCCGGCGCTGAGCCGGTCTATTCTCGCGCGGTGATCCTGGGCCTCGACCCGTTCGCTGTGATCATGACCGGCATCGTCGGCGGGCTGCTGGTCATCCTGCTGCTGCTCGGGTTCTTCTATCCCGGATCGGGTGCCAGGCAGCTGGACTGGAAGCCGACCCGCTCCGCCGAGGTCGAGGTGCAGAACGAGATCGACGATCTCGACCAGATGCTCGAGGCGGCCAACGAGCGCCGCCGCCGCCGCGGGGCCGAGGAGCTCACCGAGGACGCCCTGCACGCGCAGGTCCGCGAGCACCAGCGCGAGTCGGTCAAGCGCCGCGACGACTACATGGCCGAGCTCGAGATCGCCCAGATGCTCGACCGCGTCAACGAGCGGCGCCGCGAGAAGGGCGAGCCCGAGCAGACGATCGAAGAGCTGAAGGCCGAGCTCGGCCTGTGAGGGTCCTGCTCGTCGGCGGCGGTTGCCGGGGCCTTGCGCTGACGCGGTCGCTCGCCGCCGAGGGACACGCGGTGCGGGTGGTGACGCGCTCTGCGGCGCGGGACGCGGAGATCCGCGAGGCGGGCGGCGAGCCGTGGATCGGCGACCCCGACCGGGTCGGAACCCTGCGCTACGCGCTCGACAACGTGACGGTGCTGATCTGGGCGCTCGGCACGGTCGACGGGCCCGAGCTGCACGGCTCGCGGCTCGAGATGATGCTCGAGCGCACCGTCGACACGATGGTTCGCGGCGTGATCTACGAGCGTGGCGGGGGAGAGGCGATCGTCGAGCGGCTGTGCTCGCTCAACGAGATGCCGTTCCGCTTCGTCGACGCGGCCGCGCCCGAGTGGCCGGCCGCGGTGCGCGCCGCGATCGGCGAGCTGCTGGTCGCCGAGCGGCCTACTGCCCGCTGAGCGGGGCGGGGCTGACGTTCGGCGCGTGCGGCTGCGCCCACGGCGCCGACTGGTGGTCGTTGCCGCCGAGCTGGGAGAGCCCGTAGCCCGCGGCGGCCAGCAGCGCCGCGATCGCCAGGACGATCGCCACGACCCGCGCCACCCGCTTCGCCGCCTCGTTGTCCCGTCGCTTGACCACTTGTGCACCCATACGGTGCTCAACTCGACGCGCGATGTCCTGAACGGGCGGGACGACGGGCTCGGGCTCGGGCTCCGGCTCGGGCGGCGGCGCGGGCGGGACGACGCGCAGCTGGGCGCGGGGCGGTTCGCCGGCGTCGAGGGCGGGCGGCTCCGGCGGCGCGGGCGGCAGCTGCTTCTCGGCCGGCGCGGCGTAGGCCACGCGCAGCTCGGTGCGCGCCTCGTCGAGCAGCGTGGCGTGCTCCTCGCAGCGGGGGCAGCGCGCCTCGTGGATCTCCAGCCACTTGCGGTCGACCCGCTCGAGAGGGGCCTCGAGCCGGTCGGAGTGCAGGCGCTCGGCGCGCTCGCAGCGCGCGCCCGCCGCCAGCGCCGCACGCTCGCGGCGAAGGGCTCGCCGCGCCGAGAACGCGGCCTCCCGGACCGCCGCCTCGTCGATGCCGAGATCCGCGGCCGCCTCGGTGGTCGAGAGCGAGCACAGCTCGAGCAGCGCCAACACCCGCCGCTCCACCGCCGCCAGCTCCGGCAGCACGCCGAACACGTGCCGCTCGGCACGGTCGCGGGGCGCTGATGCGGGCTGGCGCGCACTCGGCATGGCTCGCGGTCGATACTACGCCGGTCTGGATACACTCGCTAAAAGCCTTGAAAGCCGACCTGATTTCCTAGAAGGAGCTCTCCCGTGGCTGACTACGCCAACGACGTACTCGTCGAGACCGATTGGGTCGAAGAGCACCTCGACGACCCCTCGATCCGGATCGTCGAGGTCGACGAGAACCCCGCCCTCTACGCCGAGGCGCACATCCCCGGCGCCATCGGGTTCGACTGGAAGAAGGACCTCCAGGACCAGCTCAAGCGCGACTTCCTCGGGCCGGAGGAGTTCGGCCAGCTCTTCGGCTCGCGCGGCATCTCCAACGACCACACCGTCGTGCTCTACGGCGACCGCAACAACTGGTTCGCCTCGTACACGTTCTGGTACCTCAAGTTCTACGGGCACGACAAGGTCAAGCTCGTCAACGGCCCGCGCGAGAAGTGGATCTCCGAAGGCCGTCCGACCACGTCGGAGCTGCCCCACCACGAGCCCGCGACGTTCAACGCCCAGCCCGGTGACGACGCCATCCGCGCCAAGCGAGACGAGGTCCTCGCCGCGCTCGACGCGAGCACGCGGCTGGTCGACGTCCGCTCGCCCCAGGAGTTCTCGGGCGAGCTGATCGCGATGGCCGGCTACGAGCAGGAGGGTGCGCAGCGCGGCGGCCACATCCCGGGCGCCGCCTCCGTGCCGTGGGCGCAGGCCGTTCAGGAGGACGGCACGTTCAAGCCGCGCGAGGAGCTCGAGGAGCTCTACACGTCCAAGGGCGTGATCAGCAACGGCGACCCGATCATCGCCTACTGCCGCATCGGCGAGCGCTCGGCGCACACGTGGTTCGTGCTGCACGAGCTGCTCGGCAAGGAGAACGTCAAGAACTACGACGGCTCGTGGACCGAGTGGGGCAACCTGGTCAACGTGCCGATCGAGAAGGACGTCTAGCCCAGCGCGTCCAGACGCTGGAGCAGGTCGGCGAGGATCCGGGCGGTCGCGCCCCAGATCAGGTCCTCGCCGACCACGTAGGTGTCGGTCCTGAACGGGACGCCGCGGCGCAGCAGCCGCTGGCGCCCGTAGCCCGCGCGCAGGTCGGCGATCGAGAACTCGAGCACCGCGTCGACCTCGCGCGGCGAGAGCGTCCATTCGCGGCCGGGGTCGATCAGCCCCACGAACGGATAGACCGCGTAGGAGGTCGCGATCGTCGGCGTCGGCTGCAGCGCGCCGACGAGCTCGACGTCCTCGCGGGGCAGGCCGATCTCCTCGCAGGCCTCGCGCAGCGCGGCGTCGCGCAGGTCCTCGCCGTCGTCGGCGCGCCCTCCGGGGAACGAGATCTCGCCGGCGTGACGGCGCAGGTCCTCGCGCCGGCGGGTGAAGACCGCGTGCAGCTCGCCGTCGGCGTCGACGTAGAGGGGGACGAGCACGGCGGCGTCGACGCGGCCGTGGACGTCGAGCGCGGCCGCCTCGGCCGCGTCGAGCAGGACGCGCGGAAGCGCGGCCGCCAGCTCAGCCCGCGAGCGAGAGGCGCTCGACACGCTCGTCGAACATGACCTCGCCGTCGAGCGTGCGGTGCACCGGGCACTTCGCCGCGATCACGCGCAGGCGCTCGACCATCTCGTCGTCGAGGCTCTCGGGGAAGCGCATGATGAGGTTGAAGCGCGTGGGGCAGCCGCGTTCGGCCGGCGTGTAGTCGCACGTGACCTCGACCTCGCCGACGTCCCAGCCCTTGCGCTGGGCGTACATCTCCATCGTGATCGCCGTGCAGGAGGCGAGGCTCGCGGCGAGCAGCTCGAGCGGGCTCGGGCCGGTGTCCTCGCCGCCCTGGTCGGTCGGCTCGTCGACGGTGAACTGGTGCTCGCGGATCTTGACGGTCTGCCGGAGGGTGCCGGCGCGGGTGACGGTTGCCTTCATGGCGTCCTGATCATGTCAAAGGGTTGAAGAGAAGTCCGGTGGGGACCTTCGGGAAGAAGTACGTGGACTTGGGGGGCATGTTGACACCGGTCGCCGCGATCTCCTGGACCTGGGATACCGGGTTGGGGCGCAGGAAGAACGCAAGATCGACCTCCTTGTCGGCCACCATGCGGACCGCTTCGGCGTCGGTGCGCGAGTACGTCAGCCCGTTCTGGTGGTCGATGTCGTCGTCGGTCAGGCCGAGCGGGCCCTTGAGGACCAGCGACTCGAGGACGGCCGTGTCGAGCCGGCGGTAGGGCTCGGGGAAGTCGGCCAGCACCTCGTCGGCGATCGCCTGGTCCTTGAGCGTGAGCCGGAACGGGCGCTGGAAGTGGTTGTCGATGTAGCCGAGCTCGAGCGGGCCGTCGCCGAGCGCAGGCGGCAGCTCGTCGGTGGAGCCGAGCTCCGAGATGTCGAAGCTCTCGCGCAGCGTGGTCGCCAGCGCCTCCTGCGTCTCGGGCGTCGTGTCCTTGACCAGGCGGTGGGTGGGGAAGACCGTCAGGCCTTCGTCCTGCATGGCGACGAGGTTCATCAGCACGTAGCGATGCTCGCCCTCGCCGCCGATCTCGTCGGCGTAGACGCGGGCGGTCTCGTAGCGGTGGTGGCCGTCGGCGATCAGCAGCTCGGCGTCCCTGGTCGCCTCCTGTACCGCGGCGATGGCGTCGGGGTCGTCGATGCGCCACAGGCGGTTGTGGGTGCCGTCCTCGTCGGTGGCCTCGCCGTAGGGCTCGGTCTGCGTGAACGGCTCGAGCGCGCTCCAGGCCCTGCCCTCGGGGTCGCTGTAGAGGCTGAAGATCGGGCTGAGGTTCGCCTTCGTCGCGCGGGTCAGCCTGAGGCGGTCCTCCTTGGGCCCGGGGTGGGTGCGCTCGTGGGGGCGGATGCGGCCGGGGCCGTACTCCTCCACGCGCACGCGCGCGAAGAACCCGCGCCGGGTCTTGGCCTGGCCGTCGGGCCCGGTGTAGTCCTGGGTGAGCGCCCAGATGGCGGGCGTGTCGTCGCGGACGACCGCGCCCTCGGCCTGCCACTGCTCGAGCAGCTGTGCGGCGTTGGCGTACGGGTCGTCGCCGTCGGGCAGGTCGATGCGCACGGCGTTGTGCGGCGAGCGACCGGCGAGCTGCGCGCGCTGCTCGGGGTCGATGACGTCGTAGGGCGGCGCGACGAGGTCCTGCAGCGGGCCCGCCACAGCCTGGTCGTAGTGGAGGGCGCGGAGCGGTTGGACGTCGGCCATGACTGGCGCACGACGCTAGCAATGGTCCTACGATCGCGCCGATGCGACGTCTGTGGGGGGTGTCGGTGGCGGCTTTGGCCGCGGCTGCGCTGGCGGGAGCCGCGCCCGCGGGCGCGGCGCAGGGCAGCGACGCCGAGCACGCCGGCCCACCGCCGGGTGCTCCGAACCCCACGGCCGACCAGGCGGCCGACTACGCCCAGTACACGGCGGACGCGGGTGAGACGAACGCGCTGCAGCTCTCGTTGTTCCCCGGCGGCTACGTGCATCTCGAGGACCCCGGGGCGACGATCCGGTGGTTCTCCCCGCCGCCGCCGCTCGCACATTGCGAGGGAGCCAGTCACGACGTCGCGTGCCTCACCGATGCCCGCGATCTCGCGCTCTGGGCCGATCTCGGCGACGGGAACGACAGCTTCGTCAACAACACCGCCGCGGCGACGTTCGTGAAGCTCGGTCCTGGAAACGACCGGGCGGTCGGAGGAACGGCCGACGACCACTTCGTCGGAGGTCGGGGAGCAGATGACATCCGAGGCGGCGGGCTCCACGACGTCTTCTTGACGGTGGCGGACGGGGCCGACTCCGTCGACTACAGCGCGACGATCGGGCCGCTGAACGTCAGCGCCGACGACCTCCCGGACGATGGGGTGGCCGGAGAGCACGACAACATCCACTCCGACATCACCGAGGTCATCGGCGGACCCTTCGACGATGTCATCACGGGCTACGGCAGCGCGGTCGGTGGGGCGGGGAACGACACGATCGTCCTCGGCTCGGCGCCGCTCTACAGCGGCCCCGGGGCCGAGGGCGGCGATGGGGACGACACCATCACCGGCGGCCCGGGTCCCGACGAGGTGTCCGGCGGCGCCGGCAACGACCAGATCGACGTCCGCGGTGGGGGCGCCGACCATGTCTCGTGTGGCACCGGTAGCGACACCGTCCTCGCCGACTCCTCTGATCTGGTCGCAAGCGACTGCGAGGACGTTCAGGTTTCCGGGTAGTACCGGAGCATGAGCATCCTGGACAAGCTGACCGGCCGGGCGAAGAAGGCGGCCGGAGACCTGGTCGATGACGGCTCCCTGCGCCGCGAGGGGCGCCTGGAGGAGCGCAAGGGCGAGGCCAAGGAGGAGCTGGCGCAGGCCGACGAGCGGGCCGAGAACAAGGCCGACGAGGTCGCCGACCTGGAGCGCAAGACCAGCTAGGAGCGGTGGCCGAACTCGTTGGCGTAGGTCGCGCCTCGCGCGACGCCGCTGACGGGAGTGCCCAGCGCCACGCCCATCCCGGCGTCGCTGTACGTCCGGTCGAGGATGTTGGCCCGGTGGCCGGGTGAGTGCATCCACGCCCTGACGATCGCGCGCGGGGTGGCGAGCGATCCCTGACCCCAGGCGAGGTTCTCGCCGAGCGCCCAGCCGGCTGCGTTCTGCAGGTAGCTGGAGTGCTCGATGCGCTGGACGAAGGTGACCCCGGCCGGCGAGACGTGCTCGAAGAAGTTCTGCGCGACCATCTGGCGCGCGTACTTGCGTGCGACTGCGCGCAGCGGGCGGCTGGCGTGCAGCTTCGCCAGGTGATGGGCGGTGCGCTGCCGGTTGACGAGGCAGAGCGTCGCCCGCTCGATCTTCGCGAGGTTGCCGCTCGCCGGCGTGAGGTCGGCGTTGGGGCACGGCGACGGCTTCGGGCACGTGACGCCCTGGACGCAGGGCAGCGTGACCTGGCTGGTCCGGCTCCCCGCGAGGGCGGGCTGTGCGCATGCGAGCGCGCTCAGGGCGGCAAGCGCTGCGCAACGAAGGTTGAAGGTGTTCGGCATCCCGCCTGGTCTCCGGTGGTCGTTCCTGACCGGCCGCGTTTCCGTGCGACCGCAGGAGCACCCCTGCTCCTGCTGGAGTTATCGGCGAGGCGGCGAGGCGGCTTTACACCTCAGAACACCCAATCGGGGCGCCCGGATTCGAACCGGGGACCTCGGCCACCCAAAGGCCGCGCGCTACCAGGCTGCGCCACGCCCCGACGGGGCGAGTCTAGACCCGCTCGAAGTCGTACTTCGACGCCAGCTCTCCCATCAGCGCGCGCGTGAGCTCGGTGCCGGAGGCGGTGAGCTCGCCGAGCTCGACGAGGTAGCGGTCGAGGCCCGCCGGCGCGAACAGGTTGAGGATCCGGGCCGGTGCGTCGGTGGTGTTGGCGAACGTGTGGACCATGCCGGGCTCGACGAGGACGAGCTCGCCGGCGGCCGCGTCGCGCGGCTCGCCTTCGACGGAGAACGTCACAGTGCCGTCGAGGACGAAGAAGCAGTCGACCATCGCGCGGTGGCGGTGGGGAGGCGGTCCCTGGAAGCCGGGGGCGAGCGTGCCGAGCAGGACGGCGAGGTGGCTGTCGCCGTCCCCGTGGCGGAGCTTGATCCGCAGCTCGCTCGCGCCGGCGGCGACGACGTGTCCGTCACCCTCGCGGCTGACGAGCACGCCATCGGCCGGTCGGCCCTCGCCCTCGCCGGTGTCGAAGCTGTCGAACCCGTCGGCCTCGCCGCGCATGAAGGCGCCGAAGCCGCCGTCGGGGGCGTGGAAGTTGAGGAAGTCCGCGCCGTCGTCGCCGGCGACGAACGTGTGGACGATCTCGGGCGGGACGGCGACCAGCGTGCCCGGGCCGGCGAGGACCGGCTCGAGCGCGGGGCCGACGCGGAAGCGCAGCTCGCCCTCCAGGACGTGGAAGGCATCGGTGTGCTCGCGGTGGACGTGCGGGACGGGCCCCGGCTCGCCCGGTGTGTAGCGCGACCGGGTGATGGTCAGCAGGTCGTGGGCTGCGAGGATGTCGACGTGCTTGGACACGGGTGGGGAAGCTATCGGCGCTTCTCGTCGCGCTGGTCGCGCTCGCGATGCTCCCGGCGACCGTGTGCGAAGGTGCTCGCATGAGCGCGCCGGTCGACATCGAGGTGACTCGCCCGATGACCGCTTCGCGCGACGCACTGTGGGCGGTCCTCTCCGATCTCTCGCGCGTGCCCGAGTGGCTCGAGTTCGCCGCCGAGCTGCCCGAGCGCTCGAGCGACCGCGCCGACGCCGGCGCGACGTACACCGTCAGGCCGCCGCGGCGGATGGAGCCGACGACCCATTGGCGGATCGCCGAGGTCGACGAGGGCAGCCGCCAGCTGCACACCAGCGAGATGCCGATGTTCTCGGGCGTCCGGTCGGAGATCGCCATCGAGGACGCGCCGGGCGGCGGAGTCCAGGTCCACGTCCGCTGGCGCGCGCAGAAGGCCAAGCTCGTGGCGCGACTGCTGCACAGCTCCTTCGAGAAGCGGATCCGCGACAACTGGGAGCGCTCGCTCGCGAGGCTCGACGAGGTCGCTCTCAGGCGATCCTCACCCTCCGCTTAGGCGGCGCGAACCTTCTCGTTGGATGGTGTCGCCATGGACGACGCCATCCCCCTGATCGCGCTTGCGATCTTCGCCCTGGGCATGGGGCTTGTCTTCTGCGTGCTGGCTCTGGCCGCCGGCGACCGGCCGCCCGGATGAGCCCCAGCGCCCCCGGGAGGACTCGAACCTCCGACCCGCTGCTTAGAAGGCAGCCGCTCTGTCCACTGAGCTACGGGGGCCTGTTGCGGACGATACGCCGTCCGCCTGCTGTCGCCTCCGATGCGTGCGAACCGCATGGCAGTTCGCACAGACCAGCTCGCACTTCGCGATTTCTTCGAGAACACGGGCACGCGAGCCCCGGTACAGCTCGGCGACGTGCGCGACCTTCGTCGTGCCAGGCAAGTGATCCCATTGCATGGCGGCCGGGTGAAAGACCCCGCCGCAGTCCGTGCAGGGCTTGTCGGCTTTCAGCGAGAGGAACCACGCCGCCGCCTCTCGGCGCTGGCGAGCGTGGTAGGCGACTCGGGCGTCGCGATTCCGCTGGTAATGGTCCGCGGCGTATTCGCGCTTGCACTCCTTGCACCACGCTTGGTGCCCATCACCGGCGCGGTGAAAATCGCTAAGCGGGAGTTCGGCGCCGCAGCGCAGACATCGCTTCATCCCGCGACGGTACCGATCACAACGGACGGAACATATGTTCGTGTTCGCAGGCTTGGAGCGCGCGTGCCGGTCAGCGCCTGCGCGCGTTCGGGCAGTAGCCCACCTGCAGCTGGAGCCCGTCGGGCAGCGCGTGCTTGACGCACACCGGTGGCAGCGTCGGCGTCCGCTGCGCGGCCGCGCCGCTCGTCGACATCGTCGCCGCCAGTGCGCCGGCCATCGCCAGCGCGATCCCCAACCGTCTCATCAAGAGCCTCCCGGTCTCGACCTTCCCCTGTGGGCGAACCCTAGCGCGCCGGAGAGCCGGGCGAAACGCGGCGTGTGCACCGCGGACGAGGCACACGCCGCGCTGGGAGGGATCGCCAACCAGACGTAGAAATAATATCTACCTATGTCGGACGGAAAGCGCGGAGCCAAGCCGCTGGGCACCAAGGACTGGCTGTTCGGGTCGGCGCCGCGCCGCCGGTTGCTCGCCACCGTGCTGGCGCCACGCGCGCCCGAGGAGGGGTGGAGCAAGGCCGCGCTCGCCCGTCAGGCGGGCGTCTCGCCCAACGGCGGCGTCGACGAGCACGTGGCCGGCCTGGCGGCGCTGGGACTGCTCAGCCAGCACGACCGGCGCTGGCACCCGGGCCCGCGGCGCGAGCTCGCCCGCGCGATCCGCCGGGTGCTGATCGAGCTCGAGCGCTCCGGCTAGCTCGCGGGGTTGGCGAGGAAGTAGCGGTTCTTGCTCGCCTTGCAGTCCGCCGGCACGTACTTGCCGTAGGAGCGGCACGTGAAGCCCTTCGGCTTCGTGTGGTGGGCGATGAACTCCTTGACCCAGCGCTCGGCGAAGCCGCAGTTCGGGCCGTGGGTGCGGACGACGAGGCGCTTGCCGGAGACGCTGATCTGGCCGCAGGTGATCGGCGGGTAGGCGGGAGCGGCCGCGGCGAACGCGAGGGCGACGGCGGCGATCGCGGCGAGCAGGATCGAGCGCAGGATCATCGGAGCGTGAATACCAGCTTCGAGGGCGGCGTGGACTTCCCGGTCGAGTTGTCGACGGCGATCAGCGACAGGCGGTAGCGGCCGGCCTTGAGCGAGCGCAGCTTCAGCCGCTGCGTCTGGCTGCCGGGCGGGCCGGCGAAGTCGAGCTCCTTGACCGGGCCGACGGGCCGCGAGCCCTTCATGCGCTGGATGCGCGCCCGCATGCTCGCCGGCTCGTTGAGCCGGTAGCGCACGACCAGCACCCGGCCCGACACCTTCGCGCTCACGCTCGAGAGCTTGGCCTGCACCTGCTTCTGCGGCAGCGACGACGGCGGCAGCTTGTTGACCGTGATCGTGCCGGTCATGAAGTTGTGGACCTTGCAGTGGAACGTGTAGGTCCCCGGCTTGGTGAACTGGACCGAGAAGCCGTCGTTGACGGGGTGGGCGATCGCCGTGCCGGACTTGCCCTTGTCGGAGTCGAACTGGATCGGGTCGTCGGCGCCGGAGGTGACCGAGTGGTCGGTGTCGGGTCCGTCCCAGCTCCACAGCACGTAGTCGTTCTGGACGATCGTCGCGCTCGTCACCGAGTACTTGAAGTCGGCGATGTGGATGAGCAGCGGGCCGTGGCCCGGGTGCGAGCCGGCGGGCGCCGCGGCGAGCAGCGTCAGCGCTGCGGCGAGGACCGCGGATCGCCTCATCCTCGGAAACTCTAGGTCTGGCTCAGCGCTTGCGCGCCGGAACGACTCTGAACGCCCCGCGCATGAACGGATGGATCCGGCAGAAGTACGTGTACGTGCCGGGCGTCAGGTTGGTCGGCGTCTCGTAGACGACGTTGCCCACGCAGGCGGTGGCGATCGCCCCGACGATGCCGGGCACGCCGTCGCAGTTGCTCTTGTCCGTCGGCACGTTGTTGACCGCGGTGATCGGCACCTGGCCGGTGTCCGCGTAGCCGCTGTCGTAGCTGCCCGCGCCGATCGCCGGGCCGTAGCCCAGCTCACCGGAGTCGAAGGTCGCCGGGCCGTTGGCCAGCGGGTAGCCGATGCCGCCCGTCAGGTTGCAGGGGGTCCGGCACGCGGTGATCGTATGGAAGCGGATCGTCAGCGGGCTGTCCTCGTTGACGAACGTCAGCGAGTGGCCCTGGACCACGCGCGGCGGCAGGCCCGCCTTGCCCTGGCTCGTCAGGTCGCCCTGGCTGTAGACGAAGTTCTTGATCGTGATCCGGTCGGCGAACGGCCCCGGACGCTGGCGGACCGGGTTGTTCAGGCCGGCGGGCTGGCGGACGTAGGTGTCGATGTTCTCCCGCAACCGCCCGTGGGTCAGGTAGTCGGTCTGGTCGATCTTCGCGTTCGGGTCGAACGGGTCGACGCCGCCGGGCACCTGGTGGTCGGTGATCATCGTCGGCATGATCCCCATGACCTCGTACCACGAGGCCTTCGTCGTGTCATAGGTGGCCTTGACGCTGAGGATGTCGCCCTTCTTGAAGTT
>Ga0207657_10005965_pt1 | contig 12674 bp, 8 predicted proteins | sample KBSC33metaG_FD_184316 | JGI IMG/M metagenome (GOLD analysis project Ga0207657, IMG submission 184316) | Corn rhizosphere microbial communities from Kellogg Biological Station, Michigan, USA - KBS C3-3 metaG (SPAdes) (version 2) | ecosystem: Host-associated > Plants > Roots > Rhizosphere > Soil ...
CGTAGTTGTCGGGAATCATGATCGGCGCATCGACTGTGATCTGCGGGCTGACGCTCTCGCGAGCGCGCTCGAGGCCCATCTCGCCCGCCTTGGCGGCGAGAATCGCGTCCTCCAGCATCGACTGGTAGAGCTCGAAGCCAACCTCGCGGATATGGCCAGACTGCTCGTCGCCGAGTAGATTGCCGGCGCCGCGGATGTCGAGATCGTGGCTGGCGAGCTGGAATCCGGCTCCGAGCGAGTCGAGGTCGCCGAGCACCTTCAGGCGCTTCTCGGCGACTTCGGAAAGCTGCGTGTCCTTGGCGGTGGTCAGGTAGGCATAGGCGCGCAGCTTGGCCCGCCCGACGCGGCCGCGCAGCTGGTAGAGCTGGGCCAGGCCGAAGCGGTCGGCGCGGTGGATGATGATGGTGTTCGCGCTGGGGATGTCGAGCCCGCTTTCGACGATGGTGGTCGAGAGCAGCACTTCGTACTTCTTTTCGTAGAACGCGCTCATCCGCTCTTCGACCTCAGTCGGGCTCATCTGCCCGTGCGCGGTGACGAACTTCACTTCGGGCACGTGCTCGTGCAGCCAGTCGCTGACGGCCTCCATGTCTGAAATCCGTGGCACGACGATGAAGCTCTGCCCGCCACGGTGATGCTCGCGCAGCAGCGCCTCGCGCATCACCATGTCGTCCCATTCCATCACGTAGGTGCGCACCGCCAGGCGGTCGACCGGCGGAGTCTGGATCGTGGACAGCTCGCGCAGCCCGCTCATCGCCATCTGCAGCGTGCGCGGGATCGGTGTGGCGGTGAGGGTGAGGACGTGGACGTCGGCCCGCAATTGCTTGAGCTTCTCCTTGTGGCCGACACCGAAGCGCTGCTCCTCATCGACGATGACGAGGCCGAGGTTCTTGAACTTGGTGGTCTTGGAAAGGATCGCGTGCGTGCCGACGATGATGTCCACAGTGCCGTCGGCCAGGCCTTCGCGCGTCTCCTTGGTCTCCTTCGCGCCGACGAGGCGGCTGAGCCGGCCGATCTTGAGCGGGAAGCCGGCGAAGCGTTCGGCGAAGTTCTGGTAGTGCTGGCGGGCGAGCAGGGTGGTCGGGGCAACGACCGCGACCTGCTCGCCGCTCATCGCCGCGACGAACGCCGCGCGCAGCGCGACCTCGGTCTTGCCGAAGCCGACGTCGCCGCAAACCAGCCGGTCCATCGGCTTGCCTTCGGACAAGTCGCCGAGCACATCCTCGATCGCGCGTTCCTGATCGTCGGTCTCGTCCCATGGGAAACGGTCGACGAACTGGGCCATGGCGGCTTCGTCCGCGATAAAAACCGGCGCCTTGCGCAAGGCGCGCGCGGCGGCGGTGCGCAGCAGGTCGTTGGCGATCTCGCGAATCCGCTCCTTCAGCCGCGCCTTGCGCCGTTGCCAGCCTTCGCCGCCCAGCCGGTCGAGCGGGACGAGGTCCTCGGACGAGCCGTAGCGGCTGAGCACGTCGATATTCTCGACCGGGATGAACAGCTTGTCGCCGCCGGCATATTCGAGCCGCACGCAATCGTGCTGGCTTTGGCCGACGGTGATCGGCTCCAGCCCGAGGTACTTGCCGATCCCGTGGTCCATGTGGACGACGAGGTCACCGCGATTGAGGGCCGCGAGCTCGGCGAGGAAGGCGTCCGAATCCTTGCGTTTCTTGCGCCGGCGGACGAGGCGATCGCCGAGCAGGTCCTGCTCGGTGAACAGGTCGATCTCGTCGTTGGCGAAACCGGTGTCGAGCGGCAGGACGAGCGCCACCGGGCCCTTGGCGGCCAGCCCGAGCGCTTCCTGCCAGCTATCCGCCAGCTTCGCCTTGGCGCCGGCTTCTTCCAGGATCGAGACGATGCGGCTGCGCGATCCGGTGGAGTAGGCGGCGAAGACCGGCTTGCGGCCCGACTTGCCGACCGCCTTCAGATGCGCGGCGGCGGCTTCGTAGACGTTGTCGCCGCGCGAGCGTTCGGGCGTGAAATCGCGCGCGGATTTGAAGCCGAAATCGAGCACCGAAGCGCTTTCGGGCTGCGCGAAGATGTCCGCGCGATGGATCGGCCAGCCCGCGAGCTGCGCATCGAATTCGCCGCGCGCGAGGTACAGTGCGTCGGTCGCCAACGGGCGATAGCTCCCTGCCGCATGTCCGGCCGTCTCGCCGCGCTGGCGGTGGTAATCTTCGATGTCGGTGAAGCGTTCATCGACGGCCGACAAGGCCGCGGAGTCGATGAGGATCAGATCGTCGGCGCCGAGATGGTCGAACAGCGTCGCCAGCTTGTCCTCGAACAGCGGCAGCCAGTGCTCCATCCCGGCGAGGCGGCGGCCTTCGCTAACCGCCTGGTACAGCGGATCCTGCGTGGCGTTCGCGCCGAATTGCTCGCGATAGCGGCTGCGGAAGCGCTTGATCGTGTCGTCGTCGAGCAGCGCTTCGCTCGCCGGGAGCAGCAAGTGGCCGTCGATCACTTCCGTCGTGCGCTGCGTGCCGGGATCGAACAGGCGCAGGCTCTCCAGCTCATCTCCGAAGAAATCGAGCCGCAAGCCTTGCTCGAGGCCCGAGGGAAAGATGTCGAAGATCGAGCCCCGCACCGCGAACTCGCCGTTGTCGACGACGGTGTCCGTGCGCGAATAGCCTTGCCGCACGAGCAGGGCGGTGAGGCTTTCGTGCCCTATCGTGGTCCCAGGCTTCAGCTCGCGAACGGCTTCGCGAATGCGGAACGGCGTCAGCACGCGCTGGAGCAACGCGTTGACTGTCGTCACCACCAACTGCTTGCCGCGCTCGCCGGCCTGCAACTGGTGCAGCGCCGAGAGCCGCCGCGAGCTGACCGACAGCGCCGGGCTTGCGCGGTCGTAAGGCAGGCAGTCCCAGGCGGGGAATTCGATCACCTGCAGCTCGGGCGCGAACCAGCGCGCGGCATCGACCACCCCGCGCATCGCCTGCTCGTCGGGTGCGACGAACACCGCGCGGCCCCTGGAGGCGCGCGCCAGGTCGCCCAGGAGCAGCGGCTGCGCACCCCGGGCGAGCGAAGCGAGAGTGAGCGGCCTCTTCGCGTCGAGAATGCGGGTCAGGTCAGGCATCGAGCGGTCGGAAATCCAGGCTGTCATGGGTTGCGGCCACGCGCCAAAACCCGCCGACGGGGTTTGGAAGGGCACCGCCGGCGAGCTTTCTGCGATTGCTTTTGGCCTAAGCGGCCAAGGGCTCGTCGCGCAAGCTATATGGTGACGTAGTCGAGTCTTTGCAGGGCTTCGAGCAACGGGCCGGCGAATCTTTCTGGCGCCGCGGCGCGGCAGAGGGCCCAGGCCATCACATCGGTTTCATCTTCGTCGAGCAAAGCTTCGAACCATGCGAGTTCGGCCTGAGACCAGCGCGCGTGGTGCTTGTCGAAAAAGCCGCCGATCATCAGGTCGGCCTCGCGCGTGCCGCGATGCCAGGCGCGGAACCGGGCGCGGGCGAAGCGGGGGAGAAGGTCCGGCATGGGCCGCGGGTTAGCGGCAACTGCCGGCATTGCCAATGTGCCTGGGATAAAGAGGGGACCGCTGGCCGGTTGGTCGTTCGTGCCAGCGGTCCCTAACTCAAATCGAAGATGTGTCGTCAGACGTTCTCTGGCTGCACGGCTGTGAGTTGAGCCGGCGGAAGGCCGCCATTCTCTTCCTGCGCGAGCAATTCTTCCTTGCGCGCCATCATCTGATCGCGCAGCGCGACCATGTCGACGTCGCCTTGGCGAGCCTGGGCGAAGAAGCCTTCGCCCGGCTTTTCCTCTTCCTTGACGTGGTGCTCGATTTCTTCCGACAGCACCTGGACCTTGGCTTCGAAGAACTCGCCGTCCCCGCCGGTCGCCATGATGTCGTTGATCAGAACCTTAGCGCCGTCGTGCTCGACGAACGCTTCCTTATAGAGATCCTCCTCGACCGCGCTTTCGCAGGCGGGATAGAAAATCTCCTCCTCGAGGATTGTGTGGATCTTCAGCTCGTTGCAGATCTGCTGGGCAAGCTGCCACTTGCGCTCCGAACCGCTGGCCTTCTCGAACTTCTCGAACAGGCCTTCCACTTCGCGGTGATCGTGCTTCAGCAGGGCGATCGCGTCGGTAAATTGTTCTTGCGGCATGATAAATGTCTCCTGGTCCCGGGCGAAGCCCTTGTCTGAGGCAAGTCGCGAGCGCTCTGCTGGTTCCCTTCGCCCAGCTCCTATCTTAAGCAGCCCCCATGCGCCCCGACCGCCTCAACCTTCTGTTCGCCGAGATCGACGGGCTCGAGGGCGTGGGAGCGAAGCTGAAGAAACCGCTCGAGAAGCTCCGCCTCACCCGGGTCCGCGACGTGATCTATCATCTCCCCGATCGTTTTGTGCAGCGCCGCGCGGTGGCCGATCTCGACGAGGCTAGCGAGGGCGAGCAGATCGTGGTCGCGCTGACTCCGATCGAGCACCGCGCGCCGCGCTCGGGCCGCGGGCCGTACCGCGTGCTTGCGCAGGACGCGAAGGGCAACATCCTGGCGCTGACCTATTTCGGCCGCGCGAGCTACAGCGCGAAAAAGACCTTGCCGGTGGGCGAGATGCGCTGGATCGCCGGTCGTCTCGACCGTTACGGCGACATGCTGCAGATCGTCCACCCCGATCATGTGACCGAGAGCAGCGCGGGGTTGATGGGCAGTCTGGTCGAGCCGGTCTATTCGCTGGCGGAAGGGCTGACCCAGCCCAAAGTCGCCGACTTCGTCGCGCAGTCACTGGCGCGGGCGACGGAACTGCCCGAATGGATCGAGCAGGGATTGCTTGACAAGCACAAATGGCCCGCGTGGCGCGACGCGCTGGCGCTGGCCCACCGCAGCGAGCACCCGGAAGCGCGCGACCGCCTCGCTTACGACGAACTGCTGGCCAACAGCCTCGCCTTGCTGCTGGTCCGCGCCGACAACCGCCGTCGCAAGGGTCGGCCGCTGCAAGGCGACGGCCTTTTGCGGGACAGGCTGACCCTACCGTTCCCACTGACCGGCGCCCAGCGGCGCTCGATCGGCGAGATCGAGGGGGACATGGCCCAGCCGCACCCGATGTTGCGCCTGCTCCAGGGCGACGTCGGCTCTGGCAAGACCGTCGTCGCGCTGGAGGCGATGCTGATCGCGGTCGAGGCCGGCGCCCAAGCGGCGATGCTCGCGCCGACCGAGATCCTCGCGCGTCAGCACTTCGAGACGCTTCGCCGCATGGCCGCGCCGACGGGCGTATCGATCGCCCTCCTCACCGGGCGCGACAAAGGCCGCGCGCGGGAAAGCATCTTGATGGGTTTGCTCGACGGGAGCATCCAGATTGTCGTTGGGACGCACGCGATCTTCCAGGACACCGTCAGCTATTACGACCTCGGCCTGGTGGTGATCGACGAACAGCACCGCTTCGGCGTCTCGCAGCGGCTGCTGCTGACCCAGAAAGGCCGTTTGGCCCCGCACACCCTGGCAATGACAGCGACACCGATCCCGCGGACTCTGCTGCTTGCCGAGCATGGCGAAATGGACGTCAGCCGCCTCGATGAGCTGCCGCCGGGGCGCCAGGCGATCGACACCCGGGTGATCGCGGCCGAGCGCCTGGCGGAGGTGGTCGACGGCCTCGCTCGCCATCTTGAAAGTGGGCAGCAAGCCTACTGGGTGTGCCCGATGGTCCGCGAGAACGAGAGCGAGGACATCGCCGCCGCCGAGGCGCGCCACGCAGCCTTGCAGCATCGTTTCGGGAACCAGGTCGTGCTCGTTCACGGCCAGCTGAGGCCCGAGCTCAAGGACGCGGCGATGGAGCGCTTCGCTTCGGGCGATGCCAAGTTGCTCGTCGCCACCACGGTCATCGAGGTCGGAGTCGACGTGCCCAACGCCACGCTGATGGTCATCGAGCAGGCCGAGCGCTTCGGCCTCGCCCAGCTCCATCAGTTGCGCGGGCGCGTAGGGCGAGGCAGCGCCAAGTCGGTGTGCCTGCTGTTGCGCAGCGCCGAGCTTTCCGAAACCGGCAAGCAGCGCCTCGCTCTCATGCGCGAGACGCAGGACGGCTTCCGTCTCGCCGAGGAAGACCTGAAGCTGCGCGGTGGCGGGGAGCTGCTCGGCACGCGCCAGTCCGGCGAAACGTCGTTCCGCATCGCCGACCTAGAACAGATCGAGCGCCTGCTGCCCATCGCGCACGCCGATGCGCGGCTACTGGTAGAGCGGGACGGGGGATTGACCGGCGAGCGTGGCGAAGCGGCGCGGTTGCTGCTCTACCTGTTCGAGCGGGATTGGGGCGTGCAGTTGCTTCGGGGGGGATGAACGCCGCGGGCTCGGCCCGAGAGGGTGGAACAGATCGCCCCGCGCGTCCGTTTGTCGCCGTATGTCAGTCGACCTCCGCGCACGTTTGCGGCCGGCACTTCGCTGGTGGCCGTGGGGTCGATCTTCGCGCTGCTGCTGCTGGGCTTGAACGTCCCTCGAGCGATTGAGCAGGCGAGCCGGCTTATCTCGCTCGACCTCGACGAACCAACGCCACCACCTCCGGCCGAGAGGCCCGCCAGGCAGCGACACGCGCGAAAACCCGCACCCAACCACGCGGCGTCGCCGGAGAACACCCGCAACAAGGCGACCGCAGTGGTGACTCCGCCGGTTCGGCATATTGTTCCACCCCCTCCGTTCGTAACGGCGCCCACAGCGGGGCTCGGTGCGGCGGCGAACAATGGCGCGACGAGCCGGCCCGGGCCCGGTCAGGGCGCGGGCGGGATCGGCAACGGCCTCGGTGGGGGAGGGCTCGGCGGAGACGGCCACGGCGACGGCGACGGCGATTCGGTCCAAGGCCCGCGGCGCATCGCCGGCAGCCTGCACTACAGGGACCTGCCCGAAGGCGTCTTGGCGCCCGGTCAGGAAGCGACAGTGTCGGTGATCGATACCGTCGAAGCCGACGGCCACGTCAGCCATTGCAGGGTCGAGCGCTCGAGCGGCTACCCCGTGCTCGACAACCTCGCCTGTCGGCTGAACATGGAACGCTACCGCTATCGCCCAGCGCGCGACGAGAACGGCCGGCCCGTGTGGTCGCGGGAAGAGCACAGCGAAACGTGGACCGCGCGCGAGCGGTGAGGGTAGCTCAGGCTTTGACGAGCTTGGCCTGGAGCGCAGACCCCTGGCTTTCCGGAAACAGGGTTTTCATCGTCCGCGCCGGATCGAGCTCATGGTGCTGCGCTACAGCCCCAGCGATCAGCGAATCCAGCGCCGTCGTTGGCTTGAGGTCGCGGCCCTCGTAAAGCGCGCTGTCCGCAAGGCCGGGCCAATCGCCGATCACTCGGCCGCCGGCGACCGCGCCGCCGATCAGCATCGCGGCGGAGCCGGTGCCGTGGTCTGTCCCGCCGGTGCCGTTGATCCGCGCGGTGCGGCCGAATTCGGTCGCCACTAGGACCACGGTGTTCGCCCAGTCAGGGCCAAGGCCGCTCTTGAGCGAAGCGAGAGTCTGGTCGAGGCCGCGCAGTTGCGCGTTAAGCCGGCCGCGCTGGTTGGCGTGCGTGTCCCAGCCAATGGTCTCGATCATCGCGACGCGCGCGTCGTCCTTGAGCAGTTTCGCCGCGAGCGCGCCGAGCGCCGCGCCATTCTGCCCGTCCTGGCCGGTGACGTCGCCTGCCGCCGCGCGGGTTTCCATCGCGCTTTGCCATAGCGGATGCAGCTGCGGATCGGCGTCGTACATCGCGCCGACCCGGGTCAACAGGTCGTCGGAAGCGTTCGGCAGCCTCGAGGGCGCGTAGCTCGATACCTCGTGCGTCCCTCGCAGCGCCATCGGCACTGTGGATGATACCGCGAGCGCTTTGCCCTCGGCGGGCGGGAGGAGCCCAAGCAGCCGGTTCATCCAGCCGTCCTTTAGGCGATACGCCGCGGTGCCGCCCGTCTCGAGGACGTTCTGCCCGTCGAAGTGCGAACGGTCGCGGTAAGGCGAGGCGACCGCATGCACGAACAGGGCCTCGCCGGCCGAATAGAGCTTGGCCGTTTCCGCCAGCGATGGGTGCAAGGCGAACGTCGTGTCCAGCTTTGCCCCGGTAGCGGCATCCTCGGCGAGCGCGCCGCGTTGAGTGGTGAACGCGGGATCGCCGACCGGTGCGATCGCGGAAAGGCCATCAGCCGCGCCGCGCTGGATGATGAAGACGAAGCGCTTCTCGGTCGAAGCGCGGCCGGCGGCCAGCGCCGGAACCCCAAGAACACTGACAGCGGCCGATGCGGTCGCGGCCGAAAGGAACAGCCTGCGGTCGATCATCCTCACCTCCTCAGAAATTCAGACGAGACCAGCAGCAATGCCAGGCCTTGCTGTGGGCTTTCCGCGCGGCTGACCGCAGTCCGCGTGGCGTCACTGAGCGAGCCGGGCAGGATCTTCTCGGCCAACGCGCGGGAATCGATCGCAGCGCCGCTCTGGTTGCCGATCCGCTGCGCCTCCTCGACGCGCCGGACAAGCGCGTCAGGGCCGGCCCAACTGGCCGCGATGTCATCCCAGCCGGCAGGCGACCCTGGCCGCCAGGTGGGCTGGCCGAGTTCGCTGAGCGCGCCCGTGGCCTGCTGCGGCGGTATTTCCCTGGCGGAAACCGCGCGCAATGAGGATACGGTCCATTCCCAGGGCGTCTTGAACTTGGTTGGGGCGGCCACCCAGGCCTCCGGCGAAGCGATTATCGCTTCATAGACCGCCGGTAGTATGCCGCCGCTCGTGAGGTAGGCATTCTGGAGCCTCGCGATCATGGCCGGCGGGGGATCGTCGCCGGCGAAATGGCGCGCCAGCTTCGTCGCCAGATGGTTGGCAGTGGCCGGAGAGGTGGCCAGATCCGCAAGCACGGCGCGGCCCTGCGCCTCGCCATCCTGGGCGTAGGCACGGCCCATGATCGTCCGCTTTCCGGGTTCGTGCAGCGCTTCGGCGAACGCGAAATCGCCCGGAGCGGCATTGGCGCCGATTTGCCGCTCGGCTGCTCCGCGAGCAAGGCCGGCGACCGTCCAGCCGGTCAGCGCGCGGGCAAATTCGGTGACGTCCGTCTGATTGTAGCCGCCATGAACGCCGACAGTGTGCAACTCCATGATCTCGCGGCCGAGGTTCTCGTTCAGGCCGCGCTTGTTGCCGCGTGCGGCCGCGAGCTTGGCTGCGCGCGAATCCGGCCCGACCGATTGCACCTGATCCAGATAGAGCAGCATCGCAGGGTGTTGCTCGACTGCCAGCAGCATGTCGAAAAACCGGCCCATGACGTGCGGGCGGATGGCCTCGAATTCGAGCGATCCGGCGAGGCCGAGCACCTGGACCTTGTCGGCCGAGACGGCGAAATGATTGCTCCAGAAATGCACCAGTCGCTCGATGAACGGCGCAGGTGCCGACAGCGCTGCGTCGAGGCGCGCGCCGTTCATCTTCACGTAGTCCTCGCGAATGCCCTTGCGCAGCACTTGCCGCGCCGATTGGGGCATGCCCGCCGTCTGACCCTGCATCGATGCAGGAGCCGCCGCCATTGCCGCGGGTCGCTCCGCAGCTGGCGGCGCGGCGGCCTTGGCCTGACGCTCCATTCGCGCTTGCTGGAGATAGTCGGCCAATTGGCTGACGAGGACGTGCCGGTCGGGGATGCCGGCCAGTGCCTGCGGGCGAGGCTCGAAAGCTTCGAACTGGCGTCGCAACCAGCGGGGCGGATCGCCTGGAATGCTATCGTCCGGCCTCGCGCCGAGGCCGAAACGATTGAGAGCGATCGCAGCCGTGTCCATCCAACCAACGCCTCCTGCGCGGGCTTTGGTCCCGCAGGACTGAACCGGGGCTGACGCGCTCGGGCCACGGCGACCGCGCGGGGCTGCGTCGAAGGGGCTGGCGCAAGCGGCGGTCAATCCCATATGAGGCCCGACAAATCCTCTCCCCCACTTGGAATCCAGACAGGAAGCTCCTCATGGCCACCATCGCCCCGACCGCCGCCGACCTCTCGCAGGACATCAAGCGCGTCTTCGACCTGCAGCGAGAGCATCAGTGGGACGTGAAGGCCTCCAGCGCCGAGCAGCGCAAGGCCAAGCTCGCGAGGCTGAAGGCCGCCGTGGAAGCCCACGCGGACGACATCGTCGCCGCTGTGCGCAAGGACACCCGCAAGCCCGAGGGCGAGATCCGCGTCACCGAGATCATGAACGTCACCAACAACATCCAGCTCAACATCGACAGCCTCGAGGCGTGGATGAAGCCGACGGAGATCACGCCGACCAATAATCCCAATGACAAGGGTCTGATCGTTTATGAGGCGCGCGGAGTGTGCCTGATCCTCGGCCCGTGGAATTTCCCCCTCGGCCTGGTATTCGGCCCGCTCGCCGCCGCCGTCGCGGCTGGCAATTGCGCGATCGTCAAGCTGACCGACTTGTGCCCGAACACCGCGAAGATCGCCAGGACGATCGTCGAAGAGGTTTTCGACGAGAACGAGGTGGCGCTGTTCGAAGGCGACGTCAGCGTGGCCGAGGCGTTGCTTGAGCTGCCGTTCAACCACATTTTCTTCACCGGCAGCACCCGCGTCGGCAAGATCGTCATGGCCGCGGCCGCGAAAAACCTCGCCAGTGTCACGCTGGAGCTCGGCGGCAAGTCGCCGGTCATCATCGACGCAGGCGCCGATGTCGAGGCGATCGGCGCGGCGCTCGCCGGGGCCAAGCAGTTCAACGGCGGCCAGGCGTGCATCTGCCCCGACTACGTTTTGGTGCGCGAGGATGAGCAGGACCGGCTGGTCGAAGCCTTCCGCAGCAACGTGCAGAAGAACCTCTACCAGGAAGGCGCGATCAACAAGGAAGGCATCGCCCAGATCGTCAACAAGGGCAATTTCGACCGCGTGAAGTCGCTATTCGACGATGCGGTAGAGAAGGGCGCCAAAGTTGCTGTCGGCGGCGAGCTCGAGGAGGGCGACCTGACCATCCACCCGACAATGCTGACCAGCGTCACCCCGCAGATGACGATCCTCCAGGAAGAGATCTTCGCGCCGATTTTGCCAGTGATGACTTACGACACCATCGACCAGGCGATCGGCTACATCGAAGCACGCGACAAGCCGCTTGCGCTCTACCTGTTCAGCCCGAACGAGGAAACCGTCGACAAGGTGCTCAAGCGCACCTCGTCTGGCGGTGTGACCGTCAACGGCGTGTTCTCGCACTACCTCGAAAACCGCCTTCCCTTCGGCGGGGTCAACGGCAGCGGCATCGGCAGCTACCACGGCTACTTTGGGTTCAAGGCCTTCTCGCACGAGCGCGCGGTTTACGTGCATCAAAAGGCCGCCTAGACGCATCGCACCCGAAGCCGCAGGGACGCACCGCTTGATCCTTTCCCCGTTCGAATGGACGATCGCCAAGCGCTACATGCTGCCGGGACGCGGCGAGGCGTTCATCGCCATGGTCGCCGGAATCAGCCTGGTGGCGGTCATGCTCGGCGTTGCCGCGCTGGTGATCGTGATGAGCGTGATGAACGGTTTTCGCGGCGAGCTGATCGACAAGATCGTCGGGCTTAACGGCCACGCGATCATCCAGGCTTACGGCGACAACCTCGATAACTGGCAGGAAGTGCTGAAGGAAACGCGGGCGACGCCCGGCGTGGTGCGCGCCAGTCCCCTGATCGAACAGCCGCTGTTGGCGACCTTCAACGGACGCGCCGACGCGATCCTGGTGCGCGGTAACACGCCGGAGGACATCGCCCGCATCAAGCCGCTGGTGAAGCAGGGCAACATCGCCACGCTGCGGCCCGACCTGAACAATGTCGCGATCGGCTCGCGCCTGGCCGAAAACCTCGGCATCGGAATCGGCGACACGCTGACGATCATCAATCCGGAAGGACGCACGACGCCGTTCGGCAGCGTGCCGCGCGAGGTGGGCTACACCGTCACCGCGATCTTCGAGATCGGCATCTACGATTACGACAAGGCGTTCGTGGTCATGCCGATCCCCAACGCGCAGACCCTGCTCCTGACCGGCGACACGATCGGCAAGATCGAGGTCAAGACGACCAATCCCGATACAGTTCGCGAGACGTTGCGGCCGCTGGCCCGGAAACTTCAAGGCAAGGCGGAAATCTACGACTGGAAATCGATCAACGCGAGCTTGTTCGACGCGTTGCAGGTCGAGCGCGTGGCGATGTTCTTCGTTCTGTCGATCATCGTGCTGGTCGCTGTCTTCAACATCCTCTCTTCGCTGATCATGCTGGTTCGCGCGAAAACCCGCGACATCGCCATCCTGCGCACGATGGGGGCGACGCGGAAAAGCCTGCTCAAGGTCTTCGTCACCGTGGGCTTCACCATCGGTGCGATCGGCACCGCGGCGGGTCTGATCTTCGGCGCGCTGGTGTTGTACTTCCGCCAGCCGATCGTTCACCTGATTGAGCGCCTGACGGGCGAGAACCTGTGGGATCCGTCGGTACGCTTTCTGACCGATCTCCCGTCGCGCACCAATCCGGTCGAGGTCACCGTGATCGTGGTGATGGCGCTGGTCCTCAGCTTCCTCGCCACCCTCTACCCGGCCTCGAAGGCCGCGAGTACCGATCCCGTCCAGGTCCTGCGTTATGAGTGAGCCCGTCGTCCGCCTGACGGACCTCACTCGCAGCTTCGAGCAGGGTGGGGTCAGGATCGACGTCCTGCGCGGGGTCAACCTGACCATCCAGGCGGGCGAGATCGTCGCGCTGCTCGGCCCCTCGGGATCGGGCAAGTCGACGATGCTGCAGGCGGTCGGGCTGCTCGAAGGCGGGTTCGGCGGGAAGATCGAG
>Ga0207657_10005967_pt1 | contig 12673 bp, 9 predicted proteins | sample KBSC33metaG_FD_184316 | JGI IMG/M metagenome (GOLD analysis project Ga0207657, IMG submission 184316) | Corn rhizosphere microbial communities from Kellogg Biological Station, Michigan, USA - KBS C3-3 metaG (SPAdes) (version 2) | ecosystem: Host-associated > Plants > Roots > Rhizosphere > Soil ...
GTGGTGTGGCCGTTCGGGTCGTAGATGACGACATCGGCGTCGGCGCCGGGCGTGATCACGCCCTTCTGCCCGTACATGCCGAACATGCGTGCGGGTGTGGTGCTGGTCAGCTCGACCCAGCGCTCCAGCGTGAGCTCGCCGGTGACGACGCCCTGGTACATCAGGTCCATGCGGTGCTCGACCGAGCCGATGCCGTTCGGGATCTTGCGGAAATCGCCGACGCCGAGCTCTTTCTGGCCCTTCATGCAGAACGGGCAGTGATCGGTCGAGACCATCTGCAGGTCGTTCGTGCGCAGCGCCTGCCACATGTGGTCCTGGTGCCCCTCCTCGCGGGACCGCAGCGGCGTCGAGCACACCCACTTGGCGCCCTCGAAGTCGCCCCATTCCTTGCTGACCGCGCCCAGCTGCTCCTCGAGCGAGAGGTACAGGTACTGCGGGCAGGTCTCGCCGAACACGTTCTGCCCGTTATCGCGCGCCCAGGCGAGCTGCTGCACCGCCTGCTTCGCACTCACGTGCACCACGTACAGCGGGGCGTTGGTGAGCTGCGCGAGCATGATCGCGCGGTGCGTCGCCTCCTCCTCCATCTGCCAGGCGCGGGCGATGCCGTGGTAGTACGGCGTGTTCTTGCCGGCCTCGACGAGCTGCGCCGCGAGCACATCGATGGCAGGTCCGTTCTCGGCGTGCATCATCGTCAGCAGGCCGTAGTCGGCGGCCTTCTGCATGGCGCGCAGGATCTGGCCGTCATCCGAGTAGAAGACCCCCGGGTAGGCCATGAACATCTTGTAGCTGGTGATGCCCTCGTCGACGAAACCGGCCATGGCCTTCAAGGAGTCCTCGTCGACACCGCCCATGATCTGGTGGAAGCCGTAGTCGATCGCGCAGTTGCCCGCCGCCTTGGCGTGCCACTTCGCCAGACCGTCCTGCACCTTCGTGCCGGTGGTCTGCACCGCGAAGTCGATGACCGTCGTGGTGCCGCCCCAGGCGGCGGCGCGGGTGCCGCTCTCGAAGGTGTCGGAGGCCTCGGTGCCGCCGAAGGGCAGCTCGAAGTGGGTGTGCGCGTCGATGCCGCCCGGGATGACGTACTTGCCGGTCGCGTCGATCACGGTGTCCGCCGACTCGGCCAGGTCGGTGCCGAGCAGCACAGAGCCGGGAGTCAGGACCCCGACGACCTTCTCGCCGTCGATGAGCACGTCGGCGGCTCCGCGGCCGGTCGCCGAGACGACGGTTCCGCCGGTGATCAGGGTCGTGGTCATGGCGCCACGATCTCCGCGTAGGAGTCGGGCCGGCGATCCCGGTAGAACTGCCAGTCGTCGCGCATCTCGCGCACCATGTCCATCTCGAGGTCGCGGATCAAGACCTCCTCGTGCTCGCCCGATCCGCGCTCCCCCACGAAGTTGCCGCGCGGGTCGATCACCTGGCTGGTGCCGTAGAAGTCGACGGCCAGCTCGCCGTATTCGTTGTCCTCACGCCCGACCCGGTTGGGCTGCAGCACGAAGTAGCCGTTGGCGACTGCGGCGGCCGGCCCTTCGACCTCCCACAGCCGGTTCGACAGGCCCGGCTTCGTGGCGTTCGGGTTGAAGACGATGTGGGCTCCGTTGAGGCCCAGCTCGCGCCACCCTTCCGGGAAGTGCCGGTCGTAGCAGATGTAGAGGCCGACCTTGCCGACCGCGGTGTCGAACACCGGGTACCCGCCGTTGCCGGGGCGGAAGTAGAACTTCTCCCAGAAGCGGTCGAGGTTGGGGATGTGGTGCTTGCGGTACTGGCCGAGGATCGTGCCGTCGGCATCCACGATCACGGCGGTGTTGTAGTACACGCCCGTGATGTCCTCCTCGTAGATCGGGAGGATCATCACCAGGTTCAGCTCTTTGGCGAGCTTGGCGAAGCGCTGCACGATCGGCCCGTCGGACGGCTCGGCGTAGCGGTAGTACTTCTTATCTTCGGTGATCCCGAAGTACGGGCCGTAGAAGAGCTCCTGGAAGCAGATGATCTGCGCGCCGTCCTTCGCCGCGTCCCGGGCGAACTGTTCGTGCTTGTCGAGCATCGACTCCTTGTCGCCGGTCCAGGTGGTCTGAGTGATGGCGGCGCGGACGATCGTCATGCTGCTCTCCTTCGCCGTCGAGGCGATGGCCCCGACGAGGTTGCTTTTTGTTATTGTTCGCCGTAAACATTTCATCGACGTTACAAGTCGTGACGTTGCAGTAAAACGTACGGCGGTCACGATGAAGTCGGTAGCCCTCGCGATCGAGGAGCGCTCCCCGCAGGGAATCGCTACCGGCATCGCCCGGATGATCACCACGGGTGACCTCGCTCCCGGTGACCGACTGCCCACGGTGCGCGACCTGGCCGTGGATCTGGGGGTCAGCCCGGCCACCGTCAGCCACGCCTGGCAGACCCTGGCCTCGGCCGGCCTGATCACCAGCCGCGGACGCAGCGGCAGCTTCGTGCGCTCCGCGCCGCGGGAGTGGCTGCCGCGGCGGTATCGCGACCTGGGGGCGGCGCAGGAGGCTCGGCTCGACCTGTCGCGTGGCACGCCGGATCCCGAACTGCTGCCCGCGCTCGGCCCGGCACTCTCGCGCGTCTCGGCGCGCGCCGACACCGCCAGCTACCAGCAGCTGCCCGACATTCCCGAGCTCCACGACCTGATGCGCGACACCTGGCCGTCGCCGGTCGAGTCCATTACCGTCACCAACGGAGCCCTGGATGCGATCGACCGCGTGCTGTCGACCATCGTGCGTTTCGGCGACCGGGTGGTCGTCGAGAATCCGACCTTCCCGCCCTTCATGGATCTGCTCGAGCAGTACGGGCTCGCCCCGGTGCCGGTCGGGGTCGACGAGGAGGGCATGATCCCGGCCGAGTTCGCGACCGCACTCGGATCGGGCCCCTCGATGGTGATCCTCCAGCCGCGCGCGCACAACCCGACCGGGGCCTCGATGTCGCGCGACCGGGCGCACGAACTCGCGACGCTGCTGCACCGCAGCCGCGCCGCCGACCGCGCGGTGGTGCTCGAAGACGACCACTCGGGTGCGATCAGCTCGTCGCCCGACGTCAGCATCGCCGGCTGGCTGCCCACCCGGGTGCTGCACGTGCGCAGCTTCTCGAAGTCGCACGGCCCCGACCTGCGCATCGGCGCGCTCGGCGGCCCGCGCGCCCTGGTCGATCGGGTGGTGGCCAGGCGGCTGCTGGGACCCGGGTGGACCTCGCGCATGATGCAGGCGATGCTCTACGAGCTGCTCACCGATCCCGAGTCGGTGGCCCAGGTCGCCGCCGCGGGTGCTCGCTACGCAGAGCGGCAGCGCGACCTCGCCGCGGCCGTGAACGCGGCGGGCGGATTCCTGCGGCCCGGCGACGGGGTCAACGCCTGGTTGCGGGTCGACGACGAACGCTCGGCGATCGTGCAGCTGGCCGCGGCCGGCATCCGGGTTGCGCCCGGTGCGCCGTTCCAGCTCGGCGAACCGGGAGGCTTCGTGCGCGTCACGGTCGGCATGGTGCGCGACGACGTCGCGGCCGTCGGGGCGGCGCTGGCAGCGGCGGCGCGCGCGTGAACGTCGTCGTACTGGCCGGCGGCGTCGGCGGCTCCCGGTTCTTGACCGGGATGCGCGCTCACCTACGGCAGACGGCTCCGGATGCCTCGCTCACCGCCATCGTCAACACAGGAGACGACCTGTGGTTGGCCGGCCTGCGCATCACGCCCGACCTCGACACCATCATGTATGCCCTGGCCGGTATCAACGACACCACGCGCGGCTGGGGCCGGCTCGGCGACAGCGAGCGCGTGTCGGGGGAACTGCGCGAATGGGGCGTGGGATGGCCCTGGTTCACGCTCGGCGACCTCGATGTGGCCGCATCCATCGCCCGGTCCGCGTGGCTGCGCGACGGAGTCCCCCTGCACGAGGTCGTCGAGCGCCTCACCGCGCGCTGGCCCCAGATCGGTGTGAGGCTGCTGCCCGCGACCGACGACGAGGTCGAGACGCACGTGATCGTCGACGACCCCGATCACCCGGGCACCCGGCTCGAGCTGCATTTTCAGGAGTGGTGGACGCGCTACCGGGCGGCCCTGCCCGCTCTCGCCTTCCCGCAGCGCGGCATCGACGCCGCGACGGCGGCACCCGGCGTGCTCGAGGCGATCGCGTCGGCCGATGTCGTGGTGCTGGGGCCGTCGAATCCGGTGGTGTCGATCGGGACCATCCTCAACATCCCTGGCGTGCGGGATGCCGTGCGGTCGACGGCCGCGCCGGTCGTCGGGGTCTCGCCGATCATCGGCGGAGCCGTCGTGCGCGGCATGGCCGACGCCTGTCTCACGGCGATCGGGGTCGACACGGATGCCGCGGCCGTCGCGCGGCACTACGCGAGTCGCGCGGCAGGCGGCCTGCTCGACGGGTGGCTGGTCGACACCGTCGACGCGGGCTCGGTGGCCGAGCTGGCGCGGGACCGGGTCGAGACCCGCGCGCTGCCGCTCTGGATGACCGACGAGACCTTGAGCGCAGCGATCGCGCAGGAGGCACTGGACCTCGCAGCTCACCTGAGCGGTGGCTCCCTCTCCGGAGGGTGAGCCGCGCCTCACCGTGAGGCGGCGCTCACTCTCTGTCAACCGGGGTGGCCGGCTCCGCGGCGCCGGGCGGCCTCCAGCTGTTCCGGTGTGTCGACGTCGAAGCGCACCGAACTGTCGGCCGGAAGGTCGAGCTCGAACAGGCCCAGCGCGCGGTGCTTCGCCGCCGAGCCGCCGCCGAACGCGGTCAGCAGCTCGATGCCCGGCGCGGCGGTGACGAGCGTCGTGCCGGTGCCCTCGTGGTCCGAGACGAAGCAGCGGGGGTGTTCGGGGGCGAGAGCCTCGGCGGCGGCGAGTGCGGCGGCGAGCTCCTCGGGGAGCAGGGACGGCAGGTCGCCGAGCAGCGCGGCGCGGGCGGTGCCGATCCCGGCGAGTGCGGCACCGGATGCGACGGCCGCGTCGATGCCCGACGGGGAGTCCTCGAGCAGGCGCTCGGTACCGGGCGGGCGGAACGCGGCATCCGCCGTCACGACGATGACCCGATCGACGACCGAGCACGACACTGCGGCCGCGACCGTGTCGAGGGCGATCGCGCGTGCGACCGTCGGCCCGAGGCCCAGTCGCGACTTGCCGATCGCCGGCGGCTTCACCGGAATGATCACCGTCCACTTCCCGCCGGTCGTCTGCATGAGATCAGTCTGTGCGATCGGTAGAGTTGACGGTGTCAGGTCCCCGGGCTGCATTGCCCGGGCGCGCCGCTCGCTCGTGAGCGGCTCGGCCGAGGTGAGCCGCACGTTGCTCGCAGCAGATTCCCGCCGCGCCCCCTGGAGACCTCATGCCCCGACCCCGACGTCCGCGAAGTGCCGCGCCCGCCATCCTGATCGCCGCCGGACTGCTGCTCTCCGGATGCAGCGCCGCAGCCGCCCAGCCCGGCGCCTCGCACAGCCCGTCGGCCGCCAAGCCCGTCGTCATCCAGAACTGCGACACGAAGGTGACCTTCGCGAAGGCGCCGCAGCGCGTGGTCAGCATCAAGTCGACCTCGACCGAGATCCTGCTCGCCCTCGGCCTCGGCGACCGGATCGTCGGCACGGCGTTCCAAGACGGCCCGGTGCCGGCCAAGTGGTCTGCCCAGGCCGCGCGCCTGCACAGCATCTCGAACTTCATGCCCAGCGAAGAGGCCCTGCTCGCCCTCGAACCCGACCTGGTCTACTCGGGCTGGGAGTCGGCGTTCTCGTCCGACCAGGCCGGCACCCGCGCCGAACTGGCGGGCCTCGGCGTCGGCAGCTACGTGCAGCCCGCCGCCTGCCGCACCACCGGCGCGCCGGCCAAGCTGTCGTTCCACGACATCTTCGACGAGCTCGATCAGGTCGCCGCGATCTTCCGGGTCGATGATTCGAAGCTGATCGCGCAGCAGAAGGCCGAGTTGGCGACGGTGAAGAAGAGCACGAAGGGCCTCACCGCGCTCTGGTACTCCTCGGGCACCGACGTGCCGTACGTAGGTGCGGGCACCGGTGCTCCGGAGCTCGTGATGGAGACGGTCGGGCTGAAGAACGTCGCAGCCGACGTGAAGCAGACCTGGAGCTCGCTGGGCTGGGAGTCGATCGTCGCCGACGACCCGGACGTCATCATCCTGATCGATGCGACCTGGAACACCGCGGCCAGCAAGATCCAATCGCTCGAGGCCAATCCGGCCACCGCGAACCTGAGCGCGGTGAAGAACCACCGCTTCATCACGCTGCCGTTCCCGGCGAGCGAGGCGGGGGTGCGGACCGTGGATGCTGCGGTCTCGGTGTCGAAGCAGCTGAAGGCCCTCGGACTCGGGTGACGCCCCGCGCCCGCTCGTGGACCTGGGGAGTCGCGCTCGGCGCGGCCCTCCTGCTGTCCGTCGCAGTCGCCACCACCATCGGTCCCGCCCCCCTGTCGGTATCAGACGTGGTCGGCAGCGTGCTCGCCCATCTCGGCATCGGGCACAATCCGCTCGACGCCCTGCACGACGGGATCGTCTGGCAGCTGCGGCTCCCCCGGGTGCTGACCGCAGCGGCCGTCGGCGCCGGCCTCGCACTCGTGGGGGCGGTGATGCAGGCCCTCACGCGCAATCAGCTGGCCGATCCCTACCTGCTCGGGCTGTCATCCGGCGCGTCGCTCGGCGCGGTGAGTGTTCTGCTGCTGGGCGTCGCTCTGCTGCTGCCGGTGGCGGCATTCGGCGGCGCCATCCTGGCCCTGCTGGCGACCCTCGCGCTGGCGAGCTCGCTCGGGCGGATCACCCCGACTCGCACGGTGCTCGCCGGAGTGGCCGTGTCGTCGCTGGCCGCCGCGATCACCAGCTTCGTCATCTTCTGGGCCGCCACCGGCGACTCGTACCGCGACGTGCTGAACTGGCTGCTGGGCTCGCTGGCCGGGGCGCGCTGGCCGCAGGTGGCGATCGCGGTCGGCGCGATGGTCGTGATCGGGCTACCGCTGACCTTCTCGGGCCGCGTGCTCGACGCCTTCGCGTTCGGCGACACCACCGCGGCGTCTCTCGGCTTCTCGGTCAGCCGGGTGCGCTGGGGGCTGCTCGGCGCGAGCGCGCTGCTCACCGGAGCGCTGGTCTCGGTCAGCGGCTCGATCGGCTTCGTCGGCCTGGTGCTGCCGCACGCCGTCCGGCTCGTGGTGGGGCCGAGCAATCGGCCGCTGCTGCCGCTGTCTGCGCTGGTCGGCGGCATCTTCCTGATCTGGGCCGACACGCTGGCACGCACGGTGTTCGACCCGCGTGAACTGCCGGTCGGCATCGTCACGGCGCTCATCGGAGCCCCGGTCTTCGCCGTGCTGCTCGCCCGACGACGGAGCGAGGCATGAACCGGGATGCCGCGGGCCTGACCGTCTCGCAGGTGACCGTCCGGGCCGGCGGGGCGGTGCTCGTCGACGGCGCCGGTTTCACGGCTCCGGCCGGAGCCGTGACCGCGCTGCTCGGCCCGAACGGGGCCGGCAAGTCGACGCTGCTGCGGGCGATCGCGGGCGTCGAGCGGCCGACGTCCGGAACCGTCGTCTTCGACGGCGACGACCTTCTGGGCCTGCCGCGGCGCGAGCGCGCGCGGCGGGTCGCCTTCGTCGAGCAGGAGGCGTCGACCGAGCTGCCGCTGACCGTGCGGGCGGTCGTCGGGCTGGGACGCGCGCCGTTCGAGACCGCGTTCGGCGGCCGGGACCCGGATGCCGCGGCCATCATCGACGACGCCATCGCCACGGCCGGCGTGGCCGCGTTCGCCGCCCGCGAGCTGCCGAGCCTGTCGGGCGGAGAGCGCCAGCGCGTCATGCTGGCCCGCGCGCTGGCGCAGCAGCCACGGCTGCTGCTGCTGGACGAGCCGACCAACCACCTCGACGTCGGCGCGCAACTCGACGTACTCGCGGTTCTGCAGCGCCTCGCGGCCGAGGGCACGACCGTGGTCGCCGCCCTGCACGACCTGAGCTCGGCCGCCGCCCACGCGGATGCCGTCGTGGTCCTGTCGCACGGACGCGTCGTCGCCGCCGGTCCGACCGCCGAGACGCTGACGCCGGCGCTGATCCGCGAGGTCTACGGCATCGAGGCGCGGTGGATGACGAACCCGCTCACCGGCCGGCCGCTGCTCGCGATCGCGCGCCCCTGACGCCGCGCCGTTCGGCCGCCGTGCGCCCGTGACGCGGCGCGTTCAGGCGTCGGGGTCGAAGCGCACCCGGGCCAGCAGCGATGCCGGGAGGAACACCGCGCGGAGCCGCTCCCGCGAGGACACCGAGCGCGCGATGGCCCTGCGCACGGCACGCAACTCCGACAGGGACAGCGATGAGGCATCCGGCGGGCCGTATGCCGTGGATTCGACCTGCCCGCGGAAGCCCGCGATGCGCTCGGAATCGTCGGCCAGGACCATCGAGAGGCGCGCGGCGAACTCGCGCGCGGTCTCGGTCTCGGGTGCGAGCCAGCCGTGATCGCGCGCCGTGTCGCGCACCTCGGCCCAGGCATTGGTCGCCGCGTCGTGTCCGCGTGCGATCGCCCGGCGGCGGCGCATCCGCACGAGAACACGGCCGATGGCGGGGGCCAGCCCCGCGCCGATCACCAGGGCGAGCAGGATCAGCAGCACGAGGGGCGCCGCGTTGAAGCCGGTGTCGGCAGCGGTGCCTGAGGCGTTGGCCTGGTCGCTCGGCAGGGCGCGTCCGGCCGCAGCCGATGAGCTGGGGGTTGCGGTGGCGGTGGCGGCCGCCGTCTCACTCGGCGAGTCGGAGGGGAGCTGCGCGACCGATGCCGGGTCCGAGTAGCTGGGCAGCTCACCGCGGCTCGGTGTCGGCTCGAATCGCAGCCAGCCGATGCCCTTGAAGTACAGCTCGGGCCAGGCGTGCAGGTCGTGGGTGCTGACCGTGAAGGCGGTCTTCCCGTTCTTCAGGGTCGGCTGACCGGGCTGGAAGCCGACCGCGACACGCGAGGGGATGCCGAGCACACGCGCCATCACGGCCATCGCGGAGGCGAAGTGGACGCAGTAGCCGGCCTTCTTCTGCAGGAACTCGGCGATGACATCCGCACCGGTGCCGTCGTAGCCCTGCGCGACCGGGGCCGAGGTGGAGTATGTGAAGGCACTGCTGCGGAAGTACGACTGCAGCGCGAGCGCCTTGTCGTAGTCGGTCGCCTCCGAGCCGGCAACCGACTGCGCCGTCTTCGAGATGATGGATGGCAGCTGCGACGGCAGCCCGAGGTACGACTTCGACACGGTCTGGCTGGTGGTCGGCGAGCGCAACTGCGCGAGATCCGGCTGCACCTCGACGTACGACGCGGTGTAGCTCTGCCCACCGATGTTGGTGTCGGTGCTGCGCACCGAGAGCCCGTCCGCCTCCCAGAACCAGCGCCCGGTCGCGCCCGTCACCTTCGTCGTGGGATACGGAACCGGCAGCCAGTTGCCCTGGATCCCTCCCACCGTCACCGACGCGGTCTGCTTCGACTGCTTCACGGCGGTCGAGAGTCCGACGGCGGCCGGGAACTTGGACAGCGAGTTCTTGCCGTCGGGGCTGACCAGGGTCGGCGTCCAGGAGCGCCCGTCGAAGGTGTCGAGCGTCGCCAGGCGAAGGTACACCGCCTGGTCGTCGCTCGTGGTGTAGCTGACCGCCGTCACCGGCGCGCCGCGGCGCAGGTCGTCGCCCAGGTTGATGAGCGGGTTGATGCCGGTGGATACGCCTCCCGAGGTCGACTGGTCAGGCGACTGCTCGACCGGCGGGAAGATCGACGACACAACGAACGATCCGACGACCACCGCGGCGCCGAGCACGATGATGCTCGCGCCCGAGGTGCGCCGCTTGCCGATGCGCAGCAGGGCCAGGTACCCGACCGCGGCCAGCAGGTACCAGTAGGGCTCGGTGATGTCGGCGCGCACCGCCACCGGGATCACGAGCAGAGTCAAGATCGGCAGCGCGGTGAGTGCAGGACCTACCTGCAGGGCGATATCGCCGACCAGCGCCAAGCCGATGCACGAGATCGCGATGAGGAACACGATGCTCAACTCCGGCGACGACGGCAGGGACTGCACCGCGATCTCGCCCCACGCGGCGTTCGTCAGGCGAACGAACCGGGTCACCGTTTCGGGCGACGGGATGACGCCGAGCAGCGCGGTATCCGGACCGTATCCGACGGTCAGCCCCACCAGCCCCACCACGGCCCCGGCGACGGTCGGCAGCCAGACCGGACGCGTGAGCTGACGCACCAGCGTGGTGGTGACCAGCACCAGCAGCAAGAACACGGTCGCGACGATCCACCACGATGTCCCGGTGAGAACGACGTGCAGCCCGTTGAGCGAGACCAGCAGTGTTCCGGCCAGCAGCAGCATCCGACGCCACGCATACGGGCGATGCGGGATCGGCGGCTTGACCGGCCTGCTCGCGGGCTGGGGGCGCCGCGATTCGACGGCGGGTCGGCGGTTCAGGGTGCTCGTCATGAGGTCCGCGACCACCTCGCCGTGACGCCCGCCTCGCTCGAGGCGGCCTTCCAGGCCGCGGCGGGCTGGTCCCACACCTGCACGGGCACGCACACCCAGCCGGCGTCGGTCAGCCGCTTCACGGCGTGCGGCCGCGGGTCGACCAGGAAGGCAATCGCCGCGTCACCGCCGTGCCTGCGCCGGATCAGCCAATCGATCGTCAGGTCTTCGGGATCGCCCAGCACGGCGAAGATCGGGCCCGAGGCCTCGACCACCTGGGCGCGCTGGAGGCGCTCCGGTCCCGCGTCGACGAGTGTCACTCCGGCCAGGCTGGTGAGGAATCCCTCGCGCCGGCTGCCGTCCCAGCGCTCGCCGAGCTGCTCGATCTGGGTGGCGGCGGTCTCTTCGATCGAGACCTGGAATCCCGTGGTGTCGAGGTGCACGCCGAGCGAGGCCAGCATCCGCACGGTCCACTCGAAGGCCTCGCTGGTGAAGATCGGGTGCCAGACGTCGGAGTCGTCGATGTCCGCATCCGGATAGCCCGCGAGCCGGGTGTCGAGGATGATGCGGGCATCCGGGTGGCTGCGGTGCTCCTCCTGGCGGACCATGAGCTCGCCGCGCCGAGCCGAGGCGCGCCAGTGCACGCGCCGCAGCGCATCGCCGGTGCGGTATTCCCGGGTGGTGAGGTCGTCGTCGTTGCCCGTGACGCGTCGCTGGACGAGGGTCGCCGTGCCCTCGCCGTCGGCGAGCGTGGGGCCGCCGGCCGGCAGGTCGACGATCGCGGGCACCACCACGAGACGGTCCGGCTGACCGACGGCCACGGTGGAGTGCGCCATGCCGAACGGGTCCTCGTGTTCGATCACGAGCGGGCCGATCTGGTACAGACCGCGGCGCGGCGGGTGCAGTTCGTAGTGCGCGGTCACCAGCCGGTGCCGGCTCTGGCTGCCCCCGATCGGCGGCAACTCGTTCGGCTCTGCGGACTCCCTCCACGGGATGGCGTCGTTCCAGATCAGGTGGGGGCTGGGACCCGCTCCCAGGTTCTGGATGCGCAGCGTCACCTGCACGCTGGTGCCCGCCGACACCACCGGCGGGCTGAAGAGCCGGACCACGTCGAGACGCGGTCGGCGGATCCGCGCGACGAGCAGCCCGCCCAGCACGAGCAGCAGCGCGGCGGATGCCACGACGAGCGCCTCGCGGCGGCCGGCGCTGTATGCCACGACGAAGGCGAGCAAGGCGACGAGCAGGGCACCGACGCCGCGCACAGTGGGACGCAGACGCTGGCTCTTCTCGAGGGAGCCGCGCGCGGCGGCCGCCGCGGCCGCCTCGGCTGCGCCCGGCGCCGAGCCGGCCGTTCCGCCACGGGTCTGCCCGCGTGGCGCGCGACGGACCGCTGCGGCCGCGCGCTCGCGCTGCTGACGCCTGCGGGCTCTGACCCGCCGGTCACTCATGGTGAAGTAACTCGCGGTGTGGTCACGGTGCGGCCGTCATCAGGCGTCGGGCATCGGGCGTCAGGCATCGGGCGTCGAGCATCGGTCGTCGGGCATCAGGCCGGGCCCGCTGCTCCCAGCGGCACGGGCGTCGACGCGACGATCCGCGCCGTGATGTCGGCGAGCGCTTCGCCGCCGAACGGATTCGAGCCCACCGAGGTGCGTACCGCCATCAGGCGATGGGCGAGCACCGGGACGGCCAGGGCATCCACGTCGTCCGGGAGCACGAAGTCGCGCCCGTCCAAGGCGGCACGACCCTTGGCCGCCCGCACCAGCTGCAGCGTGGCACGCGGGCTCGCGCCGAGGCGGAGTTCGCGGTCGACGCGGGTGGCCGCGGCGATCGCGACGGCGTAGTGCTCGACGGCGGGGCTGACATAGACCTGGCGCACCGTCTCGACCATCTGACGCAGGCGGGTCAGCGTCACGATGGGCTGGAGCGCATCGAGCGGGCTGCCGGTCTCGCGCTGGCGGAGCATGGAGGCCTCGTTGACGGCATCCGGATACCCCATCGAAATGCGCGCCATGAAGCGGTCGCGCTGCGCCTCGGGAAGGGCGTATGTGCCTTCCATCTCGATCGGGTTCTGCGTCGCGATGACGGTGAACGGGCGCGGCAACTCGTAGGTCGTGCCGTCGACGGTGACCTGGCGCTCCTCCATGCTCTCGAGGAGGGCTGACTGCGTCTTCGGGGATGCGCGGTTGATCTCGTCGCCGATGACGATGTTGGCGAACACCGGTCCGGGCTTGAACTCGAACTCACGATCGCTCTGGTTGTAGACCGAGACACCCGTGATGTCGGC
>Ga0207657_10005970_pt1 | contig 12670 bp, 6 predicted proteins | sample KBSC33metaG_FD_184316 | JGI IMG/M metagenome (GOLD analysis project Ga0207657, IMG submission 184316) | Corn rhizosphere microbial communities from Kellogg Biological Station, Michigan, USA - KBS C3-3 metaG (SPAdes) (version 2) | ecosystem: Host-associated > Plants > Roots > Rhizosphere > Soil ...
TTCCTGCAGTTGCGCTTCGGGAACGGTCGATGGCGCGGCGGTCATCAGATCCTGCGCGCTCGCCGTCTTCGGGAAGGCGATGACGTCGCGGATCGATTCGGTGCCGGCCATCAGCGCGGCGATGCGGTCGATGCCGAATGCGATGCCGCCGTGCGGCGGCGCGCCGTACTTGAGTGCGTCGAGCAGGAAGCCGAACTTGGCCTGCGCCTCTTCGGCGCCGATGCCGAGCAGCTCGAAGACCGCGCTCTGCATATCGGGCCGATGGATACGAATCGAACCGCCGCCGATCTCGTTGCCGTTGAGCACGCAATCGTAGCCACGCGACACGGCGATATCGGCATTCGCTTTCAGGTCCGCGATATCGTCGACTTTCGGCGCGGTAAACGGATGATGCAGCGCGACGTGGCGCTTGCCTTCGTGATCGTATTCGAACATCGGGAAATCCGTGACCCACAACGGCTTCCACGCGTTCTCGACAAGACCGTTGTCGCGACCGATCTTGATCCGCAACGCACCCATGAAATCCGATACCAGTTTGTACGGGCCGGCGCCGAAGAAGATCACGTCGCCGCTCTGCGCACCGACCGCCTCGAGCACGCCGTTGAGCGCCGCGTCGTCGAGGAACTTGAGGATCGGGCTGGTCATGCCGTCGCGACCGCGGGCCAAATCATCGATGCGAATCCAGGCCAGGCCTTTCGCGCCGTATTTGGCGACGTGCACGCCGAGATCGTCCAGATATTTGCGCGGCTGCCTGGCGCCATCGGGCAGGCGCAGCGCGACGACGCGGCCACCCGGATCGTTCGCCGGTCCGCTGAACACCTTGAATTCGACGTGCCTGACTTTTTCCGCAATGTCCACAAGTTCCAGATGTATACGCAAATCCGGCTTGTCCGAACCGTAACGGCGCATCGCTTCGGCGTAAGTCATGCGCGGGAACGGATCGACGAGGTTCACGTCGACCACTTCCTTGAACACATGGCGGATCATCGCTTCGACGGTGTCCTGTACGTCACGCTCCTGCACGAACGCGAATTCCATGTCGAGCTGGGTGAATTCCGGCTGGCGATCGGCGCGCAGATCCTCATCGCGGAAACAGCGCGCGATCTGGTAATAGCGATCCATGCCGGCGACCATGAGGATCTGCTTGAACAGCTGCGGCGACTGCGGCAGCGCGTAGAACTCGCCCGGATGCACGCGCGAAGGCACCAGGTAGTCGCGCGCGCCTTCCGGCGTCGCCTTGGTCAGGATCGGTGTTTCGATGTCCTGGAATCCGCGCGAATCCAGATAATGGCGCAACGCCGACACGAGTTTCGTGCGCATGCGCAGTTTGCGCTGCATGTCCGGGCGGCGGATTTCCAGATAGCGATAACGCAGACGTGCGTCTTCGCCGACGTTATCGTCGAGCATGAACGGCAGCGGCGCGCAGGCGTTGAGCACTTCGACTTTCGCCGCCACGACTTCGACCTTGCCGGTGCGCAAGCGATCGTTGAGCTGGCTTGCCGGCCGCGGGCGAACCTTGCCGGTGATGCGCAGACAATATTCGTAGCGAACGTGTTCGGCGGCGGCGAACGCCGCTGCATTTTCCGGCTCGATGACGATTTGCACGATGCCTTCGTGATCGCGCAGATCGACGAAGATCACACCGCCGTGATCGCGGCGCGTATCGGCCCAGCCGCACAGGCTGACTTCACGGTCGATCAAGGCCTCATCGATGAGGCCGCAGTAATGAGTTCGCATGATTCCCGGCTAGCTGGATGCCGGCCAGCGCCGGCGAATCGCGCATGCTACGAGGGAATTTGCTGCACTGCAAACAGAACGCCCGCCGAACGGCGGGCGTCTGCCAAGCTAATGTCAAGTTTTCAACGCCAACGGCGGTCGACCAGAAATACCGCAGCGCAACCCTGGGTCACCCATATCCCGGCACGGTTCCAGCCCCAGTTCTGGCCTTCAACGCATGGTGATCCGGAAATCTGGCGTTCGATGCGCGCCCTGCCGCCGCCGCCCAAATCCACCGCGCAGAAGTTGTACTGGTAATCGTTGCTGTCGCAACGCACCTGGAAGCGCTGATCCCAGCCGGACGGGGGCATCCAGCCTCCGGCCTCCACGCGACGCTCGTCGTAATGACGGCGACCACCGGCGGCGACAAAGCGTCCGGCGCAACCGCGATCGACCCAGATGCCTTCGCGATCCAGGCCCCAGTTCACGCCGCGCACGCACTCCGTGTCAGAGAGCTGGCGCACCAGCTTCGCGTTGCGCCATGGCACGCGACAGTGTTCGAACGAATAGTTGTTGCTGCGGCAATCCACCGCATCGCCGCCCGGGCCGCGGTCATCATGGCGGTCGTAGCGGGGATCCTGTGCTACGGCCGGCAGAGTAAGAGCGAGCAGGGCAATGGCTGCAATTAAGCGAATCGACATGACACACCTCCAGTTGGTCAGTTGATGGCCGGATGAGTGTATCCGGGCTGCGTTCAGTTTTGACCGGTTCGATGCAATCCGTGCTGAACCGATTTCCATCACGCCGGAGTGGCTTTCGGCGGTTCGGTTTTCGTCGCCGGCTTCTCTGCTGGAGTGGCGGCGTCCTTCTTGTCGGCCTTCGGCGCTTCTTCCTTGCCGGCCAGATTGCGCTTCTTGTCGCCATCCTTCTTGAAGTCGGTCTCGTACCAGCCGCTGCCGGACAAGCGGAACGCCGGCGCCGTCACGCGACGCCTCACTTGGGGCGCGCCGCAGTCGGGGCACGTATCGGGGTCCGGATCGGACAGTTTCTGCAGGCGATCGAAACGCGTGCCGCAGGAGTTGCATTCGAATTCGTAGATGGGCATGAAGGAAAACGCAAATGGTGGAGCCGCTGCAAACTATGTGGTTTCGGCGCGCAATTGCAAGCCCCGCGTGTTGCGACTGCGGGGGCTAACCCCTATGCTTGCGCGGGACCGAAGTGGGACGGCGCATGATCGTTGCAGCCAGGGAAACCAGCTCGTTCGAAGCTACGCTGGCTGCATTGCGCCGCGAGACGGCGCTCAATCCCCGCCGGCCGCAAATCTGGCGCCAGCTGGCCGATCATCTTGATGCCGCAGGCGACCGTGCCGGTGCCGAACAGGCCTATCTGGCGCATGTGCGCCACGCGATTTACGACCCGACACTGATGGCCGCGGCCTCCGCGCTGCACGCTGGCAACATTCCGGAAGCCGAGCTGCGTCTGCGCCAGCATTTGAAGGAAGCGCCGACCGACGTCGCCGCGATCCGCATGCTCGCGGAGCTCGCCGTGCGCGTGGATCGCACCGAGGACGCGCAGGCGTTGCTCGAGCGCTGCCTGGAACTGGCGCCCGGATTCCACGAAGCGCGGCACAATTATGCGATCGTGCTCAATCGCCTCAGCCGGCCGCAGGACGCAATCGTCGAACTCGAAAAACTGCTGGACATCGACGCGGCCAATCCGGCCTACCGCAATCTCAAGGCGGTCGCGCTGTGCCACACCGGCGATTACGCCACTGCAATCGACATTTATAACGAGCTGATCCGCCAGTTTCCGCAGCAGGCGCCGTTGTGGCTCAGCTACGGTCATGCGCTGAAAACCGCGGGCCAGCAGGACCGCGCGATCGGCGCCTACACGCGCTGCATCGAACTCGATGCAGACTTCGGCGAAGCGTACTGGAGCCTGGCCAATCTCAAGACGTTTCACTTCACCGACCTGCAGATCGACGCGATGCGCGCCGCGCTGCCGCGCAGTCTGGAAGGTCACCATCGCATTGATTTCGAATTCGCACTCGGCAAGGCCCTGGAGGATCGCGGCGAATACGAAACATCATTCCGTCATTACGAACACGGCAATGCGCTGCGGCTCAAACAGATTCCATACAACGCCGACGAAAACACCGCGCGCCTGCAACGCGCCCGCGAAACATTCTCGGCGCAGTTCTTCGCCGAGCGCGAAGAATCGGGCAGCAGCGCCGCCGATCCAATCTTCATCGTCGGCCTGCCGCGCGCGGGTTCAACCCTCATAGAGCAGATCCTTGCCAGTCACTCCGCCGTCGAAGGGACGATGGAGCTGCCCGACCTGATTTCGATCACGCGCGACCTGCGTGGTACGCGTGGCGGCACCTACCACGAAACTCTCCTGCGGCTCGGCACAGATGAGCTGCGCGATCTGGGTGAGCGCTATCTCGCGCGCACCCGCGTGCACCGCAAATCGCGCAAGCCGTTCTTCATCGACAAGATGCCGAACAATTTCGCACACGTCGGCCTGATCCACTCGATATTGCCGAATGCGAAGATCATCGACGCGCGCCGGCACCCGCTCGCCTGCTGCTTTTCCGGCTTCAAGCAGCACTTCGCGCACGGTCAGAGTTTCAGTTACGGACTCGACAATATCGGCCGCTACTATCGCGATTATGTTGACCTGATGCGGCATTTCGATGCCGTATTGCCGGGCCGCATCCATCGCGTGATCTATGAGCAACTGGTGGCGGACACGGAACATGAAGTGCGCCGCCTGCTGGACTACTGCGGCCTGCCGTTCGAAGACGCTTGCCTGCGCTTCTTCGAGAACGAGCGGCCAGTGCGCACGGCAAGTTCCGAACAGGTGCGCCAGCCGATTTACAAAAGCGGCGTCGACCATTGGCAACACTACGAGCCTTGGCTCGATCCACTGAAAACCGCGTTGGGACCGGCGTTGACCGATTACGCCGGATAGTCAAAAAAGAGTCGCATCCACTGTACGGGGAAGTCAGACCATGAAAAGACCACCAAGCAACTGCCGACCGCGCCACTCCAAACTTGTCCATTTGCCGCTCGCCGCGGCCATCCATTTCGCCTGTATGGCTCCATTGTTTGCCGCCGATGCCGATCAGACCGGCAGCGACGACCAGAGAACGCAGCTCAGCACCGTCACCGTGACGGCGCAGAAACGCTCCGAAAACGCGCAGGACGTGCCGATCGCGATCGACGCGCTCAGCAACGACAAGCTGACGGAGATGAACGTCTCCAATTTCAACGACTACATCAAGATGCTGCCGAACGTGTCGACGCAGAGCTTCGCGCCGGGCTTTGCCCAGGTTTACATGCGTGGCGTCGCCAACGGCAGCAACGGCAATCATTCCGGGCCGTTGCCGAGCGTCGGCGTCTATCTCGACGAACAGCCGATCACCACGATTCAGGGCGCGATCGATCCGCACATCTACGACATCGCGCGCATCGAGGCGCTGGCCGGTCCGCAGGGCACGCTGTACGGCGCAAGTTCGGAAGCCGGCACGTTGCGCATCATCACGAACAAGCCCGACCCGACCGCCTATTCCGCGCAGGTTCGCGCCGAAGTCAATGCCGTCGATCACGGCGGTACCGGTTATGTCGTCGACGGTTTCGTCAACATTCCGTTTTCGCCCTCGACGGCGTTGCGCGTCGTCGGCTGGGACAAGCGCGAGGCCGGTTATATCGACAATGTCTACGGCACGCGCACGTATCCGGTTTCCGGCATCACGATCAACAACAGTTCGGCCGCGAAAAAGAATTACAACGATTCCGACACGCGCGGCGCCCGTGCGGCGCTGAAGATCGATCTTGACGATACCTGGTCCATCACCCCCACGGTGATGGGCCAGAGTCAATCGACGAATGGCATCTTCGCTTTCGATCCACACATCGGCGACCTGAAAGTCACGCACTTCTTTCCGGAGACTGCGGAAGACCGCTGGGTACAGTCCGCGCTGACCGTGCAGGGCAAGATCGGCAACTTCGACATCGTCTATTCGGCCGCGCATCTGAACCGAAGCGATCACACGCAGTCGGATTACACCGATTACTCGTACTTCTATGACATCTGTTGCAGCTACGGCACGTATCTGCACGACAGCAACGGCAACCTGGTCGATCCGAGCCAGTACATCCAGGCCGTCGACGTCTACCGCAAGACCAGCAACGAACTGCGCCTGTCTTCACCGAAGGAAGACCGCTTCCGCTTTACGGTCGGCGCGTTCGCGCAGAGGCAATCGCACGATATCCAGCAGCGCTACAAGATCAACAACATTGCCCCGGAGATTTCGGTGCCCGGCTGGCCCGACACCTGGTGGCTGACCAAGCAGCTTCGCCACGACGACGACAAGGCCATTTTCGGCGAAGTTTCGTACGACATCACGGAGCAGCTGACCGCAACTGCCGGTGCGCGCTTCTTCCATGCCCAAGACAGCCTCAAGGGCTTCTTCGGTTTCGGCGACCTGGATTACTCCAGCACCGGCCTCGGCAAGTGCGCCGATCCGGCCAACCCCGGCCCGCCGTTCGAAGGCGCGCCATGCGTGAACCTGGATAAGTCCACAAAGATCAGCGATCACGTCGGCCGCGCGAACCTGACCTACAAATTGACGCCGGACAAGATGATCTATGCCACATGGTCGGAAGGCTTTCGTCCCGGCGGCATCAACCGCCGCGGCACGATTCCGCCGTACAAGGCTGACTTCCTCACCAACTACGAGTTCGGCTGGAAGACGGAGTGGATGGACCATCATCTGCGCTGGAACGGCGCGATTTTCCAGGAAGACTGGAAAGATCCGCAGATCGCCTATCTCGGCCTCAACAGCCTCACTGAGATCCACAACGCGAAGGGTTCGCGCATTCGCGGTTTCGAATCCAATATCGCCTGGGCGGCGACGTACAACTTGACGGTGTCCGCAGGCATCGCCCTCTACCATTCCGAGATCACGACGCCGTATTGCGAAACCGTCGACGAAAACGGCGAGCCGACCACCAATTGCGAGACCCCACAAGCCGCGAAGGGAACCCAACTACCGATCACGGCCAAGCAGAAAGGCGATATCACTGCACGCTACAACTTTGCGTTCCACGGCTGGGACTCCTACTTCCAGGGCGCGGCGTTCTTCGAAGGCCGTCGCCGCTCGGAGCTGCGCGATCTGCAGAATTCCGTGATCGGCGATCTGCCGGGGTACGGCACGGTCGATTTCTCCGTCGGCGGCAAGCACGAAAAATGGGCGCTGGACTTCTATATGAAGAACGCGTTCGACAACCGTGGCCAGCTCGCGCGCTATGCCGAATGCGAAGAGCTGCATTGCGGACCGCAGACCTACATCATCCCGGTGCAGCCGCGCACGATCGGCGTGCGCGTGACGCGAGACTTCTGATTCTCCGCAAAGCTTCAAACAAGCCCGGCGCAATGCCGGGCTTGTTGTTTATGATGCCCGCATGGCGCAATTTCCAAGCACACAATGGAGCCTGATCCGGCAAAGCGGCGGCACGCCGTCGACGCGCCATCAGGCGTTCGGCGAACTGGCCACCGCCTACCGCGATGCAATCCTCGCTTTCTTCCGCGCTCGACTCGATGCCAGCTCGGCGCAGGATGCCACCCAATCTTTCCTCGCCCAAAGCTACGAGCATGCCTGGTGGTCACGCGCGGATGCCGAGGCCGGCAGTTTTCGCGGATTCCTGTTGTTGCTGCTGCGGCGCCATCTCGGCCACCTGCGCGCGAGGTCGGATGGCGGAACCGAGTTCGACGACGCCGAGCTCGCCGATCCTGCTCCGGCCGCTGACCAACATTTCGACGCACGTTTCGCACTCGCATTGACCGCGCGCGCCGTGGACGTATTGCGCGCGGACTACCGCAAGCGCGATCGCGGCGAGCTGTTTGAGCAATTGCTGGCGACGCTCGGCTCGCCGCCCGAACACGGCGAGCTGCAGCGCATCGCTGGCTCACTCGGAATCCGCGCGAATACGCTGACAGTGGAACTTGCGCGCCTGCGCAAGCGCCTGCGCGAACAGGTGCGGGCGGAACTCAAGCAACTGTGCGCCGACCAGGCGACACTGGATTTCGAATGGACGATCCTGCAGCAGGTGCTCGGCGGCTTCGATTGATCTGTCACGTTTGGCGCTGCCACCGTAGTACTGTGTTCAGTCAAGGGGAAATCGCATGAACACATCCGAATCAGCCACGCCGACTTTCGCCGTCGCCAATCCGTCCGACTCGATTCTTGTGCATCTTGCGCGCGCCGCGCTCGCACCCGGCACGAGCGGTGGGGTTGCAGCATGGCCCAGGCTCGACCTGGCCGATCCGCGCCAGCGCCAGTTCGGCGACTATGAGTTGATCGAAGAACTCGGTCGCGGCGGCATGGGCGTGGTCTATCGCGCGCGTCAGAAGAGCCTGGAGCGCGACGTTGCGATCAAGTTCATTGCTGACTGGTTCGCCGATAGCAGCAACGTGACGCGCTTCCTTGCGGAGGCGCGCGCCGCCGCGCGGCTACTGCATCCGAACATCGTGCCAGTGCACGAAGTCGGCTCGGTCGAAGGCGTGCATTACTTCTCGATGCCACTGATCGAAGGCCGCTCGCTGGAATCGCTGCTCGACGACGGCGCGCTGTCCACCGACGCCATGATCCGGCTGCTGCTCAAGCTGTGTGAGGCCATCGATTACGCGCATCACTTCGGTTTGCTGCACCTGGACCTCAAGCCCGCCAACGTGCTGATCGACGCGCGCGGCGAGCCGCAGATCGCCGACTTCGGCCTGGCACGGCACATGGACGATCGCGGCGGCGTCGATGCGCAGGAGGTCTCGGGCACGCCTTCGTTCATGGCCCCCGAGCAGATTCTGATCAAGCAATACCGGCTAACGCGCGCGACCGACATCTACGCGCTCGGCGCAATCATGTACCTGTGTCTGACCGATCACTCGCCGCATGGCGAAGGCGCGGCCGACGATGTGATCCGCCGTGCTGCCGCCGGACGGATCCGCCCGCCGCGCGAATTGAATGCAAAAATCCCGCGTGATCTCGACGCGATCTGCATGAAATGCCTGGAGCTGCAGCCCGGCGATCGCTACAAGAGTGCCGCGGAACTCGCCGATGACCTGCGGCGCGTGCGCGACGGAGTGCCGGTGAGCGTGCGCCGCATAGGCTTCGTCGAGCGCGTACAGCGCTGGGGCCGGCGTGAGCCGAAATTTGCTGCTGCCGTAAGCATTGCAGTGCTCGCCTTGCTGATCGGCGCTGCGGCGACGACATGGCAATGGAAACACGCTTCTGCGGAACGCGATCGCGCAACCATCGCCAGCGAGATTGGCGCACACCTGTTTGCGTACAAAGGCGATGAGGACAAGCGCACCGAAGACCTGCTTGCTTGGCTACGCAAGCGGTTACCCGGCGACGAGAGCCAACAAGCCGATGCGCTGACCGCATTCACCGCATCCGTCAAAGGCCAAAGCGCCGATGCCGCGGCAACGCTGGCAAGCAAGATCGTCTGGGTGCTTGGCAGCGACTACCGGCGGCAAACGATCCGCGCCCTCGAAGCCGCCTCCGATCCCTATCGGCACCTTTACACCGCCCTGCTGATATTCAACGACACGAGCAATTCGAAATCGCACGATGAATTCGCAGCCGCCGTCAAAAATGCATTGGCCGAGCATCCCAACGATCCACTGTTGTGGCAGATCGCCGCAGTCTATTGCTCCGACACCGGAAAGGAGTCGCACTGCCCACCGCAAGCGGAGTCCGCCAGGCAGCTCGTGCGCCTGAACGGCGCGAACATGTATTCCTGGATGTTGCTGGCGATGCTATCAGACGATGCACAGGAGAAAAACGAGGCGTTGCACGAGGCGGCGCAGCGATCGCAAATCAACGACTATCTGGACGCCACGTATGCGGCTTACGCCAAGGCGTTTGAAACCGCGGCTGTACCGGCGCCGCCGCTGATCGCGGGTCCGATGCGGATCGTCGCCCCGAATGATCGCGCAGAATCCGGAATTGCATGGCAAGAAGCGGCGCAGTTCGCCATTCCGCCGTACCCGCGCCTGATCGACCAGTGCGGCACGCGCACAGGCGCCGCACCCGTGACCGACCCCCAAGTTGTTGCCGATTGCCTCGCCGTCGGCCAGGCGATGACATACTCGAACGGCGGCCTCATGACGCAGATGATTGGCGTCGCCATGGTCACGGCCCTGGCAAAAGGCAAACCGGAAGCCGATGCAGCCTCACAACGGCGCAAGCTTTACACCTATCTCGACGACGTCGTCGGCAAACTGAGCATCGACAAACAGATGTCGTATCCATACTCGCGCTTGCTGCACGACAACGCGACCGATGGAGAAATGGCTGCACTGCAGAACCGTGCCCGGTTCTTTGGCTTGCCGGATCAACCACCCGCCGACTGGAAGCCCGACGATCCGATAGTCCTGCTCTCGGCGCGCCAGCGCTACGATTATTTTGTCGCGCTCAATAGCGACGCGGCGGCGCTCGTGAGTCATGGCAAATACGACGAAGCCACGACCTTGCTTGCGCCCGCCGAAGAAACGATGCGCATCCATTTCAAAGACAACTGGCAGCGCGTGCGCTATCTGACAGTCCTTGCCAGAGCCAGAATCGGCCAACGCGAGTTCGCTGCCGCGCAAACCGCGCTGGACGACGCCTGGAAGGTCGCCGCCGATTTCGGCCCGACCTCACGCGACGCGCGCGACTGCGCGCACGCCTACGTGGATTTGTATACTGTGTGGAGCACAGCCGAGCCGGGCAAAAGCTACGACATCAAGGCGAGCGAATGGCAACGCCGCCTCGCCGGGCTTGAAGCGGCGAAGGACGACTGAACTCAAGCCGTCTTGCGAAACGCAAGACGGCCATTCGCCGCATCCACCGCAATCGTATCGCCCGGCTGAAATTCGCCCTGCAAGATTTGCTTGGCCAGCGGATTCTCGAGCTGCTGCTGGATCACCCGTTTGAGCGGCCGCGCGCCGTAGACAGGATCGAAGCCGACGTTGCCGAGCAGATCGAGCGCCTTGTCCGTCAGTGTCAGCGTCAACTGCCGCTCGGCCAGGCGCTTTGCAAGATACTGCGTCTGGATACGCGCGATCTGGCGGATCTGCGCCTTGTCGAGCGCGCGGAACACGACGATCTCGTCGAGGCGGTTGATGAACTCGGGACGGAAGTGCGCCTGCACGACGCCCATCACCGCGGCTTTCATCTTCGTATAGTCCTCTTCCGAATCGCCGGCCAGCTCCTGGATGAACTGCGAGCCGAGATTCGACGTCATCACGATCACGGTATTACGGAAGTCGACCGTGCGACCCTGACCGTCAGTCAGGCGCCCGTCATCGAGCACCTGCAGCAGCACATTGAACACATCGTGATGCGCTTTTTCGACCTCGTCGAGCAGGATTACGCTGTACGGGCGTCGGCGCACGGCCTCGGTGAGATAGCCACCCTCTTCGTAGCCGACATAGCCCGGCGGCGCGCCGATCAGGCGCGCGACCGAGTGCTTCTCCATGAACTCGCTCATGTCGATGCGCACGAGCGCCTCGGTCGAGTCGAACAGGAATTCGGCGAGTGCCTTGCACAACTCGGTCTTGCCGACGCCGGTGGGCCCGAGGAACAGGAACGATCCATTCGGCCGGTTCGGATCGGACAGCCCCGCGCGCGAGCGCCGGATCGCGTCGGCGACCGCATGCACGGCCTCATCCTGACCGACGACGCGGTTGTGCAGCGCGTCTTCCATGCGCAGCAATTTGTCGCGCTCGCCTTCGAGCATCTTTGACACCGGAATGCCGGTCCAGCGGCTGACGACCTCGGCGATTTCCTCGGCGGTCACGCGCTGCTGCAGCAGCTTGAAACCCTTGGCTTCGGTCTCCTGTGCCGCCTGCAGCTGTTTTTCCAATTGTGGAATTTTCCCATATTGGATTTCGGCGACCTTGGCGAGATCGCCGTGCCGCTGCGAGGTTTCGATTTCCGCGCGCGCCGCTTCGATCTGCTCCTTGATCTTGCTCGTACCCTGCACCGCCGCCTTCTCCGCTTTCCAGACTTCGTTGAGATCGGAGAACTCGCGGTCGAGCTTGGCGATGTCGGTTTCCAGATCGGCAAGGCGCTGTTTCGATTCTTTGTCCTTCTCCTTCTTCAACGCTTCGCGCTGAATCTTGAGCTGAATCAGACGGCGTTCGAGACGATCGAGCTCCTCGGGCTTGGAGTCGATCTCCATGCGGATGCGCGAAGCGGCCTCGTCCATCAGGTCGATGGCCTTGTCGGGCAGCTGGCGATCGGCGATGTAGCGGTGCGACAGCGTCGCCGCCGCGACGATCGCCGGATCGGTGATCTCCACGCCGTGATGCACGGCGTAGCGTTCCTTCAAGCCGCGCAGGATCGCGATCGTGTCTTCCACGCTCGGCTCGCCGACGAACACTTTCTGGAAGCGGCGTTCGAGAGCGGCGTCTTTCTCGACGTATTTGCGATATTCGTCGAGCGTGGTCGCGCCGATGCAATGCAGCTCGCCGCGCGCGAGCGCCGGTTTGAGCATGTTGCCGGCGTCCATCGAGCCTTCGGCCTTGCCGGCGCCGACCATCGTGTGCAGTTCGTCGATGAACAGGATGATGTTGCCTTCTTCCTTGGCGAGATCCTTGAGCACGGCCTTCAGGCGCTCCTCGAACTCGCCGCGGAACTTCGCGCCGGCGATCAGCGCGCCCATGTCGAGGGACAACACGCGGCGGTCGCGCAGACCCTCGGGCACCTCGCCGTTGACGATGCGCTGCGCGAGGCCTTCGACGATCGCAGTCTTGCCGACGCCCGGCTCGCCGATCAGCACGGGATTGTTCTTGGTGCGTCGCTGCAGCACCTGGATGACGCGCCGGATTTCCTCGTCGCGGCCGATCACGGGATCGAGCTTGGACTTTTCCGCTCGCGCGGTCAGATCGATCGTGTATTTCTCCA
>Ga0207657_10005971_pt1 | contig 12670 bp, 12 predicted proteins | sample KBSC33metaG_FD_184316 | JGI IMG/M metagenome (GOLD analysis project Ga0207657, IMG submission 184316) | Corn rhizosphere microbial communities from Kellogg Biological Station, Michigan, USA - KBS C3-3 metaG (SPAdes) (version 2) | ecosystem: Host-associated > Plants > Roots > Rhizosphere > Soil ...
AATGAAGAGCGGCAGAAAATGCTCTACGAGCGCGGCGTCGTTGTCGCGGAGATGCCCGCCGGCACCGAGCCGCGGGCGCGCCACTTCCCCTACCGCAACCGGATCATTGCGGGGATGAGCAGCGGGACTGTTGTTGTCGAGGCTGCCCCACGGTCGGGTTCGTTGATCACCGCTCGGCTCGCTGCCGAAGCGGGCCGTGAGGTCATGGCCGTCCCCGGCTCGCCGCTCGATCCACGGGCGCAGGGTTGCAATCAGCTGATTCGCGACGGCGCGACCCTCGTCCAGAATGCCGCGGACGTGGTCGAAGCGATCCGCCCGTTCGCGAGCCAGGTCCGGTCGACGCCTTCCCATTACGAAATGGCCGCGGAACCGATGAACGGCGAAGACGCGCTCGGCGTCGTCGAGGAACTGCTCGGTCCATCTCCCGTCCCCGTGGATGAGATCATCCGCCTGTCCGCCGTGCCGAGCGGCGCGGTGCAGATGGCGCTGCTCGAGCTCGACCTTGCCGGTCGCCTCGACCGCCACGCCGGCGGGAAAGTCAGCTTGCGACCCGCTTGACGAGGGGAATCCATCGTCCCCACCTTACGCGTATGCGTAGGGGGAATTTTTGAAGCTCGTCGTCGTCGAATCGCCGGCCAAGGCGAAAACCATCGAAAAATATCTGGGAAGCGGGCACCGCGTGCTCGCGTCCTTCGGTCATGTGCGCGATCTGCCGCCCAAGGACGGCTCGGTCGATCCGGAGCAGGGCTTCGACATGCTGTGGCAGGTCTCGCCCGACCGCTCGAAGCAGCTCAAGGCGATCACGGACGAGGCGAAGAAGGCAGACACCTTGATCCTTGCCACCGACCCCGACCGCGAGGGCGAGGCGATCAGCTGGCACGTCCAGGAAGTGCTGCGGCAGAAGAAGGCGCTGCCGAAGGACGTCCAGCGAGTCACTTTCAACGCCATCACCAAGTCCGCGGTGACCGAGGCGATGAAGAAGCCGCGCGGGCTCGATGAAGACCTGATCGATGCCTACCGGGCGCGCCGCGCACTCGATTATCTGGTCGGCTTCACTTTGTCTCCGATCCTGTGGCGCAAGCTGCCGGGCGCGAAGTCGGCGGGCCGCGTGCAGTCCGTCGCCCTGCGGCTGATCGTTGACCGTGAGCGCGAGATCGAGCTCTTCAAGCCACAGGAATATTGGCAGGTCAGCGCCAGTTTCGAAGCCGACGGCCAGACCTTTACCGCGCGGCTGGCCCAGTTCGACGGCAAAAAGATCGACCGGCTGACGATCGGCAACCGCGGCGATGCCGACGCCGCCAAGTCCGCGGTCGAGGCGGGCCGGTTCGCGGTCTCCTCGGTTGAGACCAAGCCGTTTTCCCGAAACCCGCCGCCGCCGTTCACAACCTCGACGCTGCAGCAGGAGGCCGCGCGCAAGCTCGGGTTTTCGGCCAGCCACACGATGCGTGTGGCTCAGGGTCTCTACGAAGACGGCCTCATCACCTACATGCGGACCGACGGCGTCGACATGGCGCCCGAAGCGGTCAGCGCCGCGCGGAAGGCGATTGCCAGTCGCTACGATGCGGGCTTCGTGCCCGACAAGCCGCGGCAATATCAAAGCAAGATCAAGAATGCGCAGGAAGCGCACGAGGCGATCCGGCCTACCGATTTCGACCGTTCGCGTGGCGCGTCCGGCGACCACGCGCGCCTGTATGAATTGGTCTACAACCGCGCATTGGCTAGCCAGATGGCCTCCGCGCGGCTCGAACGGACCACGGTCGAACTGAGTGAAGGGACCGGCCGCACCCTGCTCCGCGCCAGCGGTCAGGTCGTGCTGTTTCCCGGCTTTCTTGCGCTTTATGAAGAAGGCCGCGACGAGAAGGCCGACGACGAGGACGGCGCCCGCATGCCGTTGCTGCGGGCGGGCGACGCTCCGGTGAAGACCGGGGTCGAAGCCACCCAGCATTTTACGCAGCCGCCGCCGCGTTACTCGGAAGCGAGCCTGGTCAAACGCCTCGAAGAGCTCGGCATCGGGCGCCCGTCGACCTACGCCGCGACCCTGCAGACGCTGAAGGATCGCGAATATGTCCGCACCGACAAGGGCCGTTTCGTGCCCGAGGAGAGCGGCAGGCTGGTGACGGCCTTTCTCGAACGATTCTTCGAGCGCTACGTCAGTTACGATTATACCGCCGAGCTGGAAGAGGAGCTCGACGATGTCTCCGGGGGGCGGCTCGAGTGGCAGAAGCTGCTCGACGACTTCTGGCGCGACTTCAAGCCCAAGGCCGGCGAGGTCATGGATCAGAAGCCGAGCGAAATTACACAGGCGCTCGATGAGTTTCTCGCTCCCTGGCTCTACCCGCCGCGCGCCGATGGCAGCGATCCGCGCGTCTGTCCGCAATGCGGAAATGGCCGGCTCAACCTACGCGGCGGCAAGTTCGGCGCGTTCGTCGCCTGCTCGAATTATCCCGACTGCCGCTACACGCAGAAGTTCGGCCAGGGCGGCGACCAGGCGCAAAGCGAAGGCCCGACCGATCTCGGCGACGGGATCATGCTCAAGAGCGGCCGTTTCGGGCCCTATGTCGAGCGCGGCGAGAAACGTGCCTCGATTCCCAAGGACGTGCCGCTGGAAGACGTCACTCCCGAGGTTGCGGAGCGCCTGCTTTCATTGCCTCGCGAGATCGGCGCCCACCCCGAATCCGGCAAGCCGATTACGGCCTCGATCGGGCGTTACGGCCCCTATCTCGCCCATGACGGTAAATATGCGAAGCTTGGCTCGACTGCCGAAGTGTTCGAAACGGGCATGAACGCGGCGGTGGCAAAGCTTGCCGATGCCGCGTCGGGAGCGGGCCGGCGGCAGGGCGGGTCGCGCGAACCCATCGCGGTCCTCGGCAAGCATCCGGTGAGCGGCGGCGAGATCAAGGTCATGGCCGGCAGATTCGGCCCCTATGCGACGGACGGCTCGACCAATGCCACTCTACCGAGAGGCAGCGATCCCGGTGCGATCACGCTCGACGAAGCCGTTCGCCTGATCGATGAGCGCGCCGCCAAGGGCCCGCCTGCGAAGAAGGTCCGCAAAACTGCGCGGAAGAAGAAATGATCGATATCGAGCTGCAGAGGTTGCCGCACGGTGAAGGTCTGCCAGCCCCGGCCTACGCCACGGACGGCGCAGCCGGGCTGGACGTCGTCGCGGCTGAAGACCTGACTCTTGCGCCGGGCCAGCGCCACGCCGTCGCGACCGGCTTCGCCATCGCCATCCCCGAAGGATATGAAGTGCAGGTGCGCCCGCGTTCCGGCCTGGCGCTCAAGCACGGCATCACCTGCCTCAACACGCCCGGTACGATCGACGAGGACTATCGCGGAGAGGTGAAGGTCATCCTCGCCAACCTGGGCACCGAACCGTTCGCGGTCCGGCGCGGCGAGCGCATCGCCCAGCTGGTCCCATCGCCGGTGCTGAAGGCGAGCTTCCGCGAAGTCGACAAGCTCAGCGACACCGGCCGCGGCGCCGGCGGGTTTGGCAGCACCGGCCAATGATTGGCGGGCAGTGAGCCTTTCCGACGCAGAGCTCGAACGTTACGCTCGCCACATCGTCCTGCCCCAGGTTGGCGGATTGGGCCAGCGCAGGCTGAAGGAATCGAAGGTCGCGGTCGTCGGCGCCGGGGGAATTGGCAGCGCCGTCATCCCGTCATTGGCCGCTGCCGGCGTCGGCGCCCTGACAATCATCGACTTCGATGCCGTCGAGGAGTCGAACCTTCAGCGTCAGCCGCTCTTCCGCGAGCGCGACACCGGCTATTCGAAGGCCGATCTCGCCTTGCAGTTCGTCCAGCGGCTCAACCGGTTCGTCAAGGCGAAGCCGGTGCAGGAGCGCATCGACGCGACCAACGCGCCGCGGTTGCTGGGCGACCATGACCTGGTGATCGACGGTAGCGACAATTTCGCGACCAGGCTCGCCGTCAGCGACGCCTGCGTGGCGCTCGAGCTCCCGCTCCTCTCGGCAGCCGCTGTGCAATTCCAGGGACAGGTCGGGCTGTTCCGTAGTCGCCCCTGCTATCGCTGCTTCGTCGGCGACGCATTCGACGCCGACGACTGCGACAATTGCGCCGAGCTTGGCGTCCTCGGTGCGCTCACCGCAACGGTCGGAAGCTTCGCCGCTTTGCTCGCGATCAACTGGATTGCGGGAGTTGGCGACAATCAGGCGGGCCGGCTGCACCTGTTCGACGGCGAAAAGCTCGAATGGCGGACGATCGGCATTCCGCCCGACCCGCGCTGCAGGGCCTGCGGCTTAGCCTAAAACTTCGCCGATCCGCGCGACCAGTCGGCGCGCGACGTCCTCCTTCGTCGCCTCCGGCCAATCTTCGGCGCCATCGGCGGTGATCAGGTGGACGCGGTTGCGGCTGCCGCCCATCACGTCCCCCGAGACATCGTTGGCGGCGATCCAGTCGGCGCGCTTGGCGGCGCGCTTGGCGGTCGCCTGCTCGACAACATCCTCGGTTTCCGCCGCGAAGCCGACGAGCAGACGCGGTCGCTGGTCGCTTGCGCCAAGCTCGGACAGAATGTCGCGCGTCGGCAGGAAATGGAGCTCGGGTGGACCGCCGCTTTTCTTTAGCTTCGATTTCGCAGGCTTCACGCGCCAGTCAGCGACGGCCGCAACAAGAACCGCGGCGTCGGCCGGCAAGGCTGCAAAAACCGCTTGAGCCATCTGCTCGGCCGTTTCGACGTCGATGCGGGTTACGCCGTCGGGCGTTGCAAGCGCCACCGGCCCTGCGATCAAGGTCACTCGCGCACCCGCCTCGGCGGCGGCGGCGGCGATCGCAAAGCCCTGCCTTCCCGACGAACGATTGGCGATTACCCGCACCGGATCGATCGGCTCGTGCGTCGGTCCGGCAGTGACCAGCACATGCTTGCCGGCAAGACTCACCCCAGAAGGTCGGCGAGCTGGTCGACGATTTGTGGCGGCTCGGGCAGGCGGCCGGGGCCGAACTCGCCGCACGCCATCTCGCCCTCGGCCGGCTCGATCACGCGCACGCCGTCGGCCTTCAATTGCGCGACGTTGCGCTGCGTCGCGGCATGCTGCCACATTCGGACATTCATCGCCGGGGCGACTACGACCGGCTTGTCCGTCGCCAGCAATAAGGTCGTGGCGAGATCGTCGGCGATGCCCGCTGCCATTTTCGCCAGCAGGTCCGCGGTTGCGGGACAGACCAAGACGAAATCCGCGGCCCGGCTGAGCTGGATATGGCCGATCTCGACTTCGTCTTTCAGCTCCCACAGCGAGCTATGCACCTGGCTCTCGGCGAGCGTGCCAAGGCTCATCGCCGTGACGAAATGCTCGCCGCCTTTCGTCAGCACGGGAGTGACCGCGTGCCCGGCCTTCTTCAGCAGCCGCACGAGATCGAGCGACTTGTACGCCGCGATGCCGCCGCCGACGATGAGCAGTATGCGAGCCATTCCTCAGCTTAGCACAAACAGCAGCGCGGCGCCGATCGCGGCACCGAGCATGCCGGCCAGCGCATAACCCCACCAGGCCGACCGCTCGATGATCGCAATGTCCGGCAGCGGCGGTGGCGGCGGGGCAGCGCCGCGCGGCGGATAATAATCGTCGACGCGCTGGATCAGCTCGGGAATTTTCTTCACCGCTCGCACCAGCTCGATGATGCGATCCGCATAATAGGCTTCAGGGCCAAGCTCCGAGCGCATCCAGTCCTTGAGGAACGGCTCTGCCGTCTCCCACATGTTGATATCGGGATCGAGCGCCGTCGCGACACCCTCGTTCATGACCATGGTCTTCTGCAGCAGCAGCAGGTGCGGCTGCGTCGGCATGTCGAAGTCGCGGGTGATCGAGAACAGGCTCTCGAGCATCCGCCCGACCGAGATGTTCTTGACCGGAAGCCCCCGGATCGGCTCGCCGGCTGCGCGAAGCGCGGTGGCGAACTCTTCGACGCTATGGTGAGGCGGTACGTACTGCGCTTCAAAATGGATTTCAGCGACCCGCCGGTAATTGCCGGTGATCAGCCCGTAAAGGATCTCGGCCAGCCACATACGCGCGCGCCGGTCGATCCGGCCCATGATGCCGAAGTCGATTGCCGCGATCCGGCCGTCAGAGAGCGCGAACAGGTTGCCGTGGTGGAGGTCGGCGTGGAAAAAGCCGTCGATCACAGCCTGGCGCAGGAATGCGCGGACGAGCGTCGCGGCGAGTTTGTTGCAGTCCTGGTTGGCCGCGGTCAGTGCGTCGCGGTCGTTGAGCTTGATCCCGTCGAGCCATTCGAGAGTCAGCACCCGTCTCGCGGTGCGCCGCCAGTCGATTTCCGGCACGTAATAGCCAGGCTCTGCAACCATGTTCTCGCGCAGCTCGGACGCTGACGCCGCTTCACGTTGCAGGTCGAGTTCGCGCGCCGTCCATTGTTTGAACTGCGCAACCACCATCCGCGGGCGCAGGCGCCGGACCTCTTCGCTGTAGCGTTCGACATGCGCCGCCGCCCATTCGTAAGTCTCAATCGCGTCGGCCAGCTCCTCTTCGATCCCGGGGCGAAGCACTTTTACCGCAACGACTTTGCCGTCGGTTGTCACTGCGCGATGGACCTGCGCAATCGAGGCGGCGCCGACCGGCACCTCGTCGAACCTGGAGAACAGGCTGTCGAGCGGTGCACCGAACGAGCTCTCGATCGTCCGCTTGATCTTCGCGAACGGCGCCGGCGGCAGGTCGTCCTGGAGCTGCGACAGGTTGACCGCGGCTTTTTCACCGACGAGGTCAGGGCGCGTCGACAGCGCCTGGCCGAGCTTGATCGCCGCCGGACCGATCGCAACGAGCGCGTCCGCATATTCCGGGCTCGGCGGAATCCGGGCGCCGAACCGGGCGATGCGCGCGAGACGGCGAACCGGGGGCGGTGTCAGCGGATCTTCCTCGATGCCGCGTAAAGCGCCGTGGCGCGCCAGCGTTCGCCCCCACTTCAGCAAACGCCACAAATGGGTGACGCTGGTGGTCAAATCTTCCAGCCCGAATGAATGGTCACCAGGCCGCCAAGCATCGGCTCCGCGGCGGCGCGAACGAAACCCGCGTCTCCGACCATCGCCTTGAACGCGGCAGGCTTGGGAAAGCGGCGGATGCTTTCGACGAGGTAGCGGTAGCTTTCCTCATCGTCGGCGACGATCTTTCCGACTTTCGGGATGACGTTCGACGCATAGGCTTCGTACAACGTGGCGAAGCCCGGCCAGTCGCTCGAGGAGAATTCCATGCAGTAAAAGCGGCCGCCGCGCCTTAGCACCCGATGTGCCTCTCCAAGTGCCGCGGGGATGTCGGTCACGTTCCGAATCCCGAAGACGATCGTGTAGGCATCGAAGCTCGCATCGCCGAAGCTTAGCGTCTCCGCATTTTCGACCCTCCAGCTAAGGCCCGGCAGCTCGCGCCGTTCGGCCCTTTGCCTGCCGACCTCCAGCATGTCGGCGTTGATGTCGGCGACCGTGACCCGAGCGCCGCGCCGTGCCATCCGGAAGGCGACGTCGCCCGTACCGCCCGCCATGTCGAGGATGTCCTCGCCGGGCCGGGGCTTCACGCGGGCGACGAAGCGGTCCTTCCACAGCCGGTGCATACCGCCTGACATCAGGTCGTTCATCACGTCGTAGCGGCGGGCGACCGAGCTGAAGACCTTGCCGACGCGCCGCGTCTTCTCGTCCGGGCTCACCAGTTCGTCGCCGAAATTCACTTGGTCGGTCATCGGCGTGGCCCTAGCGGCCTTGCTCGCCCTCCGCCATATCGCGCCGCAATGCCCGAGCTTCCCGAAGTCGAGACGACCGTTCGCGGTCTTGAGCGCGTGCTGCTTGGCAACCGCATCGCGAGCGTTGAGGCGCGGCGCCCCGACCTGCGGCGCGCGATGCCGGTTGATCTCGGCCAACGGCTAACCGGTGCTCGCGTGACTAGGCTCGTCAGACGCGCGAAATATGGGCTGATCGATACCGACCGCGGCGACACTTTGGTGTTCCATCTCGGCATGTCCGGCCGCTGGCGGATCGATCCGAGCGAAAGGGAGAAGCACGACCATTTCATCATGGAAACGGATGACGGGCGGCGCCTGGCACTGAACGATCCGCGGCGGTTCGGCTCGCTCGACCTCATCCGCACCGATGAACTGGACGAGTGGCCGCCGTTCAAGGCATTGGGGACGGAGCCGCTCGAGATCACGGCCGCGGACCTCAAGCGCCGCCTCGCTGGGCGCAGCGCCGCGATCAAGCTCCTCTTGCTCGACCAGCGCATCATCGCGGGGCTCGGCAACATCTACGTCTGCGAGGCGCTGCACCGCGCCGGCATCCACCCGAAGCGGGCAGGGGGATCGGTCTCGCTCGAACGATTGAAGCGGCTGGTCCCGGCAATCCACGAAGTGCTCGCCGAAGCGATCGCCGCCGGCGGCTCGACCCTTCGCGATTTCGCCAGTCCTGACGGCGAGCTCGGCTATTTCTCCAAGTCGTTCGCGGTCTATGACCGGGAAGGCAAGCCATGCCGCTGCGGCGGTTCGGTCAGGCGATTCGTCCAGGGCGGGCGTTCGACCTTCTACTGCCCCCAATGCCAGCATTGACCTTGCCAGCGTTGACCTCGGTTCGTCTTCGGGTTAGTGACGCGCCGCTTCGGTGCGAGCCTCAAGGCCGCGCCGTTTTTCATTAAGTCAGAGGAATACAATGGCGAATACGCCGCAAGCCAAGAAGCGCATCCGCCGCAATGCGGCCCGCAAGACCGTCAATCATGCGCGCGTCGGCCGCATCCGGACCTTCATCAAGGCCGTCGAATCGGCAATCGAATCGGGCAAGAAGACCGAAGCCGCTGAAGCGTTGAAGCAGGTCCAGCCTGAAATCGCCCGGGGCGTCGCGCGCGGGGTTATCCACAAGAACACGGCTTCGCGGAAATTTTCCCGGCTCTCAAAGCGGGTTGCATCGCTCGGCTGAAACAGCGTCGCAACGGAACTTCCAACAGGCCGTCGGGAAACCGGCGGCCTGTCTCGTTTCTGGACTTCTGAGAAAATGCAGTAATTTCCGCGATTCGCATGCCGGTTAATGCTGCGGTAACAGCAAAAAGCCCGGATTTCTGCGGATTTTTTCAACTATCCCCGATTATCCTATGTCAAGCCGCATTATTTCACTTCTGTGAAAAAACGGCACTTGCAAGCTGCCGTGGACAATCTCAGAAAGAGCTTTCCGGGCGCGAATCCGCGCCGGGGGCAAGAGAGAAAAGAGACCCACGGCGCGCGACTCGGTTTGCGGGCAGCGGGATCGCTTGACCCTTGCAGGGGGCTTGGACAAGGGAGGCGCGGACCGGTGCTGGGCGGGGCGAATTCATCACTGGAATTGACCGGGCCCGCCGTGGCCGCGCCATTGGAAGCGGCCTGGGAATCGATCCGCACCGGGCTTCGGCGCGATCTCGGTGCACGAACCTTCGACGGTTGGCTGAAGCCGGCCGAGCTCGGCAACTTCGAACCCGACAGCGGCGTGCTCGACATTGTCATGCCAAGCCAGTTCATGGCCGATTGGGTGCGCTCGCATTTTGGGGAGCGGCTGACGCTCGCGTGGAAAACGGTGCTTCCGGTCGTGCGCGATGTCCGGGTGATTGCTGCCGCCGATGCGCCGCGTCCGGCGCCGTTGCTGATCCTCGAGGAAGCGCCGCCTCCCGCGGAGCGTGATCCCAACGCTCCCAATTTCGATCCGCGTTACCGGTTCGAGACGTTTGTCCTCGGTAAGGCAAATGAGGTTGCCGCGACGGCCGCGCGCTCGCTCGCCACGTCGCCGACCGTCAGTTTCAACCCGCTGTTCATCCATGGCGGCACCGGCCGCGGCAAGACGCATCTGCTTCACGCGATCGGGCATGCCTTCCTCGCCCGCAATCGCGGCGCCCGCGTCGTTTCCATGTCCGCCGAAAAGTTCATGGTCGAGTTCATCCGCGCGCTCAAAGAGAACGACACGATCGGGTTCAAGCAACGCCTGAGGAGTGCCGACCTGCTGCTGATCGATGACGTCCAGTTCATCGCCGGCAAGGATTCGACGCAGGAAGAATTCTTCCACACGATGAACGAGATCATCACCGCCGGGCGCCGACTGGTGATCACTTCGGACCGCGCGCCGCAGGACCTCGACGGGATCGCGCCGCGCATCCTTTCGCGCCTGTCGTGGGGTCTGGTCGCGGATATCAACTCGGCCGATTACGAGCTGCGCTTCAACATCATCTGCTCGAAGCTCGAGGCACTGCCGGGCGTCGACATGGCGCGGCCGGTGATCGACTTCCTCGCCCGGCGGGTGACCAGCTCGGTGCGCGAGCTCGAAGGCGCGCTCAACCGTATCGGCGCTTATGCGATGATGACCGGTCGCGAGATCGACGTTGCGTTCGTCGAGGAAGTGCTCGCCAACGTGCTGCGCGCCAACCAGCGCCGCATTTCAATCGACGAGATCCAGACCCAGGTCGCCGAGCACTATCGGATTCGCAAGGCCGAGATGACCTCGGCGCGCCGGGCGCGCGAAGTCGCCCGTCCCCGCCAGGTGGCGATGTATCTGTCGAAGCAACTGACGCCCAAGTCGCTTCCCGACATCGGGCGCCGCTTCGGCGGGCGCGACCATACGACGGTCATCCATGCTGTCCGCCAGATCGAGAAGCTCCGCGCCAGCGACGCCGAGCTCGACGCCGACATCCGCCTGTTGACGAGGCAACTCGAGGGTTAGGTCACCGCTATCCCGAGAATCAGAAGGCCCGCCGGATCATCTCCGGCGGGCCTTTGTCATTGCAGCAACAGCGTGCGTTCAGCTGCGAACTGCCGGCCGCGTTGGGATGCTGATCTTGACCGTCTCGCCGCTGCGACCCGGGAAGCCCGCGAACATTGCATCGACCAGGCTCGGGATCACGACATCGAGCCGGTTGGTTTCCGAGCGTGCCTGGGCACGGCCGTCGAACAGCGGCGCGTTGGTCGCGGCCTGGCGGATGTGGAGATCGATCTGGCTATGATATTCGACATAGCTGTCGATCCCGCCGCCGTACCAGAACGGATCGTCCCAGCCCCACGAGTACAGGCCGCCGCCCCAGCCCCAGCCGAAGCGAGGCCGATAGAAGCCGTGGCCCAGCCGGCCGCCATAGAGACCGCCAAAGCCGAAGCGGCCATAACCGCCGTAGAATGGATCGTCGACATAACGGACCTGGCCGCGGTCGACGCCATAGCCGAACTGGACGATCATGTTCGCGCTCTGGGCATTGGACGCTGGCGTGTAGCCGCGCGCCTGAAGCTGCTGCGCCACCACTCCGGCGTAACGCTGGAACTCCAGCCCGCCATTGGTCGCCATGCCGCCCGCGGGAACGACGAAAAAGGTCTGGCCTTGGGGCGCAGGCATGGCCTGGTAGCGCGACACGGTCGTGTTGAGGGTTTCGGCGCAGGCCGAAAGCCCCAGGGCCGCAACGCCGATCGCGACGGCGGCTGAAAGCTTGTTGATACGCATTGGTACATCCCTTCAGGAGGAAGGATTCGGAAGAACAATCTATAAGTGGTGCCGTATACCACGTTGGGGCGTGAACCCGCGATGAAGCGTTGCGTCAGCGGGTTAGGCCGACCCTCAGTGCCCCAGCCAGGACGCCGCATAGGAGAGCGCGACCACGCTCGAGCCGATGATCAGCGCGTCCACGGCGATGCTCAACACGGCAGCGACCGCCGCAGCAATGACCAGCGCACCGTCGCGATAGATCAGCGCCAGCCCGAACATCACGATCGCCACTGCCGGGGCAACGTGGAACAGCGGCACCGGAATTGCGGCGATCAATGCCAGCAGAAAGCAGATCAATCCGATCACGCGTGCCGCTGCCGGCCCGGTAAGCCCGGGCAAACGCGGCTTGAAGATCCGTTCGATCCGCGCCTCGACCCACGCCATTTTTCCGATCAGCTTCGCCAACAGCTCCTTGGTCACGCCGCGCCGGTCGAGCTTCGCCGGAAACCACGGGCTGGAGCGGCCCATCACCATCTGCGCCGCGACGATCAGCAGCGGCAGGGCGAAGAAAACGCTTGTCCCCGGCGGCAACGGCAGCACGTTGATCGCGGCGAAAATCAGCAGCAATCCGCCCCACGCTCGCGAGTGGAGCTTAGCCGCCAGGTCGGTAAAGCTCAGCCGGTCCGGCCCGTGCTCGGCGATGATCTGGGCCAGGCGCTGCGACAGCGGCAGCGGGCGTGAATGATTAGCCTGGTCCACGGCGCTATTGCGTCAAGCCAACGGCAGATTTCGCCTTTGCAAGGACCGGCGCGCCGATCTCCCTCGCCCGCGCAGCGCCTTCCGCCAGGATGCGATCGAGCTCTTGCGGGTGCTGGCGAAGTTCGTCCAGCCGCCGGCGGATCGGCGCAATAAGCGCGATCAATGCGTCGGTCACCGCGGGCTTGAAAGCCCCGAAGCCCTGGCCGGCGAACCGTGCCAGCACCTGTTCCACGCTTTCGCCAGTGACCGCCGCGTAAATCCCCACGAGGTTTCTCGCTTCAGGCCGCCCGTCGAGCGCTTCGCCATTGTCCGGGAGCGGCTCGGCATCGGTCTTGGCCTTGCGGATCTTCTGGCCGATGACATCGTCGCTGTCAGTCAGTTGAATTCGGCTCATGTCCGATGGATCGGACTTGGACATTTTCGATTGCCCGTCGCGCAGGCTCATCACCCGCGCCGCGGTCCCGCCGCCGATGCACGGCTCGGGCACGACGAACAC
>Ga0207657_10005973_pt1 | contig 12667 bp, 9 predicted proteins | sample KBSC33metaG_FD_184316 | JGI IMG/M metagenome (GOLD analysis project Ga0207657, IMG submission 184316) | Corn rhizosphere microbial communities from Kellogg Biological Station, Michigan, USA - KBS C3-3 metaG (SPAdes) (version 2) | ecosystem: Host-associated > Plants > Roots > Rhizosphere > Soil ...
GATCGGCAAGCCGGGCTACCAGATCGCGGCGGAGGACTGGAAGAAGCATGTCTTCGGCTACACCATCGTCAACGACGTGAGCGCGCGAGACATTCAACTGGCAACGTCGCAGTGGACGCTGGGCAAATCTTTCCCCAGCTTCTGCCCGCTGGGCCCGTCCATCGTCACGGCCGACGAGGTGGCCGATCCGCACGCGCTCGATATCTCGTTGACGATCGACGGCGAGACGCTGCAAAGCTCGAACACCAGCGACCTGATCTTCAAGATTCCGGCGCTGATCGCGCATCTGTCGAGCCTGACGCCGCTCGAAGCCGGGGACATTATCAGCACGGGAACGCCGGAAGGCGTGGGGCTGGGACGTACTCCCAAGCGCTGGCTCAAGCCGGGCGAAGAGGTCGTCATCACCATCAGCGGGCTGGGCCAACTTCGCAATCGCACGGTTGCCGAGTAGAGAGTTAGATGGGCTCCGAGACGGGCGGCTGTGTTAGATTGGGCAACCGATATGAGATTGCCTAATTTTTGTCGATTCGCGCTGCCTGTTTTTCTCCTTTTATCGTGCTTCGGCGTCAAGGCTCTCGATGCGCAGACGGCGGCTGTGCCTCATCTGGAGAAGCGCGGCGCGGCGACGCAGTTGATCGTCGATGGCAAACCGTTCCTGATGCTGGCGGCGGAGCTGCATAACTCCAGCTCGTCGAGCCTGGAGTATATGAAGCCGGAGTGGCCGAAGCTGGCCGCGATCCCGCTCAATACGGTGCTCACGCCGATCTCGTGGGAGCTGGTGGAACCGACCGAGGGCAAGTTCGACTTCAGCCTGATCGACGGTCTGCTGGCGCAGGCTCGCGAGCAGCATCTTCACGTCGTCTTCCTGTGGCTGGCATCGTGGAAGAACGGCATGTCGAGCTATGCGCCGGTATGGGTGAGGCGCGATACGAAGCGCTTTCCGCGCGTGATCGAGAACGGCAATCCGGTTAATATTCTGAGCACGTTGGCTCCGGCGACCGTCGATGCGGACGCCCGCGCCTTTGCCGCCGTGATGCAGCATCTTCGCGAGGTTGACGGCAAGGACCATACCGTTCTGATGATGCAGGTGGAGAACGAGGTGGGCGTGCTGGGCGATACGCGCGACCACTCGGATGCCGCCAACAAAGCCTTCGACGCGGCCGTGCCTGCGGAGCTTCTGAGCTATCTCAAGGCACACAGGGACGCACTCGATCCTGAGCTTCGTGCCCTGTGGCTGGCCAACGGCGAGAAGACGGCGGGCACGTGGACGCAGGTCTTCGGCGACACGTCGCGGGCCGATGAGATCTTCATGGCGTGGAACTATGGCCGGTATGTGCAGGCCGTGGCCGCGAAAGGCAAGGCCGCCTATCCGCTGCCTATGTACGTGAATGCGTGGCTGGCGGGCGAGGATACGGCGCCGGGAGACTATCCGAGCGGCGGGCCGCAGCCGCGTGTCATCGATATATGGAAGGCGGCGGGATCGGCGCTCGACATCTACGGGCCGGATATCTACCAGCCGAACTTTACCTGGTGGGCCAATCGCTATCATCGCCCGGACAATCCTTTCTTCGTTCCCGAGACGGCTGGCGGAGCGGTGGGCGCGGCCAACGTCTTCTACGCGGTGGGAGAACATGCCGCGCTGGGCTTCTCGCCCTTCGGCATCGATTCGTGGAACGACAAGGACAACAGCCTGGGCAAGAGCTATCGCGTGGTCGCGTCGCTGGCGCCGCAACTGCTCGAAGCGCAGAGCAAGGGCGAGGTTCACGGCTTTCTGCTCAACAAGGCTCATCCCTCGGTGGATTTTTCGATGAACGGATATGTCGTTCATGTGAGCCTCGATCAGATCTTCGGCCGCGGAACGGACGAGGGCTTTGGACTGGTGATGGCCACCGGGCCGGAGGAGTTTCTGGGGGCGGGCAAAGGCTTCCGCGTCTCCTTCAGCACTCGCTCGCCGAATCAGCGCGTCGGCATCGGAACTATCGACGAGGGCAGGTTCGAGGATGGCAGATGGATCGCCGGGCGCAGGCTGAACGGCGACGAGAGCGACCAGGGAAGCTACTGGCGATTTGACCAGCGTGAGGTCAAGGCCGAGAAAGCGAGCGTGTATCGCTTCGAATAGACGGCGTGAGATCGCGTCGTTGAATCAAGAGCGGCAGGGTGGTTTCGCGGATGGTATAGAGTCTTTCCATCCGGCGAAGGCGAAATACAGGGGTCTCTCCACTGCGCAACGGACGATAAACCTGTCCGTTGCTTCGGTCGAGATGACGTGCATTGATAGAAGGATCGGGATGATGTGCGTTGATAGAGGAACGAGATGACTGAATTGGTCGCGGAGAGATGACGCGTTCGTTTGTCATCACAGAAATACTGAAGATTGTGTTGTCACAGAAGTATTGAACATGCTCTAAAGTAGGAAGTACTTAAGCCCGTATCGTCATATTCCCGCATTGCTCCCCATGGGTAAGCAGAGCACTACACCCTCGCTACGCCGCGTTTGCGCTCCTCTCTGGATCGTGCTTCTTCTTGTGCTTGGGCTTGATTCGCTCGCTGCGCAGACCTCCGCAACCGCGCTTCCGCTGGTGCTTCCTTCGGCGATCGCCTACGATGCGCAGGGCAACCTCTACATCGCGGAGACGGGCAGCAACACCATCCGCAGAGTCGATGCGGCGGGTGTCATCACAACGATTGCCGGAACCGGGACGCAGGGTTTTTCGGGCGACGGCGGCCCGGCGGTGGCTGCGCGGCTGGACTCGCCGGAGGGGCTGGCGCTGGGCGCGGACAACAAGCTCTATGTTGCCGACACGCATAACCATCGCATTCGCAGGATCGACCTCGCGACGGGCCTGATTGCTACCGTCGCCGGTTCAGGCGCAGGCTTTGCGGGCGACAACGGCCCGGCTGCGGCGGCGAGGCTCAACCTGCCAACGGCGCTTGCCGTCGACGCGGCCGGCAATCTCTATATCGCGGACACGGAGAACTTCCGCATTCGGAAGATTGCTGCCGTTGGCGGCGTTATTACTACAGTTGCGGGCAATGGGACGCAGGGCTTTTCGGGCGACGGCGGCGTGGCGACGGCCGCCTCCATCGACTCGCCCAGCGGGCTTGCCGTCGATGCGGCCTGGAATCTCTACATCGCCGACACGCACAACCATCGCGTCCGCAAGGTGGCGGCTGCAACCGGCGTGATTACGACCATTGCAGGCACAGGGGCTGAGGCGTTTTCGGGAGACGATGCTGCGGCCACTGCTGCCGCGCTCGCGCTTCCGCGTGGACTCAGCATCGACAGCGGCGGCAATCTCTATATCGCCGATACGGCCAACCATCGCATTCGCCGCATCGACGCGGTGACGCACGCCATCACCACGATTGCGGGCGATGGCGTGCAGGGATTCGCGGGCGACGGCGGCGTGGCTGCGTCTGCGGCGCTGGACTCTCCAGGCGCGGCGGGGATCTCGCCTGCGGGATTGGCGACACTGGCTGATACGGCCAATGGGCGCGTTCGCCAACTCGACGCCGAGACGGCGCCGGTGATTCATACCATCGCGGGAGTGTTTTCGGTTGCGAGCGGCGCGTTGACGCTCACGGCTTCGACAGCGATGGTCTATGGCGTGGGAGAGCTTACGGCCACGCTTGGCTCCGCGAATGCGGCGACCGGGTCTGTCAGCTTTACCCTGCTCGATGAGTCCACGGCTGCGGCGACTACGGTGGGTGGCGTGCCGCTTGCAGATGCTACTGCCGTCTTCGACGCGGGAACGCTGCCGGTGGGCTCTTACACGTTGACGGCGGCTTACTCGGGCGACGCGACTCATGCAGCGATCGATAGCCAGCCGCTTGCCTTTCAAATCCTGCCTCGTCCGCTCGTCGTCACTCCCGATGCCGTTACGCTGCTCTATGGGCAGCCGGTTCCTGCACTGACGGGGAGTTTCAATGGCCTGCTGCCAAGAGATGAGGGCAGCGTCACGGCGAGTTTTACGGCGCAGATTCCGGCTTCGCCAGAGGCGGGGGCTTATCCTATTTCGGCCGTCATCGCCGGGGCGGCGGCGAAGAACTATGCGCTGACGACTGTGCCTGCCAGCCTGACGGTGAGGCCCGCGCCCACGGTGACGACGCTGGCCGCGTCGTCGACCTCGGTGGTTGCGGGCAGCTCGATTGCGCTTACGGCTCACACGGTCAGCACGACAACCGGCACTCCTTCGGGACTGGTCACGCTGATGGATGGGACTGCGTCCCTGCTGACTGCTGCCGTGCTTCCGAACGGCGATGCGGGTTTCAGCACCAGCGCGCTTGCGCCCGGCTCGCATAGCCTGACGACGCTCTATGCGGGTGGCAGGAACTTTGGCGCCAGCACCTCGGCTCCGACGCTGATCACGGTGATTCCGGGGCCGGGGACGGGGCCGGGCTTCACGCTGAGCGCGGCGGGGACGGCTACGGAGACGATTCCTGCCGGGGGAGTGGCGAACTTCAACTTCACCGTGCAGATCGCGGGCGCTGCGCTGTCCAGCCCCATTACGCTGGCGGCGACCGGGCTTCCGCCGCTGGCGATGGCGTCGTTCAATCCACCCTATCTGCCGCCGGGGACGACGCCTGCCAGCTTTACAATGACCATCACGATGCCGCAGGCTGCTGTGCTCGATCGCGGTTCGAGGGGGCCGGATGTGTTGCTGGGGTTGCTTCTGTTCCCGGTGATCGGCTGGGGCTCTCGCTCACGAAGACTGCGCCGGAGGAGGAGCGGGGCCGTGGCTCTTCTTCTGGCGGGGACGTTGGCGCTGTGCGTGTTTTGTTTCGGCTGCGGGAGCCGCATCAACACGGGCGATTCATCCGCCGACCTGGTGAAGACTTACCTGATCACGGTCACCGCGACGGCGACCGGCGCTACGGGCGGCGCCCTCACGCAGTCGATGACGGTCGAGCTTGTGGTCCATGCCGTCGGCGGCGCGAAGTAGGATGCCAGCCGGACGGCTTCGCGGGTTCACTCTAAAATAGAGGGATGCTGCTTGAAGGGCTTCAACTTCCTCTGACCACGCCGTTTTATCCCGATGGGCGGCTCAACCTTCGCAAACTGGAACAGAATGTGGCCGCTTATTCGAAGACCCCGGCGGCGGGGCTGGCGGTGCTGGGCGCGAATGGCGAGCCGGCGATGCTGTCGGACGAAGAGACGCTGGAGGCGTTGCGGGCGGCCATTCGGGCGGCTGCGGCGGAGAAGGTGATGCTGGCCGGAGCGTTTCGCGAGAGTGTCACGGGAACGCTGGCAGTGGCCGATGCCGCCGCGGTGCTGGGCTACGACGCTGCTCTGGTGCGGAGGCCGCACGGGTTGGGCGATGACGCGCGGCAGACGAAGGAGGCGCTCACCTACTTTCAGTTGGTGGCGGATCGCTCCGCAATTCCGCTGGTACTGTGCGATGCAGGCGCGGGGCTGACGGCGGAGATGATTGCGGAGTTGGCGGGGCATCCCCGGATCGCGGGGATGGTGGTGGGCGATGCCGCGCCGGATCGCATTGCCGCGCTCCGCGACGCGACGGCTGCGGTGAAGCGCGAGGTGACGGTGACGGCCGTGTTTGCGGCGGTGACGGGCAGGATGCTCGCGCGGCACAGGCCGTCGGCGGCCACGATGCTCTCGGCGGAGAAGCTTACGGGAGGGGGAGCGGCGGTGGCTGCGCCTGCTGCGTCAAAGGCTTCTTCTCTGAAGACGCGCATGAAGACAGTGGGATTTCAGATACTGGCCGGAGGCACGGCGCGGATGCTTGATGCTTTGCTGGCCGGGGCGGTGGGCGCGATGCCGCCCTTTGCCGCCTGCGCGCCGCAGGCCTGCTACGAGGTGCTGGCGGCGTGGAAGGATGGCGATCGCGGGCTGGCGGAGGAGAAGCAGGAGCGGTTGCAGACGGTTGCGAAGAGAGTGGAAGAGGAGCTTGGGATTGCTGCCGTCAAATTCGGCTGCAATCTGAATGGATACTGCGGCGGCCAGCCTCGCCTGCCGCGACTCCCGCTGACGGGTGCCGAGCGGGAAGAGGTCGAAGCCTTGATGCACAGTTTGCGAAGCTGATTGAGCGCGGCATCGATTCCTTCGTTTTCTGATCGTTCAGAGGAACGATTCTGATAGGGGCTCTGAAGGTTCCCTCAACGACGGAACAGGCTGCGGAATGAAGAGCCGTACCTCAGGGGCTAAAGCCCGCGGCAGACAAAGCGTTAAGGACACGGCTGAAGCCGTGTCCTTAACAGAGCCTGACTTACATCAAGAGTTGTTTAGGTTGAAATGAAAACCCCATGTCCCAGAGGCGGGACATGGGGTTTTCATTGCGCGTGGTGTGCTCTAACGGCGGGGAGTGACAGGGACGCCCATGCCGCTCAGCTTGCTGCGTGCCTGCATCGCCTCGGGCGAGTTGGGGTAGCGCTGGATGAGCGAGCGCAGCTCGCGGACCCCGGCAGCGGTCTGCTTGGACTCGATCAGCGCGTTGCCCTTGTGCAGGCGCGCGACGGGCACCTTGTTGCTGGCGGGGTACTGCTCGATCACCTTGTCGTAGTTCTTGATGGCGTCGCTGTAGTGGCCGCCGCGATAGGCGATCTCGCCCTGGTAGTAATAGGCGTTGCCGGAGAGGGGATTGTCGGGATAGTACTTGGTGACGTCGCTGAACTCGGAGGCGGCGAGCGAGTACTTGGCTGACATGTAGTCGCCCAGCGCGGTCTTGTAGAGCTGGTCGGCCGGAGGGGCTGCGGGGCCGGCATCGGCGGGCGGCATGGGAGTTCCGGCGAGCGGCTTGCCGCCGGGGCCGGTGGCCGGAGCGGGCATGGCGGAGGCGTCAGACGGTGCGCCGCCGGGCGTGGCCGCGGAGGCGTCGGGCAGGCCGGGGGTTGCGGGCTGCATGGTCGCGCTCATCGACTGCTGCTGATTCTGGATGTTCTGGAGCACCTTTTCGAGGCTGGCGATGCGCGCCTTGACCTCGTCGATGGAGTCGTTCATGCTCTGAATCTGGCTGGAGACCTGATCGACTTTGTTGTTCTGCGCGTTCTGCTGGACGAGCATCTGCTTCTTCAGATCGTCCATGTTGGCCGACATCTTGTTGACGGTATCGGCGCTCTGCTGGACGAGATCCTTGAGGACTCCCATGTTCTCGGCGCTGACCTGCTGCAGCCGGGCGACGGCGTCCTGCAATTGCTGGACCTGGGTCTGCAACTGAACCATGTCGCGGTTGGCGGCAAAGGCGGGCGATGCAAAGAGCAGCGCCGCTGCGAGAGCGGCTACGGAGACGATGCGGATCGGCGTCCGGGCAAAGGGAAGAGAGATATCGTATTTGGCCATGGCAAATAGGCTCGGCTTTCTGGGGATGCTGTCAGCCCCCGCGCAGTCGAGAGCGCGGGGGCCGACGGTGAGTGAAACGACCCTGATCTAGCGGTCGAGGGAGAACTGGGCCCGGCGATTCTGCTGCCAGCAGGTCTCGTTCTCTTCGGTGCAGAACTGCTTCTCCTTGCCGTAGCTGATGACACGGAGGCGGCTGGCCGCGACTCCGGCGTTGACCAGAGCGGTGCGGGCGGAGTTGGCGCGGTTTTCGCCCAGAGCCAGGTTGTACTCGGCCGAGCCGCGGCTGTCGCAGTAGCCGCCGATGACGACGCGGATGGCAGGGTGCGCGGAGAGGTAGCTGGCGGCCTGCGCGATGGAGCTCTGCGCGTCGGGGCGAAGGTCGTAACTATCGTAGTCGAAGAAGACGTCCTTGACGTTCTGGTGGAAGACCTCTTCGCTGCCCATGTCGCTCTCGTTGGTAGGAACAGTGGGAGCTTCGGGTACACGGACGGTAACGCGGACGTTGGCGTCGGTGGTGCCGCCCGCGCCCTTCGCGGTGAGGTGAAAGTTGGTCGAGGTGGACGGCGAGACGGTCTGGGTACCGTTGGCGTTTACCTGTCCGATGCCGTCGATGGTGACGGTGTCGGCGTTCTGGGTGCGCCAGTTGAGGACGACGGACTGGCCCTGATCGATGGTGAGCGGATCGGCGGTAATAGTCGCCGTCGGCGCTTCTCCGGTGGAAGCGGTCGTCGGGCCGAGGCTGCTGGGGTTCACTCCGCTGTTCTTCTTGTGGCAGCCGGTGACGGCTGCGATTGTGATTACGGCGGCGGCCAGCACGATGGCCCTTTGAAGTTTGGTTTGTGTTGCGCTCATCATCTATCTCCCATGTTAAAAGCAGTATCTCAAAACAATCAGAGGTTAACCGCGGAGCGAATCCGCGGGTCAGGCAGAAAAATTACTTCCAACTCCAGTTTGGCATGTCCGTGCCGGTGCCGGTAAGGGGATGCTTCTGGGTACCGTCGGCGAGCATGGACCAGATCCTGGTTTGAGAGGCCCTTCCGTTGGCGCTATTGGCGTAAACGATGTGCCTGCCGTCGGGCGACCAGGAGGGGAAGTCGCAGGGGCCACTATCGTGGGTGAGCTGAATCCAGCGCTTGGTGGCGATCTCCATGACGTAGATGTCCTGCCCTCCGGGAGCGCCGGGGCCGTACTTGCGGTTCCAGGCAAAGGCGAGGAACTGGCCGTTGGGCGACCACGAGGGCGAAGAGGCATAGCCGCCGTCGGTCATGCGCTGCACGGCGGAGCCGTCGGCGTCCATGATGTAGATCTGCGGAAGGCCGGTGCGGCCGCTGACCCAGGCGATCTGGGAGCCGGTCTTGGGATTGTAGGTGGGCGAGACGTCGGGCCCGCGGAAGCTGGTGATGCGGCGCGCGAGGCCGCCGTTGGCGTCGGCGATCCAGATCTCGGGGTCACCGGTGCGGGACGACGAGTAGGCTACGTCCTTGCCGTTGGGCGACCAGGCGGGCGACAGGTTGGTGCCTCCGGCAGAGGGGAAGTTGACCGCGCGGTTGAGCAGCAACGAGAACATGCGGATCTGGAAGCCGTTCTTGCCCAGGGACGAGAAGGCGAGGCGCGAGTTGTCGGGCGAGATGCGGGGCGAGATGGAGATGGTGCCGAGATGGGTGACGGGATGCTGATTGGCGCCGTCGTAGTCCATCGCCCAGATCTCCTTGTTGCCGCCGGCTATCTTGACGTAATAGATCTTGGTCTCGGCGATGCCGGGGGTACCGCCGCCGAGCCGGAAGATGATCTCATCGGCGAAGCGGTGGGCGATCTGGCGAGCGGAGTCCTCCGAGGCCGCCTCGTTGTACTGCTTGGCGAGCACCTGGGGATACTGGGTATTCTTGGCGTCGAAGAGGTAGCCGTTGCAGATGACTCTGCCGCCCTGGACGCTGAAGCCGCCGAAGGCGACCATGGCCGCCGATACCGGAGCCGTGGACCACTGCTGGAGATTGATCTCCGCGGGCGCGCCGGGGGTGGACTGCGGCTGGAGGCTCTTTGAGACTACGTCGAAGATGCCGGCGTTGGTGAGGTCATTAAAGAGCGTGGTGTCGAAGGTGTGCTTGAAGGGGGCCGTCTGGGGATCGGTGGAGAGGGGCTTGAAATCGGCCACGGCGATGCGGATGCTGGAGGCTCCGCTCGATGTCTCGGTCTTGAACCAGTCCTGCGCGTGCAGAGAGGAGGCGCCGAGCACAAGAAGGCAAAGGACTGCCATGCAGAAGGGCAGCCGCGCGGGTGTGTGAGTGGAGGTACGGACTGGGCTAAACATTCTCTCCTATGGTAGATGCAAATATTTAGACGCAAGGTATTTGCAAATGATAATAAACACGTTACTGCCGACGGTAATTAAAGGTGTACTCCACGGTAATGTGATCGCCCTGGGGCAGCGGACCGAAGCCGTCGACGCGCTGCAGGGCGCGCATGGCCGAGGTATCGAGAGTCGGAGAGCCGCTGCGGGTCTCGATGCGGGCGTTGGAGGGGATGCCCTCGCGGTTGATATCGAAGACGATGGTGACGCTCTTGCCGTTGGAGGCGATGGGGTCCGCCTCCTGCGTATACCAGTTCTGCGCGACGGTGCGGTTGACGATGTTGACGTAGTAGGCGAAGCGGGCTCCGAAGGTGCGGTTCTGCACGCTCATGCTGGCGGTGCCGTTCTTGAGCTCCATGGTTGCCTGGGGAATGCGGATGCCGCCGGTATCTCCGGTGGCGGCCTTCTGCGGCTGCGGCGGCACCGGCTGAACGTGCTTGGGCGGCTGCGGGGTCGCTTTGGGAGCAACCTTGGGAGGTTTCACCGCCTTGGTGGGGATAGGAACCTCATGCGGCGTGGGCGGCGGCTCGGTCTTCTCTTTTGCGATGAGCGGAGCGGGGCTCGGCGTCTCCGAGGTGAGGACGCCGGTGTCGAGGTCGCGCTGTTTGGGCGGAAGCGGGAGCGAGGCGACCATGGTGGCCTGGATGGCTCCGGCGGTCGATGCCTGTTCGCCCCAGGGAGGCGTGTAGGAACGAAAGATAAATGCCCAGCCGAAGATGACCGCGGCGACGAGCCCGTGCAGAATGAGCGAGCCGACGAGATTGCCGCCCATATTCTCATTGGGGCTGGTGTTGCGACTGTATTGGAGGTGAGTAGCTATGACCCGGTCCTCACTTGGCTTGGATCGGCTGGGTGACGATGCTGATGTTGGTGATGCCGGCCTGCTTGACCGCGTCCATGACGGAGGCGAAGGCGCCGAAGGGGACCCGTTCGTCGGCGCGCAGATAGATGACGCGCTTGGATGGCTCGGCGGTGCCGACGCTGCGCAGGCGGGCAGGCAGTTCGTTGACGTTGACGGGCTTGTCCTGGAGGAAGACGTTCTGGTCCTTGTCGATGGTGACGACCATGCGTTCTTCGGTGAGTTGATTGACGGAGCGCGTCTTGGGAATGGCGACGATGACGCCGGACTGTAGTACGGGCGCAGTCAGCATAAAGATGAGCAACAGTACAAGGACGACGTCGACCAGCGGCGTGACGTTGATCTCGGCGAGCGAGGTCTGAGTGCGGCCTTTGACGGAGAAGGCCATCGCTAGAACGACCTCCGGCGCGGCTCCTCGGGCTGTTGCGGCTGCTGCTGGGCAGGCGGCGTGAGCAGAGCGGCGTTCTCGATGGCGTTGAGCAGCTCGCGGCCAAAGTCGTCCATGTGCGAGCCGAACTCGCGCAGCCGCGCGGTGAGCTGGTTATAGCCGATGACGGCGGGAATGGCGACGACCAGACCGGCGGCGGTGGTGATGAGCGCCTCGGAGATGCCGGGGGCGACGGCGCGCAGGGTGGCGGCGCCCGCGGTGCCCAGGCCGTGAAAGGCGTCGATGATGCCCATGACGGTGCCGAAGAGGCCGACGAAGACGGCGATGTTGCCGATGGTGGCCAGCCACGTCATGTTCTTTTCCATTGCGGTGAGGGCTTCGCTCGACGCGGTTTGGGCGGCGCGTTCGAGGGCGACGGGGTTGCGCGGCAGACCGCGACCGCCGTTCTGGCGCTGGTACTCGTCGTGAATCTCAGTAAAGACGGCGACCAGCGGGCTGGGCTTGAACTGCTCGGCGACAGCGGCGATCTCGCTTAGGCGGCTGGATTTGCGGAAGGCGCGGACGAAGCGCTGGCCCTGCATCCGGGCGCGGCGGAAGCTCGACCACTTGGAGAACATGATGGCCCAGGAGAAGATGCTGCCAGTGAGCAGGATCAGGAGTACTGCGAAGGCGACCGGGCCGCTGTTGTGAACCATCTCCACGATGGCGCTGTTGGAGGATGCCGCAGGGAGCGAGTTGGAGACGTCTTCCTGGAGGAGTGCAAGGGCGAAGGTCCAGAGCATAGTTATTGATCACCAGTCGTTAGTGTAAATCGAGGTTAAGGAGAAATGCAGGCAGGGGGCATCTGCCGTGGTGCCCGGTGGTTGCCGAATCAATGCTTTTCGATACTTCGGCACGAGGTTTGCTATCCTCGCGGTACGTTCATCGTCTGAGGCCTTCATGCTGCTGGAATTGCGCGCGGAAAACTATGCTGTGATCGACCGTGCGGTCGCTAACTTCGGGCTGGGGTTGAACCTGCTCACGGGTGAGACCGGCGCGGGCAAATCAATTTTAATTGACGCGCTGGCGCTGCTGCTGGGCGGCAAGGCGTCGGCGGACGTGGTTCGGCATGGGGCCGACAAGGCGGTCCTCGGATGCGTCTTCGAGATGACGCCGGGGGTGATGGCGATCCTCGAAGCCAACGGGATCGATGCCGAGGCCGACCATGTGCTGCTGCGGCGCGAGATTGCGGCGGGCGGCAAGGGGCGGGTGTTCGTCAACAATCAGCCGGCGACGGTGAGCGTGCTGCGGCAGCTTGCGCCGGAGCTGGCGCTGGTGCACTCGCAGGGCGAGACGCTGGGCTCGTTCGACCAGGCGCAGCAGCGGATTCTGCTGGATCGATTTGGCGGGATATCGGCCGACGCCGTGGCCGAGGCGTTTGCGGCGTGGCGGGCGACGACGGACAAGCTCGACGAGCTGCAATCGGCCGAGCAGGATCGCCTGCGCATGGCCGACCTGTGGCGGTTTCAGAGTAAAGAGATTGATCAGGCGGAACTGGCCGCTGCGGACGAAGACGTTCAGTTGGAGACCGAGAAGCGTGTGCTGGGCAATGCAGAAAAGCTCTACACGGCGGCGATGAGCGCGCATGAGCTGCTCTATGAATCGGAGAACTCGGCGGAGACGACGCTGGGAGCGGCGGTGAAGCACCTGGAAGAGCTGGCTCGCTACGACGCGCGGTTTCAGGAGCCTGCGCAGCAGTTGGCGGCAGCCAAGGCGGCGGTCGAGGATGTGGACGCCGGG
>Ga0207657_10005974_pt1 | contig 12665 bp, 10 predicted proteins | sample KBSC33metaG_FD_184316 | JGI IMG/M metagenome (GOLD analysis project Ga0207657, IMG submission 184316) | Corn rhizosphere microbial communities from Kellogg Biological Station, Michigan, USA - KBS C3-3 metaG (SPAdes) (version 2) | ecosystem: Host-associated > Plants > Roots > Rhizosphere > Soil ...
TCGGTCGTACCGTGAATACGGAACAGCGTGTCCTTGCCGTTCTTGAACAGATACAAGGCACGGGCGCCGAGCGGATTGCGCGCACCACCATCCATACCCTTTTGCCATGGCTTGTATCGTGCGGGTTCACGCTGAACCATGGCGCTGGTCGGCGTCCAGCGCGGCCATTTCTTCTTGTATTCGACGGTCGCAGTGCCGGTGAATTCGAGGCCCGCTTTGCCGACACCGACACCGTAACGCACAGCTTTGCCGTGCTCGCGCACCAGATAGAGAAAACGCTCATGCGGATCGACGACGATAGTGCCGGCAGGCTCACTGGTCGGGAAATCGACGATTTGCCGAAGATATTTCGGGTCGATGTCCGCAACGTCGATCGCATCGACGTTGTAGGGTTCGTTAGTGGGCGCGGCATAGGCTTGAACGGCCGCCGGATTTGCCTGAGGTGAAAATGCAACTGGCGTCGGCGTCGACGACGTCGTGGTACAACCGGCGAGGATCGCCATCGCCGCCGGCACCATGAGACGTCTGCTTATCCATTGAAATCGGGCAAGCAGGTTCATATCAGACCGTGCCATTACTTCTTCGCCTGAGCGCGAGCGTCGGAAACCGCACGCTTGAAACCTTCATACGTCAGCGCGGAAGTCACTTTGAAATGACCGACCAGGTAAGCGGGCGTTCCCTGCAATTCCAATGCGTCGGCCTGGGTGAGATTGCGCCTCAACAACGCGGTAATCTCGTCGGCATGCGCCTTGAGGTCCGCGTCGAGCCTGTTCATGTCGACGCCCGATTTGCGGATCGCTGCCAGCATCTGATCTTCAGGAATTTTCGCTCCGGGGATCGACATCAACGCGGCATGAACCGCGTCGTATTTGCCCTGGTATTTTGCTGCCAAGGCAAGCTGTGCACCATAGACGGAAGCCTTGGTGAGGATCGGCCAGTCCTTGTAGACCAAGCGAATGTGACCGTCTTCCGCGACGACTTTTTCCAGAGCAGGTTCCGCCTTTTTGCAGAACGGGCAATTGTAATCGAAGAACGTCACGATGGTCAGATCACCCTTCGGGTTGCCTGCCACCGGCGCGGCGGGATCGTTGAGAATTGAGTTGGCTGACGTGTCGGCATCCTGTGCGCGAACAGCGGACATGCCGAGCGAAACAGCTAAAGCCATCGACAAAATCAGACGACTTGCAAACACAGACAGACGCGCGGCGAACATGTTATCTTCCTCGGTTGTTGGAATGGCTTGATGTCAGGACGGTCAAATTTGATCGAGACGCTTCAGGAACGTGGACGCGTCCACCGGACCGACGATGCGGGCTTCCGCCGCTTCCTTGCCGTCTCGCGCGCGAAGGAAGATCACTGTGGGAGGACCGACGACATCGAAGCGCTTCATGAGCGATCGCGTTTCATCGTTGTAATTGGTGGCGTCGGCCCGGATCAGCACGAAATCGCGCAATCGACGCAGCACCGCGGCGTCAGAGAGTACCGTGCGGTCCATGACCTTGCATTCGACGCACCAGTCGGCCGAAAAATCGAGCACGACGGGCTTGCCCTGCTGGCGCGCTCGCATCATCGCATCGTCGAGCGCCTGCGACGTGGTGACCGTCTCGAATTCGGCGGCATTGTTTGCCGCGACCGAAGCGAACGCCGGGAGTCCGGCGAATTGGTCCAGCAAACCTGGCCGGCCTGAGGCCACGATCAGAAACACGCCCAAACCGAACGACAGCACGCCCGCAGCGGCGGGCCATGCGCGCCTTGATTGCCCAGGTCTATTCGCGCGGATCTTCCGTGCAGCGAGATAGATACCGGTGCCGATAAAGCTGACGCCCCACAGCGCAACAGCGCCTTCGAGCGAAAGCACGCGTGAGATCATCCAGATCGCCAGTCCGATAAAGACGAATCCAAAAACGTGTTTTACATGCGCCAGCCACGGACCAGACCGGGGCAGAATGCCGGCGCCGAAGGTTCCGAATGCCAGCAATGGCAGGCCCATCCCGATGCCGAGCGCGAACAACGCTGCCGCACCTCGCCCGACGTCTCCGGTCTGAGCGACATAAACCAGCGCCGCGGCAAGCGGTGGCGTGACGCACGGGCCCACGATCAACGCAGAGCCGAATCCCATCACCGCAGCACCGCCTAACGAGCCGCCGCGACGTCCCGTTCCGATCAGGCGCGCCTGCCACGACTGCGGAAGTTGCAAATCGTAGAGGCCGAACATCGAGAGCGCGAGCGCCACGAATATCGCGCTCATCAGACCAAGGGCGGCGGGTGTCTGCAGTGCGGCCTGGAGATTTTGCCCGGACCACGCGACCACGACTCCCAACGACGCATAGGCGAGCGCCATCGCCACGACATAAACGCCCGACAGCACAAAGCCGCGCCGGGCGGTGAGCCGCTCGCCCGACTGCGCCAGCATTCCCGACAGGATCGGAATCATCGGAAACACGCAGGGCGTGAAGGCGAGCAACAGGCCAAATCCAACAAACGCCACAAGCATTGAAGCGAAGTTGCCATACAGGCCGGATGCCTCTTTCGCGGTCTCGGCATCGCTGCCGGATGGCGCCGTCGACTGCTCGAGATTGGGATTGGAAATCCACCCGTTATCCGTGGAGGCCGCACGCTCAAATTGAATCTCCGGCTTCGCAATCGACAGCGTCGCCAGGTCAACCATCTTGGTTATCGGCGGATAGCAAATACCCTGCTCGGCGCACCCCTGAAACGACACCTGAACGCTGCCGCGATCACGCAGCGATTTCGCAGCCACGGTGGCCTGCGCCTGCCGGTGATAAACTTCCGTCTCTCCGAACGAAGGATCGTCTTTCATCTCTCCGCCGGGCGTCTGCACTGCGAGCGAGACGCCTTGCGGGCTCGTGACCTGGATCTTGTCGCGATAAAGATAATGTCCGGGCGCGATCGTCCAGTTCAAGACCAGGGCGCCTTCCGCACCCGGCGCTACGGACAATTGGAAGACCTTGTCAGCACTCGGCGGACGCTGCGCCTGCGCAGGTGCGGCCGCAACGATGAACAGAAGGAAGCCGAAGATTGCCCGCAGACAAGCGTTTCGCATGATAGTCCTTGACCATAAGATGGGGCCTGACATCGCGGCCCCACCTTAAGGCAGCCTTAAGACTCGCCTGCGACGCCCCGGACCGGTGAAGACGAGGACGTGATGCGAATTCTGGTTGTTGAGGACGATCCCGTTCTGCTGGACGGATTGAAGGCCGGACTGGGGCTGGTGGGCGCGACCGTCGACGCGGTGAGTTGCTGCGCGGACGGCCTGGCCGCGCTGGCCACGACATCCTTTGATGCCGTCGTGCTCGACCTGATGCTTCCGGACGGTTCTGGACTCGACCTGCTGTCAAACATTCGAGCCGCAGGAAATACCACGCCGGTCCTTTTGCTCACTGCACTCGACGAGGTCGTCGACCGGATCAAAGGCCTTGATGCTGGTGCGGACGATTACCTTGGGAAACCATTTGACCTGGACGAGTTGGCCGCCCGCGTGCGCGCCATCGTTCGACGCAAAGCGGGCCGCGCCACGCCGCATCTCGCATACAATGGAATCGTACTCGATCCGGCGACCCTCCATGCGTCCGCGGCGGGGACGACGATCAATCTGTCACGCCGCGAGTTTGCAGTTCTCGCCACGTTGATGGAGCGACCCGGAACAATTCGCTCGAAAAGCGAACTCGAAGAGCGCCTCTACGGCTGGCAGGACGAAATCGAAAGTAACGCCGTCGAAGTGCATATTCACAATCTGCGCAATAAAATTGGCCGCGATGCCATCGAGACGGTACGCGGAATAGGATACCGGATGCGGGAAGCAAAATTATGATCGTCCGTTCCATGAAGGGACGTCTCTTCATCGTCCTCGCCGCGGCGACCGGGGTGATCTGGTTGTGCGCAAGCGCCTGGGTGTTTTTTCAGACACGCAGTGAGGTCGAACACGTGCTGGATACCCGGCTTCAGGAAGCCGCCCGCATGGTCAGTTCGTTGGCCGTCGACGGCGACGCGGTGGTTTCAGGTCAACCTCGATCCGACGCGAAGCCTCTGCCTGAGATTGCAAGCTATGAGCGTCAGTTGTCGTGCCAGATCTGGTCGCTGGACGGCCGATTGGTGGGGCGTTCGCGCGGCGCCCCGAACGACAGCCTTGGCAATCAGGCCGACGGCTTCTCCGATCAACAGGTCGACGGCGAAACCTGGCGCGTCTACGCCATTTCCGATTCGGCCAAGGGCATCCGCGTGCTCGTCGGAGATCGCCTCGGATTGCGCGAACGGCTCGTCAGCGATCTCATCAAGGGTCTGCTCTGGCCCGCGATGCTGATCGTTCCGCTGCTCGGGTTACTGATCTGGCTCATTCTAGGGCGCGGTCTGCGCCCGCTTCAGCTCATGGCAACTGACCTGAAAAGTCGACGGGTCGACGACATGCGCCCGGTCGATACAAGCCAGACACCTCCGGAACTGACGCCGCTCGCGACCTCCTTGAACAGCCTGTTCTCGAAAGTCGAAACTGCACGCCAGCATGAGCGGGAGGTCACGGCCTTTGCCGCTCATGAACTGCGCACGCCACTTGCCGGGCTGAAGACGCAGGCACAAGTCGCCATCGCCACGCAGGATCCTGACGCACGAGCCCGAGCCCTTCGCAATATCGTCATTTCGGTGGATCGAACATCCCGGCTTGTGCGCCAACTGCTGGCAATCGCGCGGATCGATGCCCAGGATGACGTCCAGCAGAGAGATGAAATCAACCTCGGCCAACTCCTTGACGAGATCATATCGGCCGAGACGACTGCCGAACCCGCCAAGGTGGTCCTCGATCCAGCACTCTACAAAATCAGCTTCCTGACAAATCGCGATCTTCTGACGGTAGCACTGCGAAACCTCCATGAGAACGCCATTCAGCACATCCAAAAGGATGGCCGCGTGAGCTGGAGTGCGTCATGTGAGAAGACAGACGTCAACATTACCGTCGATGACGATGGCCCCGGCATTCCGGATACTGAGATGCCGCTCGTGACCACGCGCTTTTTTCGCGGCCGTCACAAAAGCCCTTATGGCAGCGGCCTGGGGCTTTCGATTGTCCAGCTTGCAGTCGAGAAGCTTGGCGCGACGCTGGCCCTGAACAACAAAATTGATGGAAATGGCTTGCGCGCGACTTTAGCTTTGCCGCATCGAGCCGCTGCGCAGCGCGACGCCGCTAGCCCGTCGGCGGCAAAAACTCATCAGACGGCTGAAGATAAACGATTGGCTTGATTTAAGGCACTTGGCCGCCGATCGACGCCGGACACTTTTGTTCGAGAATGGCGCGCCCGAAGAGATTCGAACTCCTGACCCCCAGATTCGTAGTCTGGTGCTCTATCCAGCTGAGCTACGGGCGCGTTGTGTGCGAACCGCGGGCTAGGCCCGTCGATGCCGCATCTGTTCCGGACGATTTGCAACGTCGCGAAAGCGCGCCATAGCTAACGGCTTAGGATCGGCTTGGCAAGGTCTCGGACCGCCAAAGCTGTCCATTTGAAGCTGGAGCGACAGGATCGGCTTCCAAGGCCAAAAAACGGTCGATCTCATCGTCCGAGGCCGGAAAACCCAACAAATTCATCCGTCGCGCAAAATAGCCGCGCAGCGATCATGCCCTGATCCGCTCACCACGCAGGCTGGCTAATTCCACCGGACGGTCAGGGATCGCGATACGGAAGGTCGCGCCGATGGTGCCTTCGACCAGATGGATGTCGCCGCCGTGGGCACGGACCAGTTCCGCCGCGATGGCGAGGCCGAGGCCGCTGCCGCCCGCGCGGTCCGACACCTGAAACGCCTCGAACAAGTGATTGCGCGCCTTTTGCGGCACACCGGGGCCGGTATCGGAGACCTCGATGACGGTGACGCTGCCTTCGCGACGCCCGGTGACGCGGATTTGTTCGGGCGCCACATCGCTTTTGGCCTGACTTTCCAGTGCCTGTGCGGCATTACGCACCAGATTGAGCAAAATGCGGAATAGCTGATCGGGGTCGGCATCGATCATCAGCCCGCGTTCGATGGCGTTGATCCAGCCGATCGATGCGGTCGACCCGAGCCCGGCGGATTCGCGCACCTCGTTGACGATCGGCTCGACCAGCACCATGCGGCGATCCGGCGCCGCTTCCTGAGCCCGCCCATAAGAGAGTGTCGACTGGCACAGCGCGATGGCGCGTTCCAGCGAGCGCATCAGCTTCGGCGCGAACCGCTGCACGCGCGGGTCCGGCACGCTGGCAAGCTGGTCAGACAATAGTTGTGACGACGCCAGCATGTTGCGCAGGTCATGGTTGATCTTCGACACTGCGAGGCCCAGCGCCGCAAGCCGGCTTTTTTGATGCAGCATCGATACCAGATCGCGCTGCATATCGGACAGTTCACGCTCCGCGACACCGATTTCATCGCCGCGTTCGGACGGCGCAATGATGCTCGCCGAGCTTTCCGGATTCTGATGGAATCCAACGAGATTGGCGGTCAGGCGGCGCATCGGCCGCACGAACAGGAAGTGCAGCGCCAGATACACCAGCGCCGCCGTCAAAATCGCTATCAACAGCGAAAACAGCAGCAGATTACGGGAAAATCGATACATCGATTGGCGCAACGGCTTTTCATCGACCACGACTTCGATGAACTGCGCGCCGCCGGGCGCCGGCCCGACGATGCGGATGGTCTCGTTGCCGCTTTCCAGCATCACCTCGAACGCCCCGACGATCGCCGACCAGGCCGTCATCGTGCGCATGTCGACATCGTGATCGACGGCCGATGGCAGATCGGCGCTGGCCAGCAGGCGCCGCTGCTGACCCAGCTTGATGGCCACCGCGCGCGCGCCAATGCTGGTGAGGATCTGGCGGGCCAGCGACTCCGGCACCATGCCGCTTGGCGCCGCGTCCAACACCAGCGCCGCCGTATTGGCTGCGGCGATGCGGTCGTTGAGGCGATTCATGCGAAAATTGGCGATCGCCGGCACGTAGATCAGCACTTCCGCGATCATCACCAGCGGAATGGTCAGCAACAGCAGCTTTCCCGACAGGCCGAGCCGGCCCTGCGACAACAGCCGCGACGGCCGTACGCCCAATCGCTCGCTGGCTTGCGGCACAATCTCCATCTGCGACGTCATGCCTTCTAAAATGCGTCCGGTCCGAAACCGGGTCAAATTACCGTTCGATCATGTTGGCTGTACATTATCGCACGGGATACGGTCCTCCGAAATGGGCCGCGACGCGCGCAACACACGCGCGAAAAGAACGTCCACCGGCTAACTGCCGGTTCCCTGTCGCAGGCCAACAATGGCCAACGACGCCATGCGATGGACAACTATCTGAGATTGAAGCGATTATCCGGCCCGTGGTGTGAAATGCGTAATTTCCCGCGGATGCGCAAACCGGCCATGGAAACATTGACGGAAACAGGTCGCTCCCGTATAAGCCGCGCCAACTGTCCGCGATAACCCGGTCCAACCGGGAGGCGGCTCTTTTGGGCCGCAAACGGCTCGGATTTGAGCCAGCAATCGTGGATTTACCTCATTAGCTCGGCGAATTGCCCGGTCAGCGGAGAACGACCCGTGAAGCGGACTTATCAACCCAGTAAATTGGTGCGCAAGCGCCGTCACGGATTCCGCGCTCGCTTGGCGACCACCGGCGGCCGGAAAGTACTTGCCGCGCGCCGTGCTCGCGGACGAAAGCGCCTGAGCGCCTGAACGGGCCTTCACAGGACCTCATTATGGATCGGTTAAGGCAGCGGGCGGACTTTATCGCCGTTGCCGGTGCGGCGCGGGCAGCAAGTCCTGCGTTCGTAGTGCAGCGCCGTGCGCGCGAGGACGAAGGCCCGGTGCGGGTCGGCTTCACCGTATCCAAAAAGGTGGGCACCGCGACCGAGCGCAACCGGGTTCGCCGCAGACTTCGCGAATTGGTGAAGCGGCTCGATGCCGTATCAATGCATCCACACAGTGATTATGTGCTAGTCGGCCGTCGTACAGCGCTTAGCCGCGGCTTTACGACCATGCTCGACGATTTGCGTTCGGCTCTCAGTCGCCTTGAGCGGCAGGCGCCCGGACGTTCGTGACATAACAAGCTTCGCCATCGACGGGCTATCGCCCTTCAAGTTGCAACCCGGCCAGAATGACGAGACCTGAACGATGACCGACAACCGCAACACCATTCTTGCCGTCATTCTATCCGGTCTCGTGCTGATCGGCTGGCAGTACTTCTTCAACATTCCGCAGATGGAGAAGCAGCGCGCCGCCGAGCACGCGCAGAGTCAACTCGCCAAGAGCGCGTCGTCGACGGCGCCGGCCGCAAATCCGGCCGGGACCGCGACGAGCACACCGCCCGCCGCACCGGGCGCAGCGCCTGCGGTCAATCAACCGGCCGCGGCAACGACCGTCGTGAGCCGCGACGCCGCCATTGCCGCATCGCCGCGGATCAAGATCGAAACGCCGCGGCTGAACGGCAGCATTGCGCTCAAGGGCGCGCGCATCGATGATTTGTCGCTGGTGCAATATCGCGACACCGTCGATCCGCGGTCTCCGGCGATCGTGCTGTTCTCGCCGTCGGGCACGTCTCATCCCTACTACGCCGAGTTCGGCTGGGTTGCCGCCAGCGGCACGAACACAAAGATTCCCGACCAGAATACACCCTGGCAGCAGGACGGCTCCGGCAGCCTGACGCCGGATCATCCGGTGACGTTGAAATGGGACAACGGTGACGGCCTGATCTTCAGCCGAACCATTTCCATCGACGATCGCTATCTGTTTTCGATCAAGGACGATGTCGCCAACACCGGCAGCGCACCGGTGACGCTCTATCCGTTTGCGTTGATCTCGCGACACGGCACACCTGAAGTGTCCGGCTACTACATTCTGCACGAAGGCCTGGTTGGCTATCTCGGCGACCAGGGCCTGCAGGAATACAGCTACAAGAAGATCAGCGAAGCCAAGTCGGTCAACTTCAAGGTCACCAACGGCTGGCTCGGCATCACCGACAAGTACTGGGCCTCGGCACTGCTGCCCGACACCAGCGCCGCATTGCAGGCGCGGTTCTCGTCCAGCCTGCTGGGCACGGTTCAGAGCTACCAGACCGACTACCTCGAAAACCCGCAGACGATTGCGCCCGGCAGCAAGGGGACCGCGAATGCCCGCCTGTTCGCCGGCGCCAAGGAAGCCGGTGTCGTCGGCATCAACTTCCCGATCGGCGGCCTGGGCGGCTATAACAAACAGCTCAACCTCAACCATTTCGATCTGATGATCGACTGGGGCTGGTTCTATTTCATCACCAAGCCGATGTTCCTGGCCATCGACTTCTTCTCCCGTCTGGTCGGCAACTTCGGCATCGCGATCCTGCTGGTGACGGTGCTGGTGAAGCTCATCTTCTTCCCGCTGGCCAACAAATCCTACGCTTCGATGGCGAAGATGAAGGCGATGCAGCCGCAACTGGCGGCGCTGAAAGAACGCTTCCCTGACGACAAGATGAAGCAACAGCAGGAGATGATGGAGATCTACAAGAAGGAGAAGATCAACCCGATTGCCGGTTGTCTTCCCGTAGCCTTGCAGATTCCGGTGTTCTTCTCGCTCTACAAGGTGCTGTTCATCACCATCGAGATGCGTCACGCACCGTTCTTCGGATGGATCAAGGATCTGTCGGCTCCAGATCCGACCAATCTCTTCACGCTGTTCGGCCTGCTTCACTACGATCCGACCCACATCCCGGTTATCGGACCCCACCTGTGGCTCGGAATTTGGCCGATCATCATGGGCATCACGATGTGGTTCCAGATGAAGCTCAATCCGACACCGCCGGATCCGACGCAGAAGATGATCTTCGACTGGATGCCGCTGATCTTCACCTTCATGCTGGCCTCGTTCCCCGCCGGCCTCGTCATCTACTGGGCGTGGAACAATACGCTGTCGGTCCTGCAGCAGAGCTACATCATGCGTCGTAACGGCGTGAAGGTGGAGCTGCTCGACAACGTCAAAGCGGTCTTTGCCGGGTCGAAGAAGGCGACGTAGGCGCCCATATTCGGGCGGTAGTTTTCCGGCGGCGATAGTCTCGCGCCGCCGACCAAGCCACAGCGACGTCATGCCCGGACTTGTTCCGGGCATCTACGTCTTGTTTACTTGCAACGACAATCGTGGATGGCCGGGCATCGGCGAGCGAAGCGACGCCGTTCTTCGAACGGCTATGCCCCGGTCACGACGGTTTCTGGCGTGCTCGCGCACCAAACGAGTCATAGAAAGTCCCGCATGGACGCCGATAACGATCTGATTGAACAAGGCCGAAAGCTGTTCGCCGGCGACTGGCAGTTTTTCTGGGCATCGCCGTCGATCGAGACGCTGCCGCCGATGCAAGGCGTCGAGGTCGCGTTCGCCGGACGCTCGAATGTCGGCAAGTCGAGCCTCATCAATGCGCTGACCGGCCGCAACGCGCTGGCGCGCACCTCGCACACGCCGGGCCGCACCCAGGAGCTGATCTTCTTCGAAAATCCCAAAGGCGGCAACCTCCGTCTGGTCGACATGCCGGGCTACGGCTACGCCTCGGCGCCCAAAACCAAAATCGCTTCCTGGACCTCGCTGATTCACAATTTCCTGCAAGGCCGCAGCAATCTGGCGCGCATCTATGTGCTGATCGACTCTCGCCACGGCATGAAGGATGTCGACAACGATATCCTCAAGACGCTCGACCGCTCCGCAGTCAGCTACCAGATCGTGCTGACCAAGGCCGATCAGGTGAAGGCGGCCGAACTGGAGCAGCGGATCGCCGAGACCATCAATGCGCTCAAGACCCATCCGGCGGCCTATCCGGAGATACTGACCACCTCCTCGCGCACCGGTGCGGGCATGCCGCAACTGCGCGCGGCGATGATCCGCCTGCTGGCAGAGCGCGGCGCATGACGCACAGCGGATTGGCCCGCACCCTTGCCGCATTCGCCGGCCTGATGGGCGCTTCTGGCGTCGCTCTCGCAGCAATGGCCGCGCATCTGCCCGACGCAACGCGCCTTGGCACGGCCTCGTCGATGCTGCTGTTTCACGCGGTGGCGACCTTGGGCGAGGTGGCGTTGAGCGAACGCCACCTCCTGCAACCTCGCATCGGTCTGATCGCGGCCCTGGGATTTGTCGCCGGCAGCGCGTTGTTCGCAGGCGATCTGGCGCTACGGCAATTCGCTGGCCACAGCCTGTTTCCAATGGCCGCACCGACTGGCGGCACGGTCCTGATTGCAAGCTGGCTGGTGGTCACCGTGGCGGCGGCATGGCCGCGCCGCGCGCCATAACACGCTTTGCGCCGCGCCAGCCAATCGGAGCGTTTTCGAGCGAAGTGGGCACCGGTTGGCGAGAAGAAACCGCGACAAAATGAGAGGAGAGCCCCGGTTCTGATTCCATCAGGACCAAAAAACCTCTAAAACCCGCGCACGCTGCGCCACAAAGAGATCCCTTCATGACCGACGCGTCCCATATCAGCCCGCTTGAGCAAGCCCGCATCCTGTCCGAAGCGCTGCCGCACATGCAGCAGTATGACGAGGAGACGATTGTCATCAAGTATGGCGGCCATGCCATGGGCGCGGAGAATGTGGCGCGCGATTTCGCCCGCGATATCGTGCTGCTGGAGCAGACCGCCATCAATCCCGTGGTAGTCCACGGCGGCGGGCCGCAGATCGCCACCATGCTGCAGCGACTCGGTATCAAATCGGAATTCGCCGCCGGGCTGCGCATCACCGACGCCGCGACCATCGAGATCGTCGAAATGGTGCTGGCAGGCTCGATCAACAAGCAACTGGTCGGCTACATCAATGCGGCCGGCGGCAAGGCCGTCGGGCTGTGCGGCAAGGACGGCAACATGGTGAAGGCGTCGAAGGTGACGCGCAGCATGGTCGATCCGGATTCCAACATCGAGAAGGTGGTCGATCTCGGCTTCGTCGGCGAACCCGAAAAGGTCGACCTGACGCTGCTCAACCAGCTCATCGGCCATGAGCTGATTCCGGTGCTGGCCCCGCTGGCGACCTCCGCCACCGGGCAGACCTTCAACGTCAACGCCGACACCTTCGCAGGTGCCGTGGCTGGTGCGCTGAAGGCCAAGCGGCTGCTGCTGCTCACTGACGTTCCGGGCGTGCTCGACAAATCGAAGAAGCTGATCCCCGAACTGTCGATCAAGGACGCGCGGAAGCTGATTGCCGACGGCACCATCTCCGGCGGCATGATCCCCAAGGTCGAAACCTGCATCTACTCGCTCGAGCAGGGCGTCGAAGGCGTCGTCATCATCGACGGCAAGACCCCCCATGCGGTGCTGCTTGAACTGTTCACCAATCAGGGCACCGGCACGCTGATCCACAAGTAAGCCCCGCGCGATGAACAGCACAACGCAACCACCTGCCCGGAGTTTCGCCCACGTCGATACCTGGGTGTTCGATCTCGACAACACGCTGTATCCGCATCACGTCAACCTCTGGCAGCAGGTCGACGCGCGGATCGGCGAATACATCGGCAACTTCCTGAAAGTGGAAGCGGGTGAGGCGCGACGCATCCAGAAGGACTACTACAAGCGCTACGGCACCAGCATGCGCGGCATGATGACCGAGCATGGTGCATCGGCTGACGAATTTCTTGCTTACGTGCATCAGATCGATCATTCGCCGCTGCAACCCAACCCCGCGATGGGCGCGGCCATTGCCCGCCT
>Ga0207657_10005976_pt1 | contig 12665 bp, 11 predicted proteins | sample KBSC33metaG_FD_184316 | JGI IMG/M metagenome (GOLD analysis project Ga0207657, IMG submission 184316) | Corn rhizosphere microbial communities from Kellogg Biological Station, Michigan, USA - KBS C3-3 metaG (SPAdes) (version 2) | ecosystem: Host-associated > Plants > Roots > Rhizosphere > Soil ...
CCGCGCCCTACGCAGGCGTACCAATTCGGCGCGTGGGAAGAATCGCCGCGAACGCACGACCACCGATTCGGTGCGTACCGGAAATCGTCGCGAACGCATAACCACCTATCCGACGCGCGGATGTGCGCGGTGACGACCGATCCGCGAATACGCGCCGACCGCCCTACGGACGCGGGTTCGCCAGCCTTCTCTTGATGCGATCGAGCTCGGCGCTGACCTTCGCAAGTTGATCCTTGAGACTTGTGATCTCGGCGGCGCGCGCCTTCAACACTGAATCGGACACTGGCGGTGGCGCAGGAATGACCGCTGCGGCGGCAGCGGCACGCGCGGCACTCAGCTCACCTTCCAACCGTACCGAGTCGGCGAGGCACTGGACCTTGAGCGCTGACAGTTGCTGCTGAAGCGCGACGTTCGTCGCCGAATCGGCCGCGGCACGTTTCGCAAGGATGTCGGGATTGTGCACGATGCGATAGCCGCACCCGGACGACGCGGCTGCGGCTGCAATTGCAAGTGCGTAAACGCGGGCTTTCGTCATGAAGCGATGGTCTGGACCGGGAACTGCCCGCTCCTGCGAACGTCGGACGCTACCGGCATCGTTATCCGGAATGTCGCGCCCTGGCCCGCGATGCTGGTTGCTGAAATGCTTCCTCCGTGTGCTTCTACAATTTCCTTCGCGATAGCAAGACCCAATCCGGTGCCCTTCGCAGAAGCCTTTGCCTGATTGTCCGCCTGATAGAACTTCTGAAAGATACGCGGTAGCTGCTCGGGAGGAATTCCCGCCCCGGTGTCTCTGACTTCGATCACCACGTCGTCGTTGTGCGCCTCGGCTGACAGCTCCACTCTTCCGCCCCTCGGCGTAAACTTGAACGCGTTGGAAAGAAGGTTTCCCACGACCTCGCTCATCCGGTCCTCGTCCCAGCGGACTTCCGTGGGCAGGCTTTCGGACCTGTCCACCTGGAAGTGAACGCTCCGCTGCATTGCCAGCACACTGAACGACGATTGCAGCGTGTCGAGGAACCGCCCCAGGTTCAGCTGGCGGCATTCCAGCGCGCCGCCGCCGGCCTCGAAGCGACTCACGTCGAGCAGTCTGCGGACCAGACGGGTGAGGTTGCGCGCCTGGGCAGCGATCGTTTCGCAGACCTCGCGCTGCTGATCCTGCAGCTTTCCGTAGATGCCATCTTCCAGCAGCTCGACGTAGCCGAGGATGACGTTGATGGGGGTTTTGAGCTCGTGCGATGCAACGGAGACGAACTCGGCCTTCAGCCGGTCGAGCTGCGCGAGCCGGTTGGCCATCGCTTCGTAACTTTCCGACAATCGTCCGAACTCATCCTGTCTGTTGGGCCGTACACTCAGCTTTCGCGTGAAGTCTCCGCTCGCGACTGCGTGCATTCCCGTTTCGAGATCGAACACCGGTCGCGTGATCGACCGGATCAGCCACAGACTGATAAGGCCCGCCAGCAGAATTGCGATTATCATCGCGGTGATGGCCGCACGCTCCGCTGCGGCGGTGTCATCGGTCGCCGCGTTGACGCTATCGCGCGATCGTTCCCGCAACACCTGCTCGGAAGATCCTATCGTCTGCTCGATGATCGCGAATCGCGGACGCACCCACTGAGTCGAGATGACTTCCGCCGCGTCGTGCTTCGCCGCGCTCGAGCGCTCGTACTCCTCGTTCGCCAGCACACTCAGGGAATCGAGTGCGAGCCTGACGTTGACCGATGCTGACTTGAGCGAGAAGTTATCCAGCGAGTCGGCGAGCGTTCGCATGGTCGAGATCTGGCGCATCATGCGATCGTGCGTTTCCGGCGTCCCGACGTAGACCAACGCGTCTTCGGCGCGGCGAAGATCGTCGGTTCCCTGACGCAGACTGCCAATCAACAACGACGCAGCGAAAGCGCCGTTGCGAAGTTCAAGAGTTGTCTTGTGTACGCGCTCCAGAGAGCGCACGGCGACGACCAGCGGAAGCGCCAGTACAATCGCAATGCCGACCGTACCAATGGCAAGTCGACGTCGAAGTGTCAGCGCAGGCATCATGCGTGGTTGCCTCGCTCCGGAAGGTTCGGTATTCTATTCGGCTGCCCACGACTCTCTCGAACGCCCAAATGTCATCCCAGTATCAAACGATTTCCAGCCTGCCTCACCACATTGGCGAAACGGTGCGTGTACGCGGCTGGGTAGCTCACCTTCGATCCTCCGGGAAAGTTGCCTTCATCGTCCTGCGTGACGGAAGTGGCACCCTGCAATGCGTTGTTGTTCAGAAAGTAGTAGGCGACGCAGCCTGGGGAACCTTCCAGTCTCTGACCATCGAGACTTCGCTCGAGATCGACGGCGAAGTTCGTGCCGACGCGCGGGCACCGGGTGGCGTCGAGGTTGGGGTCACAAATATGACGGTTCTCGGGACGAGTCCGAGCGATTACCCGATTCAGCCCAAGGAGCACGGCATCGATTTCCTGCTGGATCACAGGCACCTGTGGCTGCGCAGTCCGCGTCAGGTGGCGATCGGGCGGGTTCGCGCCGAGCTGGAGCAGGCACTGAACGACTTCTTTTACGAGCGCGAGTTCGTTCGGGTAGATACGCCCATTCTGACCAGCGCAATCGGCGAGCGTAGCGGGTTGTTCGCGACGGAGTATTTCGACGAGGGCAATGCCTATCTCGCGCAGACCGGCCAGCTCTACGGCGAGGCCGCGGCTGCCGCGTTCGGGAAGATCTATACCTTCGGGCCGACGTTCCGCGCTGAGAAGTCCAAGACCCGGCGTCATCTTACCGAGTTCTGGATGCTCGAGCCGGAGATGGCGTTCTTCGACTCCGCGGACAGCATGCGCCTGCAGGAAGAGATGATCGAGTACGTGGTGCGCCGCGCCGTCGAGCGTTGCGTGAGCGAGCTGGCGCTGCTCGAGCGGGACGTGTCCAAGCTCGAATCGATCCGGGCGCCGTTTCCGCGCATCGACTATACCGACGCGGTTTCCACTCTTCAGACGAAGGGCAGTGACGTGAAGTGGGGCGACGATCTGGGCGCGGAAGATGAGTCGCTGCTGGTTGCGGACTACGACCGGCCAATCTTCATCGTCAACTACCCCAAGGAAGCCAAGGCCTTCTACATGAAGGAGAACCCGGCAGACCCGCGCACTGTCCTGTGCAGCGACATGCTGGCGCCCGAAGGTTACGGCGAGATCATCGGCGGGTCGCAGCGCGAGGACGACTACGACCGCATGGTGCAGCGGATAAAGGACGAAGGGCTACCGATCGAGGCGTACGACTGGTATCTCGACCTGCGCCGCTACGGGACGTTCGTGCACTCGGGATTCGGGCTGGGTCTGGAGCGATTGGTCGCCTGGGTATGCGGCATTCCGCACATACGCGAGGCAATCGCGTTCCCGCGCACGATGTATCGGTTGCGGCCGTAGGCGTCGTCGTACGGCGGACGGAGTTCGATCGCATGCAAGGGGGCAGGCACGGAGGTCTGCCCCTACGACGTCCACGTATTAACTGTTCTTTACCTCATCCCATAACGCATCCAGCTCGGCCAGCGACGCCTGGCCGACCACGATTCCGCGCTCGCGCGCGAGCTGCTCGACCTGCTCGAACCGGTGCTGGAACTTGAGGTTCGCGCGATCCAGGGCGAGCGATGCGTGGACGTGAGCCTTTCGGCACAGGTTGACGCACGCAAACAGCAGGTCGCCGAGCTCTTCGGCGACGCGTTCGTGCGCTTCATCATGGACAGGTGCTGCGCCGATTGGACGCTCGGGTAGCTCTTCCAGAAGCTCGCGGGCTTCTTCCAGCTCCTCGCTGACCTTTTCCGCTGCGCCGTGCCAATCGGGCCAGTCGAAGCCAACGCCGGCGGCACGATCCTGCAATCGCTGCGCGCGATGAAGCGACGGCAACGCAACGGGCAGCCCATCCGCCAGCGACTCACGACGTTTCGATTTCATCCGCTCCCACGGCTCCTTCGCGCCCTCGCCGTAGAGATGTGGATGTCGCCCCTTCATCTTGGTTATCAGTGCGCTCGCAACGTCGCTGAACGTGAATGCGCCCCGCTCCTCGGCGAGCACGGAATGGAAGAGCACCTGCAGCAGGACGTCGCCGAGCTCCTCGCGCATGAGTGGGTCGTTCTCCGTCTGGATAGCCTCATCCAGCTCGTGCGCTTCCTCGATCAGATAGGGCCGAAGAGTCTCATGCGTCTGTGCCGCATCCCAGTCGCAGCGCTTGCGCAGATCGCGCATCAGCTCCAGCGTGTCATCCAGTCCAACGTCACGTGACATTATCTTATAAGGCTGTGGAAGAAACCCTAATATACCCGCTGCCTGCGCGCGCCTGGCTCGACGTGAGCATTGCGGCACTGCGCCAGAATGCCACCGAGTTGCAGCGTCGGACGGGGCTTCCGCTGATTCCGATGGTGAAGGCGAACGCGTACGGCGTTGGAGTCGCCGGCGTGGTTGGCGCGCTCGAATCAGTGGCACCGCTTGCATACGGAGTGGCGACGGTCCGTGAAGGCGAACAGCTCCGCGAGCTCGGGATTGTTCGGCCTGTCGTCGTGTTCACTCCGCTGCTCGCCACGGAGCACGAGCGCGCAGCGACGGCGGATCTCACGCTCGCGCTCGGCGACGCTGATTCGATCTCGGCATGGGCACGCACGGGAAAGCCGTACTATCTCGCAATCGATACCGGAATGAACCGCGCCGGCGCACCGTGGCGTGACGTCACGGCCCTCCGCGATGTCGTGCGCACGTCCCGGCCGGTTGCGGCATTCACGCACTTCCACTCTGCCGAATCGGACAGCCAGTCGTCACAGGAGCAGGTCGCCCGCTTTCTGGATGCGATCGCGAAGCTTGGGGTCGACATCCCGCTACTCCATGCGGATAACAGTGCCGCTGCCGCGCGCGGGGTGGATGGCCGCGGGCGCTGGGGCGCCGTACGGCCGGGCGTCTTTCTTTACGGCGTGGGCAGGGGACTGGGCCTGGATGCCCTCCACGTCGTGAGCCTGCGCGCCCGCATTGTGGATATCCGGTGGATCGAGCCGGGCGACACGGTCAGCTACGGCGCGACGTACAAGGCAAAGCGCCGCGAGCGGATCGCAACGGCTTCTGTCGGGTATGGCGACGGCTACCCGCGCGCTGTGTCAGATCGCGCGACGGCAATGTTGCACGGAAGGCGGATCCCCCAACGCGGACTGGTAACCATGGACATGACGATGTTCGATGTGACGGACGTGCCATGCGAGGTGGGCGACGTCATCACTCTGATCGGTGGTGACGGCGGGGCCGAGCTGACCGTCGAAGGGATCGCGGGACTGGCCGGAATGTCGCCGTACGAGCTCCTGACCGGGTTTGCCGAGCGGTTGGACCGCCGGTATCTGGAGGGCTGACGAGGCGATGGCGCGACGCGCGGCGATAATCGTCCTCGACGGGGTCGGCATCGGTGAGGCCCCGGATTCGGCGGCTTATGGTGATACCGGAAGCGATACGCTTGGCCATGTGATCGAAGCGATGGCGCCGGAACGACTTGAGAATCTACGTGAAGCTGGCTTGGGTAACATACGGCCCCTAAACGGGTTAGGGGCCGTCGCTCAACCTGCCGCCGCGGTGGGCGTCATGTCGCCGAGAGCCGCCGGAAAGGACAGCACCACTGGCCACTGGGAAATCGCTGGCGTCACGATCCGGGTGCCGTTCCCGACCTATCCTGCCGGATTTCCGGCGCCGCTGCTTGCGGAGTTCTCCAGCCGTACCGGGCGTCGTGTGATCGGGAACGTGGTAGGCAGTGGCACGGACGTAATCGCCAGATTCGGCGAGGAGCAGCTGCGTACCGGCGCGTGGATCGTGTACACCTCCGCCGATTCGGTCTTCCAGATCGCAGCGCACGAGGCGGTCGTTCCCCTGGCTGAGTTGTACGCCGGATGCGAAATCGCGCGAGCGTTGCTGGTGGAGCCCAACAATGTGTCGCGGGTCATCGCGCGGCCGTTCGTGGGCGAGGCGGGTGCCTTCAGCCGAACAGCCAACAGGCGGGATTTCTCGGTCCAGCCACCGTCGCAGACGCTGCTCGATGCGCTTGCTGCCGCAGGGATCGAGCGGAGCGGGGTCGGCAAGGTCGACGACCTTTTCGCCGGCCGGTCGATCAAGTCCAGGCACACGTCTGGAAACGCCGAAGGAATTCGTTTGATCCAGCAGTGGCTCGGAAGTACGGCCGATACCGGGTTTCTCTTCGCCAACCTTGTAGATTTCGACCAACTTTACGGCCACAGGAACAACGTACCGGGCTTTTTTGGAGCGCTGCGGGAATTCGACGCGGCGCTTCCGGCGCTCAGGCGTGCCCTTCGCGAGGAAGATCTGCTGTTTATCACCGCCGACCACGGCAACGACCCCACAACTGCTTCGACCGACCACGCGCGTGAGAACGTTCCTGTTCTCGTGTTCGGCTCCGCGGTTCGCACGGGCAATACGATCGGGCACCGCGCCACCTTTGCGGATCTCGGCGCAACCGTCGCGGAGTGGTTCGGGCTGGAATTCCGGGGCGCGGGAACTTCGTTTCTGATGCAGGTGCTGCGTTGAGCACAAAGTCTCTCAGGAATGTCGCGGAGGACGCGCGCCGGAACGCATACGCGCCCTACTCGCATTTTCACGTCGGTGCCGCTCTCCGGAGCAGCACTGGAAACGTGTATGGCGGGGCGAACGTCGAGAACGCCTCCTTTGGTGTCGGGATCTGCGCCGAGCGCTCGGCGCTCGTCGCGGCAGTCACCGCAGGCGAGCGCAATTTTGCTGAATTGGTGCTGGTGAGCGATGCCACGGAGCCGGCTGCGCCGTGTGGCGTGTGCCGGCAGGCGCTGTCGGAATTCGCTCCGGCGCTACGTATAGTGAGCCACGGGATGAACGGGCAGACCGCAGAATGGTCGCTCGCGGATCTTCTTCCGCACCAGTTCAAGCTGGATGAACCGAACCGATTTACGGAGTGATATTGAAGAGATGGAGTATTAGCCGCGTCGGTGCGGCAGTCGCCGTCGCGACCATGATCGCTCTCGTGGCGACCGCGTGTACGGAGAAACTGGACAGCTCGGCGGGTTGCCCGCTCACGTGTGTCGATCAGTCAGTGCAGATCACGACCGTGACGCTCGATGCGGTCAAGGTCGACTCGACAGTGCTCGGCGGACTGGGCAAGGGGACGGAGCCAGAGATGCTGCTTGCCAGTCGCGGCGATACGCTGGACACGCGCGTCATCATCCGGTTCGATACGCTGCCGTCGAGGACCGTCGCGAGCGCGACCGATACCGGTGTCCCGATCAATTACGCGGACAGCGCGATTCTGCGGTTGTACGTGGACAGTGCTGCGTTCAAGGTGGGTGTTCCGGTAACGGTTTCCGTGTACGATGTCGATGACACCTCGGCCGTGGATGACACCTCGGCCGCGGCAGTGGCTCCGCTCTTCACGCCGGCGCGTCTCATTACATCGACGCAGTTCGCGCCCGGCACGCTCGTGGATTCGATTCGAATACAGCTGCCGACGGCGTTCGTGCTCGCCAAGGCGCAGGCACGGGCACGATTGCGATTGGGGCTGCAGGTTTCTGCGTCAAAGTCGGTGGAGTTCCGTGTTTTATCAGGCGAATCGGGATTCTCGTCGCGGCTCTCGATGCGCGTTTCGAAGGACACCAGCGTCCATCCGGTGGTGATGCCACCGTATTCGCTCACGCCGGTGGACAATGTCTCTATCGCACAGAGCGTCGCCGACTTCACGATCGTGGTGAAGGGGACGCCACCGCCGCCGCCGGGAACTCTCACGGTTGGCGGACTGCCGGGTACGCGAGCGTATCTGTCGTTCAACATTCCGCCATCGATCTCGGACTCGTCGCTCGTGCTTGCCGCAACGCTCGTTCTCACGCAGCAGGCGAGTGCGTCTCCCGATCCCACCGACTCCATGGCGATACAGCCATACCTCGTACTGGCCGGTCCGGGTGTCGTCGATCCGTCAAAGGCGGCGCAGATAGTGGCGCCCATCAGTGTGCTGGGATTGTCGCCACTCAGAACGCCTCCGGGCACGTCTGGCGTTCGTGAGGTTCAGATCGGGCCCGCGTTCAAGTACTGGGCAGTGCAGACCGCGGCTCAGCTTCCGCGCGCCATAGTGCTGCAGAGCCTTCAGGAAGATTTCTCCGCACAACAGGCATTCTTCTATTCATCGTCGGCGGATCCGACGTTGAGGCCGAAGCTTCGCATCAGCTACACACCTCGTGCCCGGATTGGCGTTCCATGAGTAAGAGATTCTTGATTGCCGTGGTTGCCGCCACTGCTCTGACGGCCTCCACGCTCCATGGTCAGGGATCGCTCAGCTCTCAGGGCCTGGGCTACCCTCCGGGTGAGCTCAGCACGCGCGCGCTTGGCACCGCCGGCGCGCTCGGCGAGATAGACACGCGGTCCCCGATCAATCCTGCCGCGCTCGCCATTCGGACGGCGGCGCAGGTGTACGCGCAGTACGATCCCGAGTTCAGGACGATCACGGCGAACGGGCAGTCATCGTCGACAACCCTGGCGCGGATGCCAAACATCGGCGGTGTGCTGCCGTTGAACGGGCATTTCGTGCTCGGCATCTCCGCGTCCACGTTCCTCGATCGCACGTGGGAAACGTCGCGTGCCCGGTCACAGGTTTTTGGCAGCGACACCGTCGCATTCAACGAGACGCTCAAGAGCGAGGGCGCGATCACTGACGTACGGCTCGCATTGGCGTACGCCGTCAACGCGCGCCTGCGATTCGGAGTCGGCGTGCACACGTTCCCGGGTTCGATGCGTCTCACCTCCAACGAAATATTCCCGGACACGACCAAGTTTCAGAACATCACCCAGCTGAACCAGGTGAGTTTCTCGGGCAAGGCAGTATCAGTCGGAATGGAAGCGGCGCTCCTGCCGACGCTGAGCATCGCGCTCAGCGGACGGAAGGGCGGCACGGCAAAGATGTTCGCTAACGATTCACTGCTTACCACGGGTACCATACCAACGCGGTACTCGGGCGCGCTCGCGTTCACCGGGATTCCGGGAACGATGGTCGCGGCCCGCGCATCGCACGAGACGTGGAGTCAGCTCGGTGATCTGAGTTACGCTCACACGCGCGCTGTCGACGCGAATGACCTGAGCCTTGGCGTCGAGTCCAGTGGTCCGCGTCTCGGGGGCGGGTTCCCGCTTCTCATGCGGCTCGGCGTGCGGCGGAGAACACTCCCGTTCGCGGTTGGAACGTCGGCAATCCAGGAGACATCGTTCGGCGGCGGCATCGGAATCCCGATTGCATACGACCACGTGACGCTGGACATGGCGCTGCTGCACGAGTCACGCACTGGAGTCACGGGCGTGAGCGAGCGTGGCTACAACCTCAGCTTCGGGCTGCAGGTGCATCCGTAAACGACGAATGGACACCGAGCAGGAGCCGCCTCTCATTCTCGTCGCCGATGACGTACCGGCGAACGTGGAGCTTCTGTTCGACCAGTTGCAGACACTTGGTTTCCGCACTGTGGCTGCGGTCGATGGGCCGAGCGCGATCGCTGCGTGCATCGAGCATCACCCGGATCTGTGCATACTGGACGTTGCGATGCCAGCCGGCGAGCTCGGTGTCGATCATCGGTCCACCGGGTTCGAAGTGTGCCGCCGCCTCAAGCGTGACCCGCGGACTGCGCGCATTCCCGTGATCTTCGTCACGGCACTCAATGACACGACGGATCGTGTGAAGGGCATCGAGGCCGGCGGCGACGATTTTCTAACCAAGCCGCACAACCGTCTCGTGCTCGGCGCGCGCGTACGCAGTCTGCTCAAGCTCAAGGCCGCGACCGACGCGCTGGAAGACAGCTATCGCAAGTTGCGCGAGCTCGAGAAGGTGCGCGACGATCTCATGAAGATGATCGTTCACGATCTCAAGACTCCGCTCACATCGGTGCTGGCGACGCTCGAGATGGTTGGTGACGGTGACTTCGGTCCCGTCTCACTCGAGCAGCGCAAGGCGCTGAGCGACGCCGAGACAAAGGCGGAAGAACTGCTCGGTCTCATCGGCGATCTGCTCGAAGTCGCGAAGGTCGAGGAGACCGGGATCGTGCTCGAGCGCCAGGAAATCGCGCCCGGTGCATTCATCGCGGAAGTTCTCCACGAGTGGAACGTACGCTTCACTCAGGAAGGCGCATCCGTAGTAACGTCGATCTCCGAGGACGCACCTACCTTCGAGGCCGACAAGCCGCTGCTCAAGCGCGTGTTCTCCAACATCCTTCAGAATGCGCTGACGCATTCGGGCCGTGCGATCGAGTTGCGAATCACGGCGCGCGGCGAGGAGGACGGGGTGCTGTTTGGAATCCAGGACAACGGGCCGGGAATTCCGGAAGAGTTTCACGATCTGATATTCCAGAAATTCGGACGCGTCAAGGCGGGGCATGTGCCACGAGTGCGTAGCTCGGGACTCGGCCTCGCCTTCTGCAAGCTCGTCGTGGAGGCGCACGGCGGACGCATCTGGGTGCGGAGCGTCATGGGCGAGGGAAGTACGTTCTACGTTCAGCTGCCGACACACCCGCCAAAGGAATCTCGTTAAGCACATGACCAGGCCCACAGTTTATATCGAGACGTACGGCTGCCAGATGAACGTGAGCGATACCGAGCTCATGCTCGGCAAGCTCACGGCTTCCGGCTACGACGCGGTCGATGGCCCCGACGGCGCCGACGTGATTCTGATCAACACCTGCGCGATTCGCGATCACGCGGAGCAGCGGGTGATTGGGCGCTTGGGCGAGCTCAAGCGACACATGTCACCTACCGCAGTGATGGGAGTGACCGGGTGCATGGCTCAACGACTGGGCCCGAAGTTGCTCGAACGCACGCCGCATGTGAGCATCGTGATCGGCCCTGACGGATACCGGGCATTGCCGACGCTGATCGATAACGCGCGCCACGGACTCAGGACGACGGCGACCGACTTCGACATGGAAGAGCATTACGAGGATTTCAAGCCGCGCCGGTTCGACAAGGTGAAGGCCTGGATCCCCGTGCAGCGCGGATGTGACTACCGGTGTACGTATTGCATAGTGCCATACACGCGTGGTCCGGAGCGCAGTCGCGCGCTTGCGGACGTCGTGCGCGAGACCGAAAGTGTAGTCGCGGACGGGATATCGGAGGTCGTGCTGCTTGGCCAGACCGTGAATTCCTACACCGACGGCACGTACGACTTCGCCGATCTGCTTCGCGCAGTTGGGCGTGTCGATGGGATTCGTCGCCTTCGCTTCACGAGTCCGCACCCCAACGACTTCAGCGATCGCGTGATCGAGGCGATAGCGACCACGCCAGCGGTTTGTGAGCACGTGCATCTTCCAATGCAATCCGGATCATCGCGCACACTCAAACGGATGCTGCGGCGGTACACGCGAGAGTCCTATTTCGAATGTGCAGCAAGGTTGCGCGCCGCGGTTCCGGGGCTCGCGCTGACTACCGATATCATCGTCGGATTCCCGGGTGAGAGCGACGATGAATTTGCCGAGACATTGAGCGCGGTTCGCGAGGTCGGTTTTGACGACGCATACACGTTCAAGTTCTCCATGCGCGACGGCACTCCCGCCACGAGGCTGCCCGCCGAGATGGCGATCCCGGACGAGGTGGCGAGCGACAGGCTTGGCCAGTTGATCGCGGTGGTCCGCGAAGGGTCTCGCGCACGCAACATGGCGCGACTGGGCGAGCGCCGTGAGGTGTTGGTCGAGAAGGAAGCGCGTCGCGGAGGTTTGTTGCAGGCGCGGACACGCGATTTCAAGACAGTCATCATTCCCGGCGGCGCCGAGATGATCGGCGAGTACGTGGACGTCGAGCTGACCGGGACTACCGGATCGACATTCACCGGAGTTGTAGTCCGTTCGCGCGAGCCGCTTCCGATGCGGTAATTCGCGTCAACGTGCGCGCGCGTGGTAACGTGCGCACGTGATTCTGGCCGTACAATGTGCGATCTCAACGCCGAGTCGCATGTGCCGATGATAATGTGGGTGCTCGTATTCGTGCTTGGCGGGCTGGCGGCTGGTTATTCGCTTCCATGGCAAATCTCGCTCGGCGCTTGCGGTGCGCTCGCATGGCTGGCCGCGACTGATTTCGTCCCCCCCGCGTGCGTCCTGTACTTCGCAGCATCGTGCGCCATCGCGGCATCCGGGCCCCGGCCGCATACCGGCCCCGGATTCGCCGTCAAGCCGGACTCGACGGAGCTCGGAGAGAAGCTGCGGCTGCGGGCGAGCCGTGCGATCGACTCTGCGTTCGCCCTGGATGCGCCTATCGCCAAGGCATTGCTCGTCGCGGATCAGAGCGAGATTCCGCGCGACGTCAAACGGGCATACGCTGATGCCGGAATCGTTCACATGCTCGCGATCTCGGGGTTGCACGTGTCGATCGTCGCGGCGTCACTCGTATTGCTGCTCGGGATCGCGCGAGTGCCGGGTCGAATCGGGTCGTTCATTACGGCCGCGACGATAATGGGCTACGTCTTCGTGCTGGGATTTCCTGCGCCCGCGTTGCGCTCGGCGGTGATGGTGTGCGTCGCGACGGCGTCGCACGCATGTCAGCGGCACTCGTCGCGGTGGAGTATTCTCGCGTTGGGCGGTATCGTTCCACTTGTGAAGCCGGAGAACGCGCTGGACGTCGGGTATCAGCTCAGCATGGCCGGAATGGCGGCTGTAATAGCGGCCGGCGCCG
>Ga0207657_10005977_pt1 | contig 12665 bp, 13 predicted proteins | sample KBSC33metaG_FD_184316 | JGI IMG/M metagenome (GOLD analysis project Ga0207657, IMG submission 184316) | Corn rhizosphere microbial communities from Kellogg Biological Station, Michigan, USA - KBS C3-3 metaG (SPAdes) (version 2) | ecosystem: Host-associated > Plants > Roots > Rhizosphere > Soil ...
CGGCGCTGTCGACGTCGCTCGGTTCCGCCTACGTGAACGACTTCCCGAACGCGGGCCGCCTGCAGCGCGTGATCGTGCAGGCCGACGCGCCGGAGCGCATGCAGCCGGAAGACCTCCTGCGCATCAACGCGCTGAACACGAAGGGCCAGCCGGTGCCGCTGTCCGCGTTCGCGACGACGCAGTGGATCACGGGTCCGATGCAGACGACGCGCTACAACGGCTACTCCGCGATGAGCATCACGGGCGACGCCGCGCAAGGCTATTCGACGGGCCAGGCACTGGACGAGATGCAGGCGCTGGCGGCCAAGCTGCCGCCGGGCTTCGCGTTTGAATGGACGGGCCAGTCGCGCGAGGAGATCCTCGCCGGTTCCACTGTGTTCGTGCTGATCGGCTTCGCGCTGCTGGCCGTGTTCCTCGCGCTCGCCGCGCTGTACGAGAGCTGGTCGATCCCGGTCGCCGTGCTGCTCGTCGTGCCGCTGGGCGTCCTCGGTTCGCTGGTCGCGGCGTCGCTGCGCGGGCTGTCCAACGACGTGTACTTCAAGGTCGGCCTGATCACCATCATCGGCCTGGCGGCGAAGAACGCGATCCTGATCGTGGAATTCGCGAAGGACCTGCAGGCGCAAGGCAAGTCGCCGTTCGACGCGGCGCTGCAGGCGGCGCACCTGCGCTTCCGTCCGATCCTCATGACGTCGCTCGCGTTCATCCTCGGCGTGCTGCCGCTGGTGGTCGCCAGTGGCGCCGGCGCCGCGTCGCAGCGCGCGATCGGTACCGGCGTGATGGGCGGCATGCTGACGGCGACGGCACTGGGCGTGTTCTTCGTGCCCGTGTTCTTCGTCGTCATCCGCGGCTTCTTCAGGGGCAGCGAACGCCAGCGCAAGAAGTACGCGCACGAAGAAGACACCACTGCCATCGACACGAAAATCTGATGAACGCCATGAAACGACTCACTCCCCTCGCGCTCGCGCTCGTGCTGGCCGGCTGCGTGAACCTGGCGCCGAAATACGAGCGCCCGGCCGCCCCCGTGGCGGCCGCCTTCCCGACCGTGGCAGGCACCGTCAACAGCGGCAACCCGGTCGCGAGCGAAGCGCCGGCCGCCATCACGTGGCAGCGCTTCTTCACCGATCCGCGCCTGCAGCAGCTGATCTCGCTGGCCCTCGCCAACAACCGCGACCTGCGCGTGTCCGTCCTCAACATCGAGGCGGCGCGCGCGCAGTACCAGATCCAGCACTCGAACCAGTTCCCGGCCATTAATGCCGGCATCTCGGGCCAGCGCCAGACGACGGGCAAGGACCAGCCGATCAGCAGCATCTACCAGGCCGGCCTGTCCGTCTCCGCGTTCGAGCTGGACTTCTTCAGCCGCGTGAAGAACCTGTCCGACGCCGCGCTGGCGCAATTCCTCGCGACCGAGGAAGCGCGCAAGACGGCGCAGATCAGCCTGATCGCGCAAGTCGCCAACACGTACCTGACGTACCTCGCCGACGAGGAATTGCTGGCCCTCGTGCAGCAGACCCTCAAGACGCGCGAGGAATCGCTGCGCCTGACCAATCTGCGGTTCGAGAACGGCGTCTCGTCCAAGCTCGACCAGCAGCAGGCCGTCTCGCTCGTCGAACAGGCACGCACGACGTTGGCCCAGGCCCAGCGCCAGCGCGCGCAGGACCTGAACCTGCTCACGCTGCTGATCGGCCAGCCGATTCCGGACGCGCTGCCCACGGGCGCCACGCTCGCGACGACGAACCTGCCGGACCTGCCGGCCGGCATGCCGTCCGACCTGCTCGCGGTGCGCCCGGACATCCGCGCCGCCGAGCAGCAGCTCGTCGCCGCGAACGCCAACATCGGCGCGGCGCGCGCGAACTACTTCCCGCGCATCACGCTGACCGGAACGGCGGGCAGCGCCAGTCCGCAGCTGTCCGGCCTGTTCAAGAGCGGCACGTACGGCTGGACATTCGCACCGCAGGCGATCCTGCCGCTGTTCGACTTCGGCCGCACCCGCGCCGGCGTCGAGGGCGCGCGGGCCCAGCGCGACATCGCCGTCGCGCAGTACGAGAAATCGATCCAGACGGCGTTCCGCGAAGTGGCCGACGCGCTGGCCGGCCAGGCCACGTACAGCGAGCAGCTGCGCGCCCAGCAGGCCGTGGCCGCCGCCGAGACGGACCGCTTCAACCTGTCCGACCTGCGCTACCGGAACGGCACCGCCAGCTACCTCGACCTGCTCGATGCGCAGCGCTCGCTGTTCACGGCGCAGCAGCAGGCCATCCAGGCGAATCTGCAGCGCCTGCAGAACCAGGTCACGCTGTACCGCGTGCTGGGCGGCGGGTGGAGCGAGCCGGGGCCCGCGACGGCAGCGCGCTAGCCTTCCGCGCGGAATCATTTCCGCGCACCATTGCGACACGCCTCGACCGGGGCCGGCCGCGATTTCGGTATCATGAAATCGCAGGCCGGCCCCGGTTTTACATTGCATGCACGAGCGGCCCCGGCAGCCGTCGCCGGACGGCGTCCGCCAGGACCGCGACGCGCGCCGAGCCCGGCCTGTCGACCGCGGTCGCCTCTTGCGCCGCGCTCCATGCCATGCGAACTTTTCTTCGTGCACATTGGAAATCCATCGTCGCCATTGCCCTGCTCGTACTGCTGGCCGCGGCCACGGTGAATCCCGGCGCCGCCATGCCGGCCCCGCCGCTGGCCGCGCGCCTGCGCGCGCACGTGACGGCGCTCGCGGCCGGCACCACGCCCGCTGACACTCGCCGCGCGGATGCGGCCGCCTACATCGACGGCGTGCTGCGCACGGCCGGCTATGTCGTGCAGGACCGCGCCGTGAAGGGCCACCGTCACGACATCGAAGCGGTGCGGGCCAACGTGGCCCCGGGCGCAACGGCGGCGCGCACGTTCATCGTCGGCGCCCGCTTCGACGGTGCGGCCGGCGCCGATCCGGACGCGGCGGGCAGTGTGGCCGCCGTGCTGGAACTGGCGCGCCTGCTGGCCGACGTGCAGCCCAGCCGCGGCACCGAGATCCGCTTCGTGTTCTTCCTGGCCCCGCAGGCGCGCCCCACCGCGCCGGCAGGGGCGAGCCTGGACGACCTCGTGCGCCTCCTCGCGGACGCGCCGGACGACCATCCGGACAGCTTCATCGCCTACGTTGGCAGCCTCGCCTCGTCGCGCGACGTGCAGGATGCGCTGTCGGCCTTCCAGAGCATCGCGGGCCTGCCCTCGCACGGCCTCGCGACGCCGGCCTATCTGCAGGGCGTGACGTTGTTCGGCACCGGCCTGCCCGCCCTCGTCCTCACCGATACGTCGTTCACGCGCTTCCCGTTCCGCCAGGCGCAGGACGGCGCGTCCGCTGCGGACGAGCCGCCCGAGAAGGTCATGTTTGACGGCATGGCGCGCGTCGTGAACGGTCTGGCGCGCACGTTGACGGCGCTGGCGGCCGGCCAGCGCGGCTAGGCGGCGACGCGGTCGGCCGGCGTCCCTTCTTCGAGCTTCGCCACGACAGGGCTCCGCGCGCGCGGATACAGCCACGACGACACGCACACGGCCGCCGCCGCGCCGGCCAGCTGCGCCAGCACATAGCCCGGCACGTCGGCGAGACGGATGCCGGCGCAGGTGCCGGTGGCCGCGCGCGCAAGCGTGAGGGCCGGATTGGCGAACGACGACGACGCCGTGAACCAGTAGCCCGCGACGATGAACAGCGCGGCCGCGTACGGCGTTGCGGCGGGCCGCGTGCGCGCGCAGCCGCTGATGGTGGCGATCAGGCCGAACGTGGCGACGCCTTCGCTCCACCACAGGCCCGCCCCCGTGCGCGCCTGCGTCGCGGCCGCGAACACGGGCTCGCCGAACATCAGATGCGCGACGGCCACGCCCGCGAACGCCCCGGCCACCTGCGCGCCGGCATACGGCAGCGCCAACCCGGCCGGCAGGTTGCGCTGCCATGCTTCGGCCAAGGTAACGACGGGATTCAGGTGCGCGCCCGACACGGCGCCGAACGTCAGGATCAGCACGACGAGCCCGCAGCCGGACGCGATCGAATTGACGAGCAGCGCAATGGCCGCGTTGCCGCCCGCCAGCCGGTCGCCCATGATGGCCGAGCCGATGACGACGGCCAGCAGCAGCGCGGTGCCGAGTCCTTCGGCGACGAGGCGGCGCGCGAGCGTCACGCCGTGCGGGGTGCCGGTGTCGTCGGGGATGAGGATGGTGCGGGCGGTATGCGTCATGCCGCCATTGTGCGCGCCCGGCGCCGCGTCCCGGTACCGTCACCGCGATATGTTCAGCCGATACGGCGCTGCGGCTTGCGCGTTACGCGCCGTGGCCGATGAGGGATGGAATGATGCCGAGCAGGCCGGCCATCGACACGGGCTTCGACAGGAACCGCACGCCATCGGGCATCTTGCCGGCCTCGATGGGATTGCCCGAGATGACGAGGGCCGGCAGGCCGGGCTTCAAGCGGCGCAGCGCGTGGATCACCTCGATGCCGTTCATGCCCGGCATGCGGAAGTCGGTGATGAGGAGGTCGAACGGCCCCGCCTCGCCGGCGCGGACCGCATCGAACCCATTGTTGGCGACGGCCACGTCGTAGCCGGCGACACTGAGGTAGCGCTCGAACACGTAAAGAATCGCTTCTTCGTCATCGACGACGAGGATGCGTGGCGTTGCGGAAAGAGGCATCGGCCTGCTTGCCTTTCATTGAAACTCATGCAAGAAACTACTTTAACACATGGTTACGTGGATATCCGACACGTTTCACCTTGCCTACAATCAAGGTTGTCATACCGCCGAGCCGGCGTCAGCAAATATGTCGATTTTTTGCGCAGATTCACATGTTGACGTTGTAAATACCTCACATTAAGCCAGGAAAATTTATCGGAATTAATTTTGGCAACGGCCGGCCACTGTTACGCCGCCAACATGGCGCGCTTCCGCACGGGCGAGCCGGACGCGCGCGCGCCGCCTGACGCAACGTTTATTTGGGACGGTACAGGGCGCAGAGCTTGTGCCCGTCCGGATCGCGCACGTAGGCCAGGTACAGCTGTCCGAGGCTGCTCTCGCGCAGGCCCGGCGGCGCTTCGATCGACTTGCCGCCATGCGCGACGGCCGTGTCGTGGAAGGCGTGGACCTGGTCGGGGGAATCGCATTTGAAGCCGATCGTGGCGCCGTTCGCGCACGTCGCCTCCGCCCCGTCGATGGGTTGCGTGACGCAGAACGCGCTGCCGTTATGCCGGTAGAACAGGCGCTTGTGGCCGGTGGGGGCCTCGTTGGGGAAGGGTTCGCCCGCCCCGAGGACGCCCAGCACGGCGTCGTAGAACCGCCGGGAACGTTCGAGGTCGTTCGACCCGATCATGATGTGACTGAACATGTGTCTCCTTTCGCGCCCTCGCGGGCAGTGGATGGTCGTTACAGCGGATCGAAGTCTGGCACAAGCAGAGGTCACTCTGCAACGGTTCCCTTGGTACAATGACATCACCATGAACAAGACCGCCCTCTTCCTCGTCGCCGGCGCGACCCTGTCCGCCGCGCTGTCCGCCTGCGGCGGCAAGTCTGCCGCCAACGAAAAGAATTTCGCTGTCACGGTCACCCAGTACTTCGACAAGAAGGGCGACCTGTGTCTTGATCCCATCAAATGGCCCGTCGACGTGTACGAGATCGATCTGCGCCAGCAGAAGCTGTACCCGGACGGCACCGCCGGCCAGATGGCGGCGCTGGAAGCGGTCGGACTGGCCAGGAGCGATGATGTCGAACTGCCGGGCACGGTCATCAACGGCAAGGCGAACGCCGTGAAGGTCAAGCGCTACACGATGACCGACGCCGCGCAACCGTTCCTGCACGCGAAACCCGGACGGCAGCCCCGTATCTGCTGGGGCCGCAAATCGCTGGACAAGGTCGTGCGCTGGGCCGATCCGGCCAAGGTGGGCGACCATCAGGAGTCCAGCGTCCTCTACACGTACAAGCTGTCGAATGTGGCGCCCTGGGCCAGGAAGCCGCAGGTCAAGGAAGCCTTCCCGGAGCTCGGCCGCAACGTCGACGGCGAGCACACGCAGAAGGAAAAGTTGTACGTCAAGCTCACGCCGCAGGGCTGGGAAGCGCTCGGCCTGAACGATTGACGCGCGCGGGACGCGCTCGCCTCAGGGCCGAGTCAGCTGGCCGATGACGCTCGCGACCTTCGTCGTGATGACGTCGACGGCCGGGTCGTTGGCGCCGTGCGGCAGGATGACGTCGGCGTGGCGCTTCGTGGGCTCGATGAATTGCTTGTGCATGGGGCGCACCGTGTCCAGATACTGATTGACGATGCTGTCCAGCGTGCGCCCGCGCTCGGCGATATCCCGCTGCATGCGGCGGATGAAGCGCACGTCCGGGGCGGTGTCGACGAAGATCTTCAGCGACATCATGTCGCGCAGGTCCGCGTCATACAGGGCGAACAGCCCTTCGATCACGATGACGGGCGCCGGTTTGACGGGGATGGTCTTCTCGGAGCGGTTGTCGATCGTGAAGTCGTATTCCGGCATCTCGATCGCTTGGCCGCTGCGCAAGGCGCGGACGTGCTGCACCAGCAGGGGCCAGTCGAAAGCCTGCGGATGGTCGTAATTCTGCTTGCGGCGAACTTCCGGAGTGAGGTGGGACTGGTCGCGGTAGTAGTCGTCCTGCATCACGACCGACACCATGTCGGCGCCGAACGACGCCAGCACCTGTTGCGACACCGTCGACTTGCCGCTGCCGCTGCCGCCGGCGACGCCGATCACGAACGGAACGAAGGGAATCTCATTCATCCCTGCATGATACCGGAGCGGCGGCTGGACTGACAGGGGCGGCGGCCGATTGAACACATATCGCGCCACGCGCCGGCTCACCGTCGTTTGCCGGCAGCACTACCAGAATTTCCACCAATCCTTTTTTCGTTCGAAGCGCATGAGCGGGATCCGCTCCGGCTGGATGTGCGCGGGATCGATCACGCCCTCCAGTTGGTAGCCGAAGAACGCCGCAAGCGCCGCTTCTCCTAAATCCAGCGGATGAAACGGAAACGGATAGTTCGCCTCGTCTTCGCCCGGGTCCACCGCCGGATGGCCGCCCGCCCAATACGCCTGTTCGAAAGGCAGCCGGTCGCCGATGTCCTCCATGATGCCGCTGTCAGGAGACAGGCTCATGGACCTCTGCAATACGCCGTTGCGCCATACGCCGAACGCGAACCAATCGACGACACTGTGCATCGCGTGCAGATACAGCGTGCCGTCGGAAAAGGCATCGACGAATCTGGACGCAAGCTTAGCCGGATAATCGATGCCGAATTCCTTCGCCGCCACGATCGTAACGCCGGGGAAGCAGGCCGCCACGATCTCGTGATCGGGAGGACACGTGAAGCGCAAATCGCCATCGTGCAGCGGGGCGAGCTTTTCCGAAGGATAGAGTTGCTTGACGAGCGCGGTCGTCACATCCCGATCGAGTTTGGCGTCAGCGTGCAGGAATTCTTTCGGATCTCCCTTGCTGTGCACCAGCATCCAGGTCTTGGCGCCCATGCGTTCCTTTCAATCCAGCAGTTCGACATCCGGCAGGTGCGCCAGCACCTGATCCCACGTGTCGTACCGCGCCAGCGTCTCGACGACGACGGGCAGCGGCTCGGCCCAGATCTCGGGCAGCATGCGCTCCTGCCGCTCGCGGACAGGGAACGCCAGCCGCTCCAGCGGCGGATCGAAGCGCGCGTCGATGCCCGGCTTGTTGCCACGCGCATCGATACGGTACCAGCCCGCGTCCTTCAAGTAGACGGCGTTCAGGCCGTGCAGGCAGTACGGCGCGCCTTCCGTGCCGACGGACAGGCGCTGGTAGCACAGCCCCGCCGGGATGCCGTTCGCCCTCAGCAGCGCGGCGAGCAGGTGGCTCTTCGCATAGCAATAGCCCGTCCCGTGGCGCAGCACGTCGGACGCCTTGCACGTCACGGGGTTCAGCTTGAAGTCGGAACTGTGGCGGATCTCGTCGCGGACGAACTCGAAGCACGCGCGCACGACCTCCGCTTCGGACGCCCTGCCCTCGGCCAGCCGGCGCGCACAAGCGCGGACGTCTTGCGTGTCGAAGTCGATGTACGTGCTGGCGGACAGATAGCGTTGCATGGTTCTCCTTCAGTCTTCGGTCAGGAAGATTTCCTGTAAATCGTTGAGGAAGCGCTGGCCCAGTTCCGTGGGCCGGATGATGCGGAAGTCGCGGTAGATCAGGCCTTTCGCCTCGGCCTCGTTGAGCGGCTTCTCGATGGCGTTGATCGGCATGCCCGTGCGTTCGCCGAACAGGTTCGGGTCGAAGCCTTCCGTCAGGCGCAGCGTGTTGAGCATGAATTCGAAGCCCAGCTCGGCGCGCCCGATCTCGCGTTCCTCGGCCACGGCATTGCCCTTGGCCGCCGCCTCCATGAACGACGCCGGCTGCTTGTAGCGGGCCTGGCGCAGCACGCGATGCGGAAACGACAGCTTCGAATGCGCGCCCGCACCGATGCCGAGGTAGTCGCCGAACAGCCAGTAATTCAGGTTGTGGCGCGCGCGGTGGCCCGGCTTTGCATAGGCCGAGACCTCGTAGTGACCATAGCCCGCGGCCGCCGTGCGTTCGGCGATCATGTCCTGGATGTCGGCGCTTTCGTCGTCGCTCGGCAGCACGGGCGGGTACTTCGCGAACACCGTGTTCGGTTCCATCGTCAGGTGGTACAGCGACAGATGCGGCGGCGCGAAGCGCAACGCGGTGTCGATGTCGGCCTGCGCCTCGGCCAACGTCTGTCCCGGCAGCGCGTACATCAAGTCGAGGTTGAAGTTGTCGAAGTTGGCATGCGCGATCTCGACGGCCTTGATCGCCTCGTCCTCGTCGTGGATGCGGCCCAGCGCCTTCAAGTGCGCGCCGTTGAAGCTCTGGATGCCGATCGACAGGCGGTTGATGCCGCTGGCGCGGAACGCCTTGAACTTGTCGGCCTCGAACGTGCCGGGGTTCGCTTCCAGCGTGATCTCGGCATCGAGGTCCAGCGGCAGCAACGTGCGCAGGTCCGACATCAGGCGGTCGAGACCCGCCGCCGACATCAGGCTCGGCGTGCCGCCGCCGATGAACACCGTGTGGATCTTGCGGCCCCAGATCAGCGGCAGCGACTGTTCGAGGTCGGCACGCAGCGCGTCCAGGTAGGCCTGTTCGGGGATCGGACCGTTCGACTCGTGCGAATTGAAATCGCAATACGGACATTTGCGCACGCACCACGGCCAGTGGATGTACAGCGACAGCGGCGGCAGCGCCGCCAGGTTCAGTGCGCCCGGCTGCAGGTATTGGAGGGCCGCGCTCGCGGCGTTGCGCGGCGTGGCGTCCGGACCGACGGGCTTAATCGGAATCATGCGAGCTTCCCGAGCTTGTCGACGAGCGCGCGCAGCGCCTGGCCGCGGTGCGACACGGCGTTCTTTTCTTCCGGCGCCAGCTCGGCGGCCGTGCGGCCGAAATCCGGCACCAGGAAGTACGGATCGTAGCCGAAGCCGTTGGCACCGCGCGGCGTGTCGATGATCCGGCCGCGCCACATGCCGTCCGCGATCACGGGCTGCGGGTCGTCCGCGTGGCGCACGTACACGAGCACGCAGTAGTAATACGCGGATTTGTCGGCGTGGTCCGCGAGATCGGCGACGAGCTTGGCGTTGTTGCGCGCATCCGACTTCGGTTCGCCGGCAAAGCGCGCCGAGTACACGCCGGGCGCGCCTCCCAGGGCGTTCACGCACACGCCGGAATCGTCGGCGAGGGCCGGCAGGCCCGTCAGGCGCGCGGCGTGGCGGGCCTTCTGCAGCGCGTTCTCGACGAAGGTGCCGAACGGTTCTTCCGCTTCGGGGACGTTGAATTCGCCCTGCGGATGGAGTTCGAAGCCGATCGGGCCGAGTAATTCTGCGAATTCCTTGAGCTTGCCCGCGTTGTTGGAAGCAAGGATGAGGCGTTGGGTCATTGCGGTCTCGGTCTGGACGAAGAACTGCGTATTTTACCGCTCATCCCGCGATAAGCGCAGCCGGTCGCGCGGCGGTGGCACGGCGCCGCGTGCCTTCCTATCATGGCGCCCACAACAACACTGGGAGACTACCATGCCATTTCGCCAAGCCGCCGGCCGCCACCCGCTCGTCGCCGCCATCTTCTGCGCCGCCCTGCAGTTCGCAATCACGATCCTGATCCTCAAGGCCGGCAAGGCGTTCGCGCCACCGGAAGCGTGGGGCAAGGTGAAACTGGCCGCGTTCGCGTCGACCGTCGTCCTGCCGCTGCTGCTGACGCAGGCGCTGGGCCTGTGGCGCGCCGTCGGCCTCGGCGCGGACCGCCTGCGTCCAACGCCGTTCTTCTACGCCTGTTTCGTCCCCGTGCTGATGTTCGCCGCGCTGGGCGTGCGGCTCGACGCGCGGCCCGACGTCGGTGGCGAAGTGCTGATGCAGTTCGTGAACGCGTTCGGCGAGGAACTGCTGTTCCGGGGCGTGATCTTCGCCCTGCTGCTGCGCCTTCCCGTGTGGCAGGCCATCGTCGTCAACGGGCTGCTGTTCGGATCCATGCACCTGATCCACGGCACGATGGACGGCGACTGGCCGGGTGCCGTCGTGTGGGCCCTGATGAGCGCCTGCGCCGGCATGATGTTCACGGCCGCGCGCTACCGCACGGGCAGCCTGTGGTTGCTGGTGCTGCTGCACATGGTGCTGAACCTCGCCAGCATCTTTTCGAACGTGGAGTTCGTCGCGGGGCCGGAGGTCAACCTGCTGGTGCAGCGGGCCACGAAGGTCGTCGAACTGGCGCTGGCGGCGTGGGTGATGGTGGGTGCCGCGCGGCGTCCGGTGGCGATCGGTGCCGCCGGCTAATCGCGGCTGCGGACCATGATCAGGATGGCGGCGAGCACGCTGAACGCCGCGCCGGCATAGAAGGTCGCGGCGGCGCCCACACGCTCCCACAGCACGCCGGCGACGACGCTCGCCGCCAGCATCGCGATGCCGGAGACGAGGTTGAACATGCCGAACGCCGTTCCCTTCAGGTCGGGCGGCGCGGCCTGCGCCACCATCACGGCCAGCAGGCCTTGCGTCATCCCCATGTGCAGGCCCCACAGGCCTACGCCGAGCAGGACGGCCGGCCCCCGGCCGCTGTGGGCGAGTACGAGGTCGGCCAGCACGAGGAAGCCCAGCCCCGCGATGAGCAACCGTCGATGATCCACGCTGTCGGCCAGCTTGCCGAACGGGTAGGCGGACAGCATGTAGACAGCGTTCATGGCGACCATCACGAGTGGCACGAGGGCCGGCCGCATGCCGCCCTGCATGGCACGCAGCACGAGGAACGCTTCGCTGAAGCGCGCCAGCATGAACACGGCGCCGGTCGCGACGACCCACCAGTACGCGCCCGACAGCCGGCGCATGCTCGCACGGCTGAGCGGATTGACGCCTTTCGACGGCGCCGTCTTTGCCGGCTCGCGCACGCCCAGCGCCAGCAGCAGGACGGCCAGCACACCCGGCACGAGCGCGAGCCAGAAGATGCGCCGGTAATCGTTCGCCCACAACAGCATCAGGCCCGCGGCGAGCAGCGGGCCGGTGAAGGCGCCCACCGTGTCCAGCGCCTGGCGCAGGCCGAACGCGGCGCCGCGGTACTGCGGCGGCGTGATGTCCGCCACGAGCGCGTCCCTGGGCGCGCCGCGCAGGCCCTTGCCGATGCGGTCGGCGAAGCGGGCCGCGAGCACGACCTCCGCCGACGCGGCGATGGCGAAGAACGGCTTGCTGGCGGCGCCGAGCGCATAACCGGCCACGGCGAGCCATTTGCGGTTGCCGAGGTAGTCACTGAGGCTGCCCGAGAAAATCTTGACGATGAGCGCCGTCGCTTCGGCGATGCCTTCGATCAGGCCGACCGTCGTCATGCTGGCGCCGAGGCCGGCGACGAGGAACATCGGCAGCAGGCTGTGGACGATCTCGGACGAGATATCCATCAGCATGCTGACGAAGCCGAGGATCCAGATCGGGCCCGGGATGCGGCGCAGCGTGGAGAATCGGCGGTCCGTCATTCGGCCGCCCGCGCTAGGCCTGCGGAAACACCATGCGCGCCTCGAACCCCGGCTCTGCGGCGCGCAGCGCGAGCGTGCCTTCGTGCAGCTGCGTGATGGCGGTGACGATCGACAGGCCCAGGCCATTGCCCGGCAGGTGGCGGCTCTGGTCGACGCGGTAGAAGCGCCGCGTGATCTTCTCCATCTCCGGCGCCGACACGCCGGGGCCATAGTCGCGCACCGTCAGCACCGGTGCGCCATCGATCATGTCCACCGCGACGTCGATCTTGCCGCCGCTGCGGCCGTACTTGATGGCGTTGTCGATCAGGCTCGCTAGGGCGCTGGCCAGCAGGTCGCGGTCGCCGCGGATCGTCGTCGGCCGGCCGGCGAAGCGCAGCGCGACGCCCTGCTCGTCGGCGGCCGCTTCGTAGAGTTCCGTCATGTCGTGCGCGATGGCGGCCCGGTCGAGTTTTTCGAACGTGCCCGCGCGCACGCCCGATTCCAGCGCGGCGATCTGCAGCAGCTTGTCGAACAGCGAGATGACGCTGTCGATGTCCTCGATGGCGAGGCGCGCGTCCGCCACGAGCGCGTGCGGGTCGGTCGACGCCTGCAGCGCGCGGTCGAGGCGCGAGCGCACGCGCGACAGCGGCGTGCGCAGGTCGTGCGCGATGGAGTTCGACACGTGGCGCACGCCTTCCATCAG
>Ga0207657_10005978_pt1 | contig 12665 bp, 10 predicted proteins | sample KBSC33metaG_FD_184316 | JGI IMG/M metagenome (GOLD analysis project Ga0207657, IMG submission 184316) | Corn rhizosphere microbial communities from Kellogg Biological Station, Michigan, USA - KBS C3-3 metaG (SPAdes) (version 2) | ecosystem: Host-associated > Plants > Roots > Rhizosphere > Soil ...
GATGTGCCGTTGGGCAGGTTAGAGCAGTACCAACGGCACATCGACCCAATTCCGGCGCGGCGGCGGTTTCTGTCCTCAGTAGGTCTGGGCGCTGCGTACGTCCAGGTTGCGGAACTGCGGCTCGCCGGTGCAGATCGACTGCAGTTCCTTGCCGAACGCCTCGGTGGCCGGATGCCCGGAATTGGCCATCGCCTCGGTGTAACCGGGGAATTCCACCATGGCGACGTGGTGCCCGGGCCGGTCCCGGTCGGAGCCGAGCACGCCCCAGCGCACCGTGTGCTGCGCGCCGATGGCCTCGGCCCACCGGCCGACGATCGCGTCCCACTCCGCGATGCGGTCGGTGTCGAACTCGATGAGCTGGACGAACGCTCCCGGCGCGGAAACGCCGGGCTCATCGGCCAGCAGGCCGCGCATCTGCTCGCGCAGTTCGGGGGCGTCGTCGTGCCCGTGCACGGTGACCGCGTGCTGCGCCGCGGCGGCGACGAGTTCGTCCGGCTCGCCGGTGATGGCCAGCGTGCAGCCGACGTCGTTGGGGGCCGAGCGGCAGTCGATGATCTTCCTGGTCATGATGGTCTCCTTCAGTGCTCTTTTTCGGTGCTCTTTTTCAGGGACGGGCTTCGTAGACGGCGTTGAACGGGGTCTCCGCGGCCCGGCGGAACCGGCTGAACCCGGCCTGCGCCGCGACCTCGCGGATGGCTTCCTCCCCGGCCTGGGCGCCCAGGGCATAGCCGCCGGCCTGCGAGCGGGCGGCCGGGACGCAGATGAACGTGGAGAACGAGTAGTACACCCGGCTCACCGGGTTGAGGTTCGCGGCCAGCGTGTCGCCGGCCACCGGCTCGACGATCAGCCAGGTGCCGTCGGCGTCGAGGGCCTGCCTGATGTGCCGGGCCGCGCCGACCGGATCGCCCATGTCGTGCAGGCAGTCGAACGTGGCGACGAGGTCGTATCCGGTCCCGGAGAAGGTCTGCGCCGACGCGACCTCGAACCGGGCCCTGTCCGCCAGGCCGGCCTCGGCGGCGTGCTTGCGCGCCGTGTCGACGGACGCCTGGTGGTAGTCCGAGCCCAGGATCGCGGACGTGGGATAGGCCTGGGCCAGCAGCACGGTCGACGCCCCGTGGCCGCAGCCGACGTCGGCCACCCGGCCGCCGGCGGCCAGCTTCTCCGCCACGCCGTCCAATGCCGGGATCCAGCTGGAGGTGAGGTTGGCGACGTAGCCCGGGCGGAAGAACATCTCGGTCCCGGCGAATACGTCCTCGTGGTGCTCGTGCCAGCCCATGCCGGCACCGGACCGGAACGCGTCGGTGACCTGCGACTCGGCCCGCAGCGCGCCCAGCGCGAGCAGGAACGCACCCGGCAGGTACAGCGTCCCGTCCGGGTCGGCCAGCGCGAACGCCTGCTCCTCGGTCAGCGAGAACCGCCCGGCGGCGGGATCGCAGCTGACGTACCCGCCCGCCGCCTGCCCGCGCAGCCACTCCGCGACATACCGCGGGTCGGTTCCGGTCCGCCGCGCCAGCTCCTCCGCGGTAGCCGGCCCCTCGGCCAGGCCGCGGTACAGGCCCAGGCGGTGCCCGACGACGACGTTCCCGGCCGCGATGGTGGCGCCCAGGTCGCCGACGAACCGGCCGAGCAGCTCGCCCAGCTTGTCTTGATCGATGGTCATGATGGTCCCCTTTCGTTGGGTCGCGGCCAGCCTCCCCGGGCCCCGTCTTCTCCTGCGTCAACGCAGCGTCAACCGCGGGACCGCGGTTTACAATGAGCGCGTGCTGCAGGTGCGGCTCCTAGGAGGAGTGGCCGCGGACCACGATGGCGAGCAGCTCTCACTTCTTCCGCCCGTCAGCCGGCTGCTCGCCGTCCTCGCGCTGCGCCCCGGGCCCCAGGACCGGGAGACCGTGGCGGCCACCCTGTGGCCCGGCGCGGCCGGACCCGCCGCGCGGGCGAACCTGCGGACCGCCATCTGGGCCCTGCGCAAGGCCGTCGGCGACGACGCGCTGATCACCTCCCGGACCGCGGTCGGGCTACGGCCCGAGGCCGTCACGGTCGACCTGGCCGACGGCCTGCGCCGCGCCGCCGACGGCGACGCCGATGCCGCGGCCGCGCTGTGCCGCGGCGAGCTGCTGCCCGGGAACGCCGAGGACTGGGCCGAGACGGCCCGGCGGCGGCAGCGGGCCGAGCTGGCCGAGACGCTGGCCGCCCGGTCCGCGGCCGCCGAGCGTGACGGCGACGCGGCCGGCGCGGCGCGCTGGTCCCGGCTGCGCTGCGAGCTTGATCCGCTGAACGAGGCGGCCCACGCCGATCTGGTCCGGCAGCTCGCCGCGGCCGGCGACCGGGCCGGGGCGCTGGTCGCCGGGCGCGAGGCCACCGACCGGCTGCGCGCGGAGCTGAGTGTGGGGCCCGGGCCGTCGCTGCGCGCGGCGCTGGCCGAGGCGCGTGGTCCCGGGGTATCCGGCCCGGCCACGGCCTCCGGGTCCTCCGGGTCCTCCGGGGCCTTCGGGTCCCGGCCGCTCTACGGGCGGGCCGCCGAGCTCCGCACGCTCATGGCGGCCTGGACGGCGGCGCGGGCCGGGCACGGGCGCGTGGTCCTGATCACCGGGGAGGCCGGGATCGGCAAGACCCGCCTGGTCGCGGAGCTGGCCCGGCGCGCGGAGAACGCCGGGGCCAGGACCGCGATCGGCGCCGGGGTGGACGTCGGCGGCGCGGCGCCGCTGGCCACCTGGCAGGAACTGGTGCCGCAGCTGGCCCGCGGTGTGCCGGCCCCGCCGGAGGACGCCGACTGGCCGGCCGAACTCGGCCGGCTGGCGCCGGATATCGCCACCCAGCTGGGCCGGGACCAGCCGCCCCCGCCGGTCTCCTCGCCGGAGCTGGAGCGGCTCCGGGTGTTCGACGCGGTCCTGCGGCTGGTGGAGTGGGCCGCGGCCGGCCGGCCCGTGCTCCTGGTGGCCGAGGACGTGCACCGGGCCGACCCGGCCAGCATGCAGCTGTGCGCGCACATCGGCCGGCGGCTGGCCGCCCGGCCGGTGCTGTTCGTGCTGACCCGCCGGGACAAGCCGGACCGCCCTGACGCCGACGCGCTGCTGGCCGACCTGGCCGGCCGCGGTGTCGAGGTGGCCGAGCTCGAGCTCGGTCCGCTGGCCGCGGTCGAGCTCGCCGCGGTGGCCCGCAGCGTGGCCGACCTGACCGACCAGGCCGTCGATCAGGTGATCCGCGCCGCCGACGGCAACCCGCTGCTGGCGGTGGAGAGCGCCCGGGCCCTCGCCGCGGGCCGCGATGCCCCGCCGCAGAACCTGCGGGCCGCCGTCCGGGCGGCCGTCGGGGCCCTGGCCCGCCCAGCGCGGGACCTGGCCGAGATGCTCGCCGCGGCGGGCCGCGAGCTGTCAGCGGCCGAACTGGCCGCGGCGTACCTCAATCTGGCGCTAACCGAGCGCGACGCCGCCGAGGCCGCCGTGCTGGACACCGGGCTGGTCGTCCGGGTGCGCGGCGGGCTGCGCTTCCGGCACGCGCTGCTCGCCGAGGCGGTCCGGGCCGACCTGGGGGAGCAGGGGCGCCGCTACGAGCAGCTCGCGCTGGCCATCGAGGCGGCCGCTCCGGCACCGGACCAGGTGGCCGCCGAGGTGGCCGGCCACCTGCACCGGGCGGGCCGCGACGACCTGGCCGGGCCGCGCTGGCAGCGGGCGGCCCGGCACGCCCGGTCGCTGGGCGCGATGCCGGAGGCGGCCCGGTTCTGGGCCGAGGCCGTGCGCTGCGACCCCGAAGCCGCGGACCTGCGGCTGGAACTGGCCGAGGCCTTCGGCTGGCTCGGCCAGGATGCCGACTTCGAGCGCGAGTGGCACGCGGCGCTCGAGCTTCTCCCCGAAGAACGGCAGTCGGTGGCCTGGTCCCGCCGCGGCCAGGTGCACCGCACGGTGGTGTGTAATCCCCGGGCGTCGCTGGCCGCCTACCAGCGGGCCGCCGAGCTGCTGCCCGCGGACGCGCCGCCATCGCAGCGGATAGAAATCCTGCTCGGCACCGCCTGGGGTGAGTCGTCGGCCGGCGATCCGGCCCGCGGGGCCGCGCTGCTGGGGGAGGTGGCCTCGCTGGTCACCGAGCCCGATGACCGGATCGTGGCGGAGATGGCCAACGCCGAGCTGATGTCGGTCATCCGGCTGGGCCGGTTCGGCGAGTGCGAGGCGGTGGCCGCGCGGGGCGGAGCCGCCGCGCGCCGGGCGGGCCGGCCGCTCGTCGCCTTCGGGGTCTGGATCCAGACCGCGTGCGCGCTGAGCGGGTCCGGCGACCTGACCGGTGCGCTGCGGGCGGCGGATGCCGCCGTGGCGGCGACCCGCGGCATGACGGTGATCGAGTTTCAGTGCCTGGCCGCCCGGGCCTTCGTGCTGTCCCGGCTCGGCCGCCACGCCGAGGCGCTGTCGCTGGCCCGCGAGCAGCTGGCCATGGCGGAACGGATGGACTCGCCCGCGATCGCGGCCCGGGCTCGCCACGACGCCGGGCTGATCTCGCTGGCGGCCGGGCGCCATCTTGAGGCGGCACACCTGCTCGAGCAGGCCCTGGCCGAGGGGGCGGAGGTGAGCCGGCCGGCCGCACGGCTGGCCCAGGCCGAGGCCCTGGCCCGCTCCGGCCGCCCGGACGAGGCCACGGCCGAGGTGCGCCGGGCGGCGCTGGAGCCCGTGCGCAGCAGCGATCAGCCGTGGGCGCTGGTACCGCGGATGACACGGGTCCAGGGCCTGATCGCCCTGGCCCGCGGCGACCGGGCCGGAGCCCGCCGCCGGCTGACCGAGGCCGCGGATGGCTGGCGGCGTCACCTGGGGCACGACCCCGGCGCGGAGTTCGTGGCCAACTTCGTCGACCTCGGCCGCCCGCCGATCGTCGGCCTGGTCGAGCCGGACTGGGAACTGCGCCGCCTCACCGCCGAACTGGCCGGGCTCGATGAATTCGATGAGCTCACGGAGGTGCCGTTATGCCGGGATTCGCGCTGAGCGCGCAGTGCCGCGCGCCCGTCGAGGAAGTGTGGAAGCTGCTGTTCGACCCGGCCCGGTTTCCCCAGTGGTGGACGGGCGTCGAGACCGTGCGGACCGGCCCGCCCGGCGAGTTCACGCTGTGGCCGACGGGTTACCCGGACTTCCCGATGCCGCAGAAGCTGCGGGTGGACGAGGTGAACGAGCGGATCACGATCTCCTGCCAGGTCTCCGACATCGAGCTCGTCTGGCAACTCGCCGAGGCGGGCACCGGCACCGCCATCCACGTGACCGTCAGCCTGCCCGAGCGCGAGGCCCGCCGGCTGGACGGACAGCATCAGCTCATCGAGGAGTCCCTGCACCGCCTCGCCGCCCTAGCCGAGACCGCAGCCTAACGCACCCCCGTCTTCATGATCGTGAACAGTTTTGGGCAAATAGCACCGGAAACTGTTCACGATCATGGAAGCGGCAGGCGGACGGTCACACGCAGGCCCGGCCCGGCGTCGCCGAGGCGCACAGAACCACCGTGGGCCTCGGCCGTGGACCGCACGATGGCCAGGCCGAGGCCGGCGCCCTCCTCGCCCGTGCGATCACGTGCTTGGTCCAGGCGAGCGAAGCGACCGAAGGCCCGTTCGGCATCTTCGGCGGGAATCCCTGGCCCGTCGTCGGCTACGGTGAGCACGGCCCACCCGCCGTCGTCCCGCACCGACACGCAGACCCGGCTGGCCGCGTGCCTGACCGCGTTGTCCAGCAGGTTCACCAGCAGCCTGGCCAGCGCGTCGGCGTCACCCTCCACCACGCACGGCCCCGCCGTCTCGGCCCGCACCGGGACCCGGGCCGTGGCGTAGCGCGCCGCGACCGACTCGCACACCCCGGCCAGATCGGTGGGCGTACGCCGCAGGTGCTGCCCGTCCAGCCGGGCCAGCAGCAGCAGGTCCTCGGTCAGCCGGGCCAGCCGCAGCGTGTCGGCGTGCACGTCACGCGCGGTCTCCGCCCAGTCCACGCCGTCCGGGTAGTCCAGGGCCACCTCGAGCTGGGCGCGGATGCTGGCGATCGGGCTGCGCAGCTCGTGCGCCGTGTCCGAGACCAGGTCCCGCTGCCGCTGCTGGGCCTCGGCGAGCCGGGAGAGCATGTCGTTCAGCGTGACGGCGAGCGAGCGTACCTCGTCCCGGGCGGGCGGTACCGGCAGGTCACGCGGCACGCCGGTCTGCGTCACCTCGGCGGCGCCCCGGCGCAGCGCGGCGATCGGCCGCAGCGTGTACCCGGTGAGCAGCCAGGTGACCAGGGCCAGCAGGGCGAACAGCAGCGGCGTCCCGATGGCCAGGACCCGGGCCAGCGTGGCCAGGCTGTCGCTGGCCTGGGTGTAGGAGATCGCGGAGATGACGACGTGATGTCCGGCCGCCCCGACGGCGACCACCCGCAGCATCGACGGCAGCCCCAGCGGCGGGCCCGCCAGCGTGCGGGCCTGGCCGGTCCGCGCGGCCGCCCGCGCCTGGGCCAGCGGCAGCATCGGCACCAGCCGGTCCGCGCCCGGCGAGATGTTGGTGATCCGGCCGGTGGCGTCGAGCACCTGGATGGTGAGCGTCCCCGGCGCGACCGGCACCGGGCTGGGCAGCCGGCCCTCGTCGAGGAGCGCCGCCACCTCCACCGCGCCCTGCCGGGCCGACACGTCCAGGTCGCGGACGAGCGACGCGTGCAGCGCGCTGACCAGGAGCACCGCCGCCAGGGCCAGGGCCAGCGCCAGCCCGGCCGACGTGGCCAGCGTCAGCCGTGCCCGCAGGCTCCGCCGCCGCCACCACCCCGCCATCCGCCATCGCTGGTCGACCATCGTCAACCACCGTCGGCCGCGAGCCGGTAGCCGGCCCCGCGCACGGTCTGCAGCGCGTTCCGGCCGAACGGCGTGTCGATCTTGCGCCGAACGTACCCGGCGTAGACCTCGACCACGTTCAGGTCCGCCACCGCGTCCGGGTCCCAGACGTGCTCGAGCAGCTCGGCTTTTGACACCACCTGGCCCGCCCGCCGCATCAGGTACTCGAGCAGCGCGAACTCCCTGGCGGTCAGCTCGAGGGCGGCCTCGCCGCGGCGGACCGTCCGGGCGGCCGGGTCGAGGCGCAGGTCACCCGCTGCCAGCACGGCGGGGCGCGGCCGGGCACCGCGGCGCAGCAGGGCGCGCAGCCGGGCCGCGAGCACCACGTAGGAGAACGGCTTGGTCATGTAGTCGTCGGCGCCGAGATCCAATCCGTCGGCCTGGTCGTACTCGCCGTCCTTGGCCGACAGGATCAGCACCGGCACCCAGTTGCGTTCGGCCCGCAGCCGCTCGCACACCTGGTAGCCGGACAGGCCGGGCAGCATGAGGTCGAGCACCACGGCGTCGTACCCGCCCTCCCGGGCCAGGTGCAGGCCGTCCACGCCGTCGTGGGCGACGTCGACGACGAACCCCTCGGCGGTCAGGCCGCGGCGCACGGCCGAAGCGAGACGCCGTTCGTCTTCTACCACGAGCACCCGCACTGTCCTAGTGTGGCGCAGAGGGCCGACTGCCGCCGCCGGCCTCTCAGGGTGCTCACAGCGGCGGTACGGCACTGTGGGATACATGATTCAGGCACCGAAGCTGTCCCGCCGGGCCAGGTGGGCGATCCCCGCCGGCGCCCTGGTCATCACCGGCGGGGTCCTGGCCGGGTCGCTGATCACGGCGGCGCAGGCCGCGCCCGGGCTGCCCGCGCGTACCGCGGCCCAGCTCCTCGCCGAGGTGGCCGACTCCACCCCGCCGCCGCTGACCGGCACCGTGGTGGAGACCGCCTCGTTCGGCCTGCCGTCGCTGCCCGCCACCGGGAACCCGACCTCGCTGTCCTCGCTGCTCACCGGGTCGCACACGATCCGGGTGTGGTACGCCAGCCCCGGCCACTTCCGGCTGGCCGTGCCGCAGTCGCTGAGCGAGAGCGACGTGATCAGGGACGGCCGCACCGCGTGGCTGTGGCAGAGCACGCTGAACAAGGTGACCAAGTTCACCCTTCCGGCGCACGCGCCCGACAAGACCGTTCCCCAGCAGCCGGTCACGCCGCAGCAGGCGGCTCAGCAGGTGCTGGCCGCGGTCGGGCCGACCACCACGGTCCGGGTGGACAGCAACGTGACGGTGGCCGGGCAGGCCGCCTACGCGTTGGTCCTCGCGCCCAAGGACGCCAGGTCGCTGGTCGGCCAGGTGCAGATCGACGTGGACGGCCACAACGGCGTGCCGCTCCGCCTGCAGGTCTTCGCGCGCGGCTCCAGCAGCCCGGCCTTCCAGGTGGGCTACACCGACATCGCCTTCGTCAAGCCGGCCGCCGCCGACCTCAGCTTCACCCCGCCGCCGGGGGCGACGGTCACCCAGGTGAACCTGTCGGACCACCCCGCCGGAGCCAAGGCTCACGCCCGCCCCGACGTCACCACGACCGGGTCCGGCTGGCTGACCGTGCTCGAGCTGCCGTCGTCCGACCTGACCTCGGGCGCGGGCCCCGGCAGCGGTCATTCGGCCGGTGACGACGCGGCCGTGCTGCGCACCCTGCTCGCCGCGGCCACCCCGGTGCACGGCGCCTGGGGCAGCGGCCGGCTGCTGCGGACCAGCCTGGTCTCGGTGCTGATCACCGATCAGGGCCACGCCTTCGTCGGCGCGGTCCAGCCGAGCGTCCTGTACGCTGCCGCAGCGGCTCAGCCGCATTGACCGCGATCTCGACCAGCGGGCTGACCAAGCGATTCCGCGGTGGTCAGCTCGCGGTCGACCACATCGACCTGGCCGTCCCGCTCGGGTCGGTCTACGGTTTCCTCGGACCGAACGGGTCGGGCAAGACCACCACGATCAGGATGCTGCTCGGCCTGGCCTACCCCACCAGCGGCACCGCGTCGCTCCTCGGCGTGCCGATGCCGGACGGCGCCACCACGGTGCTGCACCGGGTCGGCTCGCTGGTCGAGGGGCCTGCCTTCTACCCGTTCCTGGCCGGCGCGGACAACCTGGCCCGCTACGACGCGGCGGACCGGACCGCCGACCCGGCCACGGCGCGGGCCAGGATCACCGAGGCCCTGGACCGGGTGGGCCTGCTCGCGGCGGCGAAGAAGCGGTACCGGCACTACTCCCTGGGCATGAAGCAGCGGCTGGCCATCGCCGCGGGCCTGCTGCGGCCCCGGGAGCTGATCATCCTGGACGAGCCGACCAACGGGCTCGACCCGCAGGGGACCCGGGAGGTGCGCGCGCTGATCAGGCAGATCGCGGCCGACGGCACCACCGTGTTCGTCTCCTCGCACCTGCTGGCCGAGGTGGAGCAGATCTGCACGCACGTGGGCGTGATGCGCACCGGGAAGCTGGTGTTCCAGGGCTCGCTGCCCGAGCTGCGCCGGACCGGGGCCTCCCGGGTCAGCGTGCAGACCGCCGACCCCGAGGCGGCGGCCAAGGTGCTCACCGGCCTCGGCCTGGCCGACGCCCAGGCCACCGAGGCCGGCGACGTCCAGGCCGGTGATGCCCAGGCCGGGGCGTCGGCCATCCTCGGCGACGCGTCGCCGGAGCAGGTCTGCGCCGAGCTCGTCCAGGCCGGGATCGGCGTCCGCGGCTTCGCGGTCGTCTCGCCCAGCCTGGAAGACCTGTTCGTCGGGCTCACCGGGGAGGGCTTCGATGTCAGCGGGTAGGTTCTACGCCTCCGAGCTCCGGCTCGTCCTGCTGCGCAGGCGCAACCTGCTGCTGCTGGCGGTGACCGCCGTCTTTCCGCTGATCATCGGCATCGCCCTGCGGCTGGCCGCGCCCCGCCCGGAGGGGGGCGACGGGGGATCCGGCCTGGCGTTCTTCAACCAGCTGGCGGGCAACGGCGTGTTCCTGACCTTCATCGCGCTGTCCACCCTGCTCGTGCTGGTGCTGCCGGTGGTGGTCGCGGTGGTGGCCGGCGATTCGGTGGCGGGCGAGGCCGGCTACGGCACGCTGCGCTACCTGCTCGCGGTGCCGGCCGGGCGGACCAGGCTGCTCGCGGTCAAGTACGGCGTGATCGTGACGTTCGCGCTGTGCGCCACGTTCATCGTCTCCGCGGTGGCGCTGGCGGCCGGCGCCGCGCTGTTCCCGGTCGGCCCGGTCACGCTGCTGTCCGGGACCACCGTCTCGCTGGCGGCCGGGCTGCTCCGGCTGCTGTTCGTCACCTTGTACGTGACGGCCGCGATGGCCGCCCTCGGCGCGATCGGCCTGGCCATCTCCACGCTGACCGAGCACGCGATCGGGGCCATCGCCACCCTGATGATCCTGGTGGTGACCAGCGAGGTGATCGACAACGTGCCGCAGCTCCACGCGGCCGGCCCGTACCTGCCGACGCACTGGTGGCTGTCCTTCGACTCCCTGCTGCGCGTCCCCGTGGACACCTCCACCCTGCTCCGCGGCCTGCTCTCGTTCGCGGTCTACGCCGTGCTCTTCGGCTCCTTCGCCTGGGCCCGCTTCACCTCAGCCGACGTCACCAGCTGACTCCGCGCTACCCGCTCTCAGCACCCGCGGCGCCCGCCCCGCCCTGCCCCCACCTGCATCCCATGCGCTATTGCAACAAAGTTGCAATAGCTTCTAAACTGGGACCCCTGTGCAAGAAGGGAGCTTAATGGCTGATCCGCGCGGCCGTCTGAGGAAGATCCGGCAGGGGTTGAGCCCGGCCGAGTGGACCCGCATGGGCGGCATGGTCGCGGCGGTCGTCGGGCTGCACGTGGCGGGCTGGGTGATGCTCACGGCCGCATTGGGCGGCCACTACCAGATCAGCAAGACGACGGTCTTCGGGGTCGGCACCGGGGCGCTGGCCTACACGCTGGGCATGCGGCACGCGTTCGACGCCGACCACATCGCGGCGATCGACAACACCACCCGCAAGCTGGTCAGCGAGGGCAAGCGCCCGCTGTCCGTCGGGTTCTTCTTTTCCCTGGGTCACTCCAGCGTGGTGTTCGTGCTCGCGGTGCTGCTGAACTTCGGCATCAGGGGCCTGGACAAGCAGGTCAGCAACGACAACTCCGGGCTGCACACGATCACCGGCGTGGTCGGGACCTGCGTGTCGGGTTTCTTCCTGTTCCTGATCGCCGCGTTCAACATCATCGTCCTGGCCGGGATCATCAGGGTGTTCCGGGAGATGCGCAACGGCCGCTACAACGACGAGGAACTCGAGGAGCAGCTGAACAAGCGCGGCCTGATGAACCGGTTCCTCGGCCCGCTGGCCCGCCGGGTCGACACGCCGTGGAAGATCTACCCGATCGGCTTCCTGTTCGGCCTCGGCTTCGACACCGCCACCGAGATCGCGCTGCTCGTGCTGGCCGGCACGGCCGTCGCGGGCGGCCTGCCGTTCTACGCGATCCTGTCGCTGCCGATCCTGTTCGCGGCCGGGATGAGCCTGTTCGACACGGCCGACGGCTGCTTCATGAACTTCGCCTACGACTGGGCGTTCGCCAAGCCGGTCCGCAAGGTCTACTACAACCTCACCATCACCGGCCTGTCCGTGTTCGTGGCGGTGTTCATCGGCACGATCGAACTGCTCGGCCTGCTGAGCCAGAACGCCCACCTGAACGGCTCGTTCTGGTCCTTCCTGGCGGGCTTCAACATCAACACGGCCGGCTTCGTCATCGTCGGGGTGTTCGTGGTGACCTGGATAATTGCCCTGTGCATCTGGCACTTCGGCCGGATCGAGCAGAAGTGGGAGTCCGGCCCCGCGGTCAGCCCGGACTGCGCCGACTGAGCCACCCGCCGGCATCACCAGGTGAAGTCTTCCTCCCAGAACTCCGTAACCCCGCGCGCCGACGAGGGCCGCGAGGTCTCCAGGCCGCGCAGCTCCACCCGGCGGATCTTGCCGGAGATCGTCTTGGGCAGATCGCCGAACTCCACTCGCCGGATCCGCTTGTACGGCGCCACCCGCTCCCGGCAGAAGGCCATGATCGACTGCGCCAGCTCCGGCGAAGCCACCCGCCCGGCGGCCAGCAGCACGTAGGCCTTTGGCACCGCGAGCCGAACGGGGTCCGGTGACGGCACCACCGCCGCCTCCGCCACCGCCTCGTGCTCGATCAGCACGCTCTCCAGCTCGAACGGCGAGATCCGGTAGTCCGAGGCCTTGAACACGTCGTCGGTGCGGCCCACGTAGGTGATGTAGCCGTCGTCGTCCGAGGTCGCCACGTCGCCGGTGTGGTAGTACCCGCCCCGCATGGCCGTCTCATTCAGAGCGGAATCATCCAGGTACCCGGTCATCAGCCCGAGCGGCCGCCGCGACAGGTCCAGGCAGATCTCCCCGTCACGACCCGGCTCCCCGCTGACAGGATCGACGAGCACGACGGAGTATCCCGGCAGCGGCCGCCCCATCGAGCCGGCCCGCACCGGCTGGCCCGGCGTGTTCCCGACCTGCGCCGTGGTCTCGGTCTGGCCGAACCCGTCCCGCACCGTGATCCCCCAGGCCTTGCGCACCTGCTCGATCACCTCCGGGTTCAGCGGCTCGCCCGCGGCCACGCACTCCCGCAAGGACGACACGTTGGCGGCACCCAGGTCCGCCTGGATGAGCATCCGCCATACCGTGGGCGGCGCGCAGAACGTCGTCACCTGGCACGAACCGAGCGCGGCCAGCAGCGAGGACGCCGAGAACCGCTGGTAGTTCAGCACCAGCACGGTGGCGCCCGCGTTCCACGGCGCGTACACGTTGCTCCACGCGTGCTTGGCCCAGCCCGGCGAGGACAGGTTCAGGTGCACGTCGCCCGGCTGGATGCCGA
>Ga0207657_10005980_pt1 | contig 12663 bp, 10 predicted proteins | sample KBSC33metaG_FD_184316 | JGI IMG/M metagenome (GOLD analysis project Ga0207657, IMG submission 184316) | Corn rhizosphere microbial communities from Kellogg Biological Station, Michigan, USA - KBS C3-3 metaG (SPAdes) (version 2) | ecosystem: Host-associated > Plants > Roots > Rhizosphere > Soil ...
GCGATCCAATCATCAATGCCGTGTGGTCGCCCGATGACCGCAGTATCGCGTACGCTCATGGTGATTCGCTGTACATCCACGAGCCGGACGGCCGCTCGCGCCCGCTGGCTCGGCTCCGGGAAGTGTCCGAGTGTCAGTGGGCGCCGAATGGATCCAGCATCGCGTGCGCTTCCGGCAACGCTGAATATGCCAGGCTTGGTCTCTTCCTCGGGAACCGGTCGCCGAGCCGCATCGTCACGGTCCGTGTAAGCGACGGCGCGATCTCCGCCGTGACCGATAGCAGCTCCGTCAACCAGAGTCCGTTCTGGTCGCCCGATGGTAGATGGCTGTACTTCGTATCCGATCGGCTCGGCCCGCCCGACATCTACGCCGCACAAATGTCGAGCGACGGCCGGGTGGATGGCGATCCGGTTCGGATCACCACGGGACTCGGTCCGCACTCGCTCTCGATATCGTCCGATGGAAAGACAGTCGCATACGATGTGTACACTGCGACGGCGAACATCCGGTCGCTTCCCTTTCCGCCGAACGGTGTCGATCCCAGATCGGCGCTTCCGATCACGACAGGCGCACAGGTAGTGGAGGAGTTCGATGGATCAGCCGACGGGAAGTGGATCTACTACGATTCCGATGTCAGCGGCACCGCTGAGTTGTATCGGCAGCGTCTGCCAAGCAGTGTACCGGAACAACTCACGTTCGACTCGACGGACAATTTCTCGCCGACGCCATCGCCGGACGGACGCGAGCTTGCATTCCATTCATGGCGATCCGGATCGCGCGACATCTACGTGCTTCCGCTGGATGGCGGCGCTCCACAGCGCGTGACATCGTCGCCGCTGCAGGAATCGAAGCCGGCGTGGTCACCCGATGGCAACGCGCTTGCCTATTCGATCTTCGGGCCCACCGGAAGCGTGTGGGTCGTGCGCCGGAAGAACGGAATATGGGGGAAGCCGGTACAGCGCACGCACGAGGGCGGCTATGCGGCGTGGTCTCCCGACGGACGCTCGATTGCGTTCACCACCAGTACGTTCTGGGGCGGCGCGCTCGAGACCATCGATCCCGACTCCGGCGCGCCGCGAATGGTGTTCGATCCGTCGAAGAATCACGGCATGCTCGCCGGGCAGCCGTTCTGGAGCAGCGATGGTCGCGCTCTCTACTTCAAGACCCACGACGCGGCGGGCAACGCACAGTTCTGGTCCGTGCCGGTGACTGGCGGACCGCCAACACTGATGTTGGCGCTCGACGATCCTTCGCAGGGGTCGTTTCGTCCCGAGTGGGCACTGAGGGCCGGCCGGATGTACTACACGGTCGACGATCGCGAGAGCGACGTCTGGGTGATGCAGCTGGGGCCACGGTAGACGCCGGTCATCGGCGACGAATTTCACGATGTGGATGACATTCGCTACCCGCTCGGATATCTGAATCTCTCCACGGTCGCGGAAGCGATGTGCGTCGTCACAAGTTACTTCGACGAATCCCAGCTTCAGCCCAGGACGCGTCTCGCACTCGCAGAGTCGTTGTCGTGACGCTCCGACGCCTCGGCGACGGAAAGTGGACTCCGACCCCTGTTTTCCCTGATTACGGGCTTGGGGCAGTTCCCAGCGCTGCAGCGGCCTTGCCAGCGTCCTCTTGCACCGTCGCGAGAGAAGTCGACTTCAACCCGCTCTGCGCGTAAGCGAGCGCACTTTTCAGCTTTGCCTCCAGTGCGGAGTCGCTCGCCCCATCCTTTATTGCGCCGTCACCCTGGCCCTTGCAGGGGTTACCTGCTGCGGCATCGAAACCGCTGCCTTTCGGGCCGACCAGGCAGTTGACGACATGGTGCAAATGCAGCTGGGCCATCGCCAGGGGAGTCGCGCTTTGTGCCAGCACCGCGTGGGTGTGGGCGGTGGTCGCTTCTGTGGTGGCCTGGCCTTGAGCGAACGCTGTAAGCGGCAAACCTGCTGAGAGCGTTGTAACAACGCCCATGATCAGGAACTTCTTCATGATACCCTCCGAGGGTGATTTTTCTGCTGCGCGCGCGCATTGAATGCTACAAGATCCGTGCCCCATACACCCGTCCACCGCTCGTCATGTGACCGGGCGCAGTCCTCACCGATGCAGGAGGATCGAACATACCATGCAATACTCACTGCTCCTCTACCAGACGAAGTCACAGTTCGCCGCCCGGACCGACCCCGCGCGCCGTGAAGCGAACGGGCGGGCCTTCATGCGTTTTGTTGGTGCACTGCAGGAGGCGGGCGTCCTGATCACTACGCTCGGGATCGAGCCGCCGGAGACCGCCGCCACGGTCCATCTGGCCGACGGGCGGCAACGCGTACAGAGCGGGCCGTATGCGCATACGAACGAACAGCTCGGCGGACTGTGCGTCATCGAGGCGCCGGACCTCGACGCTGCTGTCGCGTGGGCTCGACGCGCGCCATTCGAACACTGTGGCCCGATCGAGGTACGTCCAACCAGGGTCGTCCCGGCTGCCTGACCAACTGCGGCGCTCGGCCAGCGCGATCGGGCCTCTTTCGTCTCACCCCGTCGTGTGAATGATGAGCCCGATGTGCGTGAAGAAGTTGAGTGCGCCGAACAGAAAGAATCCAAGCCCGCTCAATCCCCACACAACACCCACGGTGCGCTCGAGACCTCCGGGTCGCGTCGCCGTTGAAAACTTTCGCAGTGCGAATGGAAACAGCACTGCACCGATACCGACGAAGCCGAACAACCCCGACATGAAGATGGCTTCGACCCACGGATAGTCTGCCAAAAGACCGGAGATGGGTTCCTCAGCCGGTGCGGCGAAGAGCCGGAAGACGAGACCGGCCATCGCGATCGCGATGAGTGCCAGTCCGAGTCCGAGGATGAACAGCGACACCGGACGCGCGACGCTCGCGACGTAACGCGCCATATCGTCATTCGCGCGGATCGTCGGCGCTCGTTTCCACAGATAGAAAGCCGCGGCGAGCAGCAGTACTCCGAATCCAAAACTCGGCTCGCCGAAGATGATGTTGTCGAATGGGAAGTACTTAGCCATCGGCCACGTCAGGGTCATGTGAATGCCCGTGACCGCGAGGATGAATCCTGGTACCGCGAACGCTATGGCCCACGATTCAAGCAGGATATCGCTCTCTCGTCGCAGCGCTCGCGCAAAGGAAACGCACGACATCAGCCCGGCGCCGGCCGCGATCGACATGATCGTGTTGTACGTCGGCATCTGGGTCCAATCGATGATCAGTTGCCCTGGCATGGCGTCGTCCTCCGAATTCCGCGTCCGTGAATGTACGGTGCAAGATCCGACCCAGGTTCTGACGCTCCTAGTTCTGTCGCAGCCCGTTCAGCTGGTCGGCTGGATCGAAGTTCTCGAGTGACGGAGCTGTTACGCAATTTCCATAGTGCTTGCGCGGCTCGTTTAGTAGTCGGCTCTGTACATTGGTGGCGATGCTGACGCCATTCTCGTGCACGCCAACGAGAAACGCCCCCGATCGGTGCGCCATCGTCTGGTTGTCCAGGCGCATCGCCTGCTCGGCGTCGGCGACGTGCGGCGATTCAAGAGCGCCAAGGCACTGTACATGCCGGGCCTGGTCGCCAAGCATCACAACCCGGTGATCATGGCCATGGCGAAGCGTCTACAGAGCCGTGGCATGGCACCGAAGGCAATTGTCGGAGCGAGCATGCGCAGGCTCGTCCACCTGATCTACGGCGTCATCAACTCGGGGAAGCGTTTCGATATGGCAATCCCGATGCGGGGCCTTACTTGTCAAGACGGTATCTGACCCCGGGTTCTGCGATACGGGCTTCTGTTCGCCAGCGTTGACCTAGGCACCCGCGGCGGTGGATATGAACGTGACGAACAGTGCTGTACTTGCAAGCAGCTTCATTGGATTTCCCTTTGAGTTCTCGGAGTTTTCGGCCATGACCAAGATTACATCTTGGATGTGGGAGATTGAACGCCGTTATTGGGCAATCCCGGGCCGCCACTTCTTCACCAACTGCTTCGCTGTCGCCACCGGCTCACCCATCGGCTCGGTTCTGAACGTCGGCGTCGTCGCACGCGACCATTTCTGTTCCCACTCGCACGAAGCGGCGGCAAACGGCCCCCGGTCGAACGGCTTCCCACTGTCCACTGACGCGTTCAGATCCTTGAAGAACGCTTCCCATCGCGGCAGGAAGTATCCAGTGAACATCCCTTCCCACTCCTTGAACGCGTAAAGGTTCAGGTCGTCATTCTGTCCCTCGGTGCACTTGGTGCCCCAGAGCGTGATGATGTTGCGCGCGTTCCACTCGTACAACCGTCGCTCATCATCCGTCGTACCCCAGCGTTTGGCGTCGGCAATCCACCGTCCCAACAGGAACTCCCGCCGCGTGCCAACCAACGTATCGAGGTCGCGTAACAGCGATTCGATCTGTCGCTCCGTCGCGATCAGCTTCGTGCGATTCTTCTCCTCGTACGCCGCCTGCAGTCGCTTGACCAACGGCAGCCCGAGCTGCCCAAGTACCTGCCTCGTCAGATTCACGACGTCATAACGGTACGCGTCGTTACTGCCAAGTGCGGGCGCGGCTGCCAACAGCGAATCCAAAGCGCGCGCGACAATGCGCTCGTCGTACGGCGGAATCGGCTCGGTACGGTACGACCGCCCCTTTACATAAAACTGCGGCCGCTCGCCCAGGAAATTCCCGGTCTGCGCCGACGAGCGGAACGCTGTCGCGAGCAGCAACTGCCACGCGCTCCACGCCGACGCGTTGTAATGCCCATACCGGCGTGTGATGTAATCGCGCGTCCACGCAGGCACGTCGGGCACGGTGTCGCGCCAAACCTGGTCGAACACGAAGTCGGGCACAATCGGATTTGTACCCAGCCCCTCCATGGTCATGCCAAGCCCTTCCATGCGCCCCTTGTCGGGGCTGCGAATGGCCGTGTCGAGATTCGCGGCAATCTGCGGCAGGTCACCGTTCACGCTCACCTTGCCGCCAAAATTGTACAGCACATTCCAGATCCACGGCTTGCCGTAAAAGGCGTGACGCGCCTTCCATCCGGGCGAGCGATCGCCCCAGAGATCCAGCACCAGCATGTGGTCATCCGGCACGGCACCCAACAATGCCTCGGCCTGCGGATCCTGCCAGAACTTCTTGCCATACACCAGGAACCACGCCTGTATTACCCACGTCGCGCTCGTGTCGGCCGAGTGCATGCCGTTGTAGATCGCGCCACCCATCCTGGCCAGGAACGTCGAGTCGTTGGACGGCGGGTCGATTTCGTTGAACGGGTCGGCGGCGTACAGGTGGTCGGTGCCGAAGAGTTCAGTCTGCTTCTCGACGAACTTCCGACCCATTCGCTGGAACAGCGAATCCTGCGGATCCAGAAACCAGGTGCCGGAGAATCCCGCCGACCAATCTCCGGTTTGATGAATCTTCGTTCCGGGGATCACTTGCGTGATCGACTCCGGAACATGTCCCGTGAATCCTTGCAGTATCGGAGTCATTCCCAATGACCGCTCGCGCGACAGGATTTGTCGCTCCAGCGTGACGTGACTGTCAATCCAGCTGTCGGGCAGTGGGCCGCCCAACCCGTCGATGTTCGCCATCCACCCCCACGGCAGATATGCCGGCCCCACAATGAAGTCGCCGATCTGCTTGCGGCTGAACCCGAAGTCGCCGAGTACCGAGCGCCAGACAGCTTCTTGTCCCGTAACGGCGAGTGGTGCGTTGATTCCCTTGAGCGCCATCCAGTCGATCATCGACTGCCAGTCGTTCCAGTTCCACCACGCCATCGAATACGAAAACGTGCAGTAGTTGAAGAAGTAGCGCACGCGGTAACGCGTGGACTCGTGCACCGGCGCCGTCACGCGGGGAAGCGGCGTCGGTAACGCAATTGGCTTGAGTGGAAGCGACGCATTCACGCCAGCCACGTGCTCCAGGTACCAGTTGAGCGCCGAGGCGATGGCCACGCCCGATGATCCGCGGAGCATCACCCGGGATCCGACGCTTGCCACTTCGAATACGTCGCGACCCGCGCTGTCGGGAATCGCAGCGACTTCGAAATTGGCGGCGTTGGTCGGTACGACCCGCGCAACCAGCGAGCGGGCGGCCGCCAGATCGACGCGATGCGACGTCTGCGCTTTGACCCCGCTCGGCACTGCACCGGCCAGCGGGAGGATGAGCCAGAAGCAGGCTAACCATCGGCGCCGGAACTTGAAGAAAGTCATTCTGCTCACTGATCTGGTCGCATGATCCAGAAAGGAATTGGGTTGAATGTTGCGCACAAAGCAACACCTGGCCCCAAAAGTACCAAAAGGCAGCTACTTCGGTGTAGCCCTCAATGGCCCAGCGAGTGATTCTGGCCGGCAGCGCGGCTGCAACCGCGCGCGTCAACGGCGGCACACTACAAATACGAGGTCTTGCGCCGTCTACATCTGCCCTGAATAGGTGCGCGAGGAAACATGGAAGTGACCTTTATTTCCGACACAGTCCAGCGTTATATCTCCCGCTGTGTTCTGCGTCATCGTTTTATATCCAGTTTAGTGCAAATGCCGGGAAGGGGCTTCACATATGGTGATAATTTGGGGGTCGAGCTTCTCAAGCCAACTATCTGGAATTTTTCAGGAATCTCGCCCATGATATGCTGCGACGACAATCGTGGCCTTAGCTGGATATCGTCAGTAATCTTTTTCATAAACTCGGTATCAAGATCGCCAAGACAGAGAAGACTCGCTTCGTCTTCAAGAACATACAAAAAGTGCTGCATGCGCACCGGTGAGTACCATGCCTCCGACCGCCACTACGCTTATAGTGAATAGCTGCGCAGCCTGGGTGCGATTTTTCGAGTTTGCATCCAGGCGCTCGTTCGCGCTCGCATGCGCGCTTGCCCTCGTGCCGACCCATCTTGCTGCGCAGCATGATCGCCGTTCGCCGTTGACGCACGTCGCAACCGGCGGTAATTCATCGCGCTCACCGGTGACTGTCCTGCCGCTTCACAACGGCACCAACCGCATCGATCTCCTTGGCACCGGCAGGCCAGGCGAGATCATCGTTAGTCGGCGCGACAACGGGAACGCTCACGGATTCAGCGTCGTTCTCTTTGAGGTGCTGGCGCCGTCACGTTCCGATGTTGACGGAAAGCATCTCCTCTGGCAGGTGATTCCCTTCTTCGGTGGGCTGCATGACTCTGAGACCGGAGAGGAGATGTTCGCGACGTTCGAAGGCGCAGACTGTACGCTTCGTGACCTGCGTGTCGTCCGCACAGCCAAGGGGCGTCCGGTAGAGGTCGTGACCGCGACGCGTGACTTCGGCGCGTCGTTCTCGGACTCCGCGGCGGTCCGTTTCGACTTCTACGAACTGCGCGATAACACGGAGCCGCTCGGGCCGACGTACTTGTTTCGCCATGTGCGGGCCGTACACGCCAAGGGAACGTATTGCGATGTTGATGATGCCTTCGTACCCGAGCTCGGATTGGGCCCTGCTGGTGTCCTTCGGTGGGACGGACCGCGCTGAGCTCGAGGAACCGGGAACGCCCTACCGCTTAGCCTCCGATGTTCCGTAGCAGATGGTCACCGCGTCACCAGTCCGCACTCCAGCCGACTCTGATATCTTTGTCTCCGGGCCGTCAGGCCCCTTCGCACGGATTTTCACCAGCGGGCAGGAGAGAAACAATCAAATTGACAACTTCCTGCCGACCCTGGGATGAGACCATAGTCCGGATGCACCCTGCGACCCGCTTCAGGGCTACTCCTACGGTCACGCGACTCGCAACCGGTGCGATCCTCTGCGCTGCCGCACTGCTTCCTCGTGCTGCCTCCGCTCAAACCACGACGCAACGAACCGCCGCGGCCGCCACTCCTTCAGCAAAATCCGCACGGACAGCATCGCCAACAACAGCGGTCCCCGCCCCACTATCGTCGCCTCCATCTGCTGACGCGGTGTTGCACCATCTGCACGAGACAGTCGCGTGGTACCACACCATCGAAACGATCGCGCAGAACAGCGACCTCTCCGACGGCACCAGAACTCGTGACGGAATGCGGAGCTCGGCACTGGTGGCGCTGCGCTCGGCTTTTGACTTTGCTCGCGCCGCCGCGCGCATGGTGGACGCGACGCCGCACGGCGGAGTTCGGAACGCGAGTACGAGCGATACGTCGGATGATGCCGTGCGTCTCGACCGCGCGGCGACTCGAATCGGGGCGCGGATGGATACTATCCAGAAACGTATCGCCGCCATCGACTCGTCGCTCGCGCACGCAACGCCGCCGGCGCGACGAACTCTCACTGCGCAACGCGCGGAAGCGGAAGCCGCACTGGATCTGGCGCGGGAGGTTCAGAGCACCGTCACGCAGCTTCAGCAGTTCGCCGTTGCTGCCGCGGCGCACGGCGGGGGGACAGGCGGCACTCTGACGTCGCAGGTCGAAGAGATCGAGCACACGGTGCCGGAGCTGCGCGACACCAGTACCGGCGGCTCCGGTGCCAATGACAGTGTGGCACTGAGTGCCAGCTCCGCGGCTGGCAGAGCGAAGACACGGAACAACACGGCCGCTTCGGCAGCGACAGCTCCGTCGGCGCCGTCACCATCCGAGAGCAGCGTACAAAGCTCTTCCGGACTGGTGGCGCTCGTTGGCGAGTGGATCGCTCTCAAACGGATACGGTACGAGTTTGATGCCGCAATCCGCCAGACCGACAACCTCGGCGACGAACTCGACAGCATGCGTACGCGTGTGTCGTCGCAGGTGCGCACGCTCGTGAAGATGCACGCCAATCCGCTGGACAGCGCGTCGACCGATCCTCAACAGCTGTTGACCACTCAGCTCCAACTCGAGAACGCCACAGCACAATTCAAGGAACTGGCCACGCTGGTCGTGCCGCTGAGCGAGCAGGACATCTCCACCGACGACGCTCGCAACTCGCTGGTGTTGTTGCGCGGAACGTTCGACGCGCGCTCCGCCACAGTGCGCGACGCACTGCTCTGGCGCCTGGGTCTGCTCATCGCGTCCGTCCTGCTGGTCCTGGTGATTTCGGAAGCCTGGCGTAGAGCGACGTTCCGCTATCTGCGCGACACTCGAAGACGCAGACAATTTCTGCTGCTTCGGCGAATTGTCGTCGTGGTGGCCTTGTTGCTCATCATCGTGATGGGATTCGTATCACAGATGGGATCGCTCGCCACGTATGTCGGCTTCCTCACCGCCGGACTCGCTCTCGCACTGCAGAACGTCATTCTCGCCGTGGTCGGCTACTTCTTCCTGATCGGGCGCTACGGCGTGCGCACCGGTGATCGTATCACTCTCGCCGGTGTCACCGGTCGTGTGATCGACATCGGGCTCGTTCGTATCTATCTCATGGAGCTCGCGGGTCCCGAATTGCAGTCCACCGGGCGCATCGTGGTGCTTTCCAATTCCGTCCTGTTTCAACCGCAGGCGTTGTTCAAGCAGATTCCCGGGGCGGACTACATATGGCACAGCGTGACTCTTACACTGCCGCCGACCACTGACGTGCACTCCACGCAGGTCCGTCTGGCAGAAGTCGCCTCCTCCGTATATGCAACCTATCGGCAGGCGATCGACGAGCAACACGCAACAGTCCAGAGACTGATCGATTTCGATACGTCGCGACCGGAGCCACACGTGGACGTGCACTTCACGGAGCGCGCCCTGGAGTTCGTGGTGCGATACCCCGTTCTCCCCGATCACGCCGCGACGAACGATCAGCTCATGACCCGCGCACTACACGACGCGGCGGGCCAGGCAGCAGTGCCCAACGCACAGCTCGCGACGGAGGACAGGCCCGCTCTGACGTGAGCCCGAAACCGGGGTCAGAGTACAATTTCCGCACTGCACACCCTGTAATTGACTCAGAAAATTGCACTCTGACCCCGGTTTCGGGCTCGACCATGACGAAGGTTACGTCACCGATACCTTCGTCACCATCCCGTGCATGAAGTGCGGTTTGCGATCCTTCGCGTCGGGGATCAGGCAGAGCATGAGATAACTCCCGGGTTTGAGATCGGCCGCAAATTCGGTGTGCCCCCATCGCGCGATGCCAACCGTGCCGCCAACTGCTTCAACGGGCGGATTGCCTATGCTGGGGTTCATGAGCCACTTATCTACTTCGGCGTCGGTCTTCCCTGGAAGTACCCGCAGAATCGTAACATCGTGATCCTGCGGCCCATCGTTGTCCACGCGAAACACGTGATGGCCGGCGGTGAACGCACCTGTAGCGGCGATGTGGTAGTCGCGTTCCCGAAGGTAAATGTCGGGAGTTGGCTCGATCGGCGCACCCGCGGTCTGGCCCGTCACCGTGAGCGTCGACATCATCCCGATCATCGCGTGCTCCTTGCCGGTAGAATCGGGCCACCAGCAGATCATCGAATAGGTGCCTGGCTCGAGCACCGCGTACTGCGTCACGCTATCCCCGGGTGAGACGGCGCCTGGTCCACCCAACTCGCTGAACCAACCCATGGATTTATTCTTGACGAGCGCCTGATAGACGTCTGGCACAGTCTTGCCGGAGTCCAGACGCGAGACGCCGAGCATGTGGATGGCGCGACCATTGTTCACGAAGCGAATGGCGACGAGCCCCGCCGGCACGCTATGCGCGCTGTCGAAGGCGAAGTCGTGAGCCACGACGCGGACGAGCGCCGGTTCGGTGGTCGCACTGGTCGCGCTGGCGTGTCCACTTGATGGAGGGGAAGACGCAGCACAACCCAGTGCTACGACAATCGCTACGGTGCCACAGAACAGCCCACGCATCTCCAACCTCATTGTTTGGGAGGGTGAAAAGCTGCGAGTCGCCGGCGCGTCCGTCAAGGAATTGCAGGAGAAACCGGGGTCGGAGTACAGTTCGTCGGGAAACCATACTCCGACCCCACGTTTCCCACCCCCACCGTCACAAACAGCCCCTGACTCGTGTCATATAGTCGTGTCCCCGACCGCAGGACATCATTGCGGCCGGCGTCCACCAAACTTGACGGAGTGAGCGATGTTCTATCAACGATTGCGCGCATCGACCGCGCATGCACCAGATATGCAGTGGCAGGTGACCCGTACGCCGCACGACGCGATCGCCGTCGCGGCGAGGTCGTTCTATACAGATGTGCTGCATGGACAGCAGGTATGGCCCGACCGGCGACCGGGTACCGCGCCCAGTCTATGGTTTCTCGTCGGCACCACGCTGCTCGAAGTGACCGACACGAACGCGCCCCCGGTCATTCTCGAGGTCGACAAGCCTGAGGAAATCGCCGAGCGATGCTGGGACGCGGGTTTTCCGGTGCACATCCGCGACGAAGCCCACGGAACCTCCATCCTTTCGGTGACAGATCCATTCGGCCGACGGATCGAGCTGGCGCCGGGCGTGAGAAACCGGGGTCAGAGTACAATTTCCGCACTTCACACCCTGTAATCGACTCAGAAAATTGCACTCTGACCCCGGTTTCGCGAAGCAGTTCGAGGAGCATAGACCACATCTGCGAGACGTCGCGTACCGCATGCTCGGCTCCATGAGCGATGCGGACGACGCTGTGCAGGAGGCGTGGCTGCGCGTCAGCCGCGCAGACGCTGACGACGTCGTGAATCTTCGCGCCTGGCTGACGACTGTGGTCGCGCGGATAAGCCTGAACATGCTTCGCTCGCGCACCACGCGTCGCGAAGACGTCGTCGACGCCGACGAATTCTCGCGGCTGATACAGACCGACACGCCAGATACCGAGCAGGAAGCAATGCTCGCCGATTCAGTCGGGCTCGCGCTCCTCGTGGTGCTCGAACGTCTCACGCCCGCAGAGCGCCTGGCGTTCGTATTGCACGACATGTTCGACCTCCCGTTCGAGGAAATTGCTCCCATCGTCGGGCGTTCTCCCACTGCAGCGCGTCAGTTGGCGAGTCGCGGTCGCCGACGCGTGCAGGGCGCTGGCGCGACGAACGACTCCGATCTGCGTCGGCGCAGAGAAGTCGTGGAGGCATTTCTCTCAGCTTCGCGAGAAGGTGACTTCGACGCGCTCCTGGCGCTTCTCGATCCCGACGTCGTCCTCCGCGTCGACAGCGCACTTCACGGTCCGAACGCGCCGTCGGATCTCCGCGGGGCGCCAGCGTTGATGGAGCGCACCCGCCAATTCTCGCGCGTCGCACGGTTCTGTCGAGTCGCGTTGTTGAACGGAAGCCCCGGCCTGGTAATGGCGCCGCGTGGACATCTCGCGCGAGCGATAGTGTTTTCATTTTCCGATGACAAGGTCACGAGCATCGAAATAATCGCCGACCCTGTGCGTTTGCGCCGGACGCACGTCACGATTGGAGACACTGCACCGTAATCATCGATCACCCGTTGGTGATCTACAATTCTGGAGAAGCAGCCATGCTGAAGAAAATCGCGTACGTATCAGTGTTCGTGAGCGACCAGCAACAGGCGCTCGACTTCTACACAAACGTCCTCGGCCTGGAGAAGCGGATCGACAGCGCGACAGCCGAGGGACTGCGCTTTCTCACCGTCGGGGTCAGCGGTCAGGACTTCGAGCTCGTCATCTGGCCGGGTACGCCTGGGAAGGGCAGGCCGGCGCTTGGCTCACCCGCGGCACAGTACACGATCGACACGGACGATTGTCGCAGGAAATTCGAGACACTCAAATCGCACGGAGTGAAATTCGAACCACCCCAGGTCATCGAGCAGCCGTGGGGCCTGATCGCGAGGTTCCACGACCCCGACGGCAAC
>Ga0207657_10005982_pt1 | contig 12662 bp, 5 predicted proteins | sample KBSC33metaG_FD_184316 | JGI IMG/M metagenome (GOLD analysis project Ga0207657, IMG submission 184316) | Corn rhizosphere microbial communities from Kellogg Biological Station, Michigan, USA - KBS C3-3 metaG (SPAdes) (version 2) | ecosystem: Host-associated > Plants > Roots > Rhizosphere > Soil ...
CCTTCCAGGTTGCTTCAGTTGCTAAATCTTCATAAAAAAAATTTTCACCGTTCAGCACAAAACCTACACTGGTGCGTTCATCGTTAAATCGTAGCATCCACAACCAACCTTCGTCCAGTATGTGATGCAAAGCAGACCAATCCGGATTGTAAGGAAAATCATCAACAGGAATTTCTCTTTCATTCAATATTTGGGTCCAGTGAGGCACATTATTAAAATGAGAAAAAACAGAAAAAGAATTGGTTAGAAAATCGTTTGCAGAAGATTCAACTCCCAATAACTTCTCTGCCAAAAAGCCGCTTCCAGTAGCATCAATAAAAAAGGAAGAATAGATAGTTTCGTTTTTATCCAACCGTTTAATTTGAAACTCCCATGCTGCATTTCTTTTTGCTTTTGTAATTTCAGTGAGCTCAAAATAATTGATACCACTCTCTTTTACCTTCGTCACTAAGAAAGCATCAAAATCGCTACGAAGCCAATTGGTGTCTGATTCCATATCGCTGGAACTGGCGGCAACCAGCAATTCGTTTTTATGATTTTCATCAGTAGTAAAATCTTTGCCGGGGAAATGTTTAAAAAAACTAAATCCTCTTTTGATACCGCATATAATTTCAGGATGTGATTTTTGCCAGCTTCCATATCTTGAAAAATCGTACAGCCAGGGCAAATCGTATTTAGAAGAGAACGCACGTAATATCATATCCGCAACAGGTGTAGAAGATTCACCAATGGCAAAACGCGGATGCTTTCCTTTTTCCAGTAAACAAACTTTTAACCCTGATTTCTTTAATGCCAAAGCAGTAAGAGAGCCTGCGAAACCGCCGCCTGCTATCAGAATATCATAATGATTATTGGTGTTTTTATTCATGATTGAGTAAAGTCACATTTTATTTTTTCCACAAATTTTTGAGTCAGATTCATTCGTTCCAAACGAAGTTTTCTTGCTTCAAAACATTCATTGCAATGACAAGTTGAATCTGCGAATTCTAACCATTAAGGAGTTAAGAAACATTAAGAAGAAATGTTGCTTTGCAACATTCTTAACTTCCCTTCATTTCTTAATGGTTGAAAGAAATCACCTCCTGCGAAAATTTGAAATGCACCCGTCACATTTTATCTTTTCCACAAATTTTTGAGTCAGATTTATTTGTTCCAAACGAAGTTTTCTTGCTTCAAAACATTCGGCACAATCGGACAAAAATCCAATATCCCAGGTATCTGCAAAAACTTTTCCCTGGTGCAATGCAAGAGATTTTTCAAACACTTCTTCTAACGCATTCAATGTTGGCGGAACATATTCCCCTGTTTTTTCCAGCATATCCATAATCCCATTTCCTGAGCGCGTAGGAATGATAGAACAAGTACCCACGCCACATTCAAAAGCAAATTCCACTGTTTTAAATGCCCATTCAATATTCTCTTTTTCATCAGTAAGAAAAGGTGGATTCAAAAGAACGAAGGCACGCGTTTGTATTTTATTTCTTTCCAAAAAAGCGGCTGCTTTTTTAAAATCGTCTATGGTTAACCGTTTATTCAATTTAGGCAATACATCAGGATGAATCGTTTCAAGCCCCATTGCTATTTCGAGTTTTCCATTTATTTTTTCATTGAAATCAACGCAGGATTTATTGCAAAGATTTGGGTGATTTTCTACGATAACTTTTTTAAAAGGTCGTAGCCGTTCAATCATACCAGGATAATCCGACAAAGGAATTGCCTTGGTATCGAAAAAATTACTGCTGTTATATAATTTAATCATATCCGCTTTGGGAAGTCGCGCTAAGGCATAATCTATCTGCTTTAAAATCGCACCGGGTGGTGTGGCATAAGTGAGTGTATTCTTCCAAAGGTCACACATCAAACACTTAAATGAACACTCTTTTCCAGTAAGAAAAATCGTATTTATTTTTTGCAAATTTCCATTTTCGTCTGGCTCTACCTCCCGCATAAAATGATAAGGAATTTCCGGATTTACGTCGTTGCGTTCCGGGCGAAGCCTTACAATGTCATCTGTATCAGGCATAGAGTGAATTGAAATAAAGGCGGTATTCCATCTCGTTTGCGGCAAACATTTCGTTAAATGTATTTTCATCGGCCACACCTTTTTGAAACCTGCGTTTTTCAAAAACCGGCATATCAAACCCAGTGATAGACTTAACGCCTCTTTTTACAATTTCTCCTTTCAGCGCATACAATTCTTCTTCGTTCCAATCTGTCAATGCAATGAATGGAATTCCTTCTGCCACTTCGATTACGTTGGGCAAAGAATAAGGGCTAAAATCTTTAAATCCCATCGTGCGTTGCGGGGCATAAGAACGCACATGGCCGCGGCTTTGTCCACCGGTATAAGTGAGAGAATGTTTTATTTTATCAACACCCCAACCTTCCTGGTAAAGCATTGTATTGTTCAACACACTTCTTATCGTTAATTCTGTATTTTCTTCAATCGGATAATCTTTCAGGTTTTCATCACCGCCTTCTCCATCAGCCATGTATTTCCAATCAGGATAAAGTTGACGGATTTTTTTGCACAGTGCCAGCGATAAAGTCGCAGATTCGATATCAAGCCTTTTATAGTCTTCCACCACTTTAATGGCTTCTTTATAATTCACTTCCGATTGAGGAACATCCAACACTTCGAGGAAAAGAGATAAACCCAATTCATCCAAAAACTGGTGTGCCTGGTCGGCATCCGGGCCATTATTTACTGAAAGGGTAAACGCCTTTAACCGCTGCGGAGACATTCCCATCTTAAGCATCAAATGATACAATACCAGGAACACAGAGCCACTGTCAATTCCGCCGGAAAACAAAACACCGACGGGTTCATTTTCAGGAATCGTTTTTAGCCATTTCTGGCATTCATTTGCCAGCGCTCCGATGTAAGCTTTTCCGATTTCATTCAAATCGTTTGTTAAGCGATTTCTTTGCGGCGCAAAAAAACGCGTATAAACCGGGTTAGGGTCGGGACAGCCAATTACCTGGAGTCGCACTACATGATGCGCCGGCACCATGCGGGTATAAGAAGGATGGAATTGAGAATGTAAATTTTTACTTTTGAGGAATTCGTAAATTTCATCCATTCTTTCCGCAACTATAAGCAACGGCCCCGCGACTTGTTTAGCCAAAAAATAGCGCATCGGTCTTCCGATAGACCGCGCCATAAAAACTTCCTGCCCTACTTTTTCTACAATGGCAAACTGGCCTTCGATGTTACGCACACGGCTTGCATCGCCGGAAATAATTGCTGCCGTAACTTCTTCCGGCGTCATGTTGAAAATAATATTGTTGTTATAATCGAGAAGGTTTGCGAAGTTTTGAACGGGTTGTGTTGTATTATTCATTTGTGAATCTATTTTTATTTTTTTTAAATTTTTTAAATTTGGTTAATCGGGCAAATTACGAGGTGCTAACTTCAACATCTGCCCAACGATTGCGATACTTCTATCAAAGTAAATACGAGGAGTAAAAATAGGTATAAAAAGCTGAATGGAATTTACAGACGAATCATTCAGTTGCTAATAAAAGCTTAAATAGGCAGTCATACAAATGGATAAGAAAATCATATTGAAATACAATAAACAAACATTTAGGCAAGATTTTTAATTCGAGCTAAAGCTCAAATGTTTTTTGCCACGCCTGCCCGACTGATTCGTTCAGGCGGGGATTGCACGCCTGCCTGGCTGAAGCCATTCAGACAGGAATTTCCACGAATTAATTTGTTACACAAATTTCTCCGGTTTTGCCTATGACAATATTTCCAGCGATAAAACTTCTCCTTCGCGAATTACTTCCGGGCTGGTAAACTGAATTTCAGTGCGCCCTGCGGAATGCGTGATATTCGCAAGGATCTTTTTATTTCCAACAGAACAATTTGCTTTATTGGCTTTCATTCCTTCTGCAGATTGCAAAGAAATTTTTTGCAAAGAAAGCGTTCCTTTTTTAATATGAATCTTTGCCAGCAGCCTTTGCTGATTTTGCTGTTGTTCAAAAGTGCCCCATCCTTCAGCGGCTGTGAAAGGTGTTTTAAAATTCTCAGGATGTATTTTTGGTGCAAAACCAATGTAACCTTTTGGTCCATTGTATTCAAACCCACACGCAGTGATAAACGTGCCATAGCTTGCCATTGTCCGCGCATAATGGTCGCTGCATTCTATCTCGTTATAAGGATTGCGTTTGGTAGCATGATAACGGTCATGGATACTTCTTGTGAGCACAAGGGATTCTTTCACCATTCCTTCGGCCATTAAGTGAGAAGCCACCTGATGCTCAAAACCGCTCATACATTCATTGAAATAACCTGCCTGCCAGGTAATATCCTTTCCATACGGATCAGTATCGTTTCGGGGGTTCGTATCCATGAGCATGCCGCCTTCGCCTGATAATACATACGGGCGGCCTCCTTTGTGATGAGCAATATAAGGGCCAACGTCCGGCATAAAATTATATTTCCATAAAGACTTTAATGCCGACAGCATTTTTTCTTTGTCCAATATTCTTCCCAGCCCTACCTGGTATGCATACGATTGTCCAAACACCTGGTCTATAAGACACGTATCGTAAGAACCCAAATATTTTTTACCTTCTTTTCCCGGCAACTGTATAAAATATTCTCCATTAAATAATTTATCTTCTACATTTTTCTTTCCTGTTAAAAAACGTTCATGGCATATTTTGGCGAAGGCATCATCATTCATTGCCAGCGCCATTTCTTCGCCCGCTCTCCATGCGGCCAGGCACAAACTGCTTATCCAGGATATTTCTCCATACCAGGCGGCATCTAAAGTATTCGGTTGCGCGCCATCAATAATACCGTCTTTGTTGGTATCATGGTTCAAGATAAATTCAACGGCTTTCTTTATATGTGGCCAATTGGTCTGTAAAAACGAATTGTCTTTCGACATCTGATGTTCGCGGTAAATTCTTAATACGGTTCCCGCCTGCCCATCAATAGCTTCTCCCGTGCCTTCACCGCGATAGCCAATCTCACCTGTTTGGTCATTAAAAGCCAATCCCAAATCCACCCTTTCGCGGGTATCACGTTCTATTTCAGGAAAGGTTCTTGCAACGGCTTGAGCATATTGCCACACGTGTGTGCAGGTGCCTTCGCAACAGCCCACACCTTCCCACGACCAAAAGCGTCCTGTACCAAAGCGATGACAAGTAGTGGTAGCAAGCGTAGAAGTATTGCTGAAAGTTCTTTCTAAAAACCAGTGCGGCAAAGTGGAATCCTGCCAGGTATCGCGCCAGAGTTTTGTATCACGCTCCAACCTTTGAAAATTTTTCCCGAGATATTGAGCTACTTCAAATGCGTCTTTAAAATTTTTTGAATAATAATTTCCGGCCTGGGCATCTTTCACATTTAAATCGGTATTTGGAAAATGCCAGCTCAGGATAAAATTTACGGTTTGGCTTTTGCCTGGCGATATTTTCAAATTCTGTAACACGCCACCGGTAAGTAATTCCTGCTTATCTTTTACGGTTTGGGCATCTTTCTGTTTAAAATTAAAAGCGCTTAAATCGAGTGTATTAAAATTCGTGTATGCCACACCGTTATCTGACAATAGCGAAAGACACATTGTTCCATAATCGGGCAATTGTGCTATTTTACCATCCGTTGTATCCTGTTTCGATTCACAAAAAACAGCTAACAGATGGTCCTTTTTTATACGGCTGTTTTGTCTTTTAAAGGAAGTTTTATCTTTTTGAAAAAACAGGCAGGCGTTTTCCAGCCAGCCTGCAAGAGATGCTTCCAGGGCGCTTTTAGAGTTATTATGAACCGTAATTGAAAAAACCGTCGCAGGCAAACCCGAATCATCAGCATTCAATGGAATAAAAGGCGAATATGCTTCTATCGTTACAGAGAAAGGAAGGCTACTATCCGTGAACTGAATCGTGGCCAACGGATATTGCCCGGTGAAGCTCACTTCTTTCCAATCGGCTTCGCGAAGCTGCCGGATATATTCTTTACCATTGCATTTTACTTTTATAGAAAAACCTTGTTCGATTCCCTGTTTAGCCGAAGAAGGCGGCGGCTCCAGGTAGGCAGCCCCATCCGTAGAGCCTACTTTGCGGCCTAAAGGTTCCCATAATATTTCTTTAGGATCAATACCCCTTTGTTTACTATTGAAAATATCCCACAACCATAATCTCCCATCCCCGCCGAGATAAAGCGTTCCGGTCATGATGCCGCCAACAGGCATACCTATAAATCGCAATTCGTTTTTGCTTTTCAGATAAGTAGTCGGTATTCCTCTTTCAGTAAGAGAGCCAATCCATTGCTCATGCAATTTTTTATCTTCCGGCACGCCACCATGAGATGGCTCACTTGGCAGAAAAGGTCCTGCCGCTACAGGAAGGCTGGTAGTAAAAATTCCAGCGCCAAGCATTCCGGCGCTTTTTAAAAAAGTACGCCTGCCTAATCCTTCTTTTTTGTTTTCAGTTTCTTTGTCTGATGGCATAAGTATGAATTTTTTATTTGAAGAAGAAGCCACGAATTACGCGAATTGACACGAATAAGAAAAAAACATTTTGCAGTAAATGAACAATTAATTGAGATTCTTATTTAAAAACTTTTCGCAGTAAGCAGACTTTTTTCTTAATTCCTGATGAAGAAGCCACGAATTACGCCCTGCCTGACTGCGCCATGCAGGCAGGGAATTAACACGAATAAGAAAAAACATTTTGCAGTAAACAAACTATTATTTGAAATTCTTGTTTCAAAAACCTTTTGCTGATTTCTTCACTGAGTTGAATTTTTATTTGATGAAGAAGCCACGAATTACGCCCTGCCTGACTGCGCCATGCAGACAGGGAATTGGCACGAATAAGAAAAAACATTTTGCAGTAAATGAACTATTATTTGAAATTCTTTCCCAAGTACATTGTCTCTTAAAGTCTTTTGAAAATTTTATTTTATGACACTTTTATTTTTTATTTACAATTTTTTTCACAAAGTTAAAATATCAACTATTTTAGTTAATTTCACGATAATATTTTCAAATCATAAACTAAAAATTCTGCTAATGAGAAATCGTCATTTTAAAATAATTATTTTACCCCTGTTTCTCTTATTTTTTACCCTTGCATCCTATGCCCAAAACAAAATTATCACAGGAACTGTAAGCGACGATAATGGAGGCCCCGTTTCCGGAGCTTCAATTATTGTAAAAGGTACTCCTTTAGGGACTTCCTCGGAAGCAAATGGGAGTTTTCAAATTTCGGCACCTCCAAGTGCCAAAACACTTGTAATAAGTTCAGCGGGTTACAGTACCAAAGAAGTTCCTATAACAGGGAATACACTCCACATTACACTTGCCAAATCAGTTGAAAATTTGCAGGACATTGTGGTAGTTGGTTATGGCACTCAAAAAAAGACTTCACTCACGGCTTCTATTGCCACCATTAAAGGCACCGATATTATAAGCCAGCCGGTGGGCGACCTTTCTAATGCTTTAGGAGGACGGGCGTCAGGTGTATTGTTTACACAAGGCAGTGGCCAGGTGGGTAATGATGCTGCCACAATAAATATAAGAGGTATTGCCACCAATGGTAACTCCACTCCATTGTATATTGTTGACGGAATTCCAAGGAATTATAGCCAGTTAAACCCTTCAGATATAGAATCCATCACGGTTTTAAAAGATGCGGCAGCAGTGGCGCCTTACGGGCTTGCCGGAGCAAATGGTGTAATTCTGGTGACTACAAAAACAGGAAAAGTCGGAAAACCTGTTTTAAGTTATAATGGTTATGTGGGATTTCAAAACCCGACCATCATTACGAAATTCGTGAATGCTTACCAATATGCTACCATGAAAAATATTGCAACCACCAATTCAGGCAGCACTGACTTACCTTATTCGAGTACGGATTTGCAAAAATTTAAAGATGGTTCCGACCCTGACGGGCATCCAAATTTTCAGCCAATTGAGGATATGGTTTTAAAAAACAGTATAATGACCGGGCACGATCTATCTTTAAGTGGAGGTACCGAATCTGTAAAATATGCAATGGGATTGGGCTATTTTAATCAGGAAGGTATGTTGCCGGGAATGAAATATCAACGTTACAATTTATCAGGAAATATGCAGATTCAGGCTACGAAAACTACCCTGGTAAGTTTATCTTTAAATGGAAGAGTAGAGCAAAGAAACCTTTCGGGAGCGGGTTATAATTATCAAAGCATTTTTGAAAATTTGATTAATTCTACGCCTGTTTCTACCCCAAAGCTATACAGCAACGGAGATCACCCATACATGTACGCTTCGTTTTATGACGACCCGAGTTACAGAGATATTACAGGAAATGTAATGCTTTCCCAGTTTTCTCTTGAACAAAAGTTGCCAATAAAAGGATTGAGTGTAAAATTTGTCGGCGCTTACGATTTGAATCCCTTTGATCCATTTAATACCACTAATTTGGGTATTTCAGGCCTGACAAGATCATGGTCGGCCCCTTTTTCTTATTATTCAGTAGATACTACCCAACACCCTTATGCTTATAATCAATATGTACCAACTACGTTGCCTTCTTTTAGTGAAGAATACCACCAGACTCAGGCATTTACTTACCAGGGATATTTAAATTATTCAGGAAATTTCGGAAAGAGTGCGGTTACAGGCTTGGTGGTATATGAATCCAGGAATACGAAATCTTCTATGTTCAGTGCAAGTAAATCTAACTTTAGCATTCCTATTCCTGAACTATTCGCAGGAGATAATGGAAATATAGGCGCCAATGGAAATTCACAGGCAGCAAAACAACGTTCTTTGGTGTACAGGGTTACTTATGCGTATGACAGCAAGTACTTATTTGAGGCTGCCGGCAGATACGATGGGGATTATTATTTTGCTCCCGGGCATCGTTTTGGATTCTTCCCGGCATTTTCAGCGGCATGGAGGCTTTCGCAGGAAAGCTTTATGCAAAACATAAAATGGCTTGATGAGCTCAAAATAAGAGGTTCCTATGGCGAATCCGGAAATTTGGCGGGCGCTGCATTCCAGTACCAATCCGGGTATAACTTATTAAGTACCTCCAGCGTTTTGAACGGACTGCTTACCCAGGGGCTTGCGGAGTCACAGGTTCCAAACCCCAACATTACCTGGGAAAGGGCAAAAAAAACAGATATAGGCTTCGATGCAGGTTTTCTTGGCAGGTTTAGCATATCGGCCGATTATTTTTATGAAAAAAGAAGCAACATGCTTGTTACCCCCAACGTAACTTTACCTGCGGAGTATGGTATCGGTCTTTCACAGGTGAATGCCGGGTTAATGGAAAACAAGGGAGTAGAAGTTTCTGCTTCTTACAATTACAGTGTATCAAAAGATTGGCATTTTGGCTTTTCAGGTAATTTCAGTTATGCAAAAAATAAATTACTCCAGGTTTATGAAAATCCGGCTACCTATAACATACCCGGGCTGCGCCAAACCGGGCGCTCCCTGGGAACAGCGTTTGGTTATAAGGCAATCGGCTATTTTACTCAGAATGATTTTGATGGAAGCGGGAATTTAAAAGCCGGTATCCCAACACAAACCTGGTCGCCATTAGCTCCCGGTGAAATTCGCTATGCAGATATTAGCGGGCCCAATGGAAAACCCGATGGCGTTATAAATCAATACGACCAGGCACCCATTGGAAACCCCGGCTACCCGGGAATTGTATATGGATTCACACCAAGTGTTTCTTACAAAGGTTTTGAACTATCATTGCTTTTTCAGGGAGCAGGCATTAGAAGTGTTCAACTCTCCAGCAGCGCTGCTTTGGCATTTGATAATAATAAAAGCGCTCCAATAACCACTCTTGACTATTGGACACCAGACAATCCTAATGCTTCTTATCCCCGGCTTACTACGACCCCAAGCCAAAATACTTCCCAAACTTCCAGTTTTTGGGAAAAAAGCGCTTCTTATTTACGTTTAAGAACCGGAATGTTGAGCTATACCATCCCCCAGGGAATATCAAAAAAAGCGGGAATGAGTTTAGTGAGGTTCTATTTATCGGGCCAAAATATTTTTACATGGACACCTTTAAAGAACTTTGATCCCGAAGTGGCTACTAATAATACAGGCAATACAGGCAGAGGCTGGTATTTTCCAACTCAAAAAGCTGTAACAATTGGGCTAAATGTTCAATTTTAACCCAAAGAAAACAGAAAAAAAGAAACGTTCTACAATTAACTCAGAAAAAGTTTACAAATGATACCAAATAAGCTCCATAATCTTTTACAAAGAACACCTGGAAAAGATAAGAAAACAACATTCAATACAAATACTGAAATAAATATTAGTAAGCAATTGGGCAGGTATATTATTGCAATGTTTACATTTTTTATAGCCGCTACTATCATCTCCGGTTGTAAAAAAGATAGTTTTTTAGATGTACTGAATACTTCAAATGTATCTGAACCAACCGTCTATGCATCTGAATCGGCTGCAGACCTTGTGTTGAATGATATTTACAATCAGTTACCGGATTTTAACGGCTTTTATTTTGAACCTTTTGATGCATGGTCCGATAATCTGATGACCGGATTCAACTGGAACATAAGTAGTGGCGCCGCCAGAACCAAATCTAATATCAATTCGAGCACGGATTTGTTTTATACATGGGCGCCTGCTTCCATGTGGTTCGACTGGACAACCTTATATGCTAACATCAGAAAATGTAATGTATTTATTCAGGGTTTACAGTCATCAAGCCTGTCAGAAACCTACAAAAACCAGCGACTGGGCGAAGCAATGGTAATGCGGGCTTTTTTTTACCAGGATTTATGGATAATGTATGGCGGTGTGCCGATTATTACTAAACCCGACAACTTCAATACTATGGGAGATAGCGTGTTTCATGCGCGGGCTAGTTTCGATTCTACATTCCTTTTTTTAGACAATGACCTGGCTGCCGCTGCACAGTTACTTCCACAAAATAATGGAAACGATGGCAACGGGCGCGTTACTCAGGGCGCCGCACTTACTTTGAAAGGATGGATAGAATTGTTTTATGCCAGCCCATTAAACAATCCAACTAATGATTTAAACAGATGGAAAGCTGCAGCAGCCACAAACGCCCAGGTAATGCAATTGGGTTATCAATTGTATCCTAAATATAATGAGCTATTCCTTAGCACGGGAAATACCAATAATGAAGGGATTCTGTATAAACAATATCTATCTTTAAAACAGGGAAGCGTGGTAATAGGCTATCAGGGGCCTAATTATGTAGGTACTAACTGGCTTAGCTGGGGTGGTTCTACGCCAACGCAGGAACTGGTGGATGATTATTCGATGGCAAACGGAATGGCAATTACAGACCCCGCTTCGGGTTATGACCCTCAGAATCCGTATGCCAATAGGGAACCGAGGCTTAAACAGTCCATTTTATATAACGGTAATACATTTAATGGCACTGTATTTTTAAGTGCCGTAGGTTCCGGGCCCAATGCTATTGATCTGGCTGACGCCTCAGACGAAACTAATACCGGATATTGTACTAAAAAGAGAATGGATACTACTGTAAACATTTTTCAATGGGCGGCAAGTCCTCAAAACTATTATTTCTTCCGCTATGCAGAGGTGCTGCTCAACTATGCTGAAGCACAAAATGAGGCCACAGGCCCGGATGCTTCTGTGTATGCAGCTATGGATCAGATAAGGACCAGAGCAGGTATTCCTACCTTTTCCGAAGTATATCCCGGAGTATCGCAGTCCCAAATGAGGACGTTGATTCGCAGGGAAAGGCGCGTAGAATTAGCCTTGGAAAATAAACGCTATTTTGATTTACTGCGTTGGAAAATTGCAGATGTAAATTTAAATCACGTAATGCATGGAATGAAAATAACATCAAATGGAAGCGGAGGATATACATACCAGGTTATCCCTGCAATTCCATCAGGCGCTCCTCAATGGTCATTTGACGCTTCAAAGAATTATTTGTTGCCAATTCCATTTGGGGTACTCGGGCAAAATAGCAAACTGACTCAAAACCCAGGGTATAATTGATAAATAGCATTGATTATTCCGGATAATGAAGCCTTGAGAATGGGACAATGAATGAAACGAACAATCTGAACAATCCCCCGTGTTGATACTTCATCGTGGCAGATGATTTGGAATGATGAATTTAACATAACCGGTTATTATAAAACTTAAATCTGCTTTTGGGCAGTACATAAACAGTAACACTCAATACAAGCCTAACGTCCCGCCTCCCAAATGTATTTCTTTTTGAATAGCATCGGACTGGTAAGGACTGGGAGGCATGGGTGTGCTTTCAATGTTTTGTTTTGTTGTGATCGAAATAGTTTGCACAGGTTGTTTGCATTGTGCAATCAACCATACATCTGCAGTACCTTTCCATGAATTGGCATCATTATTTTTATTCAAATCAAAACGAAATATATGCGCTCCGTTTTTATCTCCGGTTAACACAAACGAGTATGCGCTCCACACTCCTTTCTGATGCTGCACGGTGGTTTTTACTTCTCTGCCGTCTATGAGCAACTTGCCTTCCGGAAAACTTTTGCCCTGGTACGCGCTGTCAGGATGAAGAAAAACTACAAACCGCGGTTGCAAATCATTTTTATCTAAAGTTATTTTAGCATCCATTTCGGAACCATTAAATGACAATTGTTTTGATTGCACGATGGAAGTATCATTTTTCTCAGGTAA
>Ga0207657_10005983_pt1 | contig 12659 bp, 12 predicted proteins | sample KBSC33metaG_FD_184316 | JGI IMG/M metagenome (GOLD analysis project Ga0207657, IMG submission 184316) | Corn rhizosphere microbial communities from Kellogg Biological Station, Michigan, USA - KBS C3-3 metaG (SPAdes) (version 2) | ecosystem: Host-associated > Plants > Roots > Rhizosphere > Soil ...
CAAGGTCAGCGAGACGATCCAGGTCGAGGGCATCCCGCTGAACATCGTCGACACGGCCGGCATCCGCGCCATCGACGACGGCATCGACGTCGTCGAGCGCATCGGCATCGAACGCACGTGGGGCGAGGTGGGCAAGGCGGACGTGATCCTGCACCTGCTCGATGCGAGCATGGGCCCGGCCAAGGCCGACGAGGACATCGTCGCCGCGTTCCCGGCCGGCGTGCCCGTCGTGCGCATCTGGAACAAGATCGACCTGTCCGGCCACCAGCCGGGCGTGACGCCGTGCGCCGACGCCGTCCACATCTATTTGTCGGCGCACGAGAAGATCGGCATCGACCTGCTGCGCGCGGAGCTGCTGCGCATCGCGGGCTGGCAGCAGACGGGCGAATCGCTGTACCTCGCGCGCGAACGCCACCTCGTCGCCCTGCGCCAGGCGCGCGAGCATCTCCGCTTTGCCGCCGAACACGCGGCGCAGGACGATCAGTCGCTCGACCTGTTTGCCGAAGAGCTGCGGCTCGCGCAGGACCAGCTGTCCAGCATCACCGGGCAGTTCACGCCGGACGATCTGCTGGGGGTGATCTTCAGCCGTTTCTGTATCGGCAAATAAGCCCGCTTCGCGTCACTGCCGCCCATGCGAGAGCGGGCGCGACCGGGCCGATCACGTCACGGGTCCTGAACCGGCGGCGTTACTTGTCTTCCGGTGCGGACGGCGTGATCGCTTCGGATACGGACTGCGCGGCGCTTTCCTGGCGGCGCAATCCGGGATGGTCGAGGACACGCTCGATCACATGGTCCGGCACCTGCTTGTGCTGCATGTAGCGCCTGGCGACTTCTGCGTCGCGCACCGCCAGGATGTTCAGCCCGCGCGCCACCGCATTGGCCGTCTGCTCGTCGTTGCGTCGCTGGCGCTCGTTCAGGTGCATCGGTCCTCCTTCGTGGATCCGCTGCATCATACACGCCGGTCCGGCGTGCAACCAGCGATTTACGCCACGCTCGCCGGGCATGCCGCACGGCATGTACTGGACGGATCGGCGAATCCGGCGCACGCTGGCCACGTGGCGTGAACCGGGGAGAAGCGCATGACGCAGACGTGGCAGTCCATCCTGCAGTTCCTGGCGGATGGCATGCTCGCATGGCCTCTGTGGAAGATCGTCGTCTACACGGCGGTCACGACCCACTGCACCATCGTCGCCGTGACCATCTATCTGCACCGCTGCCAGGCGCACCGCGCCCTCGAGCTGCATGCGGCCGTCAGCCACGTGTTCCGTTTCTGGCTGTGGATCGCCACCGGCATGGCCACGCGCGAGTGGGTGGCCGTCCATCGCAAGCATCACGCCTGCTGCGAGCGGGAAGGCGATCCGCACAGCCCGCAGCTGTTCGGCATCGGCACGGTGCTGCTGCGGGGCACCGAGCTGTACCGGGCCCAGGCGGGCGACGCCGAGACCGTGCGCCGCTACGGCCACGGGACGCCCGACGACTGGCTCGAGCGCCACGTGTACGGCGTGCTGTCGTGGCAGGGTGTCGGGCTGCTGCTCATCGCGGACGTCGCCCTGTTCGGCGTCATCGGCCTGGCCGTGTGGGGCGTGCAGATGCTGTGGATCCCCGTTACGGCGGCGGGCATCGTGAACGGCATCGGCCATTACCTGGGCTACCGCAGTTTCGACGGCCCGACGGCCGCCGCCAACATCGTCCCCTGGGGCATCGTGATCGGGGGCGAGGAATTGCACGGCAATCACCACGCGTTTCCCACGTCCGCCCGGTTGTCCGTGCGCTGGTTCGAGGTCGACGTCGGCTGGGCCTACATCCGCCTGCTCGCCTGGGCCGGGCTCGCGCGCGTCAGGAGCGTGGCGCCGCGGCCGCCGTCGCGCCGCGCGCCGGCCGCGGCACTGAGCGCCGCCACGGTCGACGGCATCATCGCCTGCCGCCAGCACGTCATGCGCGCGCACGGGCAGATGGCCGTGCGGGTGTTCCGCGCCGAACTGCGCCAGGCCCGCATCCGCATCGGCATGCGCGCCCGCCGCCACGCCGAACGGTTGCTGCGGCGCGATCCGGAGAACCTGAGCGCCGACCAGCGCCGCGCACTGGCCGCGCTGGTCGAGCGGCACGGCGCGCTGGCGCCCGCGCTGCGCATGCGCGCCGAGTTGCGCCAGCTCTGGCAGGAACGGCAGGCCGGTCCCCGCGAAGCGCTGGCGCGGCTGACCAGCCTGTGCGAGCGCGCCGAGCGCGCGGGCGTGCCGGCATTGCAGGCATTCGCGGCGCGCCTGCGCGCGTATGGCGCGTATGGCCGCCGCGCTGTTTGACGCGGGGAGCGTGCCGAACCATCCGCAAGCCGGAGACGACATGGCGAATCGGGTCCTCATCATTTCCGAAGTCACGGACGACGTCCTCGCCCTGCAAGACGCGTTGGGCAACGCGCACGATGGTCCCTTCGACGTGGAACATGTTCCCACGCTCGCCGCCGCACTGGAGCGGCTGGCGGCGTGCGGCATCGATGCGGTCCTGGTGAACTTGCGCCTGCCCGACGCGCAGGGCATCGCCTGCTTCGACCGGCTGCACGATGCGGTCCCCCATACGCCCATCATGACGCTGTGCGATCTCGACGACGAAGCCCTGGCCAAGGAAGCCGTCCAGCGCGGCGCCCAGGGCTGGCTGTCGCGCGGGTATTTCGACAACTACCTCGTGCCGCAATCGCTGCGCAACATCATCGAACGGATGAAGGTGGAGCAGGGCCTGTACATCGCCCAGGCCCGCGCGGAGATCACGCTCAACTCGATCGGCGACGCCGTCATTTCCGTGGACATGCATGGCCACGTCGACTACCTGAACGTCGCGGCGGAGCGGATGACGGGCTGGCCGCGCGACGAGGCACGGGGGCAACCCATCGCCAGCATTTTCACGATCGTCGACAGCACCACCGGACGGCCGGTCGTCAATCCACTCGACTACGTCCTGCAAGGCGACCTGGCCGCCGACCTGACGGGCGAGTGCACACTCATCGACCGCCGCGGCCGGCACATTCCGATCGAGGACTCGGCCGCGCCGATCCATGACTGGGACCAGCGGCTCGTCGGCGCCGTGATGGTGTTCCGCGACATCTCCGACAACGTGGCGCTGAACGCGAAGATGCGGCATCAGGCGCAGCACGACTTCCTCACGAACCTGCCCAGCCGCGTGCTGCTGAACGACCGCGTCTCGCTGGCGATTTCCCTGGCCAGGCGCAGCAAGGCGTATCCGGTCCTGCTGTTCCTCGATCTCGACAAATTCAAGCACATCAACGATTCGCTGGGGCACAGCGTCGGTGACGCGCTGCTGCGGGCGGTCGCGGAACGCCTGCTCGGCTGCGTGCGCGTGTCCGATACGGTCAGCCGCTACGGCGGCGACGAGTTCGTGATCCTGCTCGCCGACGAGCGTCAACCGCAGGACGCGGCGCTGACGGCGCAGAAGGTCCTGCATGCCCTGTCGACGCCGTTCCTCATCGACGAACAGGAGCTGTACACGTCGACGAGCATCGGGATCAGCGTGTTCCCGTTCGATGGCGTGGATGCCGCCACGCTCACCAAGAATGCCGACACGGCGATGTATCACGCGAAGGAGCGGGGCCGCAACAACTACCAGTTCTTCCACGAGGTGATGAACGAGCGCGCCGTGGAGCGGCAACTCATCGAAAGCAATCTGCGGCGCGCGCTGGACCGCGCCGAGTTCACCTTGCATTACCAGCCGAAGGTCGACCTGCTCACCGACGCCATCACCGGCGTCGAAGCGTTGTTGCGCTGGGAGCATCCGGAATGGGGCCTGGTGCAGCCGGAGCGGTTCATCGCGATTGCCGAGGAGTGCGGGCTGATCGTGCCGATCGGACGCTGGGTGCTGCGCGAGGCCTGCCTGCAGGCCGTGCGCTGGCGCGCCGACGGCATCCGGGCCGTGTCGATCGCGGTGAACGTCTCCGCCGTCGAATTCCGCCAGCGCGAGTTCTTCGATCAGGCGCTGGCCATCTTCGAGGAAACCGGCGTCGATCCGGCCTGCGTGCAGCTCGAGCTGACCGAAACGGTGTTGATGCGCGACGTCGACCGGAGCGCGGACCTGCTGGCGAAGTTCAAGGCGATCGGCGTCAAGATCGCCGTCGACGACTTCGGCACCGGCTATTCCAGCCTCAGCTACCTGAGCCAGTTTCCGATCGACGTGCTCAAGATCGACCAGTCGTTCGTGCGGGCGATCGACGGCGAGGTGGGGAAGAACGGGGCGATCGTCGGCGCGGTGATCGGCATGGGCAAGAACCTGCACCAGCGCGTCATCGCGGAAGGCGTCGAGGACGAGGAACAGCTGGCCTTTCTCAAGGCGCACGAGTGCAATGAGGCGCAGGGCTATTTGTTCAGCCGCCCGGTCGACGCGGGCCTGATGCAGGCCATGTTCAACACCGGCATCGCGGGTTGAATCGCCAGGCGGTCGCGGCGGTTCGGACGACAGGCGCGTCAGCGCGTGTCCTACGCCAGGCGACGGTGGCGCGCCGATAATGGTGTAGGCAGCCAACCGGGGGAGAGCATGAGGTCGATTTCCGCAGGACCATCGTCGGACGCGGACGGCGCGACATGGCCCGCGGCCTACGTTCGGGTGATCGACATGATCGGCTGCCCGGCGTACTGCTGTTCGCCCGACGGCACGCTCCTCCATTGCAACCGCTCCGCCCGGCGCCTGTGGGGCGACGGCTGTGCGCCGCACGAGGCCGGGCGCTGGGACGGCTTCGCCGCGCTGTACCGGCCCGATGGCGCCCCCGTCGAGAAATCGTCCTCGCCCGCCGCGCTCGCCGCCGCGAGCGGCGTCGCGTCACCTCCTGCCGAGTTCGTCGCCGAGTCGAGCGACGGCCAGAGGCGCTGCCTCGTGATCCACGCCAGCCCCGTTCTACGCGACGACGGCGCTATCGCCGGCGTGCTGTGCTCGCTCACCGACGTCAGCGAACGGCAGCGGCTCGACGCGGAAGTCAGGTTCGCGCGCGACAACCGCGAAGCGTTCCTGCGCGTGCTGGCCCATGAATTGCGCAACCCGCTGGCGTCGGTCATGATGGCCGCGGCGGTGCTGCGGCAGCCGGGCGTGCAGGAGACCGTCCGGATGGCCCGCGTGATCGAGCGGCAGACGCGCCAGCTCGCGCGCTTCATCGGCGACCTGCTCGACGGCGCGCGCATCGAGCACGCGGACGACGTCGCCGTCGCGATGCGGTCCTGCAGCGTGGCCAGCGTGCTCGAACTGGCACGCGACGTGGCCGACGGCGTCCTGCGTGCGCGCGGCCAGACGCTGTGCGTGGACGCGGGCACGCAGGACGCCGCCCTGTGGTGCGATCCCGAGCGGCTGGCGCAGGCACTGGGCAATGTCCTGCTCAACGCCAGCGAATTCTCGGACGACGGCGCCGAGATCGCGCTCGCCGTCGCGATCGACGGCGCGCTGCTGGAGGTGCAGGTGACGGATCGCGGCATCGGCGTCGAGGCGGCGCAACTGCACATGATGTTCGAACCGTTCCGCAAGTTCGGCGCGCATCCCGGCCGCGCGCCGTCGGGCGCCGGACTGGGCCTGGCGATCGCGCGCAGCGTGTGCCGCGCGCACGGGGGGATGGTGTCCGCCGACAGCGCCGGACCGGGTCAGGGCACGCGCCTGCGCTTCATCCTGCCCGTGGTCGACGGCGCCGCGCCGGCCCGGCGAACGATGTCCTAGCCGGTCCGCGCGGATGTGCTAGGCTTGCCCCATCGAATGAACGAACGAGGATGGGGCAATGGAACGAGGCGGGATGACACGGCGGCGGATGCTGGGCACGATGGCGGCGGCGGCCGGAAGCGCCTTGCTGGCATCGTGCGCGGGCATGATCGGGCCGCGCCGCGTCGAGCTGTCGCAGGCGCGCCTGCAGGCCGGCCTGGAGCGCCGCTTCCCGCTGCGCAACCGCATGCTCCAGCTGTTCGACGTGCAGCTGACCCGGCCCCGCCTCGCGATCCTGTCCGACACCGACCGCGTGGGCCTCACGCTGGACGTCCACGTGTCTCCGCCGTTCCTGCGCCAGTCGTGGGACGGCACGCTGGCGCTGTCCGGCCACCTCGTGCTGGACAATGCGCGCAATGCCGTCGTCCTGTCGGCGACCCACGTCGACCGCTTCGACGTCGACGGCATGGACAGCGACCGCGTACGCGAACTGGGCCGTGCCGCCGACGTGCTCGTGAACCAGCTGCTGCGCGACGTGCCGGTCTACAGTTTTCATCCCGAGGACCTGCGCTACGCCGGCGTGCAATTCTTGCCGACCCGCCTGGAGACGGCGCCTGGCGCACTGTTCGTCACGCTGGAACCGGCGCGCTGACGGTCGCCACGCTGCGCGTCGCGAATCCGACACGGCGGCCACGCACGATTGAACGGCGAATCGCATGCATTGCCGATACTGCTATTATTTCCGGCAGTTGGAGGGCGCGGCATCGGCGACGATGACGTCGGGGCCTTTTGACTGTTGTTTCTTGAAAACTAGTTCGCCGGAGGCGTTGCAGAGGTAGCACAAACGGCGCACACTGGTTTGAACGACCAGATACCGCAGAAGCGAGCACTAGCGTACTTGCGCTTTCTCATGCACACGGTGTTCCACTAAAGTAATCTCTGCGTTACTGACGTGCTGCCGGTAAGGGGGTAACCTTGGAAACGATACAGGAAAGTGTTCCGGACCAGAGCGTGCCTGCCGAGCCGATCGTCGCCGCGTCCCTGGGCGCGACGGCGGTGCCGGCCCGTCTGAGCCTGCCGCCGAAGGGCGCGTGCTGGTATTGCGAGAAGCCGCTCGACAGTGTCCGCCGCTTCTGCGGCAAATCGTGCGCCGATTCGTTCGACGAAGAAGCGGAATACAACCGCTGAGCCGCCGCGTCGCGCCGGCGGCCGCGTTCCGGCAACGTCGGACGCGTCAGCCGCTCCCCACCCGTTCCCGCAGCAGTTCCAGCGCACCGTCGAAGTCGAAACCTTCGACCAGGTCCGCCACCCGGCGATAATCGTCTTCCCCGAGTTCCGCGGCCAGCGCGTCTCCCGCCTCGCGCACGATGTCGAGCGCATCCCCGTTGCCTTCGTCGAGGAGCGTCATCAACGTGCGCAGTGCGTCCGGATGGACCCGGGCCGGCCGCGCCGCCGCGCGTGCGGGCAGGGTGCTGGCCAGGGTATCGAGCTCGCACAGCACCCGCTCCAGTTCCGCCTGCAGGCGCGCGAGGCTGCCGTGGACGTCGCCCGTGCCCTCGTGCAGCGCCCGTTCCACGGCATCGGCCTGGCGCCGCAGGGGTACCGCCTCGATCATGGCGGCAGCGCCCTTCAGCGTGTGCACGAGGCGCAGCGCCAGCTGGGTATTGCCGTCCTGGTGCGCGGCGAGGATGCCCGCCGCCGCCTGCCGGTACTCGTTGCGGAAGCGCGCGAGGACGCGCCCGAACAGGGCGGCGTCGCCCATCAGGCGCGCGACGCCGCCCGCGTGGTTCACTGCGGGGCCGTCGGACGCGTCGGGCGGGGAGCGGTGGTCGGGACTGTCCATGCGGATGGGTTGGCGCTTACTTCGTCGTGAACGACCAGGTGCGGGTGATCGGCGTCCCGTCGATGGCGCCCGAGAACGTGACGTCGTAGGTGGTGGCGGCGGCCAGTGGCGCCAGCGGGACGATCGCGGCCGCCGACTGGTTGGTGGCCATCTGGGGATCCTGGCCTTGCACCAGCAGGCGCGTCGACAGGTCTGAGCTCGCGCCGTGCTGGCGGATCGTGAAGGCCTGGACCGTCAGCTTGCGCGTCAGGTTCGTGTGCACGCTGACCGGGTAGCCCACTTCGTTGATGTTCGGTACCGGATCCGGTTCCTCGTAATCGCTGAAGAAGTTGTTCGGCACCTTGGTCTGGCCGTTGATCGGCCACGTGACGATCGTGCCGGCCGCGATGCCGTTGCCGTAGCCGCCGTTGGTCACGAAATCGGCGGTGAAGTAGTTATAGCCGGCCGCCGTCGTCGCCGCGCCCGTGCCGATTTCCTGGAACACGGGTTCGAAGATCACGAAGCGGTGGTAGATCGCCGTGATCAGCTCCTCGGCCATGTAGAAACCGGAACCGTTGTTGGTCGCCGAGATCACCTCGCCGATCGCATTGGGGAAGCCGAACGTGTAGCCGGCCGCGCGCAGGCGGTCTGCCAGCGTCTCGCCCGTGAAGCCTGTCTTCCCGGTCGTCTGGACGTGCGTCACGGTGTTGTTGATGCGCTGGTAGTCGGAATGGCCCTGGGCCGCTATGTCGATGACGCCGCTGTGCGTCATCGCCGGCATCCCGATCTGGCTGCGCCGGTAGTTAATCCAGTTCAGGCCATCGGTCGCGATATTGTTGGTGGCGACGGGCGCCGAGGCGTCCTGCCCCGAGAACCCGGTCGATGGCGACCCGCCGGACGTTCCGTTGCCGGTATTGCTGCCGACACCCGCAGTGCTGCCGCCGCTGCCGCCGCCACCGCAGGCGACGAGCGCCCACGCCGCGGTGATGGCGAGGGCGATCTGCCGCGCGCGATGCATTCTGCTCATCATATGAAACTCCCAAGGTCCGTCATGCCGGGTAAATAGAGCCTCCATTCTAGGCGAAAACGGCACCGAGTGACGGGTTTGCGGACATTCCCGGCCCCGGCGTAAGCCCATGTAAAATAAGCCATTCTTCAGCCTTTAACGAGTCTCAGTGAACCCGACCCGCCACCGCCTCGCGCGCGCCAAGTTTGCCCTGCCCAGTTTCGTGACCCTGTTGTCGATCGCGTGCGGTTTCGGCAGCATCGTGATCTCGGTCGACAACGCCCCCGTGGGCGACCCGTCCGACTATCGCCTGGCCGCGATCCTGCTGGTGCTGGCCGGCGTGTTCGACGCCCTCGACGGCTTCGTCGCGCGTGCCACCAACACGCAATCCGCGTTCGGCGTGCAGCTCGATTCGATCGCCGACGTGATGAATTTCGGGTGCGCCCCGGGCCTGCTGCTGTACTGCTACGGTTTCGCGCAGATGGGCGCCGCGCACCCGACCCTCGTGCGCATGGGCGGCCTCGCGTGCTTTGTGTTCGTGGCGTGCGGCGCGCTGCGCTTGGCGCGCTTCAACGTGATGGTCGGCAAGACGGACCCCCGCTACTTCGTCGGCATGCCGATCACCGCCGGCGCCGCATGCGTGGCCTCCGTGGTCGTCGCTTGGCCCGAGCCCGTGGCCGACATGGCCGGCGCGTTCCTCGTCATGCTGCTGATGGTGGCGGTGGGCTCGCTGATGGTGTCGACGATCCGCTTCCCCAGCTCCAAGCAGCCGAAATCGAAGGCGGTGTTCGTGGCGCTGGCCGTCTGCGTGGTGTTGCTGGCGGTGCTGCGCACGCGCTTCTTCGCGCTGTTCTTTGTGTTTTATATCGGCGCGACGCTGCTGCTGAACATCGCGTGGCGCGGCGGGTGGACGAAGGTCGCGCCGCCGAGGGTCTACGACGACGAAGCCGCGGATTGAATGATGGGTGATGGTGGGCACGGGGTGCCCACCCTACGAATGACAACGCCGTAGGGTGGGCGGCCTCCGCCCACCATGCGTCACGCGAATTTGTCGAGTAGCGCCGCCAAATGCGCCGCCGCCGCTTTCGCTTCCTCGGGGTCGGCCGCATTGCCCGTGTGCGTGACGATGCTCGCCGTGAGCAGCTGCACGAACGAGCGGTCCAGCGCCTTGCGCGCGGCCGCCATCTGCTGGGCGACGGCGTCGCAGTCGGACGGCGCGTCGGCCAGCGCGATCAGCTTCTGCACGCCGCGCAACTGGCCCTCCACGCGCGCGAGGCGGTTCAGCAAATCCTTCTTCTGCTGTGCCGTGAGAGCGCGGCCTTCGACGATTTTCAGAGGTTCGGCCATGGCGGCGGAAAGGCCTACGCGACCTCATGCCCGCGCGCGGCGCGCAGGATCGTGAACCAGTCCGCGCGCGACAGCTGGAACGTCGTGCCCGCGACGGCGACGGCGATCGCCTCCGCGCGGCCGCTGCCCGTCAGCGGAATGGGACGCGACGGCAGCTGCATGATCCACGCGAAGACGACGCTGGCGAACGGCTGGTGCAGGCGGTCGGCGATGTCCTTGATCACGAGGCGCAGGTTCTCGGCATTCGCGTCGTTCGACGTGAACAGGCGGCCGCCGGCCAGCGGCGACCAGATCATCGGCGCGACGCCGACGTCCTGCAGGCCGTCGAAGGTCTCGTCGAACATCGGCGCCACGTGCAGCGGCGAGAATTCCACCTGGTTCGTCGACAGTTCGATGCGGCGGTTCAGCGCCTCGAACTGGTGGCGGCTGAAGTTCGACACGCCGAAGTGCAGCACCTTGCCGTCCTGCTTCAGGCGCGTGAAAGCTTGCGCGATCTCGTCGAAGTCCATCAGCGGGTCCGGACGGTGGATCAGCAGCAGGTCCAGATGGTCCGTGTGGAGCTGGCGCAGCGATTCCTCGGCCGACGCGATAATGTGCGGGGCACTCGTGTCGTAGTGCTGGATGGTGTGCTGCGGGCGCTTGTTCGACAGCAGCTTGATGCCGCATTTGCTGATCAGCTGGATGCGGTCGCGCAGCGAGGGTTGCGCGCGCAGGGCTTCGCCGAACAGGCCTTCGACGCCGTAGTTGCCGTAGATGTCGGCGTGGTCGAACGACGTGACGCCCAGCGCGATGCACTGCTCGATGAAGGCGATGCGCTGCTCCACCGTCATGTCCCAATCGGCCATGCGCCACATGCCGGCAACGATGCGGGACAGTTCGAGACCGCCGCCCTTGCGGGTGGCGATGCGCGGGCAGGACAGGTCGCGGGGCAGGGCAAGGGTCATCGTTCTTCTTTCAGTGGCATGGGTTGATTGCGGTAGGGTGGACGGCTTTGCCGTCCACGCGTTCAAGAGACATGCGAATCTCCGGGGCGCATGTTTCGTCCATGTATAAGCTGGTTGAACGCGTGGACGGACGAGCCGTCCACCCTACGAGCTTACTTGATCCAGAGCCGCATCGAATCCCACGCACGCCCGAAGATCGACGCTTCACGCACCTCTTCCAAGGTCACCACCGGCAGCGCCAGCAGCGGCTTCCCGTCGACCATCATCTTCAGCGTGCCCACTTGGGTGTTCAGCGCCAGCGGCGCGACCAGCGGATCCTTGCGTTCCAGGACCGGTTTCATCTTCTGCGCCACGCCCTTCGGCACGGTCACCCACACGTCGTTCGGGAAGCCGATTTTGACGGTAGACTGCGAGCCCTTCCAGATCTGCGGCGTCAGGATCGCCTGGCCCTTCGCGTACAGCTTGACGGTGTCGAAGTTCTGGAAGCCCCAGTTCAGCAGCTTCTGGCTTTCCGCCGTGCGGTTGCCGTCCGACGTGGCGCCGGACAGCACGGAGATCAGGCGGCGTTCGCCGGCAGGGCCGTTCGGACGGTGCGCCGACGCGATCATCGAATAGCCTGAGGCGTCCGTGTGGCCCGTCTTCAGGCCGTCGACGGTCGGGTCGAGCCACAACAGGCGGTTGCGGTTCTGCTGCTTGATCTTGTTGTACGTGAATTCCTTGATCGAGTCGATCTTGTAGAACTGCGGGAAGTCCTGGATCTCGTGCGACGCGAGGATCGCCAGGTCGCGCGCGGTCGAGTAGTTCTCCGGCGACGGCAGGCCGTGCGGATTGGCGAAGTGCGTGTTCTTCATGCCCATGCGCTGGGCCGCGCGGTTCATCAAGGTGACGAAGGTCGCTTCGTCGCCGCCCACGGCTTCGGCCAGGGCCACCGCGGCGTCATTGCCGGACTGGATCATCAGGCCATACAGCAGGTCCTGGATTTTCACAGGGGTGGCCGGGTCGATGAACATCTTCGAGCTGCTGTTGTCGACCTTCCACGCATGCACCGACACGTTGACCATCTGGTCCAGCGTGATCTTCTTGTCGCGCAGCGCCTCGAAGACGACGTAGGCCGTCATGACCTTGGTGAGCGACGCCGGCTCGATGCGGGCGTCCGGGTCTTGCGAGGCGATGACCTGGCCGCTGGTCGCGTCCAGCAGGAGCCACGAACGGGCGGCGATTTGCGGGGCCGGCACCTGCTGCGCATGGGCGGCCGACATCAGGAGGGCACTGGCGGCGAAGGCCGCGATTAGCTTTTTCATGGAAGACAATTCAGAAGTGAACAGTGAACGATGCTGCGATGGCAATGCTCGTAAGCATTGCCTTGAAAGAAGATCGCATCATTATAGGCCAGCGTTCGGCTCAAATGTCACGCCGCCACAATTGCGCGACAAGATTTTTAATGTGGACGAGCTTGCGATGGAAAAAGTGGTCGGCGCCGGGGATCACGGTCACGGGGATGTCGAGCGGGCGGGCCCAGTCGAACACGTGCGCGAGCGGTATCGTATCGTCAAGTTCGCCGTGGATCAGGATCGTGTCGGCCGGGACCTCTGGCATCGGCCACTTGCCGGCCGCCGTGCCGACGAGCGCCAGCCGTTCTGCCGGACGGCCCTGGGCGATGAGGCGCTGCTGCAGCTGGGCCTGGACGAACGTGCCGAACGAGAAGCCGGACAGCGCGTACGGCAGGCCCGGATACTGCGCGATCATGTGGTCGAGCAAGACCTGCATGTCGTCCACTTCGCCGCGGCCTTCGTCGTGCACGCCTTCCGACTCGCCCACGCCGCGGAAGTTGAAGCGCGCGGTCGCGTAGCCGAGCCCGACGAAG
>Ga0207657_10005984_pt1 | contig 12659 bp, 11 predicted proteins | sample KBSC33metaG_FD_184316 | JGI IMG/M metagenome (GOLD analysis project Ga0207657, IMG submission 184316) | Corn rhizosphere microbial communities from Kellogg Biological Station, Michigan, USA - KBS C3-3 metaG (SPAdes) (version 2) | ecosystem: Host-associated > Plants > Roots > Rhizosphere > Soil ...
GATGGCTGGCTGGATCTGGTGGCGGTGAGCGGTCATGTCTATCCGCAAATGGAAAAGGTGCCTGCCAGCGGTGGTTACGCGCAGACCAAGCTGCTCCACCTGAACCAGAAAGATGGCACCTTCTGCGATACGGGCAATCGGGCCGGACTAGCTCTGGAAGAAAGACGCGTGTCACGGGGCCTGGCAGTCGGGGATCTGTTCAACGACGGCAATGTGGACGTCGTGGTCGAGGATCTCGATAGCGAGCCGATGATCCTACAGAACCACGGCGTTTCAGGCCGCCACTGGGTGAGTCTGGAATTGGCGGGTACCAGGAGCAATTGCATGGCAATCGGGGCGCGCGTTAAGATCGTGGCAGGAGGGATGACGCAGACCGACGAGGTTCGCAGTGGCGGTAGTTACATTTCCCAGAGCGATTTCCGTTTGCACTTTGGGCTAGGGTCGGCAGAGAAGATTGAGTCGCTGGAGGTCCGCTGGCCTTCCGGGAAAGTTGAGACGTTCAAGAACCTCGGAGCCGATCGCTTCTATGCCCTGCGGGAAGGGGAAGGGGTCGTTCCAGCAGAGCGGATTCGGCCGGTTTCCCACATACCGCGCTGCAACTAAACCTAATGCCGCGGGAAGTTCAATGTTGCTCGACCGGCCAATTCATAAAGCGATGTTCTCCTCCTATGTGCGGCTGGAAGCCAAGCGCAACGCATTGGACGCGCTGTCTTAGGCTGACTTCCTCACTTCTCTTGGGAATTGGATCACCTTTCCTCGAAGCTGCGGGGCAACCCACTTCGTCTTGCTCTGGAAACTGGCTGGAATATAAAACTGAATCACCTTTGCCATGGCATCCTCCCAACGGTGCCGCATTGGGCGGAAAGTAGCGCCGAACCTGCGGGAAGTCTATCGGGTGATCTGGATTGGTATTATCTGTGGATGTACCACGACTTGATTTCAGATATTTCGAGAGCTCTTACCCGCCGTTCGATCATGCACTACTGTGGAGATGACGGGGTGTTGTGGCCGATGACTCGGTTGAGATGGCGGAAATCTTTCCGATTTTGCATGCTCGGGCAATGATGGGTTCCCATCCAGCACCGCTCATTTGTCATCTGATTTAGCCTAAACTCGACCTACCTCTCGATTACTAACTTGCAAATCAACTGTGCCATTAAGCCTTGCGAATCGATATGCTAGCAGCAAAAAGCCGGGGCTTTGGCACCCCGGCTGACCTGCACAGTCCTTATTGTTTAGCCGACACAACGGTGAACGTGGTGCCTGCTCGTTTGTCCTTAATGACTGTTGTCATGGTACGGCCATCTGCTGCGACCGTCATGTCCGAAATGACGACTGTCTTCCCCTTTTCCTTGTCAGTTTCCTCGACGTGGTGATCGTCAATCCGCTTCAGAGAAACCATCGTGATACCGGGGTCTCCCTTGAACGGATAGTCTTTGCCATCAAACTTCGCTGAGTACGAGACACCGTTCGGCGCAGACATTTCAAGCCCATTTTCCGTGCCTTTGAATGTTACAGTGGAGATGCTTTCTGACGCATCCGTAGCTTTCTCCGTGCGCCATGAGCCGGAAAGAGCATGACTGCCTTCTGGCCCTTTTGCCACTCGCGTATGTACGGCCTTTACGGACATCTCGGGGCTATCCGGTGCGTTACGACCTGTCCAGTCGCTGGTAAAATGGTTTCCGTCTTCTGAAACCACGTCTTTTTCGTTACCGACGACTTTTCCATCTTTCTTTGCAATGATCTGGACGGTTTTCGGGTCTTCAACCTTGACACTGAGCGTATCGATATAGGGGTTCCCGGTCACTTTCTGATCCTGCCCGTCAGCAGCCACATCGATCTTTGTTGGGATGCACGTTGGACATTTGTATCTTCCATCTTTCAACACGAACACGTCTGGCTTCTCGGGAAATTTCAACTTGCTCAGGTCGGCCTTCCACGTACCATCAAATGGGCTCTGTGCCCAAGCAACCGTTAACGGCACTACAAGCGCTACCAAGATTAGTTTTTTCATGGGCCTTTTCCTCCTTCTAATGATCGACGTATTGAGACCATCGAAAATTGCTACCACTATGGATAGGAGAACTTAATCAGCCCAGAACGCGCCGGAGTATACACCCAAAAGTTGGCGACAGTCTCGAAAGCACCCAACTCTATTCAATAACCCCTTGGCGGAGTGTCGTTGGCGACGAAGCAGAGAAAGCGCGTGCAGTGCTGGAGCAGGAGGGCTACGTGGTTACGGCGCCAGGCGGAAAAGAGTCCAACACCCCTGCTGTTTAACGCTTGGTGATTCGCGAAACTTTATCGGGCCGTGAAGTCTGAGTAGAGTGAGTTCAATTGATCGAATCCAAGTTTGTGGTTGAGCAGCGTGCCGCTGAAAGCGCAGTACGCGGGATCATGGTATTCGCCTTTGAGGAAAGTGAGAAGGAAGCTAAAGATGCGAGTCCGAACAGACCGATCAGCCCACCGTGGTCACCGACAATTCGGGAGCTATTTTATGGTCACATCAAGAAGCGGGGTCTGGCTACTTCCATGGGTAGGTCGTTAGGAAAAAAGGAATCTCGCGCCAGGGTGGCGCACCTGACTTAAGGCGTGCTGAGTTATCCGGTGTATACTTCTTCCCCGCCCGTCCGCTACTCCGCTTTGGTTCAGGAGGTCCCGATGGCTCGCGCGGCCCTACACACCTTGGTTTTCTTGGTTGCCGAACTAGTGATCGTTTCAACCCCGGCATTGCTTTCTGCACAAGTCTTCCAGCCGCAGACTCGTCTTGCTGCGAACCTAGCTGGAGACACTTGGGAACCCAGCATTGCCGCCGATCGCCACGGCCATGTGTATGTTCTGATACCTGATTTCCCGCCAAGCTGCAAGAAGTGCCCAAGTTCGATCAACTATTTGGTGGTTTCGAATGACAGCGGTAAGACTTGGTCGACGCCCCGCATAATTGCTGACCCCGGCTCAGGACAAATTGACGTCCAGCTCAAAGTTGATCCCGTAGATGGCAAGACTGTTTATGCCTCTTGGCTGCAAAACAGCAAGAGCCTGATCGAGGTCGCGAAATCGACTGATTTCGGTCAAACTTGGACCACCGTGATCGCGAATTCGACGAACGCCGGTACGGACAAAGATATTCTCGCTGTACGTGGGAACGATGTGTATGTGGCGTATGACCACTCGCAAACAGTATGGTGCTCGTCCTCTCATGACGGGGGCCAGACTTGGACTTCGGTAAAAGTCAATGCGAACGCGAAACTTGGATGGTCTCTCACAGGCGGCGGCACAGTTGATCCCGCTGGAAACGTTTACTTTGCGTGGAGCGGTTACACACAAAATGGCGGAGCCAATGGTCCAGTAAATCTCTATGTCACCAAGTCATCAGACGGCGGTCAGACCTGGACCTCAACTTTGCTTGATATTTCAAGCTCGCCCCCTGATTGCTCGGCTTTTCGCTGCGGATGGGCGTTTCTCGGTGCCGGCATTGCTATGACCTCCGATGCGGCGGGCCAGCTTTATGCGTTGTGGAATGCAGGAAGCATTGATGGTGGCCCGGAGCGGATCTATTTCTCGACTTCTAGCGATCAAGGCAATATATGGACTCCAAGGGCCGATGTTTCACTGGCCCCTTTGGGTGTTGACCATGCATTCCCCTCGGTGGCGGCAGGAGCGCGCGGAGATATACGGATCGCCTGGATGGATCAGCGAAATGAGCCGCATTGGAATGTGTACTACCGGAGTTCGATCGACGGCGGTTCCAGCTGGTCGGGTGAGACGGTGCTCTCCAGTTATGTAGCCGGCTATAGCTACATCTTCGCAGATGGTTTTCGGTTCCCGTTTGGCGACTACTTCGACATGGATATCGATAGTCAATCACACACGCAGACCGCGTGGGGTGAAGGTTACGACTGGCTAACACCTGGCAACGTTTGGTATGCACGCCAATTAAGGTAACCGGTTGACCAGCTTCTTTCGTCGCGTGGCGCCGCTAATGCCGAAAACCTACCGCGTTGATCTGGAGATGAGATAAGTAGCCTGCCAGCTACCCCGATCGGCAACTCTCGATCTTCATTGCAGGTGTGTGGCTATTTTGATAGCTTGCTCCACCTGGTGAACGTTTGGCCGTTCCCGATTCCAGATTTTGCGAACCGCGTTCGTTAGGAGCTCGAAATGAAACATTCACATTACGTATTGACTTTGCTGGCGATTGTGCTGATGGGGTCCGCTTCGGCATTGGCTTCGTCACCGGGAAGCGACGTTCGTCTTACGAACGACTTCCCCGGCGGAGGATATGTGAGTGCATACACCCTCGCCACGGGAAATCCATATACCGACGCGGTTCTGAATGAGTGTTCGATCTCTCGTGGGCGCCAGAATGAGCCATCCGTCGCGGTTGACCCACGTGATACGAACGTCCTGGTGGGCAGCTCGAACGACTACTGCGGGGTTTATTCGGTGAAAGACGCGCTTGGGAACTTACTTCCCCTCGGCCCTATTTGGTTGGGCTACTACCGATCACAGGATGCGGGCGCCAATTTTGTAAGTTCACTTGTCCCTGGCTACCCGGGTGACACATCGCCCTATGCAGCCTCTGCACACATACGTACTTCTAGTGCCGGCGACCCCGTCATCGCATGGGATGGGCACGGTCGCGTATATATGGGCTCAGAAAGCTCCGGAGACCCTGCCGGTACGAAGAAGACTCTTGGCGACGTTTGGGTTGCGGTATTCGACAACCCGGGCGGCGTAGGCGGGGCTACTACCAATGACGGAAAACGTTTTGTTCGCAGTGAAATCGTTGCACGAGGATCATCGGCCCCAAATCTGCTGGGTAAGTTTCAGGACAAGACCGCCCTGGAGGTCGACCGTACCGGCGGAGCATGCGACGGTACTGTGTATTTTTCCTGGACGCGCTTCACGGGCAATGGCGGCGCGGCAATCTACCTGTCCCGCTCGACCGATCAAGGACAGTCCTGGTCACCGCCTCAAAAGCTGACCGCAAGTGTTCAGTCGCTGCAAACACCTGACATAGCGATCACGGGCAATGGACACGTGTATGTCACCTGGAACCAGAGCTTCCAAGCAGGACATGCGGGAAATGCAGTTGCCTATGCCAAGTCGACGGACTGTGGGGTTAGCTTTTCGCCGCCGACTCCGCTGCAGTCGTTCATCCGTTACCGCCCACTGGATGTGCTTGACCCCATACCGATCTTCATACCGACGAATTCAGAGGACGATCCTCTGGCAGGAGCGGAGGATGTCGCTGCAGCGGGGAGCATCACTCGAGAGTGCGGAGACTTTGATGAGCATTGTGCTTCCGGCTACACATTTTTCCGCGTTGATGCTGTGGGTACACAGGTTCGTTCCACCGCCGATCAATACGACAAGTCTCATGAGTGGGTCTATATCGTATATGACGCCAGCAAACCCGGCACGTTGGTTCCCACAGGAACAACCTACGGGTCAGTCGGCCTTGGCACTGGTAGCCAAGCTGGGATTTTCTTTACTCGCCTCGACGGAGCAACCGGTCTCAGCACTGCTCCGATCTTGATCGACAACCAAAGCACGGGTCATCAGATCTATCCCGACATTTCCGCAGATGGCGGAGTTCTCCATGCCATTTGGTATGACAGTCGCTTAGACCCAAACTATTCGCCCACACGTCCAATTGGCAACGACGCGAGCGGAAACACGGGACCCTCCATTGACGCCTGGTCAGCCATGTCCACCGATGCTGGTGCATCTTGGATCAACCAAGCCCGGCTGAGCGACGTTACCACCAATCCCAATTATGAACAATTCTCGAACCGTACGGTGCCCTTCGCTGGGGACTATCTGTGGGTGACTTCGATGGGAAACTTTTCCTTCGGTACATGGACGGACTGGCGGGACACAGTGCCCGGTGCCGACCCACGCGAATCCGGTAGTAGCGAGGACAGCGATAATGCCGATGTGAAGCAATGTCGAGTGTTTTCGACCACAACTGGAGCATGGAGCGGTGATCTCTGTCCGCACGCGGGTGGACTAGATCAGAACATCTATGGTGATCACACACCTTGAGGTTTGTGCTCACTCGCAGTTGCAGGCGCGATGATGTCGTTTGGCGTTGCGCACGTCAACAATAGCCCGTAGCAGGCCCGCTGTTTTATGCGGAGTGCCGTACTAAAGAAGCTGTTGGCGAGCCATCCCTTCGACGTGCCAACTGCACAACCAGAGCGCAGGCGCCGTGGAATGCTCATCATTTCATGCCGTCGTTCTACTGCGCATACAAGGCTCAGCGGAGTGGCACGTTTAGGGTGCTCCTCTTGGTGCCACTTGCTTTCGCTGAACACTACGATCCCGACGAACAAAAGCGAGGCGAACGGCCGCAGTTTCGTGCCAGCAAAAATGAACAGTAAGAAGAAAGACACTGTATGGTCAAACCCGCTCCGCTTTGATCTGAGTTGGCTGTCCCCTATTGAAGTGTAGAGACGCAAGCTGTGGCTGGTTAATGGCGCAGTGGTGTCAGTACATATAAGGCGAGTAATCTGCGTTGCTTAGGCTGTATGGAACGCGCGAGTGAAAGGGTGCTTGTAACCAGGAAATGTGCAGGGCCGGAAAGCGGCACCTGTACCTCTTGCGGGTACTGTGATGCCGCGTGTTTATCGTTGTTAGGCTACAGTGCTTACGCACCGCACGGAAGCTTGTCACGAATCGCTAGTTGCGAGAATGGCACCGACGTGCCAACTCAGAAACAGTCGCCGAACGCATCCGAGCCGTTAGGAGGCCTGTCATGATTCGATGAGTCTAGATTCGTGGCTGGACAACGGCTAATTTCGCTTCGAACGTGTTCCAGTTAGTCCGCATGCAATGCGAAGATATCCATGATTCGATAGCCGCCATCCAGCAACATAATGCGCCCGCTCAGCACCACTCGGAACCAGCCGCTGGGGACCGGAGGCAGGCGGCGCTCGCAGGATTGGGGCAGTGGCTGCACTCGTCTTTGCAGGCCGGGAGGCAGCGTACCGTTGCGCTGCAGTTGGCGCTCCAGGCCCGGTGGCAGACTTCCGCCACGCTTTGCTAGTCCGGGAGGAAGATTGGAATAATCCTCCGAATAGCAACTGCGGATAATACGCCGATCGTGGTCGGTGAAAGTCTGGGCATATCGGCGATCATCATCACGGTCATCACGACGGTAGCGATCGTCGTCCCGGTTGTTGTCATTGTCATCGGGGCGCCGATAAGCAGGCTGATCATCATTGGGGTACTCGGTTTCGACCTGGCGTCCCGCGGGCGCACGTTGGGCAACTGCAACTGTGACCGCGGCGGTCACGAAGGGCAGGACAGCTTCGGATTCGACTTTCGCTTCCTTCTTTCCAGTCGCCGCTGCGACGGTGGTTCCTGCGGCTGCACCCGCGCCAGCTCCTATCAAGGCTCCCTTACCGCCTCCAAAGATTGCGCCGAGGATCGAGCCTGCGGCAGCAGTGCCGCCAATTTTTTCTACGTTCGCCTTGGTATGCGACTCACCTTTGATGCGGAACACTTGCGTATTCAGTGCCGAGGAGGAGTGGCCGTTGCTCACCGATACCAACTCCAGCTCCAAAACTCCGGGATCGCTGAGCCGGCCCGAGGGATGCACCGCCACGACTTTACCAGTGACCGACGAGCCTTTGGCATAGACAATTTTGCCATTCGCCATGATCGGGGCTTCCAAGGTGCCGTGGAACGCCTGTCCAACTCTTGCATTGCCGCTGCTGAGGTTTTCGGTTATGCGAATCGGAAGCTGCGCGCCCGCCGGAATGACTGCGGCAGAGGCCGATGCAACAAAGATCAGGATTGCAGAAAGCGCTGATATCGCCGTAAGCGTTCGTTTCATTTGAGCCTTTTCTGAGCCTTTCCAACCTGAGCTTCTGGCTCTTTCTGGGCAACCTTGGCCGTAACCGGCAACACCCGTGCGGCAAGGATGCGGTTCTTTCATGGTATGAAGGCTGGTCGGTCGAAACAATGAAACAGCAGATCCCACTCGGTACGAAAGTAATAGCTTTGGACGATTATCTTGCGATCTCGCTGGGCTAAGGCAACGCTGAATTAGGAGAAATGCATTGCCGTTTCACCAACTCTGTCCAAACTGGAGTTGTGAGGGTAATTGCCTGTGGTGTAATTGCCTGTGGGTGATGACATAAGATACGTCGGCCGCAACGACCCGAGTAGACTTTTGATCGACACGAAAAAGGCGCGCAACCGGACACCCTGAAGCCAAAGAAAAGACGAACGCGTTGCGCAGAGCGGCACAGTCCTGCTTTACGACAAGATGCAAACATGCTGTAGGCGCATGAAGGTGATCAATGGATCTGGCTTGGCAACGTTTTACCAGTCGAGGCCCCTTGAGGTGCAGCCAATCCCCAAACTGGCGGGCAAACCGCACGAATAAAGCGTCCGGATAGGTGTTTGGGATTTAAAGACTATATTCGGCATTCAGAACGCAGATGGCAAGCGACACAAGCAAGCTGCTCGGGTGATGTTTAGGAGATCGCGAAAGGCGAGCTCTGGTTACGTTGCTGCCTTTATGCAGCCCTCACACAATCCTACATCTGACTTCGTACGCCAGTAGAGAGTTAAGTTGCCGCACTTTTGACAGTGCTCTGGCTTAGCTTCCCGGTGGGAGCATGCCCGCTCGCGTAGTGTCGCATCATAGAATGTTCGCTTCGTGGTGTTAGAGAGGACACGGTATGCGGCGATGATGTCTCTTATGCGCTCGCCTGCCTCGGATTGCGCTCTGGAACCGATAGGGAATAGGTCCGGATGGCAGGTTTTGACCAGACGACGGTACGCGCGTCTGATTCTCTCAGTGCTTGCTTCTTGGGATACACCCAATGTCTCGTAGTGCGTTCTCATCATGCGGCTCGGGGTTTTCGCTACAGCCCGCTCATCGATTCCTTTAGCTCGTTGGCTGCGGCTGTGTCACGGACACAGCTCTCTTTCTCGGCTTGTGACGATTATCTCAATAGGCAGTTCAAGGAGTCCCCTTGGGATCTTTTTCCTCAGCCTTTGCATGGTGTTTCCCCTAGTCTGGGGGAGAAAGGAATGTACCTGGATCAATGATATCTTAGCCGTCAAGGGGCAGCTTTGGAGGACGTGGAAGAGTGAACTGCAGTTTCGTACAGCCACACACGTCAAACGAAGCAAAGAAAGTCGCCCCGGGACAGGCCAGGCCGGATAAAGCGGTGAAACAGCAGCCAGAACCCGCTCCTCGCAGCAGGAGTCCGCAATCCACAGTTACCCGTCGAAAGCTTAGTTCTCAACTCGCAACAGATCTATTTCAGCCGATAGCACTCGCGACCGAAGAAAAAACCGTGTTCGAGTTGGACCCGATTATGCGAAGCGTCCCGACGACGATAAGCAAAATAACCGCGACCATCACCGCGTATTCGGCGATGTCCTGGCCTTCGTCGGACAAGAGTAGAACACTCAATTGGCGCATTGGGGGATGCTGCCTTTCTTTTGAAGATTTTTCCCAGTTTACTGCTTTGAGGAACCCAGCAAGCTTGCAACTGGAATTGGAGAAATCTTATCGCATAATCCAGATTTAGTTGGGGCGCTCTACCGAGCGCCCCCTAATTTTTTCCGGCGTTAGCTTACTTTTCGAACTCTCGGTTCACAGATCGTGCTGCGGTTTTGAACGATGTGGTTTTGGAAGCTCGACAGGCGAGTGTTCGTCGCCGGCTGTTTCCTGGTTGTTGGTTCCACGATCCACGAACTGCGATACTGCCGATCGTAATCCTCGAATTTCTGTTTGTCGTCCAGAACTTTCTCGTCCAACGCAGGGAAGCGTTCAATCTGCGCTTTCGTCATATTCACATTGAAATCTTTTTCGTGCACGGTGGAGGGTTGCAATTCCTCAGGCGGCACCAAGAATCGACGGCTGCTCAGCCAGCCACCTGTATCGACTACGACGTAACGAATTTGCCCGTTGTCAGAATCGAAAATCACATCATCAATCTTGCCCAGCTTCTCGTCTCCAGGCCCGTACACTGCAGATCCACGAATGTCGTCAATGTCTCGGTTAAAGCGGTAGTCGCGTAGAGTGCTATACATTTGTGCCTCCTTTTTCGTTGTGATCGAGTAAGGCTACCCTTGCTTCTAATCTCATTCAACGCTGCGCGCCAGCAGCAGCGAACGCGGAAGTCACTGTCCATGACTGCTGCCGCTGTAACTCCCAAACAGTCTGTTTTGCGAGATGGCCCAGACGGGCTTTGTCTGGTTCCGCACCTTATTTCGTGAAGGCAGCCAACGCATCGATGTCATCGACATCTAACCGCTATGCCACATTTTCTGTTACAGCGATCTGAGCCAGGCGGCAATAACCTCCCCGCAGGTTTTGTACTGCTGGAGCAATTTCGATGCTCGAACTGCGGTTGCGTGGTTCACGTTGCGAGTACCGCAAACAGCCCGGAATGTGGGCAGAACATAAGCACAGCGCGCAATGCGGTGACGTTGCAATGTCCCCATCATGAGACACCTATATCGGTTCCTTGCGGACATTAGAGGGTTTTTTATGGCGACGAACAAGACGAAGACGAAGACGAAGAAGAGGCAAACCAAGGGAAGTACTCAGCGCAGGCGCTCGGAGCGGAAAAGCGATGTAATAGTGCAAGAGGAGCGTACTCGAGTGCTGCCGCGTAGGCGCGTTGTCGCCGTGAAGCAGGAACCGGTAACACTTTCAAGAGCAATGGGCGAAGCCGCTGTGGTGGAGCCCGCGGCAGAGTCGCCGGCCATCACCGAGACTACAGTTGTAAGAAGAAGACGAGTGTAGATACAACCATAAATTAAGTAGGAGTTTATATGCTAAGCACCCTGCGGGATCACCAAGACAAAGATATTCTTGCCGCCGTTCGTGGCACGAATGTATATGGGACAGAGGACACGAAGCTTGGCTCAGTAGAAGACGCAATCGTGAATGCCGAATCCGGCGAACTCCGGTATTTAATTGTGAATGCCGGCTGGCTTGAAAAACAATTCCGGCGATTCGCCATTCCTGCAGATCAGGTGTATGCGTATCGTGATACGGATGACCTGTACGTAAGCCTGTCGAAGTCAGAAGTTGAGGCTTTGCCTGCGTTTGAAGACGCATGTGTTGCGTCGGAGAACGCGTTTTCGACATACGAGCGCGAATACCAAAATGCCTGGCGTCCTCGCGGCGACACAGCTCATCTGCGACCCAGTGAGCGCCTACTTCGGTTGCGCGATCGCCTCCGTAATTCTTTCAGGGGAGCTCGGAGCGACGTTGCAGAGCCGGAGCGGGAAGCCCGAAAGTATCCCCCCGCTAGTTTGTCCGGGTCGGTCGTACATCCGACAATTGTGTATGGCGTCTATTCTGATCGTAAGGATGTAGAAAAAACCGTCAGCACGTTGAAGGATCAGGGCTTCGGCAGCGCCGATATCTCTGTGGTGTTCCCGAATCCAGACATGACGAAGGAATTTGCCGTCGAGAAAAATACCAAGGCTCCTGAAGGTGCCCTAGCCGGCGGCGGTACAGGGCTAGTCATTGGCGGAGTGCTCGGCTGGCTGGTGGGAATAGGTACGCTGGCGATTCCAGGCATCGGACCATTGATCGCGGCAGGACCGATAGTAGCTGCCCTAGCCGGAGCGGGAGCCGGCAGTGCGATCGGTGGCATCGCGGGTGCTCTGATCGGCCTTGGACTTCCGGAGCTCGAAGCCAAACGTTATGAGGAAGCGATCAAGCAGGGTCGCATTCTGGTCTCAGTTCATTGTCAAGGCATGCGTCAGGCAGAGGCCGCGCGCAAGGTGCTGGACGATTCAGGCGCAAAAGAGGTCTTCCTATCCGGCGAGCGAAAGGCAGCGTAGCTTCCCAACCGGAACCCGTGCTGGGGATCGCAGGTTGCTAGAGGAGCTTTGTATGATTGATTTCGTTTGTGACACATGTGGAGCTGTAAAGCAAGCCGACGAATCCTGGGTTGTCGGACTTGCGGCGGAGGCCGTCGGTGCTGTCTCGGCGCGGAGGGAAGTCAATATTCAATCGGCTTGGACGAGAGAAGCTGCTCTACATCCCTTAGCCGTGCACTTCTGCTCCATCCAATGCAAAGATGAGTACATGGCACGGCTGTTCGGCACGGAGCCCCTGGAACAAGTCGTGGTCGGGCGCACCACTCCGGCAGAAGTAGTGGTTGAGCGCGAAGTCCCGGCGACAGTTGTTACACGCGCGCGGCGAGTTCGGAGACATAAGCCCCAGGCGTGAGCTGTGGCGATTTCCCGAAGCATGACGATAGCGAATCTGCTAACTCGTACGGCAGCCGCTAAGCGCGCATGTGCCATTCTTCGGACAAGTTCGCGGCGCCTGTCGCACTCCACGACTTTTTCACGGCAAGCGCTCGAAATGCTGGTACTTCAGCTCACAGACCCATTCGGAACGATCAAAGGGTAAGGTTTCCCCAAAAGGCATCGGCTGAAAGAAAGGCATGTACAATTCAGCTTACCAAACTGGCCTTCAGTGGGCTAAAAAGGCGCCTTGCTCAAGCTTGATGAGGAATGTGGGAAGTGTTGACGAGAGAGCCGCTAGGAAAGCGGCTCTCGCTTGTATCAATCATGCAGCCGAGCGGATCTTCGTCACGTCTCGCTCGCGGCCACGCATCTCCTCACGCTTACGACGACCTGCTAGACCAGCAAGTCCG
>Ga0207657_10005995_pt1 | contig 12650 bp, 16 predicted proteins | sample KBSC33metaG_FD_184316 | JGI IMG/M metagenome (GOLD analysis project Ga0207657, IMG submission 184316) | Corn rhizosphere microbial communities from Kellogg Biological Station, Michigan, USA - KBS C3-3 metaG (SPAdes) (version 2) | ecosystem: Host-associated > Plants > Roots > Rhizosphere > Soil ...
GGCTTCACGATGTCGGGCGACAGCTTGTACATGTCGAGGTAGTGCCGGTTCACCAGCACGATGCGCGTCTGCGCGTCGAACATGTTGAGCCCTTGCGACATGTTGTCGATGGAGTCGACGAGCCGGCGGTTCTGCACGCGCAAGTTTCGGTACCGGCTCAAGCCGAGCAACAGCGCGCTGACGCCGAAGCCAGCCGACAGCAGGGCCCAGCCGGGAATTCCACTCGCAAAATCCGTCATTCGCCGCCGCCCGAAAAAGACGCGCAATATTGCGGTCCACGGCTTGCGATAGGGTTAACAAACATCAAGCTATGCCTTCGCCCTCCGCGGGTTAACCGGTTTTCAAGGTTAATCGCGCCATAACCGGTTCCTTCGAATGCCGCACGTAGCGGCGTTCATTGTGTGTTGCGGTGTGGCGTGAGCGGACGCGTGTTGAAATCGCGGGGACGCCGTCGGCGGTCATCGGCGCAGGTCGGCCTTGCCGCTCTGCTGATGTCGCTGGTGCCGACCACGATCGCCTATCAGGATCTGGGCGCGCTGCTCGTGCACCAGCCCGGCGTCGCGCAACGCTGGCGCGAACATCTCATCGCGTCGCCCTTCGGCACGATCCACGCCGCGACCTTCTCGATGCCGCGCCCGCTCGGCACGCGCATCCCGCATCCGCCGCTCTATGCGCTGGCCAATTTCGATCCGATGGATGTGACCGGCTCGATCGGCGCCGAGCCGCTCGGCGACGGCAGCGAGCCCTTGCGGTTCCCGAGCGTCAACCGCGCGACGAAGCGCGATGCGCTTGTCGCGCGCAAGCGCCAGCCACTGCCGCCGCTGCCGCCTCTGCTTGCGGTGGCGCCGGCGCCGCAGTCCGAGATCCTCGCCGCGCTGCGCAAGGACGACGGCCGCTTCGACGCTGTTTCGCCGATCGAGCCGCCGGCGACTGAGCGCGCTGCGCAGGGCGAGCGCGACGCCGCGCACGTGTTCTTCGGTGCGAAGCCGCTTGCGCCGGCAGAGGCGCTTGTTCCCTGGGGCCCGGGAGAGGCGCCCGTCATTGCGCGCGGATCCGACATCAAACTCGCGGCGCTGTCGCCGCCTTCACTCGTCGAGAAAGAGGGCCAGAGCATCGCCGCCAAGGGCGTCGTCACCGGCGACGAGGCGCGGCCGGTGTCGCCCGCGGAGCGGCTGAACCTGTCCGGCGCCGCGCGCGCGCGGGCCGAGAAATGCCTCGCCGACGCCGTCTATTTCGAATCGCGCGACGAGCCGGTGCGCGCGCAGATCGGCGTGGCGCAGGTCGTGCTCAACCGCGTGTTCTCGCCGTTCTATCCGAAGACGGTGTGCGGCGTCGTCTACCAGAATGCCGGCCGCCATCTCGCGTGTCAGTTCACCTTCGCCTGCGACGGCAAGCCCGACATCGTCACCGAGCCGGACGCCTGGGAGCGCGCCAAGAAGATCGCCCGCGATACGCTCGACGGCAAATTGTGGATGCCGGACGTGGCCAAGTCGACGCACTATCACGACTGGTGGGCGCGGCCGAACTGGATCGGCGAGATGCGGCGGATGGACCGGCTCGGCGGCCTGATCTTCTACCGGCCGCGCAACTGGGGCGACGGCGCCGACGAGCCGCGCTGGGGCAACGCCAGGACGACGGCGAAGGAAGCCGAGATTCTCAATAAAATGTAGGCGCTTGCCCCGGATCGGCTCCTGTGTCGGGCGGCCGAAACATCTATGCTCGAGATCGATCCAATCACGAATATTCGCTTTGTTGATAATTCCTGCCGGGAGTATGGTCCGCCTCCCGCGTCGCAGCATCAGCGGCGCGACGCACATTGGATGGGCGGCTGACATGACTGTTCAATCGGTTTCGGGCGGCATCGGGACGGGCTGGCGGACGCCGGCGGTCGTGCTGGTCGTCGGCAGCATCATCGCCATGGTCAGCTTCGGCCCGCGCTCGGCGCTCGGCTTCTTCCTCACGCCGATGTCACAGGAATTCCACTGGGGCCGCGACGTATTCTCGATGGCGGTGGCCATCCAGAACCTGTTGTGGGGCGTCGGCCAGCCCTTCGCCGGCGGTCTTGCCGATCGCTACGGCGCGAGCCGCGTGCTCGCGGTTGGAGCATTGCTGTATGCCGCCGGTCTTGCGCTGATGGCGCATTCGACCAATGGCGCGATGCTCGACGTCTCGGCCGGTCTGCTCATCGGGTTTGGCCTGTCCGGGTGTTCCTTCACGATCGTGATCGGCGCGTTCGGCAAGCTGTTGCCGCCGGAGTGGCGCTCGATCGCCTTCGGCGCCGGCACCGCCGCCGGCTCGTTCGGTCAATTCGTCTATTCGCCGCTCGCGGTCGCGCTGTCCGACCAACTCGGCTGGAAGGGCGCGCTGGTCGTGTTCGCCGCCGTGACCTTGTTGATCCTGCCGCTGGCGATCGCGCTCGCCGCGCCGCGCAGCGCTGCGCCGGCGGCGCCGGTGCCGAAGCAGTCGTTCCGCCAGGCGATCGGCGAAGCCTTCGCGCACAGGAGCTACGTCCTCCTGGTGATCGGCTTCTTCACCTGCGGTTTCCAGCTCGCCTTCACCACCGTTCACCTGCCGGCTTACCTCGTCGACCGCGGCCTCTCGGCGCAGGTCGGCGGCTGGACGCTTGCGACCATCGGCTTGTTCAACATCATCGGCTCGCTCGCCTCCGGCTATCTCGGCGCTCGCATGCCGAAGCGCTTTATCCTGTCGACCATCTATTTCGCGCGCGCCGCTTCGATCCTGATCTTCGTCACGCTGCCGCCGAGCACGGTTACGACGCTTATCTTCGCCGCGGTCACCGGGCTGTTGTGGCTCTCGACCGTGCCGCCGACGTCGGGCCTCGTCGCGACCATGTTCGGCACGCGCTGGCTGGCGATGCTGTTCGGCTTCGCCTTCTTCAGCCACCAGGTCGGCGGCTTCCTCGGCGTCTGGCTCGGCGGCCTCGTCTACGATTATGCCGGCTCGTACAATCCGGTCTGGTACCTGTCGATCGCGTTCGGCGTGATGTCGGCCATCATCAACCTGCCGATCCGCGAGCAGCCGGTCGCCCGCGTCGCCGCCGCGGCCGCTTAAGGCGGCTTGCGCGGGCTGCCCGCGCGCGTCATGAATGCCGAAAAGGCATTCAACCGGACGAGGCGCGCGTGGGTACCTTCAAGGCGATCGTGATCGAGAAGGCGGACGGCGGCACCACATCGTCGCTGACCGATTTCGATGAAGCCAACCTGATGGACGGCGACGTCACCGTCCGCGTCGAATACTCCACGGTCAATTACAAGGACGGGCTTGCCGTCACCGGCAAGGCGCCGGTGGTGCGGCGCTTTCCGATGATCGCCGGCATCGACGCCGCAGGCACCGTCGAGTCCTCGTCGCATCCCGGCTTCAAGCCCGGCGACAGGGTCGTGCTCAATGGCTGGGGCTGCGGCGAGACGCATCTCGGCGCCTATGGCGGCAAGACGCGCGTCAAGGGCGACTGGCTCGTCCGGCTGCCGGAGACGATCACGACGCGCGAGGCCATGGCCATCGGCACCGCGGGCTACACCGCGATGCTGGCGGTGATGGCGCTCGAAGGGCACGGCCTCAACCCGGAGCGCGGTCCGATCGCCGTCACCGGCGCTGCCGGCGGCGTCGGCTCGGTCGCGGTGGCCATCCTCGCCAAGCGCGGCTTCACGGTTCATGCCGTGACCGGCCGGCCGCAGGAGGCCGATTACCTCAAGGGCCTTGGTGCAGCCGAGATCGTCGAGCGCAAGGAGCTCGCGGGTCCGCCGAAGCCGCTGGCCAAGGAACGCTGGGCGGGCGCCGTCGATTCGGTCGGCTCGACCACGCTCGCAAACCTCCTGTCGATGACCCGCTACGGCGGGGCGGTGGCCGCATGCGGCCTCGCCGGCGGCATGGACCTGCCGGGCTCGGTCGCCCCCTTCATTTTGCGCGGGGTGTGTCTTTACGGCATCGATTCCGTCATGTGCCCGCTGGAGCGGCGAAAAACTGCGTGGAAAAGGCTGGAGACCGACCTCGATCGCCTAAAACTGGCCGCGATGACCACCGAAATCGGCCTCTCCGACGTGCCCAAGGCGGCCGCTGACATCCTGAACGGACAGGTCAGGGGCCGGATCGTGGTCAAGATCGGGTAAACATCTTCAGGATTTGGCGACGAACCGCCGGCATAATCCGCTAGGCTCTGTGAGAGCCGCAGTCAGTGCCGGTGGCGTTGGTTTCGGAGTGTTCGTGATGTTGCGTGGGGTAACGTTCGTCATCGGCCTCTTGGCCGCCGTCCCGGCGTTTGCCGGCGAGATGACCGCCGAGGAAGCGCGCCGCTTCGTCATCGGCAAGATGTTCAACTACACCTGCTTCGAAGGCACGCGCGGCCAGGGCCGCATCTATGCCGACGGCTCGGTCGTCGGCTCGATTCAGTTCCAGGGCTCGGGCCCCGTGCGCTACGCGCATCTGCCGGCGGGCACGCTGCGGGTGAAGGGCGAGTCGGTGTGCGCGAGCCTGCGCGGCCTGCCGATGGAGCCGTGCTTCAGCCTCGAGAAGCTGAGCGAGGTGAGCTTCCGCGGCGCCATCTCCGGTCTCGGCTTCGCCTCATGCGAATTCACGCGGCATCAGGCGCGCGCTGCTCTGGCGCATGCCGAACGCGAGACGACCGGCCACCACGCCCATGCCTCGGCGCAGCCGCTCGGCCTGCGCCCGTCGATCGCCGAGAACAAGTAAGACGCTTCGGCGCGAGCCGTTACGAGCGCCGGTCTTCGGGCCGGCGTTTTTGTTTGCTCAGTCCCGCGTCGGGAAGATCATGCACGTCGTCGTGGCATGCGCGTAGAGCCGGCCCGACGCGTCCTTGAGATCGCCCTCCGACGTCGCCACCGTTCGGCCACGATGGATGACGCGGCCCTCGGCGCGCACCAGACCGGTGTCCTTCGTCATCGCGCGCACGAAATTGAGTTTCAATTCGAGCGTGGTCCAGGTTTCGCCCTTCTTCAGCGTCGAGAAGATGGCGCAGCCGAGCGCGGAGTCGAGCAACGTCGCGGCAACGCCGCCATGGACGCTGCCGATCGGATTGTAGTGCCGGAATTCCGGCAGGCAGGTGAACACGGCGCGGCCGGGATCGGCCTCGGCGAGATGAAAGCCGAGCAGTTCGCTGATCGGCGGATTGGGGTGCGTGTTGTCGATGATGCCGCGCAGGAAGGCGAGGCCGTCCTGTGCGGTGAGTGCATCCGCCGGAACCACGCCGTAGTGCCGCTCGCTCAAATGCCGCCCCCATTCGTTCGCACGGGGCGGCAATGTAGCCGTCCGGCTAGTCGAGATCGAGCCTGAACGGATGGCCTTCGTTGGCCGGCGCGCCTGGCCCGAGCGCCTCGACCGCGCGCGCCATGCGGCCGTTGCGGGAGAGCAGCCGGTCGGCAATGCCGACGATGCGGGTGTTGGGCTGCGCCGTCGGCGAGGCGGACCGGATGGCGCGGGCGATCTCGGCCTCGTCGCGCTTCGGATTGAGCGCGCAGGCCGCCACGAAGGCGGCTCCGGTCGAGCGGCTGATGCCGGCGAAGCAGTGCACCACCATCGGCGTCGAGCGATCCCATCCACGGGCGAAATCAATAAGGCGGCCGACGTGCTCGTCGGCCGGCACGGTGTAGCCGTCGGCTTGCTCGACGATGTCGTCGACCGAGAGGACCAGATGATTGTCCGGCACGATGTGCTGCGGCCACTGCACACGATCGACGAGCTTGAGCAGCGTCACGACGTGACGCGCGCGGGTCTCTTCGACCGTCGCGTAAAGGCGGGCCAGCGAGCAGACGTGGATCATGGCCGCGATATTCTCCGCAGTTGCGTCAACTCTATGACGCGTGCCGGGCCGGCGAGAGCGCCCGCAGCAGCGTTTCGACCCGATCGACGAGACGTTGCTCGGCGATCGTAGCCGGCCAGGGCGTGAGATAGTCCCGGATCAGCGCCGCGGAATATTTCGGCGGCGGGCCGAAGAATTTGCGCGCCTCTTCTTCCTCGAAGCCGGCGAGCCTGGTCGCTTCGAGCCAGGCGGCGTTGCGGTCGGACGCCTTGATCAACGAGGTCAGGTCCTCCGGCAGCTTGGCCGGCAGGCCGAAGCGTAGATGGATGGCCGAGAGCAGGCGCTTCTCGACAGCCTTGTAGCTGTCGCCGATCACCGCCTTGAAGGGTGAGATCATGTCGCCGACCACGTATTCCGGCGCATCGTGCAACAGCGTCGCGAGGCGGCCGCGCGCGTCGAGCCGCGGCGCCTTCGCCCGCGCCAGGGCCTCGACCAGCAGCACGTGCTGCGCCACCGAGAAGATGTGGTCGCCGCTCGTCTGCCCGTTCCAGCGGGCGACGCGCGCGAGCCCGTGCGCGATGTCCTCGATCTCGACGTCGAGCGGCGAGGGGTCGAGCAGGTCGAGCCGCCGCCCCGACAGCATGCGCTGCCAGGCGCGGGGCGCGTTCTTGCCGCGAGCGGGGGCCTTGGTCATTTGCGCTTCGTGAGCTTCGCGCATTCGGGATGCCGGAAGCACGTCGTCAGGTGGTCGTTGACCATGCCGACCGCCTGCATGAAGGCGTAGACGATGGTCGGGCCGACGAACTTGAAGCCGCGCGCCGACAATTCCTTCGACATCTTGCGCGAGAGTTCGGTCTCGGCCGGGATCTGTTTCGGCGTGGCGAAGCGGTTCACCTTCGGCTTGCCGTCGACGAAGTCCCAGAGCAGCGCCGAGAATCCGGGGCCCTTCTCCATGATGTCGAGATAGGCGCGCGCCGAGAGGATCGCGCCCTCGATCTTGGAGCGGTTGCGCACGATCCCGGCGTCGGCCATCAGTTTCTCGACTTTGGCCGGCCGGTAGCGCGCGATCTTCTCCGGCGCGAAGCCGTCGAAGGCTTTGCGGAAGTTGTCGCGCTTGCGCAAAATTGTGATCCACGACAATCCCGCCTGGAAGCCGTCGAGCATCAGCTTTTCATAGAGCGCGCGATCGTCGTATTCCGGCACGCCCCATTCCTCGTCGTGATAGGCGACGTAGAGCGGGTCTTGCTTGGGCCAATGGCAGCGTTTCAAGCCGTCGTCGTGCAGCACCGCGCTCATGAATTCGCGCCTTGCGGCCAGTCGAACCGCGCCCAATCGGGCTTGCGAGGCCTTAAAGCCACGCCGCCGGCCGAGATCGGCTGGCCTGCGGCCTGCGCATCCGCGACACGGTCGAGCCGCACGAGCGCAAGCCCGTTGCCCTGCGCGGCCGAGCCGAACATGCCGATCTGCTTCTCGCCGGCGATCACAGGAAGGCCGCCGAGCGGCGCCGGACCATCATAGGTTACTGGCACGACGCGGCTGCGCGCGCTGTTGCGATGCTGCACGCGTGAGACGACCTCCTGGCCGATATAGCAGCCCTTGTCGAAATCGACGCCGACGAGCTGGTCCATGTCGGCCTCGTGCGGGAACGTGTCGCCGTACATGAAATCGGCGCCGCCGCGCGGCACGCCAAGCGCGATGCGGTGCGCCTCGTAGGCGTCGGCGTCGGCGAGCGCCGCGCCGAGATCGGCGGCGGCTTCCTTCGCGGTGTGCGGCGGCAGCATGACGCGCAAGCCCAGCGCCGGCAGCCGCGGATCGGCGTAGCAGAGGCCATGTTCGGTGTCTCCGGCGCCATCCCACGCCGCCATCACGCCGAGCACTTCGGAGAGGTCCTCGCAGATCGCCTTGGCGCGCAATTTGTAGAAATTGAGCTTCTCGACCAGAGCGGTCGCCAGCGCGCGCGGACAATCGAGGAAGAAGCCGCCGCCGTCTTCCGCCGCGGCTTCGGCAATAATGAAATCGACGATGATCTTGCCCTGCGGCGTCAGCAGCGCCGCGTAGCGGGCCGCCGCCGGCGTGACCTTGGCCATGTCGCAGGTGACCAGCCCATTGAGGAATTTGCGCGCGTCGTCGCCGGCAACCTTGACGACGCCACGGTCTGGAAGAAGCGCTGCGTGCATACCGATCCTCATGAACCCGTCCGTTCTTGCCAGAACTCCCCGCTAAACGGTAGCGATGATGCCGGTATCAAAATACCGTTACTTCGAGACCCGAGGGTTCGGCAGCCCCTTTTTCCCGGAGTTCCGCAGCCACTAAGACAAGCGGAAATTGAAAAGTAACGACAACCGTTTAAGACGCGTGTCGTTTACGCAGCGCCAGACCGGGCTATAAGCACGCCCGGGGAGCCAATCGATGCCCGTGGGAGACGATATTCTCTCGTTGCGTATGCTGCTGGTCGGCGCGCCGCCAGCCGAGCGGGATCTTTGGCTGCGCGGCGCCGGCAACATTTCCGTGCCGGTGGATTTTTTTGCGCAGGAACCGGTGGAAGCGCAGTCGACGCTCAACCGCATCGGCACCGACATCTGCATCGTCGATTCGGCGCTGCCGCCCGCCGCCAAGACGGCGGTGCTCGCCGCCGCCCGCGCCAGGCAGCCGCGGCCGATGATCTTCGTCTGCGGCGCCGGTCACGATCAAGCCAACGGCGAGCGGGTCGATGGCGTGCTCCGCCGACCCGGCAGTCTCGAGGAGGCGCGCAAGCTCGCCGAATGCTGTGCGCGCACGCGCATTCCGACGCGCGTGCTGATCGTCGACGATTCGTCGACGATGCGCAGTATCGTGCGCAAGGTCCTGACGGCGACCCGCTTCAACCTCGACATCCACGAAGCGCAGGAAGGCTTCGCCGCCCTCAAGGAAGTCGGCACCGGCCGTTTCAGCCTGGTGTTCCTCGACTACCAGATGCCGGGCATCAACGGCTTCGAGACGCTGGGGGAGATGAAGCGCGCGCACCCAAAGCTCGCGGTGGTGATGATGACCTCGACGGTCGACAACGCGATCGCCGACCGCGCGCACGCGGCCGGGGTGATGGCTTTCTTGAAAAAGCCGTTCTACGTGCAGGATATCGAGGCGGTGCTGGAGCGCTATTTCGGCTTCTACGGCTGAGCCGCGCGCCGATGCCCTATTGCCGGGGCTGCTCGATCGTGAACTCGCCGTTGCGGATGCGGTTGGCCAGACCGCTGGTGAAGGTCGCCGCCGCTTCCTCGCCATAGACGGCGACGAATTCGGCCAGCGCCGAGAACAGGCAGGCCTGCGCCAGGCAGTCGCCGTCGATGCCGTCGTGCAGCGCCTCCGCCCAGGCCTCCTGCAGGTAGGCCAGCGCGACGCGTTTCTGCTCGTGGTCCGGCAGCGGCTCGCGCGCGTGCTCGGAACGACCCGCTGTGGTCATCCGGTCCTGTCTTTCCTCGTGACGTTCGGAATTGAACGCCGCCCCAAATTCCGAGCGCGAAACTAGCACGCAGGACGGGCCGCCACAGGCCACAATAAAGGAAAGGTTAACGGGCAGGGCCCGTTTGTGGATTAATTGGCGTAACGGGCGGTGATTTCACGCGCGATTTTGGCGCCTTCGTCGAGGTATCGGCGGATGGCGAGGTCGGCGGCGGGGGTGCAGGTGCGGTAGGTCTGCTGGAAGCCGCGGTAACCGCGATTGTAGTTGGCGATGATCTTGCGCCGGCGCTCGCCGTCCGGCGCCTCGGCGTCGATCAAGCCCTGCATCTGCTCGCGCCACTTCTGGGCATCGTTGCCCTTGCACACCGAGCGCAAATAGACGAGCGCGCCGAGAATCTCGGCGAGCCGCTGCAGGTCGCCGTCATAGGGCGCTGCAGCCGGAGAGGCGCTCGGCGACTGCACCGGCTCCTGCTTCTGCTGCTGACGCTGTTGCTGGGCGCCCGCGGGCGCGGCCAGGCAGAGCAGAATTGCGGCAAACGTGAAAAGCTTCTTCAAAAGCCGAAGGTCCCCGCGGTGACGGCCTGATATGCGCTTGCTCTGCGGCGTCCGCAAGGCAGCCGCCTCAGGCCTGAGTGATGCGCGCCGCCGCCGCGGCCACGATCTCGGCGAGCCCCTCGGTGGTCTTGAGTCCGGCGAGCTCCTGCGGATCGATCCAGCGCGCCTCGTCGAGCTCGTCATTGAGCTGCGGCTCCCCGGACAGCCAGCGCGAGGCAAAGCACAGAATGACGAAGTGGCGCTCGGTGCGCGCCTGCGCGTCGCGGATGATCACTTCGCGATGGCCGGCAAGCGCCACCGGCTCGATGTCGAGCGCGGTCTCCTCGCGGACCTCGCGCCGGACCGCCTCTTCGAGCGTCTCGCCGGCTTCAACCACGCCGCCCGGCAGGGTGTAGACGCCGAGCGCCGGCTTGCGGGCGCGGCGCACGATCAGCACCTTGCCATCGCGCAGGATGGCGGCGCTGACGGCAAGGTAGGGGCGTTGCGGATAGAGGCGATCGTCGGCCACGACGGCGGGAGATCCGTGGAAGGTGGCGCCGGTCTAGCACGGGCGCCGCGCGCCCGGCCAGCTTGCGCCGCCCGCGTCAAAGGCCGATATCTCGGCCATGTGCGGCCGCTACACCATCACATCGGCCCCGGAGGCATTGCGGGCGCTGTTCCGCTTCGCGGAGCAGCCGAATTTCCCGGCGCGCTACAACGTCGCGCCGACGCAGGCGATCCCGATCGTGCGCCTCGTCGAGGGCAAGCGTGAGTTCGCGCTGGTGCGCTGGGGCTTCGTGCCGTCCTGGGTGAAGGACCCGAACCAGTTCTCGCTGATCATCAACGCGCGCGGCGAATCCGTGTGCGACAAGCCCGCCTTCCGTGCAGCGATGAAGCGGCGGCGCTGCCTGATCCCGGCCGACGGATTTTACGAATGGCAGGCGACCGGCAAGGGACCGAAGCAGCCGTTCTACATCCATGCGAAGTCGGGCGAGCCGCTCGCCTTTGCCGGCCTGTGGGAGACCTGGGAGGGGCCAAACGGCGAAGCCGTCGACTCGGCCGCGATCGTGACGACGCGGGCCAACAAGGTGCTTGCGCCGCTGCACGACCGCATGCCGGTGATCATCGCGCCGGACGCCTTCGACCTCTGGCTCAATTGCGGCGAGGTCGACGCCCGCACCGCTGAGGCGCTGATCGCGCCCGCGCCGGACGCCCTGCTCACGGCTTATCCCGTCTCGACCGCGGTCAATCGCACGGCCAACGACAACGCGGCGCTGATCCTGCCGCTCGATCTGTCTGCGACGCCGCCGCCGAAGCCGCCGAGAGCGCCAAAACCTCCCAAGCCCGCAGTGGCGCGTCCCAAGCCCAGCCCCGGCGACGACGGGCAGGGCGCCCTGTTCTGAAAATCCGGGAACCTTCGGACGTCATCGGCATCCAATGGGTTGAATCGGGAGAATCCCATGGTCGTTCTTCACCCCAGGTCTCAGCCGCCGACCGCCGGCGATCTCGACGCGCTCGACGACGAGGCGCTGGTCGCTCTCGCCCGCTTGCGCGATGAGCCGGCCATCCGCGCCCTGACGCGCCGCTATAACCGCCGGCTGTTCCGTCTCGCGCGCAGCATCCTGCGCAACGACGCCGAGGCCGAGGACGTCGTGCAGGAGGCCTGGGTGCGGGCCTTCACCGCGCTTGACGGGTTCCGTGGCGAGGCGGCGTTCTCCACCTGGCTGACCCGCATCGCGCTCAACGAAGCGCTCGGCCGGCGCCGCCGCCAGCGCCCGACCCTCGACTGGGAGACCTATGGCGATGCCGCAAGCGAGGCCGAGATCATCAACTTCCCGGTGTCGGCAATGGTGAGCGATCCGGAGAGGACCATGGCGCGCAGCGAAATCCGCGACGTCCTCGAGCGGTCGATCGACGAGTTGCCCGACGCGTTTCGCGCGGTCTTCGTCGCGCGCATCGTCGAGGGGCTGACCGTCGAGGAGACGGCCGACCTGTTCACCCTCAAGCCCGAGACGGTGAAGACCCGCCTTCATCGCGCCCGCGCGCTGCTGCGCGAGGCGCTCGACCGGCAGCTCGGGCCCGCGCTCACCGAGACATTCCCGTTCGGCGGCCGCCGCTGCGAGCGGATGACGGAGGTCGTCGTCGCGCGCCTCTGCCGTAACTGACGGGAACCTCTGGCACGCTGCCGCATCCAACCTTCATCGATGCATGCAGCACCTGGAGGTTTCAAATGCGTGTCACTCATTATGCGGCGCTCGCCGCGCTCATCCTGTCGCCGCTTCCGGCTGCGGCGCAGAACGCCAAGCCCACCGATCCGCAGATCGCCCACATCGCCTACACGGCTGGCCAGATCGATATCGACGCCGCCAAGCAGGCGCTGAAGAAATCGAAGAACAAGGAAGTGCGCGCCTTTGCCGAGAACATGGTCAAGGACCACGGCGCCGTTAACAAGCAGGCGCTCTCGCTCGTGAAGAAGCTCAAGGTCACGCCGCAGGACAATCCGACCAGCCAGGCGCTGACCAAGCAGGCGGCGACCAAGCGGGCCGAGTTCGCCAAGCTGTCCGGCGCTGCCTTCGACAAGGCCTATGTCGCCAATGAGGTCGCCTATCACAAGACGGTCGACAGCGCGCTCGAGACGACGCTCATCCCGTCGGCGAGCAACGCCGAGCTCAAGAGCTTGCTGCAAACCGGCCTCAAGATCTTCCAGGGCCACGAGCAGCACGCCGAGCACGTCGACGCGGCGCTGAAGTAAGAGGAGGACGCCATGCAGCCGGGACGGTCGGTTTTTATCGCCGCTTTGCTCTGCGGCATCGTCTGCGCCGTCCCGGCGCGGGCCGAGACCATCAAGATCGAGATGAAGGATCTGGTGGTCACACCGGCGGAAGTCACGGCCAAGGTGGGCGAC
>Ga0207657_10005996_pt1 | contig 12645 bp, 11 predicted proteins | sample KBSC33metaG_FD_184316 | JGI IMG/M metagenome (GOLD analysis project Ga0207657, IMG submission 184316) | Corn rhizosphere microbial communities from Kellogg Biological Station, Michigan, USA - KBS C3-3 metaG (SPAdes) (version 2) | ecosystem: Host-associated > Plants > Roots > Rhizosphere > Soil ...
ACAGGTCGTGAGAAAGAATCCCCAAGACCTTATTGAGAAGTAGTATATAGGAGGAAATTCTGCTTCTGAGCAAGAGCCGGGAGAATAAATAGTACGAAAGAATCAAGCGCAGCGTGAGGAGAAAAGCGAGTGGGGATTGAACAAGGGATATTGCCGGGATGCGGAGGGGTGATTTCAAGTGAAGGTGATAAAGAAGTCGAGCTTACAGCAGAAGATGTGGTGGTGGGCAAGCCACGCTACGAGTTAATTGATCGCGAGCAGCTATGTTGGCGGCGTGTGGATGTGGAGCGGTTGATCGGGCAAGAGCATCCAGCACGAGCGATCTGGGAGTTTGTGGGCAAGCTGGATTTGCGCCGGTACAGCGAACAGGCACGAGCGGTAGAGGGCAAAGCGGGACGGCCGAGGTGGGAGCCGCGGTTACTGATCAGTTTGTGGGTGTATGCGTATAGCGAAGGAGTGAACTCGGGACGAGCCATCGAAGAGTTGTGTGAATGGGAGCCAGCGTATCAGTGGCTAACGGGAGCGCAAGTGGTCAATGCGCACACGCTGACGGACTTTCGCACTCAGCAGGAGGGGGCGCTGGAGGAGCTATTTGTGCAGGTCCTAGGGTTACTCAGTGCGGATGGGTTGATTAGGTTGCAACGAGTGATGCAGGACGGGACCAAGATTCGAGCGAATGCGGCGGCGAATAGTTTTAGTAGAAAAGAACGAGTGGAGCAAGCGCTTAAGGAAGCGGCGGAGCAGGTTAAGACGGTGGGAGCGATGAGCGAAGAGGAAACGAGCTGGCGCATGACGACGGCGCGAAAGCGAGCCGCGCGTGAGCGCCAGGAGCGATTGGAACAGGCGCTTGAGGAATTTAACGAGCTGAATGAACAAGGTAAGGACAAAGAGAAGAGGCGGGTGAGCACGAGTGATCCCGATGCTCGGGTCATGAAGCAGCCTGACGGTGGATTTGCACCGAGCTATAACGTGGAGATTGACACGGATGCGAAAAGCGGGGTGGTGGTGGCGGTGGGAGTGGTACAAGCCGGCAATGACTTTGAACAATTGGAGCCTGGGATTGAGCGAGTGAAGAAAAACCTCGGCAAGAGTCCCGAGCAGGTGGTGACCGACGGCGGGTTTGTCAGCCGGGGCAATATCGTGGCGATGAAGGAACGGGAAATCGAGTTCATCGCGCCCTGTGTGGATGAAGCCGCCAAGGGAGAGAGTTCCTATGGAGGACGCGGGGTGAGTCGGGAATATCACAGCTCGGCGTTTGTCTATGATGCGCAGAGCGATACTTATCGTTGTCCGCAGGGAAAGATCCTAAGCTATGAAGGCAAAGAACAACGGCACATGCAAATCAGCTATCGATATCGAGCACAGAGATGGGATTGCGAGGGATGCCCGGTTCGCAGCCAGTGTTGCCCTGGCAATCGAGTGACGGGCCGATCGGTGCATCGGGGTGAGGAGTTAGCGGAGGTCAGCGAGTTTCGTCAGAAAATGCAGACCGAACAAGCGCGAGCGATCTACCGCCAGAGAGCCCAAGTGGCCGAGACACCCAATCTGTGGATTAAGGCGAAGTTTGGGATGCGCCAGTTCAGTGTACGGGGTTTGCGCAAAGTTGGGATGGAGGCGTTGTGGGCGTGTCTAACCTACAACATCTGTGTGTGGATGCGTCTGCGTTGGAGACAAGGCGCAGCGGGGGTATTGCCCGCGTAGAGAAAACCGGGGAGGGACGTCGTGTCGTAGTGAAAATCGATGACTGTTGAGAGTTGCTTAGGGCGGCTCTCAACAGTTTGAATCCATAATTGCTGGACACGGTAATTTTTCTGAATGATGAAAACACCGATGGCGCTGAATCAATCTAGACTAGGGAAAATCGATTTTTTCTCACGACCACAGCCTCAACGGGAGCCTCGCTGGGCCGCCCCTCGTCGGCGATCAGCCGGCTAGCCAGCACGAGGCAGGCGGCCAGATAAACAATTCCCATCGGCACCCACATGAGAAGCCCCGCGAGTTGCTGATCTTCTAGCGCGCTCAATCCCCACACCTCCGTGCGGCCGCGATACCACGCATAGAGCGGATAAGGGGCCAAAGTAATGAGGGCGCCGAGCAGGGCGCCGTGTAACAAGGTGCCGAAGCTTGCGCCCAGCGCCGAGCCGGCGCGCCGGCTCGAGCGCACGCCGAAGATCGCGCGCCAGAAAATCAATGCCGTACCGAAGAAGCAAGTGTGCTCAAAAGCGTGAAGTCCATCGCTTGCGACCGCCGCGTTGAACGCGGCTGGCGCATGCCAGAACCAGAGCGCCAGCCCGTGCAGGACCGCGGCCATGGGCGGCTGCGAGAGACTGTCTCCCACTTGTGTCAAAGCGCGCCAAGTTTCGTAGTGAAGAAAATCTCTTCTCCATCTGACAGGCAGCGCCCACGCGAAGACAACACCGGGTTTGCCGAAGAGGAGGAGCGGTGGCGCGATAGCGAGTAAAAGACCGTGTTGGGCCATGTGCGCCGAGAGCAGCGCTTCGCCGAGGGAATGAAGCGGCGAGACAACTGCGATGAATAGCAGCGCCACGCCCAATGCAAAGGATGAACTCTGAGCATATGTCACACCGCGCCCCAATCCGGCCCGCACCCAAAGCTGCCGCAAACCCCGCCCGTAGAACCAAAGCGCGAACAACAGAGAGATAGCAACGAACGGATCGAAGCTCCACGAGTGCCAAAGCGTGTCGGCTCGTACAGACCCAATTTCGTGCGCTGCGGCCGGCCTGATTGCGAGAACGGAAATGACAAAACCAACAATGGCTATGCGCATGCCGGCACCAGCAATATCGGAAAGAGCTGCCAAATGATGGCAACCAACGCGATCGCATCGCAGCCGATCGTCACCGACAGAGGAAAACCGTGATCGGATAGTTCGCGCTGTTGGCGGTAGCGCCGGAGCGCATGCAATATGACGATCGCAGCCGCGGCCAGCGTCACGAGGACAAGCGCCGTCAGCAAGGCTGCCCGGCCACCACCGTCGCTCGCGGCTAAGGGACCGAGCGCACAGGCGAGCGCTGTTGCGATATAGACAATCAGAAAGTGAGCCGCCCAGACAAAGAACCCGAAGGCCACGTCGAGCAACCGAGAAAGACCCTCACTCGGTGGGCCCGTTTCAACACTTTCCATATCAAGTTTAGGAGACGACAAACGGGAATCCTACGATCAGAATAAGCGTAAGCACCGTCGCCGGCGCTGTGAATCGCCACCAGAGCAGGCAAATGCGCAACGTGAGGCAGCGCCATGGATCGATCATGCCGAGCGCGCTGCGTACGAGACACCAGAGCGCCATCGCCGCGCCGATGGCGATGTGCACGGCGACGTAGCCGAGAAGCGTCCATACCGCCGCGCCGTAAGCATGCCGCGTCGAATCTATGCCGAGGCCATCGAGCCAGATCCAACCAAGCGCTAACGCAGCCCCTGCGGCTAGTGCGACCACGATGAGACAGGTCGCGGTAAGCCGACGATCGCGTTGGTTGAACCTGTCGGCAGCCTCGAAAAAGAAATAGGCGACAATGATTAAGGCAGCGAGGCCGATAGGCTCTCTGAAACCCGAGATCTGCGATCCGTCCGGCGGCCAAATCCCCGGACGGATGGTCCAGAAAAAAAGATAGGCGAAAGCAAATGACGCCGCGACGACCGCATCGGAGATCAGGAGCACCGTCATGCCCCACCACCCGACGCTTTGTTTGCCATTCCTGTAGAGCGGCAGGGCAATGCCGCGACCGGCGTCCGCCGGCTCGCGCGGCAGCGCCGGGTCCAGCGACCATAGCCAGTAAAGGTAGAGCGCAGCGGCAATGAATCCAGCGATCCATCCAACAGCCGGGAGCTTGATGGTCATTGCGGCAAAGGCGATGGCGGTTGCGACAGCGGCCAGGAAAGCGGTCCAACCGGGCCCCGGCATACGCATGATCTGCTCTGGCTCAGCCGTAATTGGCGAGGTGACCAGCGCCTCGCGCTCGACGGTTGGCGCATCCGGCAGGTAGCCGCGACCCGCAAGCTCATCATCTTTGAGACCTTTCTGCTCCCACCCTGGATAGCGGGAAAAGATCGGCATTAAACTGCGGAAGCCGTGCGCCGCCTGGCCGGCCTTCCATTCAAGCGACGGCGCCTCCCAGGGATTCAAGCCGGTCTGCGGTCGCGATCGCAGGTGCCGGACGAAGTCGAACAGGAAAACCAGGACGCCCGCGGCAAACACAAACGAGAACACGCTGGTAACGAGATTAAGTCTGTTCCAGCCGAGATCGCCGGGATAGGTGTAGATGCGGCGCGGCATGCCAAGCAGGCCGGTAACGTGCATCGGCAAAAACGCCGCGTTGAAACCGATGAACATCAGCCAGAAGGTCCAGCGCCCCAGTCGCTCTGAGAGCATTCGCCCGGTCATCACCGGCATCCAGTAGTAGAGCGCGGCGAAGATCGGAAAGACCATGCCGCCAATGAGCACGTAGTGAAAGTGGGCGACGACGAAATGAGTGTCGTGAACCTGCCAATCATAGGGAACGGCCGCCACCATCACACCGGTAAGCCCACCGATCGTAAAGATGAAAAGGAAACCGAGAATGAACAGCATCGGCACCCGGAGCACCGGCTTCCCTTCCCACAAGGTCGCAATCCAGGCAAAGACCTGAATGCCCATTGGAATGGCGATGGCGGAGCTCGCCGCCGAAAAAAAGGAAAGCGACAACAGCGGCAAACCTGTCGTGAACATGTGGTGCACCCACAAACCGAAGCTAAGAAAGCCCACGGCTATCGCCGCGAGGGCGACCCACGCGTAGCCGACCAGCGGCGTCCGCGCGAAGCTCGGCAGCATCATCGAAACCATGCCGGCGGCTGGTAGAAAGATGATGTAAACCTCCGGGTGGCCGAACAGCCAGAAGAGATGCTGCCACAGGATCGCATCGCCGCCTCGGGCGGCATCGTAGAACGGCATGCCGAAGGCCCGTTCCAGTTCTAGCAGGATGTCGGCCGCGATCACCGCCGGCATGCCGATCATGATCATGGCCGCGGTGACAAGCATGTACCACGCGAAGATCGGCATCTTCCCGAGCGTCATGCCCGGCGCGCGGGTCTTCAAGATCCCGACGATCAGCTCGACCGCCGCCGCCACGGCGGCGATTTCTACAAAACCAAGCCCGAGCACCCAGACATCCGTATTGATGCCGGGCGAGAATCGCGGGCCCGTGAGCGGCGGGTACATGAACCAGCCGCCGTCCGGCGCAATTTTGAAGAACAGACTGGAGAAGACCAGCGCGCCACCGATGGCGTACGCCCAATAGCCAAGAGCGGAAAGACGGGGAAAGGGCATGTCGCGCGCCCCGAGCATACTGGGCAATAGCAGGACGGCAAAGGCTTCGACGATGGGAACTGCGAACAGGAACATCATAACGGTACCGTGCATCGTGAAGAACTGATTGTAAGTGGCGGCACTCAGGAAAGTGTTGCCGGGATAAGCGAGTTGGATTCGCATGAGCAGCGCCAACACGCCCGCGCCGAGAAAGAAAAGAAACCCCGTGGCGATGTAGAGAATGCCGATGTGGTTGTTGTTGAGTTCGGTGAAGAATCCAAAGGGCCGTGGTTTTGCCCATGCGGCGGTGACCCGCTCGAAACCATCCAGCCCAGTTGATTGAGGATAGAGGACCTGCGGCGAAACCGGCGAGTCCACGACGGCGGCTGCAGTGGCGTCGGCGCGATTCGCGGCTGTCATTTCAATGACTCCAGGTATGCGGAAACCGCGCGCAACTCAGGGCCGGCGAGCTGATCATAGGACGGCATGAGATTGCCAGGCTTGAGGTGTTGGGCGCTGGCAATCCAGGCGGCGATATTGCCGACTCCGCCCGGCAGAGCTCCGGCAGCGATAGTGCGGCGCGCGCCAAGCTGGGTGAGATCGGGCCCGAGCCGTCCTCCTGTAAAACCCCGGATCGCATGGCAAGTGCCACAGCCGAGGGTTAGAAAGAGATCGCGGCCGCGACGTAGCTCTGGGGCCTCGGGGTCGCCGATGGGCTGCGCCAGCCGCGCCATCCAGGAATCGAATTCCGCTCGCGGCAGGACGATTACGTCAAAGCTCATGAGCGAATGCTGCAGGCCGCAGTATTCGGCGCACTGGCCGCGATAAACGCCGGGACGGTCCGCCTGGATCACCATCCGATTGACCCGGCCGGGAATCATATCCGTCTTGCCGGCGAGGTTTGGCACCCAGAAGCTGTGGATCACATCATTGGCGTGGAGCAATAGCTCGACAGGCTCGCCGGCAGGCAGCCGCAGCTCGTTTGCTGAAGCGACCGCAGACACTCCACCTGTCCGCTGGTACGCCATTTCCCACCACCAGAGAGATCCCGTCACGTCAATCGTGAGCCGGTCCGGCGCCGGCGCGGCGCGCGTCTCGTGGCCAACGGTCATCACGTACGGAACGAGCGCGACCAAAGTAAAGAACGGCAGCGCGACCCCGCCGCCCCAAAGAAAAAGATTGTGATTTACCGGACTTTCGCGCCGTCGCAGGAACGGTAAGAGCATTAGCACCGTCACTAATAAGGTGACGAGCGCCGCCCCGACATACATGAAGATGCCAAGCAAGTGAATTGACGCCGCAGAGGGACCGGCGGGATCGAGAGCCGATTGCCGCCCCGAACACCCTGAGAGCAGCACGGCGGTGCAGAGAGACAGAGCACTTTGATCACGGCGCACTGGACGTCTCCAGAGAGTAGAGATAGGCCGCAATGTCCCGCGCCTGCTCGCCAGTAAGCCCGACGTTGGGCATGCCGGTTTGCGGCACGAGCGCGGGCGGGTCTTGCAGAAAGGCGACGAGCACGTCCGGTCTGTTCGGCAGTTGCCCGGCGATGAAGCCGCGCCGGGACAGGCCGTCGAGGCGCGGTCCGACGATGCCGTTCGGACTGGGAATGCCAGGTATCGTGTGACATGCCGCGCAGCCATGAACGCCTGCGGCGATGATCGCTCGGCCGCGCGCAGGATCACCGCCGCGCACAAGCTCACGAGAGGAGACCCACGATGTGTCTGCGTCACTCAGCCGAGGCCACTCTGTGCGGCTGGTCGTCGGCCGAGCTTTGGATCCGTCTGTCTTTGGCGGCGAATTAGGTGTGCCGATCTCGCTTGCGTCTTTACCGCGTCCCCCTAGCGAACCTTTTGATGCGTCTGTCCCACCGACTCCCTGAGTGCCACCTTTCATCGGCGCCGCTTGCTCAACGCCGACGCTTCTTTCGCGGTGCCCCTCCGGTTGCACCGTTGGCGTGGTCGCGGGAGCCATCTTTTTAGGGGGCGAAGGCGCTTGCAGCAGGTTGAGCGGCGCGGGCTTGGGAGGCGTGAGGCTCGCGTAGTACTGCGCTACTGCGCTGATGTCTTCCGCGGACAGCGCTGCTGCGACCCTGAACATCTGCTGGCCGGCGTCATTGGTCCGCGTTCCCTGCTTCCAGGCAGTGAGCTCGGCAGTGTGATAAGCCGCGTCAAGACCGGCGATGTAGGGGATATTCGGCGGCTCGCCGACACCGCCGGGCCCATGGCAGTTACGGCAGGCCGGCACGCCGAGCGCATTATCGCCGTCGTTTGCCAGCACGCGTCCCCGCTCGGAGGGCCGCTGCGAACGCGCGCGCTCATCAAAGGGTGCATCAAGGGATGCGTAATGCGCCGCGATATCCACCCTGACTTCCGGCGGCAGGCCTCTCGCAATCGGTTCCATGACGCGATCCCGGCGGCTTTGGTTAGCGTAACTATTTAGCTGTTTCAAAAGATAGTATGCCGATTGCCCGGCAATGCGCGGCGATCCCGCGTCCGGATTGCCTTCGCCCCGGCTGCCATGACAGCCGACGCACGCCTGAACCGCAGGCGGCGCCTGCCGTTCGTCTTGATTTGTGCGTTGCGCGTAAACGGTGTGCGGCAGAACAGCGACGACATAGACGAGGACAAAGGCGGCGATTTTCATTGGCTGATCACTTGTTCATCAAGGGCCCCGGCGACTTGAGATACTTCGTCACGATCGCGTCCGCGGTCCGGTAAGCAAGCGCGCCGACCGTATCGGTCGGATTGTACGACGCGTTCTGTGGGAAGTTGGAAGCGCCGATGACAAACACGTTGGACACGTCCCAGCTCTGCAGATATCGATTGACGACGCTGGTCGACGGATCCGTGCCCATGATGGTGCCGCCCGTATTGTGCGTCGTCTGATACTCGGTGATATCGTACGGGCCTTTGCGCGGGGCTCCGGTTACCAGTTTTCCACCCATCTGTTTGCCGATTTCGATCGCCTTCCGCGTACAGTAGGCGGACATCCTGATATCGTTCTGGGGGAAATCGAAAGTCATGCGCAGCAACGGCAAGCCCCAGGCATCTTTGTAGGTGGGATCGAGATCGAGATAGTTCCCGCGGGTCGCCACTGAGCTGCCGTGGACGTTAATCGTGGACGTGTGGTTGTAGTGGCGCACCACCGCCTGTTTCCATTTAGCGCCCCATGAGGGCGTGCCGGGCGGCGTCGGATGAAAGCCGATGGGGCGACCATTGGTCATGATCTCGCCGATGTAGGCACCGCCGATGAAACCGAGCGGTCCGTGATCGAAGTTGTCGCCGGCGAAATCGGCAATCATCGTCCCGTTGGCGCCGGAGCGCATGAACGGATTGATGTTGATGCTCTCGTCGTAGAACACCTGGGGATAGCTCATCGTTTGGTAGGCGTAATTGCGTCCAACCACGCCTTTGCCTGTCTCCGGGTCGTACGGCGCACCGATTTTCGAGAGCAGCAGAAGGCGCGTGTTATTCGTTGCGTAAGCGCCGACAATGATCAGGCTTGCGCGGAGCTCGATTTCCTTGCCGCTGGCATCGACATAAGTGACGCCCGTGGCTGTTTTCCCGGTATTGTCGAGGTTGACGCGCAGCACCTGGCAGCCCGTGCGCAGCTCGAAGTTGGGATCCTTTAAGAGCACCGGCAGCAGAATCGTCTGGGGCGTCGACTTGGCAAAGTGCTCGCATGCGAAGCGCTCGCAGTATCCGCAGAAGGTGCACGTATTGAGCGTGAGGCCCTCGGGGTTGGTGTAAGGCTGGCTCAAGTTGCACGAGGGTTGCGGGTAGGCGTGGTAGCCGAGGCCTTCGGCGGCTTTGCGAAAGATTGCCGAGCCGTAAGGTTCTTTCTGCGGCGGCGTGGGATACTCGCGCGAGCGCGGATCTTCGAAAACATTGCCGCCTGGAATCTTCTTGCCTTTCAAATTGCCGGCTTTGCCGCTGGTGCCGAGCAGGTATTCGAAGCGATCGAAGTACGGCTCGAGCTCCGCGGCGGTCACACCCCAATCTTGTATGGTCACATCATCCGGAATGAATTTACGGCCATAGCGCGCGACGATACGGCTGTGCTGCTGGAAATCGTCATCCTGGAACCGAAATGTCTGCCCGTTCCAGTGCACGATGGAGCCGCCAAGTCCGGTCCCCGGCAGAAAGCTCGCCCAGCGGCGAATCGGCAACGCAGTGTCCTTTATCGTATGGCGGAACGTGTAGGTCTCTTTGGTGTTGTCCTGCATGAGAGCCTTCCGCGTCGCGTAGCGCAGCTCATCGTGCATTTGCGGTCCCTGGAAATCAGGAACCGTATGGCGCGGCGCGCCACGTTCAAGGCCGACGACTCTCAGACCCGCCCGCGTGAGCTCTCGGCCGAGCATGGTGCCGACGAGGCCCACCCCGATCAAAATCGCGTCTAGTTCAGCGCGCGCTCCGGCCATGACTTACCTCCTTTTCTGCGCGACCTCAGGCGGATTTGTGGGATGCAGATGAACCATGCCGCTCGCGTCCTGCGAAAGACTCATTGGCGGGCGGTTGAACGCGATACCATGCTGATCGACGAACTCGTAGAAGTTGGCGTAAGCGCCAGGGAACCCGATCAGCTTCCAGCCAATCATGTCTTTGTTCCCGCCGTAGACGGGATCGGAAAAAAACCCTTCAATGGTCATTTCCAGCAGCGACTCGAAAAAAATTTGCGAAGGCACACCGCCCAGGTCACGCGATTGGCTTTCGAGCGATCTGAGATATTCGTCCTGCTTTTCGGGCTTGAGCTTTGCGAATTCGCCTTGGTTCGCTTTGCGCAGATCTTCAGTGATCGCGCGTAGCGCGGTCCGGAAAAGCTCCGCGGGTGTAAAGCGCAATTGATAGCCCTGCTCTGGTTTGCCGGATTGCCATGGTCCGCTGCGGTACAAATCGGCGCCAGCGCCCCACGCACCAGCAAGTTGTCTGTCGATGTAGACAGGAACATCTGCTTCGAGCGCGCCCGGTCCGGTCTCGTCCGCAGGAATGAGCCGCGCGACGGCGGGTTCGATAAATGCCGCTTCGTCGGCGTTGAAAAAGACATAGCGCGCTCCTTTTCTTGCCGACTCCCGCCCGGAGCGTTCACATCCCGGCGCGACGATTACGGCTGCGGCTGCGCCTGCGCTTTTAAGAAATGAGCGTCGCGAAATTCTCTCCATAGCGGTTCTCCTGTGGATCGATGCAAGGTGCGCGAGCGTTCAGCAACAGAAGGACGGTAACTGCTTCGCCGTGCGAAAGAGCGCAGGCGCCTTCCTGAAGCACACCGAGCTTCGCTTTCTTGTCGGATTTCGTTCGCCACTCATTGCAAAGAGCTCACATGTTCAGGACTTCGGCATTGCTATAGATCTGCGCAACGCGCCTAAGCATTTCTCGTCCGTGAGTGAAGCTCACTTGGCCCATACCGAAGCCTTTTTCGCCCATGCGCTGTCGCTGTAGCGGGTCTTGAATGCTTCTGCTGTCTGCTGCAGCGCGGTTGGCTTACCGTTGCTCTTGTAACGCGACACGCCCAACCGATATTGGGCCCCAGGGGCCGCGTCCGAGTCGGGCAACGTCTTCACGATATCTTCATAGCCACTCTCCGCCTCTTTCCATTGCTGCCGCGCGAACGCCGAATGAGCGAGCCCAAGTTTGAGCTGTGAAAGAAAATCGTCCGCGGGCAGAAAACCTTCGAACTGATGGCGCTTGGTGCCATCAGGATCCAGGATTTGCATCGTTGGCGCCCATTGCGCGCCGAAGCGTTCGAAGGTTTTTGGCTGCTCTTTGATGTGGATCTTGACCGGAATGAAATTATTTTTGATAAAGCTCTCGATCCGAGCGTCGGGGTACACCTCGGCATCCAGGCCGGGTTTTTGGTGCTGGTGCTTGCCCACAAGAGCCGTTGAGTCCTCGCACCCTGGGCCCTGAGTTTGCCGAAACGTTCACTGTCAAAGATTTCTTGGTAAATCTGATAGGCTGCTGTAGCGCTCAAGATCGCCACTTCCCCATGGAAAGTTGCGGCGAGATCGGGTTTCGATTTGTCTGTCGCCATCGTTTTCTCAAGCATCGGATCGAGCAGCACGTCGATACGACTGAGGAAAAAGCTTGCGACGGATGCCACTGATTTTAGCGGCTTGCTCTTAGCGGCTAGACTCTCGAGGCCTGCAATGTAAGCTTCCGCGACCTGCGGATATCGGGACAGCCCAAAAAGCAAAGTGATGTTGATGTTGATCCCATCGCTGATGAGCTGCTGAATGGCCGGCAGTCCTTCAAGGGTGGCAGGCACTTTGATCATCACATTTGGGCGTGCCAACAGACCCCACAATCGCCGCGCCTCAGCGATGGTCTTGTCGGTGTCACGCGCGAGGTAGGGGGAAACTTCCAGGCTCACAAACCCATCCGATCCGTCCAGCCGATCATAAGATCGGCCGAGCGTTGAATGTCCTCCACCGTGAGGGCCGCGTAGATTTGGTCAACACTCTCGCCTTGCAGTGCCAGCTTGCGGATAGCGTCGTCGTAATCGTGGCTGCCCGCAATGGCCTTTTCGAAGATGGATGGATTGGAGGTCATACCGCTCAGACCGTCCTCTTCAATGAGTTGCTTAGTTCTCACGACGAAATCGTCCCACGCCGGATGAAATCCATCCAGATGCTTTGGCCAAAGGTCTGCAGCTGCAACAAAGAGTTCTCTTTCATTATAAATCCTCCGGCTTCATTTCTTTTTCGGGTGCGCTAGCCGTTTCCCCGGTGCGCGGTCACTTTTGCTGAGCTTCTTGAGAGCCGAACCTTTATGCATCGCCATATGGTCGGTCTTGTCGCTCTTGATCAAATACTGGGGTTCTTCCTTCGAAGCGCGGACGGTGTACGTCTTAAACTCGATGGCGGAAGTGATCTTTTTCTTGATCGTTCCCCGAACACGGCCCGCTTCCGAGTTCCACTCAACATGATCGCCGACTTTGAATTCGTGGCTCATCGGCATGATGTCCTGTGCTTGTTTGCTCATGATTCAGGTTTTGGGCTGGAAGTTTTAGCCGGCAATCGTCCCTCAAGATCCTCGACTTTGAATGGACCAGGCTCGGCGATCAATTGACGGGCGGCCTCCACCTGCTCCCATACATTCCACAACAACACACCGCGCACGCGGCCGCTCTCCAAATAGTAGATGACGCCTTCCTCGTTGGGTCGCTTCCAGTCGGCAAACGTCTCCAACCGTGAATCCACTTCGCCGACGGCTTCGTATCCCAGATCGAACATGTCGGAGTAAAAAAACGGTAGGTGATCATAGGGCTCGGACTTGCCCGCCATGTTCCGACCTGCCAACCGTCCCATGGAGTTGGCGTTGTCCTCGTGTTCAACTCGGATGCGTTTT
>Ga0207657_10005998_pt1 | contig 12643 bp, 15 predicted proteins | sample KBSC33metaG_FD_184316 | JGI IMG/M metagenome (GOLD analysis project Ga0207657, IMG submission 184316) | Corn rhizosphere microbial communities from Kellogg Biological Station, Michigan, USA - KBS C3-3 metaG (SPAdes) (version 2) | ecosystem: Host-associated > Plants > Roots > Rhizosphere > Soil ...
CCTCAGCGACGCGACCGTCAAAAGCCATGTCGCCCGCATCCTCGCCAAGCTCGACCTCCGCGACCGCGTCCAGATCGTCGTCTTCGCCTACGAAAGCGGAATCATCCGCCCCGGCGGCGCATTCTGAAGCCGGCTCAGCGAGCTCCAACGCAGCCAACTGCCAGATCAGGCGGTCGGACGCTCGCCCATTCGAGTCCTTACCGTCACGGCGAGCGATGATGGACGGAGCGGCGCCAGGGCCAAGTACGTCAGAACTCGCCGAGTGGTGCGTGCGCTGGCTTGACGCCGCGCCGGCTCGGTTGTTGTGGAGCCGCCACCACCTCTCTCATGTGTTTGGCATCGAGCTCGTTGACGCGCGTGAGGTTGTGGTGAAGGTCAGAACTGACACTCCTCGGATCACGGCCACGATTGAGGTTCAGCGATCACTTGCCGACGCTGGTTTTCCTGCGCCGAGACCGCTCGTCGGGCCCCGTCGCATCTCTGACGCGATCGCGACGGCCGAGACACTCGTCGCGGGAGGCGTCCAGTTGCAGTGGGATGAGGACGCGCCCAACCGGTTCGCCTCGGCACTCGCGGATCTCGTTCGGCTTGCTCCTGCCGTTCCGCCCGAAGTGCTGGCGCCGCCGCCGGCGTGGGTCTGGTGGGATCACGAGTTCTCGGGATTGTGGCCGCCCGCCGACGACCGCCCCTTCGATCTCAACACCATGCCGCCAACACGAGTCGACGAGGCCGCCCGCCACGCGCGGACGCGATTGAGCGAATACAGCGCGCCGTCCGTGGTCGGTCACTGTGACTGGGAATCGCAGAACATGCGCTGGACCAACGGCAGACTTCACGTCGTACACGACTGGGACAGCGTCGTTGCGCGTCCCGAGGCGACAATCGCCGGTGCAGCAGGCGCCGTTTATCCGTCGACCGGCGCGGCGACGGTCGATCAGAGCGCGGCCTTCCTTACGGCCTACGAGACCGCACAGGGGCTTTCATGGACGCGCGATGATCACGAGGCATACTGGGCCGCCGGCTTGTGGGTCAGGGCGTTCAACGCGAAGAAGGAGAGCGGAGACGATCCACCCCCGCCGTCGCTAGCGCAGTTTCACGCCGAGATGGACGAGCGCCTCCGACTCGCTGGCGGTTAAGTCCACCAGGGGACATTCCTGAACTGGCCCACGCCAGCGCCCGGCCACCCCTGCCGCCCGCTGCGGGACACGAGGCACGATACGACCATGCACACGTCGCAAATTCAGTCCGCGGTGGATGCGGCTGTGTCGACTGCGTCAGCACTTGATCTGAGGGTCGATGACGCCGACGTTCTCCACGAGTCGAACCGGCTCGCTCTGCGACTGCGGCCTTGTGATGTTCTGGCTCGGGTCGCGGCCCCCGTTCGACGGAACCATGAAGTTGCAGCGTTCGAAGTCGAGATGGCACGGCGGCTTGAGGAAGCCGACTGCCCAATCGCTGTCCTCGACCCTCGGGTGGACCCTCTCGTCCACGTACATGACGGCTTCGCGATCACATTTTGGACGTACTACGAGCCTCTGCCTGCGGCCGACACCACGTTGGCCGAGTATGCGCAGACGCTCGAACGCCTGCATGCAGGCATGCGGCAGCTCGATGCGCCGGCACCACACTTCACGGAGCGAGTCGAAGAAGCGCAATCGATCGTCCGAGACCGTTCGCAGAGTCCGGAGCTCATCGACGCAGATCGGGAACTCCTGGCTCACTCTTTGCGCAGCCTTCGCCGGGCCGTCGTCGACCGCCGCGCGGACGAGCAGCTGTTGCACGGCGAACCGCACGCGGGCAACCTGCTGAGGACGACGAGCGGCATGCGGTTCGTTGACCTCGAGACGTGTTGCTATGGGCCAGTCGAGTTCGACATCGCCCACGCACCCGACGAGGTTGGCGATCACCACGCACTCGCCGATCCACTCCTGCTTCGCGACTGCCGGATCCTCATGCTCGCGATGGTCGCAGCGTGGCGAGCGGATCGGGACGATGACTTCCCGAGCGGGCGCGCGGAGCGTGATGCGCTGCTCAGCCGGATACGGGCAGCACTGGAGCGCACCGCACCGTGAACGGGGCAGGCGTGCGCACATAGCTTGGATCAGTCTCACCGGCTTTACTAACCGCTAGGGGCGCCGTTTCGCCTCGCGCTATGCCCGTCCGTCCGAAGTACTGGGACTATTCAGGTCGCCCGGCGGGGGAACACCCTCCCGAAGGCGCCACTGGAAAACGAACGTCGATTTTGAGGCCCCCGCCGCTCAACGCTTCGGCAGTGAGGTTCGCGTTGTGTGCGCCGGCAATGGCCTGGACGATCGGGAGGCCCAATCCGATCCCGTCGCTCAAGGGCCCCGCGTGAGGATCGAGTCGGTGGAACGGTTCGAAGAGACGCCCGAGTTCGCCGGCCGGGATCAGCGGGCCGGTGTTGGCGGTGACGAGGAAGACGTGCCCTGCCTCGGTGCGAGTCTCAACGGCGATGCGGCCGCCCGGGACGTTGTGCCGGATCGCGTTCGAGACGAGGTTGGCGGCAAGCCGCTCGACCAGGACTGGGTCGCCGCATACCACAGCCGGCCCGAGCGCGACGACGCTCTCGAGTCCACTCAGGTCGTATGCTCGGAGCACCTCGTCCGCGATCGCGGCAAGGTCGACCAGCTCGTGACGCGTCAGCCCGCAGCGGCTCCGGGCGAGAGTGAGGCACGCCTCGAGCAGCCGTTCCTGTTCCATGCAAGCGGCGAGGACATCTCCGGCAACGTCTCGCCAGGAGGCCGCATCGGCGAGCGGGTCGGTGAGGGTCAACTCGAGGAGGGCGCGCTGGGTCGCCAAGGGGTTTCGCAACTCGTGCGCGATGTACCCGGCAAAGCGCTCCTCGCCCACGGACCTCGCTTGCTCAGGCGGCTCGCTCGCCGGCGAGACCGCGAGCAGCGCTCGGCCCGACGGGCGCGTCCGTGGTGCCGGTGCGGGAATGGTGATCGTGTCAGTGGTCATTGCCCCGTCAGCAGCGACGATCGATCCGGCTGCTCGGCCGCTCGGCTGCGGGACGGTGACGAAAGAGGTGTCAGGCGCCACTCGATGGGCATGGTCCGCTTCACGGATTGCCGCGGTGGCTGCCGGGCAGGCCCGCTGGGATCAGCTTGGTGCAGATCGTCGCCGCCGTCGCGAACAGGGATGAGTTCTGGTTGATGCTCGAGGGGATGTTGATCTGCTCGCTGTTGTTCGGGAATGTTGGGTCGGGGAAGTCGGGGAAACCGTGCCTGCGCATGCAGGCGGCTGCTTTGAGGTAGTCCTGTCGGTCTTGGGGGGTGAGCGTTTGCACGGGCTGCCCGCTCATCCCCCCGGCTGGGAGCAGGTGATTGCAAGCCTTCTGGGCCGCGTCGGCCCGGGGCTTGCTGACCGCTTGGAATGCGCTGACAACGGCTTGCTTGGGGACCCCTCCGCTGCTGTCGGGGTCGGGGAAGTTCGGCACGCCGTGCGAGCGCATACAGGAGGCGAACCCCACGAGCCCTGTTGACTGCGGACTGGTGCCGGCCGAGGGGCCGGCGACGTTCGTGGACGTCGAACCCGTGGCAACGGCCGGCGGGTTCCCGCCACCGCAGCCGGCCGCGAGTAGTGAGCACGCGACAACCGCGACGACCGACGCGATGATGAGTGGAGGGCGGGAACGCAGCATGTTCGAGGCCTTTCAATCGACAGCAAGCAAAGCTCACCACCGGAACCTGAACGTGTCGGCGCTGAGGCTGAGAGGTTGCTGAGAGCTTCCTGAGAAAGCGACTATCGGCCGTCGGAGTCGAACCGAAGTGTCAGGACAGCCCCGCCGGCGTCCGCGTTGGCGACGGTGACGCTGCCGCCGTGGTCGTCGACGGTCTGCTTGACGATCGCGAGCCCGAGCCCCGAGCCGGGCAGGGCGCGAGCCGCGGCGGCCCGGTAGAAGCGGTCGAACACGTGCGGCAGGTCGGCCTCGGGGATCCCCGGCCCGTGGTCGCGCGCGGCCAGCGTCCCGTTGAGGAGCCGGACTTCGATGGTGCCGCCGGGCGGGCTCCACTTGATCGCGTTGTCGAGCACGTTGTCGATCGCTCGCTCGAGCCGCGAGCGGGCTCCGACGAGCCGGTAGGGCTCCAGCCGGCTCTCGAAGCGCAGCCTCGGCGCCCGGTGCTGCGCGCGCTCGACCGCTGCCGCCACGAGCTCGTCGAGCGCGAGCGGCTCGCGTGCGTCGACAGACCTCCGGTCGCGGGCGGCCTGTATGAGATCGCCGACTAGGGTCGAGAGCTCTTCGATGCCGCGGACGGCTGCGCCGAGCACGCGCTGGCGCCGTTCGACGGGAAGGTCGGGCCGCGCGAGCAGCTCGATGTTTGCGCGGTGCGCAGTCAGCGGCGTGCGCAGCTCGTGCGAGGCGTCCGCGATCAGCTGCTGCTGAGCTTGTTGCGACTCGTCGAGAGCTGCGAGCATCGTGTTGAAATCAGCTGCGAGGCTTGCGAGCTCGTCTCGACCGCTGACGGGTATCCGCCGGTTGAGGTCGCGCGTCGCGCTCACCTCGCGCACTGTTCCGGCGAGCGCCTGCACAGGACGTAGCACCGCATTCGCAGCTAGACGTCCCAGTAATCCCGCGGCGAGCGCCCCACCGAGCGTCAACAGAAGCAGCAGCAAGCGGACGTTAGCGATCGTCGCGTTCGCATCGGTCAGTGGCTGCGTGATCCGCACCAGCCCGTCGCTCGACGAGGGCAGCCGCATCGTGTACAGGCGCATCATCGCGCCGGCGAAGCGAACGTCCCTGAAATATGGGGGCGACAGCCCGCTTGCTACCGATTCGTCGCGACTGACCAAGGGCACGAACGGCTTGGGCTGTCCTCCATCCGTTCCGCTTCGCAAGCTCGGGATGATCTGGAAGAGGCCACCCGGCGGGACCTTGCCAAACAACCGGGCAGGCTTCGTCGTCGTCGACGGAGGCTTCGGCGCGCGGTTCGCTGCAGTCCACTTGAGAGCGATGGGGTTGGCCGATTGGATCAGCGAGACATCCACCTGGTCGTGCAGCTTCGAGCGCACGTCGAAATAGATCACCGACGAGGCGATCGCGAGCGCGACGAACACGGCGCCGCCGCCGGCGAGCGTTAAGCGCGTGCGCAGGCTCATGGCGCTCGCAGCGTGTAGCCGACGCCGCGCACGGTGTGGATCAGGCGCGGCTCGCCCCCAGCCTCAGTCTTTCGCCGGAGGTAGCTGATGTACACCTCGAGTGGATTCGACGTCGGCCCGAAGTCGTAGCTCCAGATCCGCTCCATGATCAGCTCGCGCGTCAGCACCCGACGCGGGTTGCGCAGGAACAGCTCGAGCAGCGCGTACTCCGTCCGCGTCAACTCAAACGTGCGCCCACCACGGGAAGCCTCACGCATCTGACGATCGAGCGAGAGCCCCGCAAACCAGAGCGGCGCGTCTTCGCCCGCCGGACGCATCCGCCGCAGCAGCGCGCGCACGCGCGCCAGCAGCTCGCCGAGCGCGAACGGCTTCACCAGATAGTCGTCCGCGCCGAGATCCAGGCCGCGGATCGTGTCCTCCTCCGAGTCGCGCGCCGTCAGGATCAGTACCGGCGTCCTGTTGCCGGCGGCACGGAGTCGGCGGCAAACCTCGAAGCCGTCCAGGTTCGGCATCAGCACATCCAGCACCACCGCGTCGAACTCCGACTGCGCCAGCCGTTGCAACGCCGCAAGACCGTCGGTCGCGGTCGTGACCCTGTGGCCCTCCAGTTCGAGCGCAGTCTCGACCGCCTCCCGGACGTCCGGATCGTCGTCCACCACCAGCACGCGCCCGCCCTGAACCTCAGCCACCTCGATCAGCACCGTTCATCTCCGGCGCCCAACATCTCGGTGACCCGGCGGATCCACCAACAAAGCCTACGCAGGCGCAGAGGACTGTCACGGCCCAGCCCGGTGAGACACCACAACACAAGTCGAGCACTGCAACCTGAACGCGCCGCGCTCGAAGCTGAGAACTTGCTTAACGCTTCGTGAGAGGCCCAGCCGCGCCGCCGGGATCGCAGGCGCCGGCATCGACATGAATGGAGCGATAGAGGGGCCGCCTGCGGACTGAGCCATCGCCTCGACTGACGAACACGATCCGCCTTCTCTACAGACGAAGGGCTCATCTCTGAATTGAGCGCGCGTTCGCGCCGAACCCAGCGTGCGGTGGTCATGAAGCCGATGATTGACGCGGACTTAGATTAAAGGGTATATACCCGCATATGGGATTGGATGGCGACGACTACGTCGGCTGTCTCGCGGGGCACCTCCGGGCGGCCGCACGGATGATCACGCGCGAGTACGACACGGCGCTGCGGCCACACGGCTTGCGCATCACTCAGGTTGCGCTCCTCGTGCAGCTCGCGCGCGTGCAGCCGGTGACAGTGACCGAGTTGGCCCTTGCGTTGTCAGGGGAACGTTCGGCGGTCGCGCGCGACGTCGCAATCTTGGAGCGAGACGGCCTGGTTCTGAGCGTGGCCAAGCCGGGCGACCAGCGGGCCTGGCATGTGTCGCTGACGCCCGCCGGTGAGCAGCGACTCTCCGAGTGCTTGCCGGCATGGCGGGGGGTTCAGACCCGGATGCGCGAACACTTGGGCGAGAAGAACGCTGCTGCCCTCGTCGCGCTTTCCGATCGCGTGGTCAGCGCCCTCACGTCCACATGAGCTCGCTGGTACCTGCGCCGCCGATTATCGAGCTGCGCCAATATCTCCTGCGACGGGGAAAACGGGACGAGCTGATCGAGCTCTTCGATCGTGAGTTCGTCGAGACACAGGAGACGCTCGGAGCTCGCGTCGTCGGCCAGTTCCGCGACGTCGACCGACCCAACCATTTCGTTTGGCTTCGCGGCTTCGTCGACCACGAGACGAGGCACGATGCTCTTGCAAACTTCTACGGCGGACCGGTGTGGCGGGAGCACGGACGTGCCGCCGCCGCCACGATGATCGACTCCGACGACGTGCATCAACTGAGGGCGATCGAGAGGCTGATGATTCGCCGCGCGAGCGACCGCGACCGCCTCGGCGATGGCGGCGCGGTCCTCATTCTCGTCACCCACCGCCGCTCACACGACCACGATTCGTTGATCCGCCACCATCTCATCCCGACTGTCGAAGAAGTCGGCCTTCGGACGGTCGGGCTCTACACCACAGACCCCACCGAGAATACGTATGCGGCGCTTCCGGTCCGCCGCTCGAACGTGCTCGTCTGGGTCGCGGCAGGCGAGAATCTCGACGCGGTCGATGATGCGGCCGAGCAGGTCTCCCTCGCTCGGCGCGAGCTCGCCCGCAACACAACAACGGGCGGTCTCGACGAGGTGCTGATCGACGTCTTGCGGCTTGAGCCGACGGCACGATCGTGTCTACGCGGCTCGGATGCCTTCCACCTCGCATGAGGTCTCCGTCTGCGTCAGTCGACCTCGGCGCCGCTTTGCGCATGGGCCACATGAGCGTGGAGCACTAGGGAGCAGAGCTGGCGAGGAGGCGTCACGAGAGCGGCCGGGCCGGCTATCTCGTGGCCGCCGCTCCCTTCGTCCGTTGCCGGTAGCGGGAGGTCTTGCTCTTGTTTCCGCAGCGCTCCATCGAGCACCACCGCCGACGGCCGGGGCGCGAGTGGTCGATGAACATCAATGAGCACTCCGGGGCGGCGCAGTTGCGAATCCGCGCGACGTCCGGGCCCGTGAGCAAATCGATGCTTGCGCGCGCGATCTGCCCCAGTGCTGCCGCCGCCGGCTCCGCAGCCCGCGGGCGCAGACGCAGATGCGCGTCGAGCTGAGGGGCGGGCGGCGCAAGCGCAGCCCACCGGTTGAGGAGAGCGACATCGCCGCGCGATGCTCGGCCGCCTTTGCGTGCGGCCACGATCAACCGGTAGACCGCCTCCCGCAGTTCGCGGGCAGCGGCAAGATCGGCCTCGGACACCGCGCACTCGCCGAAACCCGCTTCAGCCAGCCAGCCGCCAAAACTCTCCGGGCTCGCGAGGCGCTCGAGGGGCTCGCCGCGGCGGCGGCCCGCCAGGGTCGCGACGAGCTCGAGCGTCGGATGGCCGAGGCCGAAGCGGAATGCACTCATCTGCGACACCAGTATAATCGGTGTTGCCGTTGACAGCGAGCGAGCTCACCTCCAGCGACGCGTCGGACGCGTGCGACCGGCTCGACGTCGCAGCGGTCCATACCGGCACGCTCCTCCCGGTCTGGTCGCCGACGCCTCCGATCGCGGGTGTGCTGCGAACGGCACGGCTCGTGCCCGGCAACGCCGGCTCGTCCTTCGACGACCTGCGGGCGTTGTTGGCCGGGGCCGGACCGGTCGTGTGGCTGCTCGATCTCGAGGGGCGCGTCGACTATCAGTGTTTCGGCGGGCGGCTTGCAGCCGCGGCGCGTGAGGCGGGCGTCCCGGGGGTGCTCGTCAACGGCGCCGTGCGCGACGTTGACGAGCTTCGCGCGATGAGGTTCGCGGTCTTCGCCCGCGGCGTGTTCCCGGGGGCGATGCGCGGACGTCTGCAACTGGGTGCGGTGGACGACGCGGTCGCGATCGGCGACGTCACCGTCTTGAGCGGGAGCTATGTCGTCGCCGACTCGAGCGGGCTCGTCGCCTTCGACCCTGCAAGAGCGGACGACGTCCTGCGCGCCGCCGGGGAGTCGGGATGACGTCGATCGCAACCGCTGCGCCGCGTCTCGGGGTGCGCCGCCTGACAACCCGCATTCCTCCGCACGGGTATTTCATCGGTAGCGCGGTCTTCCATTACCTCGGGCCGTCGTTCGCGGTGCTGCTCTTCGCACGTGTGGCTCCGGTGGGCGTCGCGTGGATGCGGATCGCGAGCGCGGGTGTGCTGTTCGCGCTGTGGCGACGACCGTGGCGGTTACTGCCCGTGCTCGATCGCGATACCAAACGGTCGCTGCTCGAGCTCGGTCTCGTGCTCGCGGTAATGAACAGTTGCTTCTACATCGCGATCGATCGCCTGCCGCTTGGCACCGTCGCCGCTATCGAGTTCCTTCCTGTGATCCTGCTCGCGGCTCTCGGCGTTCGCGGTGTGCGCAACGCGCTCGCACTGTCGCTTGCCGTCGCGGGAGTCTATGTCCTCACGGACGTGCGACTCGCGAGCGAGCCGGTCGGCATCGTCTTCGCGTTTGCGAACGCGGCGCTGTTCGCGCTGTACATCGTGCTCGCCCATCGCATCGCGCGCAGCCACGTGCTCACCGGGATCGACGGGCTCGCGGCGGCGATGCTCGTTGCGACCGTCGCGGTGACGCCGATCGGCGGCTGGAGTGCGGCGGTCGCGATCGGCGACCCGGTAGCGATCGGAGCTGGAATCGGGGTTGGGGTCGCCTCTTCGGTCATCCCGTACGTCTGCGACCAGCTCGCCATGGCCCGCCTGAGCCGTGCGACCTACTCGCTCATGGTCTCGTTGCTTCCCGCCACGGCGACGGTCGTCGGCGTCGTCGTCCTCGCGCAGATCCCCTCGTGGCTCGAAGTGGCCGGCGTGGGTCTCGTGGTCGGCGCGGTCGCCCTCCATCGCGAGGTGCGCGGGTGACGGTCGAACAGGTGCGTTTCGGCGGAAGCGGCCTGCACGTGTCCCGGCTCTGTCTCGGGATGATGAGCTACTACTCGGGCACGGCAGGGCGGCCGTGGATGCTCGACGAGACGGCGGCCGAGCCGATCGTTCGGCGTGCAGTCGAGAGCGGGATCACGTTCTTCGACACCGCCGACATGTACTCGCGGGGCGCGAGCGAAATCGCCACTGGGAATCTGCTGCGCAAGCTCGTGTCGCGCGACGAGGTCGTGGTCGCGACGAAGGTGTACTTCGAGATGGGAAACGGGCCGAACGAACGCGGGCTTTCGCGCAAGCACATCCTGTCCGCGATCGATGCTTCGCTCGGGCGACTCGGGATGGACTACGTCGACCTCTACCAGATTCATCGCTGGGACCCGCTGACCCCGCTCGAGGAAACGATGGAGGCGCTGCACGACGTGGTTCGTTCCGGAAAGACGCGCTACATCGGAGCGAGCAGCATGTACGCGTGGCAGCTGGCGAAAGCACAGCATGTCGCGGAGCGCAACGGCTGGACCCGGTTCGTCTCGATGCAGAACCACTACAACCTCGTCTACCGCGAGGAGGAGCGGGAGATGATCCCGCAGTGCATCGACATGGGGTTGGGCGTCATGCCTTGGAGCCCGCTCGCCCGCGGCTTCCTCGCAGGAACGCGCACGCGAGAGGGTGAGCGTCGCACCACGCGCGCCGCGTCGGACGCCTACGCCGAAGAGCTTTACGGCCGCCCAGAGGACTTCGACGTCGTCGATCGCGTCGTCGAAGTTGCGGCGGAGCGCAATGTGCCGCCGGCGCAGATCGGCCTAGCGTGGCTGCTGCACAAACCCGGCGTCACCGCGCCGATCGTCGGCGCCACGAAGCTCGCACACCTCGACGATGCGCTCGCCGCAGCCGAGATCGCACTGTCGGCCGACGAGATCGCTCGCCTCGAGCAGCCCTACCGGCCGCATCCGGTGCTCGGACACCACTGACCGTCGAGTGGGCAGCCTCAGCCACCAGCCGCCCGGGCGGTACGACATCGCCGCCGCAACGTCACGATCGAGTTCTGCACCTCCGGGGTCACCGCGCCAGCGCCGTGCGAAGTAACGTGACGTCCGCCGCCAGCCGTTCGTCCGGCATCGGCTCCGGGTCCGGCTCCGGGAACGGGAACGGCCAGCCCGGACGCGGGTCTTCGGCATAGCGTGGGACGACGTGCGTGTGCAGGTGCGGCACCCAGTTTCCGAGCACGTCGTAGTTGATCTTCACTGCCGAGAACGTGGCTTCCAGTGCACGGCCGACGAGCAGGACCTCGCGCCCGTACATCGCGGCCTCGGCGTCGCTCAGCTCGGTCGGTTCGACGACGTGCCGCCCGCGCCACACGACGATCGACAGCCCGCGCTGAATATCGGCACGCACGAGATATGCGTCGGCCACCTCGCCCGCGAAGTAGCGAACGCCCATCGGCAACTCGTCGGGTCGGCCCTCGGCACACGACGGGCAACCGTCACCCGCCCGCCAGGCGTACCACTGCTCCGACCACTCCATTCGATCGAATCTATTCGACTGGCTAGAGTCACTGCGTGCCCGAGCACGCCCAGGATCCACGTGGGCCCGACACGGGCGGGCTGCGAACTCCGCCCGTCGAGGATTGGGACTCCTGGCCGTTCGCCGGAGGCGTTACGCCGAAGATGCTGCGCGCCCCCGAGCCCGAGCCCGATCGTGACGGCGAAGGCGCCCGGCCGTGCACCGCATGCGGCAAGGGGGACGAGGAGTACATCTGGACCGACGAACGCTGGCGGCTACAGGCCATGCCGCGCAGCGGCCTGCCGGTGGTCCTGATCCTGGAGCCACGCGTCCACGTCGACGGCCCACGCGACTTGCCGGACGAGGTGCTGCGAGAGATGGGCGTCATGTTGGCCCGCGTCGAACGCGCGGTTCTCGCGGTCGAGTCGGTCGAACGCGTCCACATCCTTCGCTACGGCGAGGGGGCCGCGCACCTGCACTGGTGGTTCATGGCTCGCCAGACCGGCTTGCGTCAGACAGCAAGCGGCTTCGCGATGATCTGGGACGACGTCCTGCCGCCAACCCCGGCCGAGGTTCACCAGGCGAACCTGGCGACCATCGTTGCTGCGATGGATGCCTGACGCCCGCTGCACGATCGGCGCCGCGCGAGTTACCCGATCCCGGCCGCGCGGGACGGCTCAGACCTCAGCACGGAAGGTCTTTCCGAGTGCGTTTCCTGACCCGAAGTAGTGCCGGAACACATACAGGAGCGGCTGCCAGGCGTTCGGGTCGATGTGGCTGCTGCCGTCGATGACGATCTCAGGAGAGGCGTGAACGCGCACCACCCTGGCCTCTACGCAGTGCGCATCTTCGGCCAGCTGGTGAAAGGCGACGATCTGCGCCTCCAGTTGCAGCGGACACTCGGCGACCCGCGGAGGGCCGACGAGCTCTGACGGCTGCGGGGTCAGCCCGGCCGCCTCGAACTTATTGGGCTCGAAGCGGAACTGGTCGGCCTTGGACTCCGGAACAGGATTGCGGCCCGTCAGCGGTGCCAGGCGCTCGACACTCCGCCACTGTGAGGCCGCAGGCAGGTTGATCGTGCACTCCGGCCGCCGCTGCAGGTTACGGATCGTCTGGCCCCCGTCGCCGAGTCCAAGAACGACGCTGTAGCCGAGCGCCCAAGCCGACGACATCGGCGCCAGGTTCGGTGTGTCGTCTTCGTTCAACGATCCGATCAGAGCGACGGGAGTCCCGAAGTAGAGAATTGACGGCTCGACGACGAGATGCGCCGCCTCGCTCGAAACCCGAACACTCATGGCTTCGACGGTAGTCGGCGGATATTTCACCCCACACTGAATGGTCCTCGCACTATCGTGGTGATGCCGTGTCCCGCGAAGTCGACATTGCCGCTGTCGGTGCGTTGCTCGCTGATCGCGGCCGCTCATCGATGCTCACCGAGCTCTTGGGAGGACAGCCACTCGCAGCCGGAGAGCTGGCACGGCGCGCAGGGATCTCCCCTTCCGGCGCCAGCAATCACCTGAAGCAGTTGCTCGAGGGCGGCCTCGTGACCGCGACCGCAAGTGGGCGCAGCCGCGTCTATCGCTTGGCCAATGCCGAAGTCG
>Ga0207657_10005999_pt1 | contig 12641 bp, 10 predicted proteins | sample KBSC33metaG_FD_184316 | JGI IMG/M metagenome (GOLD analysis project Ga0207657, IMG submission 184316) | Corn rhizosphere microbial communities from Kellogg Biological Station, Michigan, USA - KBS C3-3 metaG (SPAdes) (version 2) | ecosystem: Host-associated > Plants > Roots > Rhizosphere > Soil ...
CTGCTCTTGCTCATCCGCTTTCCCCTTTCCTTCGTCCAAAATCGTATTCCATTCCGGACGGTTTACGGGGGTCACGTCAGCGGCACAGACGCGATGGACGAGTCCTAGAGTCCTCGCTCCAGTCCTCAGTCTTGGCCGCAATAGCTACGAAGTTTATCTATTGCACATGTTCGTGGTTTCTACTTTCTTTGACCTGTTCGTCAGCATTGGCAAGCCAATGGCGGCGGTTCCGATGCTGTTCGCGGTGGTGACGCTGCTCTCTGGCGCGCTAGGCGCGGTCGCCGCGCGCTTCTACTCCGAACCAATGAATCGCCTTCTCCGTAAGCATTCCAGCCGCGGCGATCTGGGATCGGTTATCGATGAGCACCGCCCGGCGCTGACCACGGCCGATTCGCCGGTATAAGCCTCGAACAGGGAATCTGAGACTTCCGCGGCTAAGGATTCGCTCTCTCCGCCACGAGCATGGACTCCATGATTTGATCGGAGACTTCCTTTACGCCGGCGGGTGAGTGCGTCAGAAACAGGGTGTTGGTCCGGTCGCTTTCGCCGATGGATTTTAGCGTGTCGAAGTACTGCGTCACCATCACCAACTGCATGACTTCCTTGGCGGACGCCCCTTCGACCACTTTTTGGAATTGTTCGATGGAAACCTGCAAGCCTTCGATGATGGCCTTTCTTTGATTCGCGATTCCTTGTCCCTGGAGAGCCGTGCTCTCGGCTTGCGCTTCCGCTTTTTTCACTACCAGGATCTTTTCGGCCTCGCCGCGGGCATTCGCTGCCACCTGTTCGCGCTGCGCCGCGTTGATATCGTTCATGGCCGACTTTACCTTGGAATCGGGAACAATATCGGTGACCAGCACATTGACGATTTCATAGCCGAACCCTGCCATGTCTGCGTCCAATTCCTGCTTTACCGCCGCCGCGATACTGGACTGGCTGGCAAATACTTCGTCCAGCGTCATTCCCGGCACATGCCCGAGAATCACCTGCTCAACGTACGACTTAATCTGCGCTACCGGGTCCGCTAACTTGTAGTAGGCATCGAAAACCTTTTCCGGACGGACTCGATTCTGAACAGAAATAGGAATCGTGACAAATACGTTGTCCTTGGTTTTAGTCTCCATCGTCAGCGTAATCTGAATTACCCGTAAGCTAACCCTGCCCGCCACCGTATCGAAGAACGGCGATTTCCAGTTGAGTCCCGCTTCGGCGATCCGCAGGAATTTACCGAATCTCGTGATTACCGCCACCTCTGCCGTATTGACAGTAAAGAAGCTCCCGAAGATCACATAAAGCGCCATGAAAATCAAGATCGCCAGCAGAATCAGATAAACTTGGGCCACAAACCCTCCTTTTGCAGTTTCCAAACAGACTAGACCAGAGTATATAAGATCGGCTGGGTTCTCCCGTATAGCCAGGCTCAAGTTCACAGCAATCGGCGCAACCGAGGAGATCTGGTTCGCAGGTTAACCAATGGAATCGTGCGCTCAAGCACTTCCAGCCGCCAACTGGCGCAATGCAATGGTGCAATTCTACGAGATCTCACCCGTTTTAGGGATAGTGCAACGATAGTGTTCCGTTTAGTCTACTTGAGAAGCCTGAAGCGTCGGATAGTCATCTGTTCGACGCGCCCATCACAATGATGGTAGTTGCTGAGTATCTCCAACCCCTTTGGGCATTCTCAGCGGCAGGTGACGTTCCCTTAAGCCAGGAGCGTCACCTGTAACTTTATTTCGCTTTCTGCTAACTGATAGAAAATACTCAATTGCGTGATCGCTCTAGCTGCTCCTCTTGTTGCCTTGTAGTGCGCGCTTGCGCGATAACTCATGGGTTTTAGGGATAGCACAAGCGGAGGGCATCTCTTAAACTCCTGGAAGGGGTTTGTGACGTTTTGTAAGACTCACGGAATTCCACTCAGTGCCAGATGAATGCGGGGTGAGCGTTCATTTAGCCGGCTCGCGGTGCGCCGCGAGTTGCAAACAGGGGGGAATGCAGTAGTCTAGTTCGTTAAGCATTTAAGTCTAACGGGGATTTAACTCAGGAGATTGCTTAAAAGAGGGGGTTATATGCGGACATTTCCACGCCACATACTCTTTGTATGTCTGATGGCGTTGTGCTTATTAATGGCGGCTAACTGGGCGTCCGCCCAGGTCAACACAGCCGATATTCTTGGCACGGTAACCGACGCCGGAGGCGCGGTGATACCGAACGTCAAGGTGACTGTTGTCAATACGGCCACTAACGAAACCAAGACCACCACCACGAATTCGACTGGCGATTACATTTTCAATTTGATGCCGTCGGGATCCTATACGATTTCGGCAGAAGCGCCGAGCTTCAAGAAAGCCACCATTAATCTAGACGTGGTGTCCGGCGATCGCGCCCGCGCCAACGTGCAATTGCAGGTGGGCGACGTGACGCAGACCGTTGAGGTCGCGGCACAGAGCCCCGCGCTACAGACCGATAGCGCGACGCTCTCGACCGTGGTCGCCTCGCAATCCGTGCAGGATCTGCCCTTGAACGGACGCAACTACGTCACTCTTGTGCAGAGCACAGTAGGTGTAGCGATTGGACCTTCCAACTCGATCTTGAGCGGCACGCGCCCCGATGAACGGCGCCAGACGGCCAACGTCAGCGCCAACGGGCAGAACGAAGTGTTTAACAATTCGCTGATCGACGGCATGGACAACAATGAACGTGAGCAGTTCACGATCTTGATGCGGCCCTCGATCGACATGATTCAGGAAGTGAAGGTCGATACCAATAGCTATCCGGCCGAAGTGGGCCGCGCGGGCGGCGCAGTGGTCAATTTGCTCACCAAATCGGGAACCAACGATTTCCATGGCGGACTCTATGAGTTCCTGCGCAACGACAAGCTCAACGCTAATGACTTTTTCTCCAATAAAGCCGGCACGCCGCGTGCTTCGTATCGGCAGAATCAGTTCGGCGGCTCCATCGGTGGGCGTATTCAAAAGGACAAGACATTCTTCTTCGGCGACTACGAAGGTTTAAGAATCCGCGCGGGGAAACCCACCGGCATCATCTTCACGCCCACTTTGTTCGAAGAGCTGCACCCCGGAAATTTCGCTGACGTAGGCGGGCCGGTCATCCCGGCGAATCAGATGGATCCAGTCGCCTTGAAATACTGGAAGCTGTTTCCGGCTCCCAACACGGGGTCGACCACGGTACTGGGTGCGAATTACAATCGCAACGTCCAAAGCACGTACAACAGCAACACCTACGATGCCCGTGTCGACCATCGCTTCTCCGACAAGGACAGCATGTTCGCGCGTTTCTCGTACAACCCGACGTTTAACTCGCAACCCTCTTTGTTCCCGGATGCGACCGTAGATGGACTTACAGTCAGCGCGGGCGGCGGAATCTTCCCAGGTCCATCGGAAGCCGATGCCCAGAATTACATGGTGGACTTCGTTCACATCATCAGCCCTACCATGGTGATGGAATTGAAAGGCGGATTCACACGACTCTGGCTGTACACCTCCGCGCCGAATCAGGGCACGAACGCCAGCGCGAAGTTCGGAATGCCAAATACCGATTTGACTGACCAGATCTCCGGTCTGGCTACCATCGATATACCCTCCATGCGAGGCACCGGCAGCAGCTTCACCCTCGGCGATGACCGGTTCGTTCCCATCTTCGACGTCAATAACGTGTTCCAGGAACAGGGCTCCCTGACCTGGACCCGGGGCGCTCACAATATCAAGATGGGTGCCAGCTTAATCCGGCGGCAGCTCAACTATTATCAGAACACCTACGGTTTGGGATACTTCCGGTTCACGCAACCGGGCCGCGTAGGCGATCCAAACGGCGCCGAGTTACCCAATCTTGTCAACTTCCTCAAGGGCACACCGGACGAGATCCAAAGGCAGGTCAATGCCAAGCGCCAATATTTCCGCTTCTGGGAGCCCGCTGTTTATGTGCAGGATGACTGGCATCTGAATTCCTGGCTGACGCTAAACCTAGGCTTGCGCTGGGATCATTTCAGCCCGATCACTGCTGACCAGGGAGAGCGCTCTAACTTCGATCCGGCGCTGGCCGCCAAATGCACGCCCACGGCCTGCAACCCGTTCCAGATTGGAGCGACAGCCGGCGTGAAATCCTACTGGACTAACTTTGAGCCGCGATTCGGCTTTGCCGCCACGCCCCGCAAAGGTTTAGTGGTCCGCGGCGGTTTCGGCATGAGCCGTTTCGCCCAGGACTTCGCCTCGGGCTCACTGAACCTCTACAATCCTCCGTTCATTTCGCAGAACCTGGATTGCTTCGCCGCGAAAGCTCCGCTTTGCCCGAATGGCGGCAGGCTTTCCGCAGGCGCGCCTCCGGCTCTTATTCCGCCGATTAACTATCTGATCCCCGGGAGCATGGGCGCTCATGCCGTGGATTATCCGCAGGCATACATCATGCAGTGGAACCTGACGGTTCAGAAGCAATTTGGCGCCAACGTTGTCAGCGCGGGGTACGTGGGCCAGGTAGCGCGCCATCTGCAGTACGTGCCGAACATCAATATCCCGGCGTCCATCAAGGGCGCGCCCCTGGGAACCTACGCACCGCTGGTTTACTCCGGAGTGCTGCCAAACGTCCTGTCGATCAACTACTACACTGCGACCGGCGCCTCGGCATACAATGCGGCGCAGTTTAGCTTTGAACGCCGATATGCGAAGGGCCTCACCGCCAACGTCAACTACGTATTCGCTCGCAACCTCACAAATATTTCCGACGGTGGTGCGACTGGCGCAGCGACGGTCGGCGCGATTCTCCCCTATGACAGAACTTACGATTGGGGCAACTCCGACATCGGCATCAAACACCGTTTGTCCTACCGCGTGAACTACGAGCTACCCTTCGGAAAGTCGGGAAGCCGGATGCGGAAGCTCGCCGTCGGTGGGTGGCAGGCCAACCTGCTGGCGTTCTGGCAGTCCGGTGTGCCTTTCACGGTTCTGAATACCTCTACCCCTGTTCCGTCGAACGTCAGCCAGTTGTTGACAACGGACCGTCCCAACGTCGTGGCAGGGGCTTCCTACGCGCCGTCGAACCAGAACTACAACAACTGGATCAACCTCGCTGCCTTCGCCCGCCAGCCGACAGGCTTTGCCGGTAACGAAGCTCGTTCGCAACTGTACGGACCGCATCAGAGAAGTGTGGATTTCTCGATCTTCAAAGATTTCCAACTTCTGGAAAGGATGAAGCTGCAGTTCCGGGCCGAGGTCTATAACCTCACCAACTCGGAGAACTTCGGGCAGCCCAACATCAATATCAACGCGTTTGACTCTGGCGGCCATCCGACCAGCGCCAATTCGTTCGGTCAGATCACGGCATCGAACTTGGCGCTCAACCCGCGGCAATTCCAGTTCGCTCTGAAGCTAATCTTCTAAACTCCTGTCTGTTGGTTCGATCGTCGGCCCGGCTCCTAACGGAGCCGGGCCTTTTTAACGCGGCAGAGGCATACACTGATTGTCATGGCGCACTCGAAACGCATTCTACCGGCAATTGTCCTCTTCACCGCGGTCTTCTTGAATCCGTTGTACGCGGCCAATGGAGCGAAGCCGAAAGTCCGCGCCATCACGGGCTTCATTACGATCGACACGAAGTCGTATCCATCGCAGTTTGAAGAAGCCGCGAAATTCCTCAGCCAAGTCCGCGACACTATTCAGACCGCGGGGTACGAAGTACAAGGCATCCGCATTACGACGCAGCCGTTTCCCGACTACACGCGCGGGCTTAGCCGTGAAGATGCGCTGAAGGTGCTGCGCGGTATCAGCGAATTGGCCTCCAAAGAACACTTCTCCGTCAGCATCGGGCCGGCTATGTCGAAAGACAGCGACAGCACTGAGCCGGTTGAAGTCCTGATCGACGAACTGTCGACCCCCGGTAATCGCGTCAACGGGACGATCGTGACCGCAGCCGAGGACGGTATCCACTGGAACGCGATCCGGCAAGCCGCCCATCTGATCAAGACGGTGGGCGAGCGCAGCCCGCACGGCCAGGGAAACTCCAGCTTCGCCGCCGCAGCGATGATCAAAGCGTATGTTCCGTTCTATCCCGGCTCATGGCACCCTGCGGGCGGCCCGCGAAGCTTTTCGATAGGTTTTGAATCCGCCAACGTGGTGATGGATGTCTTCGCGCGCGAGCACGACCCGCGCACAGCAGGGAAAGCACTCACCGATGCGCTCGCCGTACCTGCGCGCGCCGTGGAAGCGGCCGCCATCAAAGCGGCTGCCCGTAGCGGATGGAATTACGCCGGTATCGATCCGACTCCCGCGCCCCGCGGGCCGGTTTCGATCGGCGCCGCCATTGAATCGTTCACGGGCGCTCCCTTCGGATCTCCTGGATCGGAGACCGCAGCCGGCATCATCACGCGCGCTGTCAAAGCCGTGCCGGTCAAACAAGCGGGCTATTCGGGGCTGATGCTCGCGGTACTCGAAGACGGTACGCTGTTGCGCCGCTGGACGGAGGGCACCTACGGAATCGATTCGATTCTGGCGTACTCGGCCGTCTGCGCAACGGGCGTCGATACGGTCCCGCTGGCAGGCGACACCAGTGAAGACGCGATCGCGCGAATCATCGGTGACGTGGCGACGCTGGCGTTCAAGTGGAATAAGCCGCTGGCGACGCGGCTGCTGCCGGCGCCCGGCAAGAAAGTGGGCGACATGACGGAGTTCAGCGGCATCTATGAGAACACGATCATCCAACCGCTCAGCGGCACGCCGCGGCGTTAGCGGTTCTGGACGACAATAGTTTCTACGGCGCGGCCTTCGTGGGATTCATCGCCGCTATGTCCACACGGTAGCTGACGGTGTCAGCAGTCGGGAATGCAACAGGAACTTTTTGGGTAACTCTTCCGGTGGCGGCCCACTCGGTTCCGCGCTGGAATGTCGTGATGAACCCGACGCAGCTCAGCGCCGGAACATCGTGCCCCATCGTGGTGTGAAAAATGCGGCCCTTTCCATAACTGAGCACCATCAGCATGGGTTCGTCGCGGCCCGTGCCCTTGTTGGCAGGATCGGAATGAGCGGTTGCCAGAACCGTCATGTTTTCGCCGGGGCCCCGCAAGGTGGCATACAGCTCATCCGGCGCGTGCATCCAGGATTTCGGCAATCCCTTCAAGATGGGATGTTCGGGCTGCTGTGCCGTGACCAAAAAGGGCAAGCGTGCACCATGCGAACCGGCAGATCCCTGAGTGTTATCGGATACTAACCGACCGGCCTTCACATACCAGAGCGGTCCGGCCTTCTCGGTTCGTTCGCGCCAGCCGCCGATGCCGATCATCTGGTTGAAGCCGCGCCAGGCCGGGAAAGCATTGTCGGCGGCGTGAACAATCACGAGTCCCCCGCCCCCTTTGATGTAGTTCTCAAAAGATGCCTTTAGTTCGGCGGGCCAATCCGGCCCATCGTAGTTCAGCACCACGGCCTGATACTGGCTGAAATCCGGCTTAAACTGTTTGAAATCCCCGCCGGAAGGGGGTGCAGTCACGACATCCACTTGGAACAGACCGGCGTTCTCCAGTTCTTTTTTCAGGACGGGCGTTGTGTGCTGCCAGTCGTGATATGTACCAGCGCTCTGGCCGTCCAAAATCATGACGCGCAGGGGAGTCGCGGCGCGGAGAGGCACCGCCGGAGTTAGCAAAAGCACGCTGGCAAGCGCCGCATAAAGAGTGTTGCTCATTACTTATTTCCTTCCGAATACCAAGAACACCTTGGTCCCCGGAAACAGATCCGGATGTTCTTGAACCAGCTTGAATCCGGCATCCGACATCCAGTGCAGGATTTCCTCACGGGCCACCAGCAGCTCGGGCTGATTTCTGTGAGGCGTCTTGGGATCGTTTTTATCCATTTCAATTATGGCAATCCGTCCGCCAGGCTTTATATAAGTTCCGAGCGCCTTCAAGTAAGCCGCCCGATGCTGGATATGGTGAAGTACATCATTGATGAAGGCGAGGTCCACGTTTCGCGCCGGCAGCTTGGGATCGTCATATTCGCCCAGGACGGTCCGGATGTTGCGAATGTTCTCTTCCTTGTCGCGCTGGTTGATGTGATCGAGCAGGTCCTGCTGAATATCGACCGCGTATACCTTTCCCGCCGGCGCCACGGCCTTCGCCAGCGGCCTCGAAAAAAGTCCCGATCCGGCGCCAATGTCCGCGATCACCATTCCAGGCTTCAAGTCGAGCTTCGACAAGACGGCATCGATCTTCTGTGAGGCGATCCGCTGCGGACCTTCCAGCGTCGCGACCCATTCATCCGCCTTACGCGCCGCAAGCTGCGCCTGGATATTCGTCGCGCTTCCCGCCAGCATCAAACCGGCGAGATACGGCAGCCACAATTTACTGCCTCGGATCATTTGAACTCAGCTGATCATGACTTTGCGCGGGAACTGCCCATTGTCCTGCAGAAACGTCTTCTTCCGCTTCAAGTCGGCCGCCGTCGGCTGCACCATTCCGTCGGCATCAGTGACGCGCGAGACTAGCGTGTGCTCGCCCGGCGTGGCGCCTTCCCAGCGGTAAGTGAACAGTTTCCACGAATACTGCGTGTTGGTCGAAGCCAGGGTGGCCTTCTGCCACGGACCATTGTCGATCTGCACTTCCACCGATTTGAGCGGCGTCCCATCGTTCAGCACGAAGCCCAGAATCTCGTGGACGTTGCCCTTCTTGCGAACGCGCGCGATAGCCGACTTCAAGTGAATCCGCGTGATCTCATTCTCCACCCACTGCGTGGCCGGATCGTTGTCCTCGCCAGTTCCGCCCACGCCGACCAGTGAACGGTACCAGCGCGCCTGATAATTGCCCAGAAAGCGTTCTTCCTGCAAATGCACTTCCGCGAGCCACTTCACGTTGGCGACACCGTACCAGCCCGGCATAATCAGCCGCACCGGAAAGCCTTGATTGCGCGTCAAAGGCTCCCCGTTAAGTGCATAGGCCAGCATCGGCTCGCGCTTCATCGCGTTCTCCAGTGTGACGCTGCGCCCGAACTGCTGCTCGACTTTGAATGTCGATGTCCGGAACACGACCTCCTGCGGCCCGCGGTCGGTGCCGAAAAACACCACTTCGCGAGCCTTGGAATTGACACCCAACTCCTTAAGCACGTCGCTCAAGCGCACACCCGTAAAGCGGCCGCATGATGACAACCCCTGTATGGATCGGGGACTGTTGCCGGAGCACTCGTAGCCCACGGCCAATTCGGAGGAGCGCATCGCGCGCAGATCGGCCAGCGTGAACTCGGTCGGCTTATTGACCAGACCGCTGAACTTCAGCTTGTAGGTGGCCGCATCGATTTCGGGCTTTCCCATGTGCTGAATGGTGAAGAAGTCGTCTTTCGAGGTAAACGGTCCGTCGATCTTCCGGATATCGAGCATGCGGACGCCGGTAGTGGCGTTATTTGGATTGAAGGTCGCAGGAATATCGGTAAACGGGACGTCCACTTCGCCCTGCGCAAGCGCCGGGGTTGCCCAATCGGGCACCAATGCGAGCAAGCCTGCCGCTGCCAGCCCTCGCTTCAAAGTTTCTCTGCGTGTCGTCTGCTGCGACGTTGTCAGTTCCGGCATGGGTCTCCTCGGCCGCGATTGAATCGCGGGATTCTGGTACATTCTAACTCTTGTGCTGTTGAAGCACCAGCGAGGGGCGGCCGGCTGCGGATTTAACGTCGCGATTGACGATGCGCACCACCGCCCAAGCCGCCCAGGTCGACGATCACGGCGATGAGCAGCCACACCAGATTGATTCCCTCCGTGGGCATGCCGCTATTGAGCTCCCAGGCGTAAACGAGCGTTGTGAGCGGTAGAAAAATAAAACCTAGCAAGGGCAGGAATAAACTGGCGTGGAATGCGCGCTGCAGGTAGCTCGAAAAGAACCACAACAAAAGGAGAGCGACGCGGGGAAACAGCAGGACGATGAAGAGCAGAAGACAAGGCATAGTCGACTAGGGGTATTCGGACCGGCGAGGCCGCGTCGGCGAGAATTTGCAAACCGTGTGCACTTTGGTTGCGGCCACTGTAATCGAACTGATTATCTCTTTCTTAAAGGGAGCAACCCGGATGGGAGCATCCGCATGAGATCTCAACCGATCCCTTCGCGTCCTGGCAACGCTGGCAGCAGTATTTTTTGTCGTCGGCTACGGTACACTTGCAAGCCGGGTGCGCACATTTCTTTTGCTCGGTTTCAACCATGGAGAATGTCCCTTTCTGTCAAATGCCTGAGAGCGCCGAGTGGCGCTCCCGGATTTCGAAATTCCACCGGCTTAGCGAATATTGATCTTGAGCAGGGCGTCGGAATGTTCGTGCCGCCAGCCCCAATAGGCTTGCTGGTCATTCTCGTTCAGTCTGTCGAAATTACGATATTTGCGATGGTTCTGTTTTGCGTACGTACGATACGCTTGATCTTCATGATTGTTCCATTCATGATCGTCGTTATTCTGCTTGTCATGATAGCTCCGAGCGGCCTTGTGATCTTGGGCTCGGAGTGCGATAGGCGCCACAACGACTGGGACGATGAGGGCGATACCCAGCAACGCCGTATTCAAAAAGCGGGCCATAATTTTATTACTCCTATTCGGTTTTCCACGCAATCGTCGTGCCAAGCGGATCCAGCCGGGGGAAAGACGCAACCGCTAGAATACAAAGATAATCGCGGCAACGTTTCGCGGTGCCGCAATCGACGTCAAAAACATCGGGTGTGACCTTGACGCCATATGGTCAGCCTGGTGCAAGCTGCCGATTTTACCGCGCGTTGTTGCTCTTGTCCTCGGAGCCTTTTGGATGTCGACGTGCTGAAAACTATGGCTCAATGCCAGAAGTTGAAGGTGACTCGGAAAATATCGCCGACACCATCAAGCAGGAGAATTCTACTTCAATCAGTAGGATAAGGTCTCTGTTTGTTGACCCTGGTTATCCTGGTTCCCAGTCTGGGGATGCAGGAAGCGCAGGCGGGTCGGAAAATTTGCAGGACGGCGAAGTTTAACTCACCGTCCCTCGCACCCTTGCCAATAGGTGGAAGCCGAGCGCTATTAGTGTGCCTGATCGCTCGGGCGCTCGATGCGGGAGGTCACACCGGCGGTCATGTGATTGACATTCGTTTCATTCGCGTCCTACAGTTGGGGCATGGAACAAGGACGTTTCGGGAACCAGTCGATGGGCAGTTCGGCAGTGGGGAATCGAGCGTTCGGCAGCGCGTCCCTCGCAGCAGAAAATGCCCGCTTCATGAGCCGGGTTTACGGCTGGATGGCGGGTGGCCTGTGTCTCACCGGCGCGGTGGCGTGGAATGTAGCCGGCAATCCCGAACTGGTGCAAGTGATTTTCGGGAACCGGCTGCTGTTCTGGGGATTGATCATCGCGCAGCTCGGCGCTGTTGTCGTCTTGTCGGGCCTGATCAACCGGATCAACGGCTTGACCGCGACGCTCATCTATTTTGTGTACGCGGGACTAACCGGGCTGACTCTTTCCAGCATCTTTCTGGCTTACACGGGGTCCAGCATCGCCCAAGTATTCGGTGTCACAGCTTTCGGCTTTGCCGGCCTCAGCGGATTCGGTTTGGTAACTAAGCGCGACCTCGGCCCAGTGGGGTCGTTCTGTATGATGGGCCTCTTTGGCCTGGTTGGATTCGCGGTGCTCTCCATGATCTTTCCTTCAATCATGGGCGCGGGCGCGAGTTTCGCGTTCTCCATCGTAGGCATCATTGTTTTCGCGGGACTGACGGCCTACGATACGCAGCGGATCAAAGCGATGAACGCGCCGGGTAATGAAAGAACCGACGCCGGCCGCAAGACAGCGATCTACGGCGCTCTGACGCTGTACCTCGATTTCATCAACCTGTTCCTTAGCCTGCTGCGGCTCACCGGGCGCAGGCGATAATTCTCACCAGCACGACCGTTCGATTCTCGCGCCTTCACTGAGCGCCGTAGTATAATTTCGTAGCCATGAGCTATCCTCTTTCCGCTCGCCGCGAATTCCTACGTTTCCTGGCTGCCAGCCCGCTTGCGGCTCAAGCCCTGGCCCAGAATCCGACGGGACCCTATACTCCCACTTATATTGCTCCCACGTCACCGAAGGACGCCCTGGATGTGATGGACTTCGAGTCCTTGGCGCGCAAGGCGCTGCCGCCGGCGCATTGGGGCTACATGGCCACCGGCGTGGATGATGATCTCACGCTAAACATGAACCGCGAAGCGTTCCATCATTATCAGTTGCGCGCGCGGCGCCTGGTGGATGTGGCGAACGTCGATCTGAAGACTGAGGTGCTCGGCGTCACCTGGGACATGCCGATATACATCAGCGCCGTGGGCAGCCAGAAGGCGTTTCATCCCCAAGGCGAACTGGCGACCGCCCGTGCGGCTAAGGCCAAAAAGACCATACAGATGCTGTCGACAACTACCTCCACAGCGGTGGAAGACGTGGCGAAAGCGCTGGGCACGCCCCCCTGGTATCAACTCTATATGCCTCCCTCGTGGAACGAGACCGAGAAATTAGTGAAGCGCGTGGAGGCGGCGGGTTGTCCGGTTTTGGTCTGGACTATCGATCTTCTTGGCGGCCGGAATACTGAGACCGCCTCGCGCTTCGCCCGCCAGGATACGCGCGACTGCCTTTCCTGTCACGCCAGCTCTCCGGCTGCCGGCGCTAATACTTCGAATATGGCGGGCAAG
>Ga0207657_10006000_pt1 | contig 12639 bp, 13 predicted proteins | sample KBSC33metaG_FD_184316 | JGI IMG/M metagenome (GOLD analysis project Ga0207657, IMG submission 184316) | Corn rhizosphere microbial communities from Kellogg Biological Station, Michigan, USA - KBS C3-3 metaG (SPAdes) (version 2) | ecosystem: Host-associated > Plants > Roots > Rhizosphere > Soil ...
TTCGGCAAGGACTATGTGGTGAACGGCAGTCCCTTGGCCGAGACCCAGGAGAGGGACGCGCCTCTGGTCTTTGTCGGTTTCGGGTTTGTGGCGCCCGGGCGCGACGATTATCGCGGGCTGGATGCGAAGGGCAAAATCGTGGTGGTGCTGGAAGGCGCCCCCAAATTTCTTCAAACCGAGGAGCGCGCCTATTACCGCAGCGTCAAAGTCAAGCTGGCGACGGCCGAAGCCCATGGCGCTGTCGGTCTGGTTTCGGTGAACACATTGACGGCGGAAAAACTGCGCCCCTTTTCCAATGTCGTGCGCCAGTATCGCCGTTGGGGCATGACCTGGCGCAAGCCTGACGGCAAGCCGTTTGTGGCATCGCCGCTGCCGGTGCTGGCCGGGATCAGCCTGGCGGGAGCGCGCAAGCTGCTGGGCGCGGATACGGACAAGATTCTTGCCGCCGCCGAGACCCGGCCAGGCGAAGTGCGCGGTTTTGCGCTGCCCTTCTCGCTGCACGCCGTGCTGCACAACGAGATCAAGACAGTGGAAAGCAAGAATATCGTCGGCCTGATGCCGGGTTCCGATCCCAAACTGAAGGATGAGTATGTCGTGTTGTCGGCGCATCTCGACCATATCGGCATCACGCCGCCGGTGAAGGGCGATTCCATCAACAATGGCGCCCTGGACAATGCCTCGGGCGTGGCCACGACCTTGGAAGTGGCGCGATTGTTCAGGGCCAGTGGAACGGCGCCCAAGCGCTCCATCCTGTTCCTGATCGACACGGCGGAGGAAAAGGGTTTGATCGGGGCGGACTATTTCGCCCGCAATCCCGCTGTGCCGTTGTCATCCATCGTCGCCGATGTCGATCTGGACATGCCGATCCTGACCTATGATTTCACCGATGTGACGGCGTTCGGCGCCGACCGCTCCAGCGTCGGGCCTTCGGTCAGGCGCGCCGCCGCCCGCATGAATGTCAAACTATCGCCCGACCCCATGCCGGACGAAGGCAGTTTCACCCGTTCCGATCATTACCGCTTTGTGGAGCAAGGCATACCGGCGGTATTCGTCACCACCGGCTTTGCCAATGGCGGAGAAAAAGCCTTTCGGGATTTCCTGGCCGAGCATTACCACAAACCCAGCGACGATCTCTCCCAGCCCATCCGCTATGACGCGGGGGCGAAATTCGCCCGCCTGAATTACGAGATCACCCGAGAGCTGGCGGATGGCGCGCGGCCGTCCTGGAACAAGGGCGATTTCTTCGCGGGAAAATTCGCGAAGCAGAAATAGCGGCAGCTACTTCAATCCGCCCATTCTGCACACTTCCTTCCACTCTTCGGCGCGCACCGGCTGCACCGACAGACGGAAACTCTTCACCAGGCTCATCTCCGCAAGCTTGGGATTGATCTTGCAATCGGCCAGGCTCACGGGCTTGGGCACGTCTTTCACTGCCTTGACGATCACCAGCCCGAAAATGCCCTTCTCATCGGTGGGATCGGGGCGGTATTCGCCGATCACCTCGACAATTCCGACCACGGCCTTCTCTTCGCCGGAATGATAGAAAAAGCCCAGATCGCCTTTCTTCATCGCCATCATATTCTGCTTGGCGGTGTGGTTGCGCACACCGCTCCAGGGCTCGCCCTTGGCGCCCTTTTTCTTCTGCATCTCCCAGGACCAGGTTTCGGGTTCGCTTTTCAGCAGCCAATAATTCATCGCTACGATCCTTACTCGACGGTCAGCTTGCGGCTCATCAGCCGCATCACGGCTTCGCCCAAGGGCAGCGCGCCGCTGAGCAGATCGGCCATGGCTTCCGCGATGGGCATCTCCACCCCGCTTGCGCGCGCGCGCTTGACCAGCGCCGGCGCGGTGGCGACGCCTTCCGCCAGCGGGTGGCCGGGCGCATTCAAGTCCGCGAGCGTCTTGCCCTGGCCCAAACCGACGCCGAAGGAGAAATTGCGCGATGAGGGGCTGGTGGCGGTCAGCACCAGATCGCCCAGGCCCGACAGGCCCATCAGGGTTTCACGCTTTGCGCCCAGTGCCTCGCCCAGGCGGGACAATTCCGCGAAGCTGCGCGCCAGGAGCGCGGCGCGGGCATTCTCGCCCAGTCCCATGCCTTCGACCACGCCGCAGGCAATGGCATAGACATTCTTGGCCGCGCCGCCCAAGGCAACGCCGGTGATATCGTCGCTGGCATAGGGACGAAAAGCGGCGGAACCCAGCGAGGCCTGCAAGGTCGCGGCCAGATCATCCTTTGCCGCGATGGTCACGGCGGTCGGCATGCCGCGCGCCACATCGCGGGCGAAAGACGGTCCCGACAGAATGGCAAGCGCGGCGCCCGGCAAGCACGCAGCCGCGACTTCCGTCACCAGCTTGCCGCTATCCTTCTCGATACCCTTGGCACAGATCACCAGGGGCTGCCCCGGTGTCAGATGCGGTCTCAAGCCATCGGCAAAGACGTGCAGCACCTGGGCGGGAACCGCGAGCAGCAGGGCCTGGGCCTTGCAGGCCTCAGCCAGATCGCCGGTAAGGTTCAGCTCTTTTGGAATTGCCACACCGGGCAGGAAGCGGTTGCCGCGACCTTGGCGCATGTCGGCCAACACGTCTTCCTCACGGACCCACAGGCTGGTCTTGCGCCCGGCCGCCAGGGCCGCCAAGGCCAGCGCCGTGCCCCAGGCGCCCGCGCCAAGAACCGCTATATGGGAAAAGGGGGCTGGCGAGGACATCAAATCGTTTGTTGCTTATTCGGGGCCGGAATCTATCTTGCCGCCCCAAGTACCGCAAATAGCTGCCTGAATTTCTCCATACTGCCGTGCGAGTCTTGCTGATGCGCCGCCTTTGCCTTTGCCTTGCCGCCGGCCTCTCGATCGTCCTTTTGGGCGGCGCGGGCCAGCCCGTGCCGCAACGCCTGACCCAGGCCTATAGCGATCAGCAGAAGGCCGACCTGGACAAGGTCAGCGCCTATCTCAATGCCTTTCAGAGCCTCAAGGCCGGTTTCGTCCAGATCGGTCCGGAAGGCGGGCTGGATCAGGGCGAGGTCAGCATCCAGAAACCCGGCCAGATCCGCTTTGAATACCGCCCGCCCAGCCCCATCCTGATCGTCGCCACCGGCGGCAGCGTCTATGTGAAGAATTCGCGACTCAACACCCGCGATCAATATGACCTGTCGGACACGCCGCTGGGGCTGTTGCTCAACAGCCGCGTCGATCTCAAGACCAACAAGGCGGTGATCGGGGTGAGCGAGCAGAATGGCGCGATTGTGGTGCGCGCCCGCACCACCGCCAACCGCAACGATTCCAACATCACGCTGGTTTTCTCCACCCCCGGCATCGAATTGCGGCAATGGACGGTGCGCGACGATCAGGGCGGCAACACCACCGTGGCGCTGCAGAATCTCCAGCTCAACGCCAAGCTCGATGCCGCGCTGTTCGTCGCGCCGGCCAAGCCGGTCAAGCAGGCCCGCAAATAGTGAAGCGGGTGGGCATCATCAGCGACCGCCGCGTCTTTGACGGCATGGCGGTGCACCAGGCCAATGACGAATATGTCGAAGCGGTCCGGGACGGCGTGGGCGCTTTTCCGCTGCTGATCCCGTCCACCTTCAATCCGTTGGACCCGGCCGAAATATTGGCGCAGGTCGACGGACTGCTGTTCACAGGCGCGCCGTCCAATGTCGCGCCTGTCCATTATGGCGCGCAGGCGCGACCCGGTACCGAGATGGATGATATTCGCGACGCCACCACCTTGCCTTTGCTGCGCGCCGCCGTCCAAACCGGCAAGCCGCTGCTGGCGATCTGCCGGGGTTTCCAGGAACTCAATGTCGCGCTGGGCGGTACCTTGCATCAGCATGTCCATGAAATCCCCGGCCGGCTGGATCATCGCGAGCCGGCCAATGTTTCGCGGGAGATGGAATATGCGCCGGCCCATGCGATTGCGATTGCGCCGGACGGCTTGCTCGCGCGTCTATCGGGCTTGACCGAGGGGCAGGTCAATTCCCTGCACCATCAAGGCATCGACCGGCTGGCGCCCGGCCTCAGATGCGAAGCGCAGGCACCCGACGGCCAGATCGAGGCGGTGTCCCATCCTGGCGCAAAGGCCTTCCTGTTGGGGGTGCAATGGCATCCCGAATGGGCTTTCGCCCAAGACGCGCTCAGCCGGGCCATATTCCAGGGTTTCGGCGCCCGACTGTAAACATATATTTACAGCATCCTAAGACATTGCTGACACAGTGCCGGCCCGACTTGTCTCAGGGTTTTCATGTCGCTGCCGGTCCGACTGCTGGGTTTCGCCTTCACCAATGCCGACTTCCTGTTCGAGACGGACACGGAAGGCAAGATTCTGTTTGCCGCCGGCGCAGCCAACGATCTGGTGAAGGAAAGCGGCGAAGCGCTGATCGGCAAGCCCGCCGGCAAACTGTTCAAGCCGTCGGAAGGGGTCAAATTCGCCACCTTCGCCAAATCGCTGAAAAGCGGCGACCGCGCCGGTCCTTTCACGCTCACCTTGGCGACCGGGGCCGATGCCAATATCGCCATGTTCCGCCTGCCGGAGAACGGCGCCAATATTTCCTGCACCCTGACCCGGCCCGGCACCCGCATCCCCGGTGCCGGCGTCGATCCCAAGACGGGATTGTCGTCGCGCGAAAGCTTCATGTCCGCCGCCGAAAAGGCCGGCGAACGCGATACTCTTACCCTGGTTCATGTGCAGGGGCTGCCGGAACTTTGCGCCCAGCTTCCCAAGGAGGGCGCTGACGCCTTGTTGCAGCGTATCGGAGACAGCATTCAAGGCTCAGGCGCCAGCGCATCGGGGCGTATTTCCGATTCCAGTTTCGGCGCCTTGGCCCCAGGGTCCAAGGGTTCGCTCGACATCGCCAAGAAGGTCGCCGACGCTTTTTCCGCCGGCGGGCTGGCGCCGCTCAAGGTGGCGCAAACCAGCATCGGCCTGCGTGGCGGCGGCCTCGCGCCCGAACAGCGCCTGCTGGCGATGCGCTATGTCATCGAGCAGTTTGCCGAAAAGGGCAAAATCGATGATCGCGATGGCGACATCGCAGGCATCTTTGCAGGCATGATGGCGGCGACCGAACAGCGCCTGGCCGCCATGACCAAGACGGTGGGCGAGGGCGCCTTCGAAATCGCCTATCAGCCGATCAGCGATCTGGCCACCGGAAAAGTCTCGCATTATGAGGCGCTGGCGCGGTTCTCCAATCCGGAAGGGACGCAGGATACCGTCAAATTCATCGAAGCCCTGGGTATCGCCAATGCCTTCGACCTGGCGGTGGCCAGCAAGGTTCTGGATCTGGTGGAAGGCCAGTCCAGCGCCCATATCGCTTTCAATGTCTCGGGCGCGACCATCGCATCGCCGTCCAGCTTCGGCATGCTGGCGGGCATTCTCACCAAGCGCCGCAAGCTGGCGCCGCGTACCTTGATCGAGATCACCGAAACCGCGGCCATCGCCGATCTGGAAAGCGCGGGCAAGGCGATCGGCGTCTTGCGGGCCATGGGATATCGCGTGGGGCTGGACGATTTCGGCGCCGGCGCGGCTTCCATCAATTATCTTCATGCCTTCCAGGTCGATTTCGTGAAGTTCGACGGCGCCATGATCAAGAAGATCGGCAGTTCCAAGCGCGACGATGCGCTTCTGTCCGGCCTGGCAAAATTGTGCGGCGAGATGGGCGTGACCACCATCGCCGAATGGATCGAAACCGAGGACATGGCCAAGGCCGCCCGCGAATTGGGCTTCCATCACGGCCAGGGCAAGTGGCTTGGCGCCCCGCTTGCGGCATTGCCTGCCGCGCCTGCTGCCCCCAGCGCCGCTCCCGTCCGCCGCAAGGGCGTTACGGAGAGTTGGGGGTGAAGACGCGGTCCGCCGCGCCAAGGCGCGGCGGACGAGCAGGTCCAGTGGACCTGCGAGAGCGTCGAACGCCGCGAGCTTGGGCGAGCGGCCGGAGAGCTGACCGCCGCGAACTCAGATCAAATAGGACTCGCTACATGCGATTCTCCCACCCAAAACGCGTGGCAAATTCCCCAAAGTTCCCTCATCGGCGCGCGAAAACCCGCTGAATCCGGCCAAAATCACTATGACAGAAAAGACACTGTCATTATAATTCTGTTACTCGAGCTAATTTTCTTGAAACGTGTTGCATCTTTGCATAGTTTATACGGTGAAGACGGCCTTGGGCTGCTAGCTCTGCCCCCCGCTCGCTTTCAGCCCCCGTCTTCGCTGGGGTAGCCGGTTATCCCCTCCCGGTTGCTCCTTGCGCTCATTAAAGCGCTTTTGCCCCCCGGCCCCCCGCCGGGGGGCCTTTTTTTGCCCTCTCAGGACGATACACGCCGCAGGGTGAGGCTCAGCCGCCCTCCACCGGCAAGCAGCTGCGAGGATCCTGGCTTGATACGGTCGATGCCGTGATAGGCCAGCCGGGCGTCTCCGCCAAAGGCGATCACATCCCCGGAGACCAGGGGTACGCTGACCGTCTTGCCGCCCCGTATCGTGCTTCCGATCCGGAACAGGGCGTCATCGCCCAGCGAAACCCCGATCACCGCCGCGCTGGCATCCTTCTCGTCGCGGTCCTGGTGCAGTCCCATCTTGGCGCTGCCGCGGTAGAAATTGACCAGGCAGCATTCCGGCGCGCGCCCCGTGTTGATCTCGGCCCAGAGATCCAGCAGCGGCTGGGGAATGGCGGGCCAGGGCGTGTTCGTCACCGGATGCGTGGGCTGATAGCGATAGCCGCTTTTGTCCGAGACCCAGCCCAGCGCGCCGAAATTGCTTTCCTCCACCGAAAAGGGCTTGCCCGTATTGGGCATCACGGGGCGGTAAAGCGGCGCCTGAACCAGGCGCGCCAGGATATCGTCGCGCAATGCCTTCTGTTCCAGGGGAGAGAATTTTTCGCGCCACAAAAACACGTCCGGCGCCACGATCAGCTTCGTCACCACTGAAACGGAGACCTCGTGGGCGCGGTGAAAATCGCGGCATAGCCGCCTTGCAGACCATTCGCATCCAGCCAGGCCTTCAATTTTTCGGGGCTGTAGCTGTCCGCGATCCAGCGGGCCAGCGATTGGTCGCGCGCCTCGGCTTGCGCGAAATCCAGGAATACTTTCAGCCAGCGCTGTTGCGTCTTGGGAAAGTGCAGATAGGGAAAACGGGCGAACTGTGCCCTGGCCGCGGGAAGCGCATCCCAGCCGTCGCGATGGATGATGTAAAGCGCGGCGGCGAAGCTGGTGCGGTCCTGGCCGCCGGAGCATTTCAGCATGAAGGGGCGCGGTGCGGCATCGAAGGCCGCGATCAATTGCACCAGCATCTCCCGGGTCGGCAGCTTGCGGGAATCCAGCATGGCATCGAGATGGGCGATGCCCGCGCTCTTGGCGATGGCGGTTTCCTTTTGCCACCAGCTCAGATCGTGATTGCGTCCGCGCAGATTGATGATGGCGCGGATGCCGCGGCGCTTCAGGAAAGGGCCCAGCCCGCCCGCCCAGGCCTGCATCGCGCGCGCGGCTTCGCCCGGTATCACCCAGTGGAAGTTGTAGAGAATATCCCCGACTGTTCGGACCTGGACGGATCGCATAGGATCGCATTTAGCATATTTCGGAAGCCCCATGCGCATCACCAAGCAAGTCCTGACCCGCCGCTGGGTCCTCTCGTCGGTCCTGGCCGCATTGGTCTTCGCGGTCCTGGCCTGGTCGGATTTGCGCCTGAAAAGCCTGACGGGTTTCGGCACTGCCGATCTGCAAGGTTTTTCCACGGCAGAGCAATATCGCCACGCTTTCATGGCCTGGCCGGCGCGCTATGCGGCGCGGGCCGGCTTCAACTGGGGCTTGGATTATCTCTTCATGCCGCTCTATGCGGCGGCTTTCTTCTATTCCGGCATTCTCACCCGCGAGGCTTTCGCGCCCCGGCCCGGCCGGCTGCGCCGCATCCTGACCATCGTGGCGGCGGTGCCGGTGGCCGGCGCCCTGCTGGACGCGGCCGAGAATGCGCTGCAGCTCACTTTGATGTTCTCGGGCCTGTCGGACTCGCTGGCCCGCATAGCCTTGTCGGTTTCCAACGCCAAATGGGTGGCGATCTATGTCGGGATAGGCCTGTGGCTGGGGGCGCTTTGGGGCCGCCAGCAGGAGCGCCAGCAGCGGCGGCTCCGGCAGGCCAATGGGCTTTGAAAACCGGTCCTTGACCCGGGGGCGTCTTTGCGTATATTCCGCCGCTCCCTGGGAGACTCTCTTTCCAGGAAAAACAATTAAATTCAAAGGTTTAGACCATGTATGCGGTCGTCCGCACCGGCGGAAAACAGTATAAAGTCGCCAAGGACAGCGTCCTGAAGGTCGAAAGCCTGACGGGCGATGTGGGCTCCAAGCTCGACCTCGAGGTCCTGATGCTGGGTGGCGACACGCCGAAAATCGGCGCGCCGCTGGTCAAGGGCGCCAGCGTCCAGTGCGAGATCGTCGATCACGGCCAGGGCGAAAAAGTCATCGCTTTCAAGAAAAAGCGCCGCAAGAACACCCACCGCAAGCGTGGCCACCGCCAGCACTTCACCACGGTGAAGGTGCTGGGCATCACTGCCGGTTAAAGGACTAGTCGTATGGCACATAAAAAAGCAGGCGGTTCTTCGCGCAACGGTCGCGACTCCAACCCCAAGATGCTGGGCGTGAAGCTGTTCGGCGGCGAAGCCGTTGCCGGCGGCAACGTGATCATTCGTCAGCGCGGCACCAAATTCTATGCCGGTGAAGGCGTCGGCATGGGCAAGGACCATACCCTGTTCGCACTCCGCAATGGCCGCGTCTCGTTCAAGACCGGCTACAAGCGCCGTACCTTCGTATCCGTGATCCCGGCTGCGAATCCGGCGATGAAGATTGCGGCAGAATAGGCGGCTGAAGACATAGGCCGCCAAGAAATTGGCGGCCCATTATGCGCGAGGGAGATGGTCCGCCATCTCCCTTTTTTATTCCTCGCACGAAAGGACTTGCGGGGGATGACATGTGCATTCTGGAGAGTGAGAGACTGATCCTCAGGCCGCCTCGGCCCACGGATATTCAAAGCATGACGGTGTGGCTCAGCGATTTCGACGTGGCGCGGATGACGTCGCGCGTACCCCATCCATACGGTGAAGGGGACGCCGAGGCTTTTGTGGCGATGGCGGACGATCATCGCTTCGTGATTCAGCGCAAAGGCGATGGACTGTTCCTTGGCATGACCGGGCTGCATGCCCAAGAGGGGTATGAGTTCGGTTACTGGCTGGGCAAGCCGTTCTGGGGCCAGGGCTACGCCACCGAGGCCGCGCACCGGCTGGTGCGCTACGCCTTTGAAGCCTTGGGCCAGGAAACCGTCCATGCCGGCTGGTTCTACGACAATCCCGCCTCGGGGCGCGTTTTGGCCAAGCTGGGCGCGCGCCATAATGGTTCCGCGATGCGGGATTGCCGGGCCCGGGGCCGGGCGGTTCTGTGCCATGACATGCTGTTGACGCGGGCCGATTTCCTGCGAAAACAGGCCGCTTAGGAGCGTCGGCGCGAGCCGGAGCGACCAATAAAATAGGTCTCGCCATGAAGTTTCTCGATGTCGCGAAAGTCTATGCCCAGTCCGGTGCGGGCGGGAACGGCTGCATCGCGTTCCGGCGCGAGAAATTCATCGAATATGGCGGGCCCTATGGCGGTGATGGCGGGCGCGGCGGCGATGTGATTGCGGAAGCGGTGGAAAATCTCAACACCCTGATCGACTACCGCTTCCAGCAGCATGTGAAGGCCAAGAGCGGCGAAGGCGGCAAGGGCAAGGTGATGACCGGTGCCGGCGGCGACGACGCCATCATGAAGGTGCCGGTGGGAACCGAAATCTACGAAGAAGACGGCGAGAGCCTGATCGTGGACATGGCCACGCCCGGCATGCGCTTTCGCCTGCTCAAGGGCGGCAATGGCGGTTTCGGCAATCATCACTTCAAAAGTCCCACCAACCAGGCGCCCGAATTCGCGCTTCCCGGCCAGCCCGCCCAGGAAAAGACCTTCATTCTCAAGCTCAAGCTGATCGCCGATGCCGGGCTGATCGGCATGCCCAATGCCGGGAAGTCCACCTTTCTCAGCCGCGTCTCGGCGGCCAAGCCCAAGATCGCGGATTATCCCTTTACCACCTTGGAGCCTCAGCTTGGCGTGGTGAAAATCGACGAGACGGATTTCGTGCTGGCCGATCTGCCCGGACTGATTGAAGGCGCGCATGAAGGCGTCGGCCTGGGCGACCGCTTCCTGGGCCATGCCGAACGCTGCGCCTCGATCCTGCATCTGATCGACGGCACCGGCGATGGCGTCGCCAAGGCCTACAAGACCATTCGCGCCGAGCTGAAAGCCTATGGCCATGGGCTGGATGAAAAGCCCGAGATCGTGGCGCTGAACAAGGTCGATGCCATTCCCGAGCGTGAGCTGGCGAAAAAGCGCGCGGCGCTGGAGAAGGCTTGCGGCCATAAAGTCCATATGATTTCCGGCGTCAGCGGCGAGGGCATCACCACGGTGTTGCGGGCGATGGCGCGGGAGATAAATCAACGGCGCGTGGAACGGGCGGAGGAAGCCCAGTTCAGGCGTCCGGCGCGCCAGCCCAGAACCCGCATCGAACGCCAGACCGTCAATTACAAGGCCCCCGTTGTGCCCCAACCCAGGTTGGTCGCGCAGCCGGCGGTGAAATCTGCCGCGCCCGCGCCGGCCAAGACAGTCTCCCCCAAGGGCCGCGCCAAGGTGGGCCTGCGTCTTGCCAAGGCCAAAGCCGCCAAGGCGAGGCTGGCCGAGGCCAAGGAAAGGCCAAAAGCGAAAGCCGCCAAGGCTCGGTCGAAGCCCACCGGCAGGGCCAAGGCCAGACCCAAAGCGCTGAGCAAGACCGCGCAGCGGACGAAAAAGAAGCAACGGCGATGAGCGACATTTTCGCGGGCGCCAAACTGGTTGTCGTAAAGGTCGGCTCGGCGCTGCTGGTGGATGGCGCCAAGGGCGAACTGCGCCGCGACTGGCTGGCCTCGCTGTGCGACGATATCGCGGGGCTGAAGAAAAACGGCCTGGCGGTGGTTCTGGTGTCGTCCGGTTCCATCGCCCTGGGACGCCGGCTGCTCAAGCTTCCCTCCGGCGAGTTGCGGCTGGAAGAAAGCCAGGCCGCTGCCGCGGCGGGCCAGGTACGGCTGGCGGAAGCTTATGCCGACATGTTCGCCGCGCGCGGCATTGTGGCGGCGCAGGTGCTGCTTACTTTTGGCGACACCGAAGAGCGTCGCCGCTATCTCAATGCCCGCGCCACCCTGGGAACCCTGGTCAATCTGAGTGCCGTGCCGGTGATCAATGAGAATGACACCGTCGCCACCGCCGAAATCAAGTTCGGCGACAATGACCGGCTGGCGGCGCGGGTTGCGTCCATGATGGGCGCGGACCGCTTGATCCTGCTGTCGGATGTCGATGGCCTTTATACCGCCGATCCCAGCCGCGATCCTTCGGCCAAGCATATCGGGGAAGTCGCCGCCATTACGCCGGAGATCGAAGCCATGGCGGGCGGTTCGGTCTCCGGCCTGGGGCGCGGCGGCATGTCGTCCAAGCTGGCGGCCGCCAAGATCGCCATGGGCGCGGGCTGCGACATGATCCTGGCCAAGGGCGAGGTGCTCAATCCCCTGTCGGCGATAGCGGCGGGTGCGCGCCACACCATTTTCCGTGCTTCGCTCACCCCCGCCGCGGCCCGCAAGCGCTGGATCGCCGGCGTGCTTGCGCCCGAAGGGGCGCTGGTGATCGACGAGGGCGCGGTGCGGGCGCTCAAGGAAGGCAAAAGCCTGTTGCCGGCCGGCATCCGCCAGATCGACGGACGCTTTGAGCGCGGCGATGCGGTGGTGGTCAAGGACCGGGACGGCCGCGAGATTGCCCGCGGCCTGGCGGCTTATAATGCATCGGACGCAGAACGGATCGCCGGCAAACGCACGGTCGAAATCGAGGCCATTCTGGGCTATCGTGGCCGGGACGAAATGATCCACCGCGACGACCTGATCCTGACGGGAAACGGAACATGACGGTCCACAATTCCAGCGATGCCTTGGCCGCCGAAATGCTGGCGATCGGCGCCGCCGCCCGCGACGCGGCGCGCGCCATGCGCGAGGCCAGTGACGCGACCAAGACCAAGGCGCTGACGGTTGCCGCCGCCGCCATCCGCCGCCGCGCCGCGGAAATCCTGACCGCCAACCAAGGCGATGTCGATGCCGCCAAGGCCGCCAACATGTCCGCGCCGATGGTGGAACGGCTGATGCTGAACGATGCCCGCATCGAAGCCATGGCCAAGGCCGTCGAGGAGGTCGCCGCGCTTCCCGATCCGGTGGGGCGTGAACTGTCGCGCTGGTCGCGGCCCAATGGACTGGATATCGCCCGCGTCGCCACGCCCATCGGCGTGATCGGCATCATCTATGAATCCCGTCCCAATGTGACGGCGGATGCCGGCGCCTTGGCGCTCAAGTCCGGCAATGTCGCCATTCTGCGCGGCGGTTCGGATTCCATCCGTTCCTCCGGCGCGATCCAGAAAGCGATGGCGGAAGGATTGAAGGCAGCGGGCCTGCCCGAAACCGCGATCCAAGTGGTGCAAACCACCGACCGCGCCGCGGTGGGCATGATGCTGGAAGGCTTGAATGGCGCGGTGGACCTGATCATTCCGCGCGGCGGCAAGGGGCTTACCGGCCGCGTCATCAATGAG
>Ga0207657_10006002_pt1 | contig 12639 bp, 8 predicted proteins | sample KBSC33metaG_FD_184316 | JGI IMG/M metagenome (GOLD analysis project Ga0207657, IMG submission 184316) | Corn rhizosphere microbial communities from Kellogg Biological Station, Michigan, USA - KBS C3-3 metaG (SPAdes) (version 2) | ecosystem: Host-associated > Plants > Roots > Rhizosphere > Soil ...
CTTCGAGGGCCCGCAGCGCCTCGTGGACCTGCGGGCGTATGGACTGCTCAAGGCGGGCATCACGACTCCCGAGTTGTCAAGCGATCCGTTCAACACCGCAATCCCGATCCCGAAGACCGAGGCCGATGCACGCGGCGGCCGCGACAAGCTGACCCCGACCTGCTCCTGAGGTCGATGAGCTCAAGGAGGGCACGGCGGAGTCTTTCCGCCGTGCCCTCGTGCTTTCCCGGCCTGGTCCTCTGGTGCGCTGGAGCGCGGGCGCGCATGTTCGAGACCCCACAGCGAGAGTGGTGAACCATGCGCCAATTCGCACGTTGGTCGGTCCTGCTGCTGGTCCTGATGGCCTGTGTTCGTCGGACGCCCGAGCAATCGGCACCTGCGTCGAGCGGCGAGGTGATCACCGAAGCCGAGATCGCCCAGTCCCAAGCGGTCACCGCATACGATGCGGTGCAGAAGTTGCGCGCCAACTTCTTCAGTAACCGCGGTCGAACCACCATCCTCGGCGATACGTCACCGTTGCCCGTCGTCTACCTCGACGGTGTCGAGTACGGCCCCATGACGTCCCTGCAGAACATCCCTGCTGCTCACGTCGCCTCCATCCGGATGTATCGGGCGTGGGAGGCAACGACGAAATTCGGGATGGGAAAGACGGCCGGCGTCATCGAGGTCATCACCAAGCTTCCTTAGTCCACGAGGAGTCCCAGATGCGCCTGTCCATTGTTCGCCACTCGCTTGCTGCCCTCGTCGCCGTCGCCGCCGTCAGCGCGTGCGCCAGCAGCGGCGGTTCCAGCGCCGAGACGGCGTCGTCGTCCAGCCGCAGTGTCATCACCGAGTCAGAGCTCCCGACGAGCGGCACCGAGACCGCGTACGACGCGATTCAGCGGCTCCGCCCCGAGTTCCTCCGGGTGCGTCCCGCGCAGTCCTACAACCTCCAGACGAACGGCGGCGCTTCCGGCCCCGCCCCCGCACCCGCCCTCATCGCCAACGGCCAGCGCGCCGGCGACCTCTCCGACCTCCGCCAGATCGCCGCGACGTCGCTCAAGTCCGTCCGCTACTACACCATTGAGCAGGCAAAGCGGAAGTTCGGCATGCAGTACGACGGTGGCGCGATCGAGATCGAGTACAGGTAGCGAACCGCTCCTCTCGAGTCCTGGAAAGGATCCGGCTCACCGGAGCCTTTCGCGCGACGACTCGGCTTTGCACCTTGGCGCGTCTCCGTGTGAAGGACGCCTCCTCGCACTGAGCAGCTGATCGAGGCCGTTCCCAAAAAGAAGAACTCTTTGGGGGTGGAGGGGAGAGCCTCGGTACGCGGGGCCAGCCCGAGCGGCCTATCGGCGCTGATCGGCGAGCGATCCGCGATGATCTGCGTTCCCCCATGACACGGAGCGGTACGAAACGCGGAGCTGGGCCAAGGCGAGGAACGGAGCTGTCCGACCGAGGAGGCCGCCCCCGTCGAGCAGCGGGAAACTCCAGGGCTGGATTCACCGTCGCGATGTGACCGTGAAGCGCTCTCGGAGCCCGATGACGGAGAGGGCCAGCGACTCATTGGAGTGGCCAGCCCCTCGCGCCCTGCGACGACCTACCAGCTACCTGCTGCTGCCCTGGCCATTACCCCTCCGGATCCCAGCTCACCCGGTTCCCACAATAATCCCGACGGAACTTTCGCGGCCAGGTGCGGCCGCTGTACGGGTCCTTGTAGTCGCCCGTATGCGGGTAGAAGTTGCCCGCGAACCAGTCGCAGGTCGACCTGGTCGAAGTTGCCGTCGCAGGCGCCTTCTGAGCCGGACCGGCAACCACGAACATCGGGCTCGACCCGGTGCGCGCCGCTCCGTCCAGCTCGGCTACCTGGACGACCAGGTTCCGTTCGGCGTTCACCGCGCCCATTGGCAGCGTCACGGAGTCGCGCCCCGGGCCTTCCGCCACCAGGGTGTAGGATGTGGGTGCACAACCGAGGCGGCGAGCGCAGTTGGCCGCAAACCACCAGAAATAGTAGCGCGAGGCCGACCCTCCGCTGGCCACCGTCGCGCGGTAACTCGGCGAGCCGACCGAACGGACGTCGGTCGGACCGGCCACGATCACCGCCAGCGTGTCGGCAGCAGCCGCGCTGGCGCGGGGAAGGCGCACCGCCGGCGATGCCGCCGCGTGCGTGGGCGCGGCGCTTGGCAAGGCGGCCCGCTCCATCGAGAGCGAGTTCACCGCGACCAGTCGAGCGGGGGCGATGCTCGGCTCCTGGAGCGCGAGGGCTGGGGCACAACCAACCACGACTGCGATGTATGACGACAGGGCCAGTCGGACCATTCCCTTCATGGCTTCCTCCGCAACGGGACAGCAGCTGCACCGGCGGCGTCGCTCGGCAACGGGAAAACGCTACCCGTCGGGCTCGCCAGCCGAAGTGAGCTGCGTCACTCAGACTGCCGAGCTTGCTTGAAGTCACGAGTATCCGGCTAAATGCGGCTAGACAGGCGGACAGCTATCGGTAACCGGCCGCCTGCATTTCGAACAGTTCACCGTACAAGCCGCCCTGCCTGACCAGCTCGTCGTGCGTGCCATCCTCGATCACCCGTCCGCCAGAGAGGACGATGATCCGGTCCGCCATCCTGACCGTCGAGAATCGGTGGGAGATCACCACGGCCATCCGGCCGGCCATCAGCTGATTGAACCGGACGAATACCTCGTACTCCGCACGCGCGTCGAGCGCCGCGGTCGGCTCGTCGAGGATCAGGAGCTGCGCCGAACGCATGTAGGCACGCGCGAGCGCGATCTTCTGCCACTCGCCCCCCGAGAGGTCCACCCCGTCGTCGAATCGGCGGCCGAGCATCTGGCGGTAGCCGCCGGGGAAACGCGGCAGCAGACTGGAGGCCATGGAGCGCTCGGCAGCGTCGACCAGGGGCTCCGGGGGTACGCCGGGAATCTCCGCCGTCGCGTCGCGCACGCTCTCCAGGTAGTCGGCGACGCCGAGAATCTCCCCCACGCCGACGTTCTCGTCGAAGCGCATGTCGTAGCGCACGAAGTCCTGGAAGATGACGCCGATCGCCTGGCGCAGCGACGCGAGGTCGTACTCGCGCAGGTCCACGCCGTCGAGGAGGATTCGTCCCTCGGAGGCATCGTAGAGTCTCGCAATGAGCTTGGTGATCGTTGTCTTCCCTGCGCCGTTCTCCCCCACCAGTGCGATTCGCTCCCCGGGACGGATGGCGAAGCTGACGTGGCGTACCGCCCAGCGCTCGCTGCCCGGGTACCGGAAGCCCACGTCCTCGAACACGAAACCGGTGTGGATCGGGTTCGGCACTGGCTTCGCGCCGGGCCGCGAGGCGATCGTTGGCTGCATCTCGAAGAAGACGAACAGGTCGCGCAAATACAGACTCTGCTCGTAGATGTCGCTCGCGGAAAGCAGCAACCGCTGGATGAGATCACGGCTGCGGCCGAACGCGGCGGCAAGGAAGGTCAGCGTGCCGATCGTGATCGTGCCCGCCACGGCGCGGAGGAGGATCGTCACGTACGCGGCGTAGTAGCCCAGCGTCCCGAGGATGGAGAGCAGCGCGCTCACGACACCCTTGCGGATGCTCAGCGACTTGTTCGCATCGTAGTAGCGTTGCGCGAGGACGGCGTAGCGATCGCTCAGCCAGCCGGCGAGCCCGAACATCTGGACTTCCTTCGCCGACCGATCGCTCGCGCCGATGAAGCGCAGATAGTCGAGCTCGCGGCGCTCCGGCGTCCAGCGGAAGAGCAGGGAATAGCTGAGCGACGCGAAGTGCGTCTCGCCGAGGAAGCTCGGAATGATGGCGACGGCGAGGAGGAGCAGGAGCCACGGGTTGTAGACGACGAGCGCCGCGCTCAGCGAGAGCAGGGTGAGCACGTCCTGTCCCATGGTGAGCATCATGGCGATCAGGCCGATGCGTCCCGTCGTCTGCCGGCGGGCGCGCTCCAGGTGGTCGTAGAACTCGGGATCCTCGAACTGCTCGAGGTCGAGCGTGGCCGCATGGCGCATGAGGCGCACGCTGATCTCGTTCGAGAAGAGATCGCCCAGCAGCGACTCGATGAGGGAGGATGCCCGGGCGAGGATCTCGCCGACGACGACGATCGCCAGCTCCAGTGCGACGACCTCCCAGAGCGGCATCAGCGACGCGCCAGGCTGGCGCACGAGCGCGATGACTTCGTCGATGATCAGCTTCGCCGCCCACATCGAGGAGACGGGGACGAACGCGCGCAACAGCCGAAGGAGGACCATCGTCAGCGTGTAGCCGCGATGGGTCTGCCATACCAGCCGAAAGAGCTTCGGTACGTAGCGAAGCGCCGCGATCCGCTCGCGCCAGGTCTTCGGGCGTTCGTCCTCCGCCAGCTTCAGCCGCCCGCGGGGCACCATCGGATGCGTCATGCGCGGAAGCTAATTCCGGTGTCATCCCGCAGGAGCGACAGCTCCGCTGCGTTATCCCGCAGGCTCCTGTCGGGATCGACCCTCCTCGAACCCTGGGCTGGCCCCATCGACGAAGGGTGAAACGGATCAGGACGGATGATCCGGATTCAACGGATCCGTCCCCCGCGCGATCTGCGCTTCGTGCACCACGACTCTCCCCTACACCCCCAACGTTTCTTGAAGCTGTTGGAACCGCCTCGGGACCCTGCGCGGCGCACGGAGAGGTCGCAACCGGGGAGAACTCCTGCCCTTTCAAGCCGTTTCCGCCCTGTCCTCTAGAGCTGTTTTTTTTCGTTCAAATCAGCTCCATCCGTTCTGATCCGTTCCTCCCTTCGTCGATGGGGCCAGCCACGGAAACCGGACGCCGGACAGAAGAGGAGGCGTCATCGCCGCCGGCAAGTCACGATGAGATGAAAGCAGCTCCCGACAGCGCTGCGCCCTGAGGGTGACAGGATGAGCTGCGCCCTACGAGCTGACGCTACTGCCGGACTATCGCCCCGCCCTTCATCACGAACACCACGTCCCGTACGGCGTGGATGTCGCGCGTCGGGTCGCCACGCACGGCGATGAGATCTGCCAGCAGTCCCGGCTTCACGCTGCCGAGCTGGTCGTCGAGGCGCAGGATGCGCGCGTCGATGCTCGTCGCGGCACGCAATGCCTGGATGGCGGGCATACCATAGTCGACCATCAGCTCCAGCTCACGGCCGTTCTCGCCGTGGGTGAACACGCCGACATCACTGCCGCTGCCGATGATCACGCCGGCGTCCATCGCTGCCTTGAAGCTCTCGCGCTTCTGCCTGATGCGGGCCGGCTCGGGATCGCCGGGCTTCCAGCCGCGGTAGCGGAGGATCGCGTCGCCGGCGGCAACGGTGGGGATGAGCGCGATGCCGCGCTCCTTCATCATCCGGAAGACCTCCGGCGTTCCGTCGTCGCCGTGCTCGATCGTCGCCACGCCGGCGAGAATGGCGCGCCGCATTCCCTCGGCGCTCGACGCGTGCGCAGCGACCTGGCGCCCCGAGCTGTTCGCGATCTCGACGATGGTCTTCAACTCGTCCACGGTGAAGGTCGGCCGGGTTTCGCCGTTGGGGCCCCACCGATAATCCGCGTACACCTTCACCCAGTCCGCGCCGCGGCCGATCTGGTCGCGCACGACTCGCGGGAGCGTGGCGCCATCCGCCTCCTCGGCACCCTGCGGAACGTCCATCTCCGGCGTGAAGCCGCGCGGACCGTAGCTCCCCGTGGCAACGATGGCGCGCGTCACGACGAGCATCCGTGGGCCCGGAATGATTCCCTGCTCGATCGCGCGTTTCAACCCGACGTCGGCATAGCCGGCGCCCTCGGTGCCGAGGTCGCGCGTCGTCGTGAAGCCTGCGTCGAGTGTGGCGCGAGCATGGTTGACGGCGCGTGCCACGCGCAGGGCGAGCGGCTCGTGGAGCACCTGGTCGTTCCACGAGGTCTCGTTGTAGGGATGGAGCAGCAGGTGCGAGTGCGCTTCGATCAGGCCGGGCATGAGCGTCGTGCCTGGCAGTTCGATTCGCTTCGTGCCGGCAGGTGTCGAGATCCCGGCGGACGGCCCTGCCGCCACGATGCGCTCGCCCCGCACGAGAACTCCCCATCCGTCGTGCATGTCCACGCCGTCGAATACGCGGGCCGGCAGGAGAAGGCGGGGCGTGCTGTCGGCCCGCGTGGGCGCCGTCTGCGCAGAGACGGTTGCTCCGACAGCGAGCAGGGGCAGGAGAGCGTAGAGCAGAGAGCGGAGGCGCACGGGCAGGGGCGGAGGAAGTGGAGGATTCGGCGCCTGATCTTCGACAGGCGTCACGACCGACGCAAGGGAGGTCGCGGCCTTCGCAGCCGTTTCCTTTTGTCCGTCCCGGCTTCACCTTATCCGAATCTCCGCAAAACTCCCACTCTCACGGTCCATGCCCACCTTTCGACTCGGCGCCGCGCTCCTGCTGCTCGGCGCATCGACTTCCTTCGCGCAGACGGGCGCCAGGCGCGCACTCGCGCCGGCGGACTGGGACACCTGGCGCTCCATCAGCGGCACCGCGCTGAGTCCCGATGGTCGCTGGGTAGTGTACAGCCTCGTCCCGCAGGTGGGCGACGGCGAGCTCGTCGTCCGGAGCACCGACGGACCGCGCGAGTGGCACGTAGCACGCGGTTACATCGGTCGCCCGCAGCTGGTGGCTGGCTACCATGGCAGTCGCAACGAGGGACCGCCTCCGGCGGCCTTTTCGCCTGACAGCCGCTGGGTAATCACCGAGACCTCCGTGCCGCGCAGCGAGTACGAAGCGGCGCGCCGCAAGTCGCCGAGGGCCCAGGAGCACAAGGGCCTCGCCATCGTGCGGGTGTCCGATGGTCAGGTCACGAACGTGGAGCGAGTGAAGTCCTTCGCGGTGTCGCGCGAAGGCGCCAGCGTCGTCGCGTACCTGCTCGAGGGTGACTCGGCCACGCGCGCGCCGCGCGACTCGGCCCGGGCGCCGCGGTCGGCAGCTGCCCCCGGGGGTGCGCCGCGGCCTGTGGCCGACTCCGCGTCGCGCGGACGTCGTCGTACCTACGGCAGCACGCTCGTCCTCCGCGACCTGAACTCCGGTCGGGAGACGCGCATCGCGGACGTGACGAGCTATGTGTTCGACGACAGCGCGAAGTTCCTCGGGTACGTGGTGTCGTCGCGCGACGAGAATCGAGACGGTGCGTACGTGCGCCGGATCGCGGAGCCGGAGCGCGAGCTGACATTGCTCCGGGGCGTCGGTGACTACCGGTCGCTCGCTTTCGATCGCGCCGGCCGCCAGGCCACCTTCCTCTCCAACGTCACCGAGTACGGGCGCGAGCACCCACGGTACGCGCTGTACTACGCCACCCTTGGTGCGGGCGGCGCACAGGTGGCGGTTCCCGCAACGGCGATGGGTGATTCGATGGTCATTGCCGAGGGCCGCGCCGCGTTCACCCGCGACGGCTCGACGGTAGTGTTCGGCTACACGAACGCGCCCCTCGATTCCATTCCCGCCGACTCGTTGGCCGACAAGGCCGTGTTCGACCTCTGGCACTGGAAGGACCCGAGGCTCCAGCCGCAACAGCGCGTCGAAGCATCGAGAGACCGCAATCGCTCGCTCGGCGCGGTGTGGCATGTGGCCTCGCGCAGGATGGTGAAGCTCGCGAGCGATTCCTTTCCCACGGTGGAGGTGAGCGACGACGGCCGATCGGCCATGCTCACGACGGACCTGCCCTATGCGGTGGAGTCGATGTGGGGCGAGGGCGGCGATGATCTCTACGCCGTGGACGCCACCACCGGCGCTCGTACACTGATAGCGCAGCGCGTCCGCTTCCAGCCGCAGCTGTCCCCTGGTGGCCGTTTCATCGTGTACTTCGATGACGGAAAGTGGTGGAGCTACGACATCGCGAGGAAGTCGAAGCGCGACCTGACGGGCCGCCTCGCTGGCGTGCGGTTCGACCAGGAGACGTGGGACACTCCGAGCACTCCGGCGCCGTGGGGCATTGCCGGATGGACCGACGGCGATCGTTCGCTCCTGGTGTACGATCGGTTCGACGTCTGGGACTTCGATCCGACAGGAGTGCGCGCGCCACGCATGGTCACCGATTCGGCGGGCCAGCGCGATCACCTCGTGTTGCGCGTCGTGGATCTCGATCGCGACGATCGTACTTTCGATCCGCGCCAGCCCCTCCTCCTGCGCGCATTCGACGAGGATAGCAAGGCGAGCGGATTCTACGAGGACCGGCTCGATGTCACCGCGGCTCCGCGCAAGGTCGTGATGGCGGACGTCGCGTACGGAATGCCGGCTCGTGCACGCCACGGTGCCACCTATGTGGTGACGCGTGGCACGTTTACCGAGTTCCCGAATCTCTACGTCGGCCCTTCACTGACCTCGTTGACGCGAGTGTCCGACGCGAATCCGCAGCAGAAGAACTTCAAGTGGGGCACGGTGGAGCTGGTGCACTGGAACAGCGCCGATGGAGTGCCGCTGCAGGGACTGCTGTACAAGCCGGCCGACTTCGACTCGACGAAGAAGTACCCGATGATCGCGTACTTCTACGAGCAGCTCTCGCAGAACCTGCATCAATACGTCGCGCCCGGTGGACGCAACGTGATCAATCCGACGCATTACACGTCGAACGGTTATCTCGTCTTCGAGCCCGACATCCACTACGAGACGGGCTACCCGGGACCGAGCGCGATGAAGTCCATCGTGCCCGGCGTGCAGGCGATGCTGGCGCGCGGATTCGTCGATCCGAACGGGCTCGGTATCCAGGGCCAGAGCTGGGGCGGCTACCAGACGGCGTACATCATCACGCAGACGCCACTTTTCCGCGCGGCGATGGCGGGCGCGCCCGTGGCGAACATGTTCAGCGCCTACGGCGGCATCCGCTGGCAGACCGGGCTGGCGCGGGCATTCCAGTACGAGCACACCCAGAGCCGGATCGGCGGGTCCATCTGGGAATATCCGATGCGCTACATGGAGAACTCGCCATTGTTCTGGGCAGATCGCATCACCACGCCGCTGCTGATGATGGCCAACGACGGCGATGGTTCCGTGCCGTGGTACCAGAGCATCGAGATGTTCGTCGCGCTGCGGCGGCTCGGGAAGGAGGTATACCTGCTCGACTACAACGGCGACGAGCACAACCCGACCAAGCGCGCGAACCAGAAGGATGTCGCGATGCGGATGCAGCAGTTCTTCGACAACAAGCTTCGCGGCATGCCGGCGCCGGACTGGATGGTGCACGGCATCCCCTATCAGATGAAGGGCCGCGACCAGCTCGCGCCCGCCGCACCCGCCGTCACGATCGGCGGCGGCGAGGCTCCTGCGTCCGCGCCCTGATCGTCCTTCTTCACCGACACCAGGTTTTTCGCATGCCACAGTATTCCGACGTGCTCGACTACGAGTTGATTGGCGACGACTTGCAGGCGGTGATCGTGACGCTCGACCCGGGCGAGATGGTGATTGCCGAAGCGGGCGCAATGATGTTCATGGAGCAGGGGATCGAGATGAACACCACGCTCGACCCCAACAAGCAGGGCGGCGGGATGCTCGGGAAGCTGTTCGCCGGCGCGAAGCGCGCGCTCTCGGGCGACACCTTCTTCATCACGACGTTCGCCAATGGCGCGAGCAGCCGGCGTCGGGTCGCCTTCTCGTCTCCCTTCCCGGGGAAGATCAAGCCGGTGGATCTCCGGGAGTGGAATGGAACGATCATCGCGCAGAAGGACTCGTTCCTCTGCGCTCCACGCGGGACGAACGTGGACGTCGCCTTCACGCGACGGATCGGCGCCGGATTCTTCGGCGGCGAAGGATTCATCCTGCAGCGCATCACCGGCGACGGCGTGGCGGTGCTGCACGCGTCCGGCGCGATCTGGGAGAAGACGCTCGCGGCGGGCGAGGTGCTGCGTGTGGACACCGGCTGCATCGTGGCGATGGAGTCGCAGGTGCAGTACGACATCCAGATCGTACCAGGGGTGAAGACCGCACTGTTCGGCGGAGAGGGGCTGTTCTTCGCGACGCTTGCCGGGCCGGGTCGCGTGATGCTGCAGACGATGCCCTTCTCGCGGCTCGCTGATCGCATCATCGCCTCCGCGCCGCGCGCCGGCGGCCGTCAGGTGCAGGAGGGAAGCATGCTCGGCACGGCGGTGCTCGGCAGCGTGATCGGCGGGGTACTGGGGAGCAACGATTGACCGCCTTCGTGCACGCCACGCTCGCATGACGGTGCTGGCACCGATTTCGGAGCCATTCGAGCGATTCGTCGAGCTGCTGTCGGCGGCTCGCGCCGTGGGGCCGGCCATGCTGCCCGAACCGACGGCGTTCGCGCTCGGTACGGTGGGTGCGGACGGCCAGCCGTCGGTGAGGATCGTGCTGCTGAAGGCAGTGGACGAGCGTGGCTTCGTCTTCTACACGAACTACGAGAGCCGCAAGGGGCGCGAGCTCCTCCAGGATCCACTGGCGGCGATGTGTTTTCACTGGCAGCCGCTCGAGCGGCAGGTGCGCGTCGAGGGACGCGCGTCGCCAGTGAGCGCAGCCGAGGCGGATGAGTACTTCGCGTCCCGGGCGCGCGGCAGCCAGCTCGGGGCGTGGGCGTCGCTGCAAAGCCAGGTGATGGAGAATCCGGACATGCTCGACGTCCGGGTGCGCGAGATGGAGCGGCGGTTCGAGGGAGGTGCAGTTCCGCGGCCGCCCCACTGGTCGGGATTCCGCATCGCGCCGCACCGTATCGAGTTCTGGCACAGCATGCCAAGCCGCCTGCACGAACGGCGGGTGTACGTCCGCGAGCCGGAAGGTTGGCGGGTGGAATCGTTGTTTCCCTGACCGCCTGACCGCCTGACCGCCTGACCGCCTGACCGCCTGACCATCCGACCTTCTGACGGCCAGACCGTCAGCGCGTCCGACCTGTTATTTTCCGCCCATGGCAACGCAGACGGTTGATATCGTCGGCCCTCGCGCCGACTGGACCATCGAGAAGGCCCGCGCGCTCTACAACATCGAAGGATGGGGCGCGGGCTTCTTCGACATCGACGAACAGGGACACGTGGTGGTGCGCCCGGACAAGGAGCATCCGGAGCGGCAGCTCAGCCTGTACGAGCTGGCGAACGATCTCGAGGAGCAGGGAGTGGCGATGCCCGTGCTGCTCCGCTTCTCCGACATCCTTCGTTCGCGGATCGAGGCACTGAGCGAGCGGTTTCACAACGCGATCCGCGAGTTCGAGTACGTCGGCGGTTACACCACCGTCTATCCGATCAAGGTCAACCAGCAGCGGCACGTCGTCGAGGAGATCGTCCAGTTCGGCGCCAAGCATGGCGTCGGCCTCGAGTGCGGCTCCAAGCCGGAGTTGCAGGCGGTGCTCGGCCTCTCCGAGAGCACGGAGCACCTCATCGTCTGCAATGGCTACAAGGACGATGAGTTCATGCGTCTCGCACTGATGGGCCAGAAGCTCGGCCATCAGGTGTTCATCGTCATCGAGCAGCTGAGCGAGATCGACGTCCTTCTCGCTGCGGCCGAGGAGCTTGGGGTGGTCCCGACGGCGGGGATTCGCATCAAGCTCGCGTCGTCGGGTTTCGGGCGATGGAAGGAGAGCGGCGGCGAGAAGTCCAAGTTCGGGCTCAACGCCGCGCAGCTCATGCAGGCCGTGGACAAGCTGCGCGCCGTGGGCCGCCTCGACATCATCAAGCTGATCCACTTCCACCTCGGCTCGCAGATCACCGACATCCGTTACATCAAGTCGGGGCTGCAGGAGGTCGCGCGGTTCTACGCCGAGCTTCGCGCCCTCGGCGTGGACATCACCCACGTGGACGTCGGCGGTGGCCTCGGCGTGGATTACGACGGCTCGAACTCCACCTCGGACGCGAGCGTGAACTACTCGCTCCAGGAGTACGCGAACGACGTCATCTACACGATCGCCGAGTCGTGCCGTGACCTGTCGCTGCCGATGCCGCACATCATCAGTGAGTCCGGGCGCGCGCTCACGGCGCATCACGCCCTCCTGCTGCTGAAGGTGATCGACGTCGAGTCGGTGGCGGAAGTGCCGATCCCGGAGCTGACGGAAGACGACCACGCGCTGCTGCACGAGATGCGCGAGGACTACGACGACATCAGCCGGAATCGCATCAAGTCGCGTCGGGTGAAGGAGATCTTCCACGACGTGACGTTCGACAAGGAGCGCGCGCAGCAGCTCTTCGCGAGCGGCGTCCTCGACCTGCGCGGACGGGCAGTGGCCGAGCAGATGTATCACGCCACCGTGAACGCGATCTTCCGGATCGTGAACGACAACCGCGACGAGTTCGAGGATATCCTCGCCGACCTCGATGCGGTGCAGGTGGACCGCTACTTCTGCAACTTCTCGCTCTTTCAGTCACTGCCCGACAGCTGGGCGATCGACCAGCTCTTCCCGATCATGCCCATCCACCGCCTGAACGAGGAACCATCGCGGCGCGGCACGCTGCAGGACATCACCTGCGACTCGGACGGGAAGATCGACCGATTCGTCGGCGAGAAGGACGGTGATCCGTCTCTTGCGCTGCACGAATGGCGCGACGGTGAGCCCTACATCCTCGGAGTCTTCCTGACCGGCGCGTACCAGGAGATTCTTGGCGACCTCCACAACCTGTTCGGCGACACGAACGCGGTGCACATCCACCTGACCGCCGAAGGCTACGAGATCAGCGACCTCGTGCACGGCGACACGGTGACCGAGGTGCTCAACTACGTGCAGTTCCGGGCGTCGGACCT